>Ga0070740_10003761_pt1 | contig 15694 bp, 14 predicted proteins | sample Coa_R2_FD_67286 | JGI IMG/M metagenome (GOLD analysis project Ga0070740, IMG submission 67286) | Surface soil microbial communities from Centralia Pennsylvania, which are recovering from an underground coalmine fire - Coalmine... | ecosystem: Environmental > Terrestrial > Soil > Unclassified ... | reverse complement strand
GTGCGCGCTTCCGCCTTTATTTGCGGGGCGAGCGTGAACGGCACGACGCCGGGGATGAGATCGACTTTCTTTTCGAGCAACAGGGCGTTCATGTTGGTCAGCGATGCCTCCACAAAGCTCATGTCCTTGGCGTCGTCGAGGTGATGGCGGCGCACCATGATTCTGAAGGCCATGTCGCTGATGCTGCCGACCGCGTTGGTGGCAATGACCTTGCCCTTGAGGTCCTCGATCTTGTCGATCCCGCTATCCTTGCGGACCATGTAAAGCGTCGTGAAGTAGCCGTCATAGCCGTCGACGTCTTCGGCCGCGATGATCTTGAGATCCTTGAGCTTGGCGTTCGCAACCGCGAGCCCGAACGATGAATAACCGAAGGGCGCGATGTCGAGCTCGCCAGCGGCCAGCGCCTGAATGTAAAGCGAGCTACCCTGGAAGCGCACCGAATCGATGGTGTAGGACTTGCCGTCGTGTTTTGTGATTCCCGGATCTTTGGGAAAGATGGGCGTGATCTCCGCGGGCACGACGATCCAGCCGACCCTGAGCTTCAACGGCTCGGCGGCGCCGGACGCCGCACACGCGGCGTACAGAACTCCGAGCGTGGCGATGGCGAACTTGATCAGACGCATGGCTTTCCCCCGCAAAGAGCCCGGCTACAGGCCGCGTGGCCGATTATCATGCAACATGACGCGTGCGGCAACGGCATGCGCTACGTGCCACGGGCATCGCTCACATCGCGCCGTCCGGAATTCGCGCGCCAACGCCATCGGTCCCACGCCGGCGGCGCGCCTGGGTTGCTTGACAGTCGCGGATATATTGTATGATGATCGTACAACTCGGACGATCAGGAGGGGAGACGAGATGGTCGATGAGCATATCACGTTCGAGGATGGCGTGCGCATCATCGTGCCACGCCCCGAATCGCCGAAGGACACGGGCCGCGGCCCGGTCAAGCCGATCATGGTGGACCCGCGCGACTACTTGAAAAATTACACGGTCGGCCGCGACGGTCCGCCTCCCATCGTGTTCTCGACGCCCGACGGCTCGTTCATGCTGGAGGTCAGCAACCTCGCCAAGGGACAGGATTTCTGGCATCGCAGCATGACCCACGGCGAGTTGCACTTCACGCATGTCGGACGCCGCACCGTCGAAACTGAGAACGGCACGGTATCGCAGGAGCCGGGCCAGCTCATCTGGTTCCCCAAGGGGTTGAGCCACCGCAACGTCGGCCATCCGCCCGAGGTGTTTTGCCTCGTCATGTACATTCGCCAAGACCTTCAGCTCCACCCCTTGCCCCAGCCCAAGGCGGCCAAGGAAGCGGCGACGTCCCGTGCGGGGTGACCGGTCCGCCTGGGCGCGCGGTCTCGACACGGTGAAACGGCTTGCTGTGGCGGCGGTCGGCGTTGTCGGCCTGATCCAGGCCGCGGGCGCCGCCGACACCATGTCGCCCGCCATGGCCTCGCTCCTCGCGGCGGCGAAGAGCGAAGGGCAGATCAATTTCTCCTGGGGCGGCTCGACGCTGAGCGGCGGCGATGGCGTGCGGCGCTTCGAGGCGGGGTTCAACAAATTCTACGGCACGGCGACCCATTTCAACTACACCCCGGGTCTTTCCTTTCCGGCGCAGGCGCAGAAGCTCGGCGAAGAGAAGGCGGCAGGGCAGAAGGCCTTCATGGATATCGGGCTCGCGGGCCCGGGACAGGTCGATTTCTTCCTGAAGAGCGGCCTGCTGATGCCGATGGATTGGGCGCCGCTCCTGCCCAACGTCCCGCCAAGCGTGCTGAAGGCAATCACTTCGGAGAACGGATCGCTGATCGCCTTCATCAGCCGGCCCACCGCGTTCGACTACAACACCAACCTCGTGCCGCCGGCCGAGGCGCCCAAATCGCTGAAGGAGCTGCTCGATCCCAAGTGGAAGGGCAAGATCGCAACGACTCCGTACGCGGCAGGGTTCCTGCAGTTGGCGGTCGATCCGCAGTGGGGCCAGGAAAAGGCGATCGATTACGCCAAGAAATTCGCGCTGAACCTCGTGGGCTTCATGCGCTGCGGCGAGAACGATCGACTGACGAGTGGCGAGTTTGCCATCTTCTCGCTCGAATGCGAGCCCGAGCGCGTCATCCAGCTCCGTGAGCAAGGCGCGCCTGTGACCTCCATCATCCCGCAGGACGCGCAGGAGATCACCTATTGGTGGGTCGGCGTGCCGAAGAACGCCGAGAATCCCAACATGGCGAAGCTGTTCATCGCCTGGCTGCTGACGCCCGATGGGCAGACGGTGCTCTATCAGAACCAAGGCGCCGACCTCCATTTGCTGCCCGGCAGCCATTCCGCGAAGCTCTTCGCGGACGCCCAGAAGGCGTCGGGAACGACCTTCGATGATCAGAATCTGCAAAGGATGCTGTCCGTCAACGTTCCGCAGGTCGAGTCGGCGGTTGCCAAGATTTTCCGCGAGCAGCATTGAGCGCGCGCCGTCCGACCGCATGGGACGCTACGCTCGTTTCGATCGGCTCCTGATCTTCGTCGCGGCGTCGCTCCCGCCGGCGGTGGTCCTGGTGCTGCTCGCGGTGACGTTCTGGACGAGTCTCGTCACGGGCACACCGCGCCTCGGCGCCGCGCTGACGCTGCAGAATTACGCCGCGGTTTATGGCGATCCCTTCACGTACGGCGCGTTGCTGAACACGGTCTGGTTCGCCGGCCTCACCGCGTGCGTCGCCATGGCCTTCGGCGTGCCCATCGCCTGGCTGGCCGAGCGGACCGACCTGCCGGCGAAGCCGCTCCTCTTCGCCGCGATGGTGATCGGCCTCGTCATGCCGACCTTCCTCGTCGGCATGGGCTGGGTCCTGATGCTGCATCCGCGGATCGGCTTTCTCAACATCTGGCTGCGCGAGCTGTCGGGGGCATCGCAAATCACCGTCAACATCGCGAGCATCCCCGGCATGGGATTCGTCGAAGGACTCTCCCTGGCGCCGCTCGGGTTCATCATGACCGCCGCGGCTTTTCGGGCGATGAACCCCATGCTCGAGGACGCGGCGCAGGTGCATGGGCTCGGACGGGTCGCGATTTTCCGCCGGGTGACCCTGCCGCTCGCGGCCCCGGCGCTCGTCGCCGCCGCTATCTACATTTTCATCATCGGCGTCGGCGCCTTCGATGTCCCGGCCGTTATTGGCCTCGCCAACCGGATCTACACGTTCAGCACGCTCATCTACGTGAAGGCGATGAACCCGGACAACGGCGTCATCGACTACGGCATCCCGGCCGCCGTCGGGGCGCTGATGCTGGCACTCGCCGTCGTCCTGACCGTCTGGTACGGGCGTTATCTTCGCGCCTCCAGCCGCTATCAGCAGATCTCCGGGCGCGGCTATCAGCCGCGGCTCATCGCTCTTGGCCGATGGCGCTTTGGCGCCTGGGGGTTTTGCGCGTTCTATCTTGCACTGAGCATCGGCCTTCCGCTTCTCCTCGTGACGTGGGCGTCGCTTTTGCCGTTCCTTCAGCCGCCGTCGATCCGCGCGCTGAAGCTCCTGTCGCTTGCGCAGTTTCGCAACCAGGATTGGGAGCTGATCGCGCGCGGCGCCCGCAATACCGCGGCACTGATGCTCCTCGTGCCGACGGTCACGGTGTTCCTGGCGGTGCCGATCGCCTGGGTGATCGTTCGATCGAGGAGCCGCGCGCGGTTCCTCTACGAGTTTCTGGTCTTCCTGCCGCAGGCCATGCCGGCGATGATCTTCGGCCTCGCCGCGCTGCTCGCCGCGCTGTTCGTGCTGAAGGGCGTCGTCCCGCTCTATGGCACGATCTGGCTCATCGCCATCGTCTACATCGTCGAGCGCATGACGTTCTGCAGCCGGGTGATGAACAATGCGCTCCTGCAGATCCACCATGAGCTCGACGAGGCCGCCTACACCGGCGGGCTGTCGCTGCTCGACGTGCTTCGCCGGATCATCGTGCCGCTGATGCTGCCGTCGATTCTCGGCGTATGGCTGTGGTCCGCGCTCATCAGCTTCCGCGAACTGACCATCGCCGCCGTATTGTTCGGACGAGAGAGCGTCACCCTGCCGGTGGTGGTCTGGAATTTGTGGACGGCGGGCGGCATGGGCCGGTCGGGCGCGGTTACGCTCATCATGCTGGGCTTCATGCTGCCGCTCGTCCTGTTCTACTGGGCCGTCGCCGGCCGAAGGTATTTGTGAGGCCCCTCGTGGACGTGGTCGCCGAGCGATTGACCAAGCGGTTCACGGGGCCACATGGCACCGTCATCGACGCCTTGCGGGCCGTCGATCTCGTCATCAACCGCGGCGAGTTCTTCGTGCTCGTCGGTGACAGCGGTTCGGGCAAGACGACGCTGATGCGCTGTGTCGCCGGTCTCGAGGAGCCCGACGGCGGGTCGATCGTGCTCCGGGACAGGACCGTCTTCTCGTCCGCGAAGGGCGTGTCGGTGCCGCCGCAGGATCGCGGCATTGGCATGGTGTTCCAGTCTTACGCCATCTGGCCGCACTTGACGGTCTACGAAAACGTCGCTCTGCCGCTGCGATACGGACGCAACAAGACGGGAAAGCTCGAGGTCGATCGCCGCGTTCGCGAGGCATTGCGCCTCGTCGGGCTCGAAGCGCTCGCCGACCGCCCGGCGCCGCACCTGTCGGGCGGCCAGCAGCAGCGCGTGGCGCTGGCGCGCGGGATTGCCGTAAGCTCGACCCTCCTCCTGATGGACGAGCCGATGAGCAATCTCGATGCCCGGCTGCGCGAAGAGGTGCGCACGCAGATCCGCGCCGTCACGCGCCATTACGGCACGACCGTCCTCTACGTGACGCACGATCAGGTCGAAGCGATGTCGCTGGCGGACCGCATGGCGTTGATGCGGGGCGGCGAAATCCTTCAATCCGGCACCCCGCAGGAGCTATACGAACGCTCGATGTCGCGCGAGATCGCCGAATTCTTCGGCCCGATGAATTTTCTCGCCGGCAAGGGCGAGAGCCGCGACGCCGTGGACACCAAGCTGGGCAGGGTGGCTGTCGCCGGCCATGCCTGCCACGGCGCGGCCACGCTCGGCATCCGGCCCGAGCACGTTCGCCTGGGCGCCGACGCGCGGAGCGGCGTCAACGTCTTCACCGGCCGGATCAAGGACTGCGTGTTCCTGGGCGCCGCGAAAATCTACCAGATCGAGATCGGCGGTATGGATTTCCGGGTCGATTCCTTCGAGGCGTTCCAGGTCGGGGACGTCGTGCAGATCGGCCTGCCGCCCGACCGCATCCGCGTTTTCCCGGCGTGAAGATTGCGCCCCATGCCGACCGGCTCGCCGTCGTTTCCGGTCATGCTCCCACCGAGCGAGGCGGCCGCGTACCATCTCTTGGTGCGGGTGGAGTTCACGGCGCCGGTGCTTAGCAGGCCAGTATTCGCGGCCGACGCCGCGTGGCTGGCGCGCCTCGGTTCGGCGCTCGAGCGGGCGAAGCTCGACGCAGGGCCCGTTCTGGCGCGGATCACGCTGGCCGTTCCCTTCGCCGGCGATGGGCTTCTGCCGGCGGCGGAGGAACCCGATGCGAACTTCGTTCCCGCCCTGATCGACATTCTCGCACGCCGCGGGCTGTTGACGACGGAGAACGGCATCAGCATCCGGGAATCGCTGGAGCCGCGCGACGGGCTCTTGGTCGAAGTCGCAATCTACGGCCAACCGCGATGACGAAGCCGCCGGACCCAATCGTGATTCTGGCCGGCAGCCTGAGGCGGCGTTCGGTCAGCCTCGCCGCCGCGCGGTTCGTCATGGCGGAGCTCGACGGGCTCGGCCGGCCGGTGCAGCTCGCGACGGTCGCGGAGCTCAACCTGCCGCCCTTCAATCCCGATCTTCACCGCGCGGATCTTTCGGTCAGCCGAGCGCTGCTGGGCATGGCGCGATCGTGCGGCGGCATGATCTGGTCGGCGCCCGCCTATAACGGCAGCGTCGGCGGCGGCTTCAAGAACGTGCTCGATTATCTCGATCTCCTGTCCGAGGACACGCCGGCCTTCCTCATGGGCAAGCCGGTCGGGCTCATCGCCGCCTCGGGCGGGATCGCCGCCGCGGTCAATGCGATCACCACGCTCGACATGGTGGTCCGTGCCCTGCGCGGCAATGTCATCCCCTATTCCGTGCCGATCGTGCGGGCGAACAGCCTGCTCTCCGACGACCTTACGCTGAGCCACGAACCGACGCTCGAGATGCTGCGGTTGCTGGCGCGCGAGGTCGCGAGGAGAGGCGTTGATCCGGGCGCTTGACCGTCGGAGTGATTATCATACAATATTACAGATTGGGGGAGGGTGCCAATGCAGACGACGACAAGATCTCTCGTTTCGGCCGTCGATCACGCCACCGTTCCATCGATCGACCTGTTGGCGGATTTCGCGTTCTACAAGAAGCTGTTCGGCGCCGAGCTCAGCAAGCGGAACGGCATGGTGAACTTCAGTATCGCGCGCCGCAAGGCGGGGCGCGCGGCGATCTTCTTCCTGGACCTTGCGGGCGTGAGCGGTTTCGGCCTGTTCCTTCAGGACGAATATCCGCCGCCGGCGAAGCGCCTCCTCGAGGGGCCGCGCTATGGCTTCGCCACCCTGGCGTCCGACCTTGCCGAGGCGGCCAAGGTGCTCGAGGACTGCGGCATCGAGGCGATGGGACCGGTGGAGCATCCGCGAGAATCTCCGATCCGTCAGTCGCTCTATTTCAAAGACCCGAGCGAGAACAGCCTCGAGTTGATGGTCTGGCGCGACGTTGCGCCCGGTCTGCGGGAACCGACATCCGCTGCCGGGCTCATTCCCCTGCGCGGCATTTGCCACATCGCGCTCGACGTGACCGATCTCGACGGCGCCGAGGACTTCTACGTCACGGGGCTGGGCCTCGAGCCGCTTTATCGGGGGAAGACCGCCGATGGGCTGAACGCGAGCGTCCTTTCCACGGCGCATGGCCACATCTTCACGCTTCAGCAGGTCGATCGCATGTCGGAGAGGAGCATCAAGAAATACCGCAGCGACACCCATTGCGCCGTGCGCGTGGAACGCGCGGCCTTTCCCGTGATCGAAGCCGAGATGATGCGGCGCAAGGTTCCTCTGCTGCCCGACTATGTCGCCGGCGACGGCAACCGGCACCCCGACGACCGGGATGTCTACATGGTCGATCCTTTCGGCAACAACGTGCAGGTCTTCACCGGCCACACTCATTAGCGCCGTCGAGGGGGAGGAACGCATGGCAACGGGTGCGCGTCTCAAGAACAAGGTCGCGGTCGTGACCGGTGCGGGCGAGGCGTTCGGCCGGGCGATCGCCGTCGGATACGCGAGGGAGGGCGCATCGCTGTTCCTGCACGAATTCCCCGATTGCGAGCCGCAGCTCAGGAAGACCGAGGCGTCGGTGAAGGAAACCGGCCAGCGCGTCGTGACCGGACTCCACGACATCACGACCGCGGGGCCGGTGGAGGCCATGACCCGCCAGATCGTCCGGGAATTCGGCCATGTCGATATCCTCGTCAATACCACCGCCGGCGGCTGGCACGGCCTCTTCTTCGACGCGAAGGAAGAGGATTGGGACCGCGCGATCGATCGCGGCCTCAAGGCGTATTTTCTTACCTGCCAGCATATCGGCAAGCTCATGGCCCAGCGTGGCGAGGGGCGGATCATCAATCTGTCCTCGATCGTCGCCGACCTGGGCTCGGCCGGCGCCATTCCCTGGGGCGCGGCGCGGGGCGGCGTCAATGCGATGAGCTTCGCGATCGCCCAGTGCCTTGGCGAGTACGGCATCAACGTCACCGTCCTCACCCGCGGCGCATCCGATCATACGGACTACACGCCCGAGGCTCGCGCCACGCGGTTGATGCGGCTGCCGCGTGGCCGGCTCGGCGGTGCCGAGGACGTGGTCGGGCCGGCGATCTTTCTGGCAACATCGGACTCCGATTGGGTTACGGGCTCGGTGCTTTATGCGGATGGCGGCTATGTCCGCGCCGCGGCGACCGATGCCGAGCATCGCGCCAAAAAGGTGCCATATCCGAAAATCTGACCCGGCATCGCCGCCAAGGAGCCGCGCCATGACGGATCATCGATCCTTCGCATCGATCGCCCCGATCGAGCGCGATGATCTCAAGGTCGTGCCCGACACGGTGCGCAATCAGGCCTACGAGAAGCTGCGGCGGGCGATCGTCACTGGGTATTTCCTTCCCGGCCAGCGTCTCGTCGAGCGTGAGCTCTGCGAGATGATCGGGGTGAGCCGCACCTCGATCCGCGAGGCGGCCCGGACGCTCGAGGCGGAGAAGCTGATCGTCATCGTGCCGTATCGCGGTCCTTGCGTTGCGACGCTGACCGCGGAGGAAGCCACGCAGATCTACGAAGTGCGCCGCGTGTTGGAGGGTCTCGCCGCGCAGCGGGCTGCTGAACTCGCCACGGACCTCGAGATCGAGATGATGGATCGAATCGTGCGCTCGTTCGACAAGGCCGTCGCTGCGCGGAACCTCCACGCGCTTGTCGACTTGGCGGGACAATTCTACGACACCCTGCTGCGGGCGAGCCGGAACGACGTCGCTCGCGATCTGCTCAGCTCCCTTAACGCGCGCATCAGCCTGCTCCGCGCGACCTCGATGGCGGACCCGAAGCGTACGGCGCATTCCGCGGCCGAGATGCGCAGCATCCTTGAAGCGGTCAGGGCGCACGACCCGGCGGCGGCCGTACTCGCCTGCACGATCCACGTGCGAAACGCGGCGGCGGCGGCGCGCGAGCATCTGCTGAAGTCGGGTCCGGAGAACCGCAAGGCGACGCGATCGGCCAAACGTCCGCGCCGGGCGTCGAATTAGGACGGCTCAACTCTTCGAGGAGGCCAGCATGCGGGTGGCAATCGTCAATCTCGGGCTGATCGTGTCTGGCGACTGGCGGAAGCCGCACGTCCCCGGAGACTCCATCCTGATCGAGGGCGGCCGGATCGCCGAGATCGGCACGCTGTCGAGCGGCGCGGTGAGCGCCTGCGACGTGGTGATCGATGCGGACAAGGCCATTGCCATTCCTGGTCTCATCGATTCGCAGGTCCACATCACCTTCGGCGACTACACGCCGCGGCAGCGCACGGTTGGGTTCCTCGAGAGCTATGTCCACGGCGGCGTCACGACGTCGATCACCGCCTCGGAGGTGCACGTCCCGGGACGACCCAAGGATCCCGAAGGCGTCAAGGCGTTGGCGCTCGCCGCCTTCAAGTGCTTCGAGCATTTCCGACCCGGAGGCATGCGGGTCTATGGCGGCTCGGTGATCCTCGAACCGGGGCTCGTCGAGGCGGATTTCGTTGAGCTTCGCCGCAAGGGCGTGTGGCTCGCCAAGGCCGGGTTCGGCGCGGTCAAGACGCCGTTCGACTACGCGCCCATGGTCCATTGGGCGCGGGCGGCGGGCATGATCACCACGGTGCACACGGGCGGCTCGTCGATCCCGGGCTCCTCCGGCATTTGGGCGGATCACCTTCTCGCGATGCAGCCCGACGTGTCGTTCCATGTCAACGGCGGACCGGTCGCCATGCCGGACGAGGATTTCCCGCGCATCGTCAACGAGAGCACGATCGCGCTTCAGGTCTGCACGGCGGGGAATCTCCGCACCACCTTGTGGCTCGGCGAGCTCGTGCGCGAGGCCGGCCAGCTCGACCGTCTGCTGATCGCGACGGACACGCCCACCGGCAGCGGAATCATGCCGCTTGGCATGCTCTATACCATCTCGCATCTGGCGAGCCTCGGTGCGAGGCCGATGGAGGTCGAGACGGCGATCGCGGCCGCTACCGGCAACAACGCCCGCATCTACCGGCTCAATTCAGGTTTCTTGCAGGTCGGACGCGATGCCGACGTGGCGATCATCGATGCCTGCGTCGGCGGTTCCAAAGACAACGCGCTGGACGCGCTGCGGAACGGCGACATGGTGGCCGTGGGCGCCGTCGTCACCGACGGCGTGCCGCGCTTCGTCGGGCGCAGCCGCAACACGCCCGCGCCGATCAAGCGGGTACGGATCGCACAGAATCGCGTTCCCCACGATTTCTCGGGAACGGCGCACTGAAGCGGTCTAGCGAAGGCCGTCCCGGCCCGTGATCTCGGTTGCCTTGATGCCGCCGAGACGCGCCCGCAAGCGGCCGCGCGTCGCCGCCACGACGATCACCACCACCTCGTCCGGACCGGGCGCATCGCCGAAGGTGAGTGTCATCGTGTCATAATGGGATCGCACGTAGAGCGCGTCCTTGTGCGCCAGCGGCACGTCGATCGAGCTGCCTGCGGGGGCGCGCTTCCCGGTGGATGCGATCCATGCCTTGCCGCCGCCAATGGCGCGGCGGATCGGATCGGCGAAGGCCGTGGTCAGAAACGCGTTGCCGTGCTCGTACTCACCGTTCATCCCGACGATGCATGCCTTGCCGTAGCTCTCGATCGGGCGGCCGGCCGCTTCGACAAGGCGACGGCCGAACGCTTCGCCCAGCGCCGCTGATTTCTCGACGATCGCCGCAAGATCGGGCCCAAATTCCCCGGCATGGGGATTGGCGACGACGGCGGCGACCGCGATCTTGACGAGCGGTTCGCCATCAGCGGCCGCGCCGAGCTCGGTCGCGCGCGTCTCCTCGCGGACGAGAAACCATTTACGGATCTTGAAGCCGATCTCCAGCGGCGCTTCGGGCTGCAGAGGGCTGCGCGCAGACGGCGTCGTCGGCTTTTGGCCCGCCCGCGCGGCGCGATGGCGGTCGTCGATGTGCGAGTCGGCCATGCCCTGCTCTTTGATCCGAGATCGTCGATCGTTCGGACGTTTATGATCGCGACGGCCCGCTTTTGCAAGGCATGCGCCGCGCGCCTCAAAGACGGCGCATTTTCATTTCCAAGCGTCCGAGCCGCCGCGCGCCGCTGCGCTCCACCACGACGACGTTGCCGGCGCGGTTCTGGCGTTTGCCGTCGGGTGTGCGGACCGGCGGCTTCAGGATGAAGACGTGGCCTTCCTCGACGATGAATCCTTCTCCGTCCGATGCCGCCATCGCCCGCGGCCGATCCTGTCCGAGCCCCAGCCCATGTCCGATGGCGCCGCCCGGGCGCATGCCAGCCTTGGCGACATGCGTCTCCCAGATCCGGATGAGCTCGGCATAAGGCACGCCCGGTTTCATCGCCGCGAGAATGAGCTCGAAGCATTCGAGCGAGACCTCGAAGCACCGCTCATAGTCGCGGTGCGGGGTGCCGAAGCAGACCGTTTCGACGCTCTGGCCCTGGTAACCCATATATTTCGTGTCGGCCTCGGTGATGAGAATGTCGTTTGGTTCGAAGCATCGCCGGGTGGGCATGAGGAATGTCTGGGTCGCCTCGGCCCCCGACGCCATCAGCATCATGGTCGGCACCTCGCCGCCGTTGCGGATATGGGCCGCCATCATCGCCGCATAGACGTCGATCTCGCGCGCGCCGGCCCGCGCGGTCTCGAACACGGCGGTGCTGACTGCGTCCGCGCAAACCTGCGCATGCTCGAAGGCGTCGATCTCCTCGGCGCTCTTCTTCATACGGATGGCCTGCATGAAATCGGTGGCGTTGACGAACGTCGCGCGCGGAAGCTGACGCTCGATGTTCTGGAACTCGCCGTGCAGGATCACACCTTCGGGCTCGCGCATGACATCGGAGAGCCCAACGATGCCGATCCTGCCGTTGCCGCAGCCGAGATCGCGCACGGCAGCGACGATCGCATTGCTCCACACGGCATGGTCCGGCGCGCGAACCTCGCTCACCCAGTTCTGCGCCCGCTTCCAGAAATCGATGCGCCCCGGCTCCCGGCAGAGCGCGATCGGCTCGCCCGCGAAGGGGAAGACCGCCGACGCGGCCGAGCCGCCGCCGCCTACGCCGGTAAGGTAGCGAACGTCCGGCTGGTAGGAATCCCAGTCGCCCGTATTGTGCGGCAGGATCAAGCATTCGAGATCGCGCGCCGCCATCTCGCGCCTGACGGCGGCATAGCGGCGCGCTCGCTCCGCCAAGCTGAATCGCGGCAAGTCAATCTCGTTCGACGACACGATCGGGGCCTCGCTGGAGAAACCGTCGAATCATATTGCAAGATTTGCGATGGGGACAGCGGCCCGCCCGATCGACCAGCGGACGATTGCCGCATCCGCAGGCACGGGAGTCACGGGCCCCATTTCACCGGCGCGTTTCGCGATCGTAGGCCCATTTCGCGATGTCGCGCTTCAGCGCGAACCACACGCCCTCGTGGCTCTTGGCATATTCCGCGCATTTGCGGATGGTGGAGCTCATGGTCGGGCGGCCGCCGATATGCGCGTGGAGCGTGAACTCCGTCCATTTCGGACTGCCCGCCACACCTTCGCGATAGAGCTGGTCGAAAGTGTCCTTGAAGCTTTCGAAGATCACACCCGGCGGATTGGATGCGCCGTACCACATCGGCAGATCGTTGTGCGGCAGGTTGACCCGCGGCATGACGACGATCGGCCCGTGCTTGGTGTCCCGCAAGTATGGCAGGTCGTCCGCCGCCTCGTCGCCGTTCCAGATGAAGCCTTCGGCCTTGAGAAAATCGAGCGTATTCTTCGAGCCGTGGCTGCCGGGGCCGACCCATCCGACCGGCCGCACGCCGCAGGCACTGGCGATGGTGCCGGCCACCTTGCGGATCTGCGCGAGCTCCGCATCCGGATTGTCGTCGCCCGGCACCAGTTCGTCGTTGGCCCAGCCGTGGCCGACCACCTCGTGCCCCGCCTCGGCGACGGCGCGCACGATCTCGGGATGACGCTCCGCGGCGAGCCCGTTCGTCGACATGCTGCCCTTGAGGCCGACCTCGTCGAGCACGTCCAGCAGGCGCCAGATTCCGGACCGGACGCCGTATTCCGCATAGGACAGGGAGAAATGGTCCGGGCCGGGCGTCTTCTGCAAGCTGATCTGGCTGCGGTTGATGAACGCCTCGAAGGCCAGGTTCACGGAGATCGCGATCTTCGCGCCGTTGGGCCATTCCCATTTGCGTGGGTACCGCGTCTTGGTGGTCAAGGCATGCTCCCTTTCCTGATTGCTGCTCAGGCACCCACACGAGCGTGCGCGATGGCGCCGTCGACGATCGCGTAATCGACCGGTATGTCCTTGATGTGCTCCGGCGCGACCTCACGCAGATCCTCGCTCAGCACCGTGAGGTCGGCGAGCTTGCCGAGCTCGATCGTACCCTTGATCCGCTCTTCGAAGCTCGAGAACGCCGCGGTCGCGGTGCACATGCGCAATGCCTCCGAGATCGTCAGCGCCTCTTCCGCTCCGAAGGTGCCGCCGCGCCAGGTCCGACGCGACACGGCGGTCCCGAGATCGCGCAGCACGTCGACCGGCCAGTAACCCGGCGCATCCGATCCTTGCGTCAGCGGAATGCCGGCGTCGAGCAGCTGCCGCAGGTTGAAGGCCTTCTGCATACGCGCCTCGCCGAGGCATTCCTCCATCGATTCGGCGACGTGGTGCAGAAACGACACGTTGGGAATCGGCAGGATGCCGAGCCGCTTCATCTGCGCGATCCGGTCGGGCGTGCACATGTTGTTTCCCATGTGCTCGATGCGGTGGCGGTGATCGAGGCGGGGAAACGCCGTGATCGACTTGTCGAGCGCGGTCAAGGCCATGTCCATCGCGACGTCGCCCATCGCGTGGATGCAGACGCGCTGCCCGGCGCGATGATAGGCATCGACGGTGCTCTCGAGCTCGTCGGATTGGATGCGGATCATGCCGCAATTGCACGGCTCCCCGACATAGGGCTCGGAGAACAGCGCGTTGCGGCCGGTGAGGCCGCCGTCCACGGACATCTTGACGCCGCCGATGCGCAGCCACTCGTTGCCGAAGCCCGGCCCCAGGCCGAGATTGAGCAGGCTCTCCGGCACGATCTCCGCCTCGATGATCCGCACCAGCATGGTGACGCGGATCGGCAGCCGGCCTCCCGCCCAGAGCTCGTGATAGGCGCGGACGGTTTCGGCATCGGTCACGATGTCATGCACCGAGGTGATGCCCTTGGCGAGGCATTGCTTCGCCGACCAGACGATCGAATCCTTGCGGTCCTCGTAGGTGTGGACCGGGAAGTGCTTGCGCGCCAGCGCCTGGGCGCGCTCCTTCAGCATGCCGGTGAGCTCGCCCGTCGCCGGATCGTGGTCGAGATGGCCGCCGGCCGGCGCGACCGTGTCCTTGGTAAGGCCGGCGATCGCCATCGCCCGCGTGTTGATGCAGGTCAGGTGCGCGCCGAAATTGATCGCGACGGGATGGTCGGGCGCCGCGGCATCGAGGTCGCGCCGATCGGGATAGCGCTTTTCCGGCATCCGGCTGTCCTGCATCGGACTGCCCTGCGCGATGATCCAGGTGCCTTTTTCCTGCTGCGCCGCCTGCTCCTTGATCTTCGCAAGGACGTCGGCGAGGGAGCGGACGTTGGTATAGAAGTCGCGGCAGTCGAGACGGTAGCGCTCCGCCACGCCGTTGTCGGCGAGATGGACGTGCGAATCAATGAGCCCCGGCAGGACGGTGCGTCCTTTGAGATCGATGACGTTCGTCCTCGGACCGCGCAGCGCGAGCACGCTCTTCGCATCCCCGAGGGCGACGATGCGGCCCATCGCGATCCCCGCCGCCTCATGGACGCGATCGCGCGGATCGACGCTCAGCAGGCGTCCGTTGGTGAGTATGAGTTCCGGCGTCAGCGCTGATTCGGGCATCTGTCCCTTCATTTCACCGGCGCGCCATCCTGCCCAATGTGATCGAAGCGCTCGAGCACCCGGGGAACGGCGTTGCCGTCCTTCCACGCCCACCGCACGACCAGGACGGTCACGATCGGGTTGTTGTTGTTGTCGTAACGGAATTCGCTGTTGCCCGGCAACGGGAATCTCGCCTGCTTCATGGCGGCGGCGAGCGCCGTGCCGTCACGCACCTTGCCGTCGAGCTTCTTCAGCCCCTGGAGCACGACTTCCGCCTTGATGTAGCCGTCGATGGAAATCGTCTCGGGCGCGTGGCCGAACATCTTGCCGTAATCGGCGATGAAGGTCTTGGACATCCGATCGTCCATCGAGCTCGCCCACCACAGCTCCGGCGAGATCACGCCATCGACGTCCTTGCCGAGGCTTTGCGCGACGCCCGCCGATGACAGCGCGGCGGCGGTCATGACGAGAGGAAGCTTGTTGCTGAGGCTCATATATTGCCGCACGAAACGCAGCGTGTCGCCGCCGAAGAAATAGCCATAGACGAAATCGGCCGCATCCGCGGAGATGCGGGAGAAGTACGGCGCGTAGTCGGTCTCGCCCTGCCGCGGGAACATCTCTTCGGCGACCGCGCCGCCCTGCTGCTTGAGGTTCGTGCCGACGGCGGCGACGGAATCGCGCCCCGCCGCATAGTCGGATCCCATCAGCACGCCGCGCTTCATGCCGCGGCCGTAAAGGTATCGCGCCAGCGCCGGCTCGACCTGGCCGGCGGCGACGCTGGCGCGGAAGGTGTAAGGCGACTTGCGGGCCCCGGTGAGGTCGACGGCGATGCCCCCCGTCACGTAGGGCACCTTCTCGCGCGTGGTGTAGGGATGGATGGCGAGCGCCACGGCGCTGTTCAGCGTTCCGATCACCGCGATCACGTGGTCGTTCTCGACGAGCCGGCGCGCCTGGGTCAGCGCCTCGTTCGGAGAATTCTGGTCGTCGGTCACCTCGAGCTCGATCTTCTTGCCGGCCACCGTGCCGCCCATCTCGCTGAGCGCGTAGCGCATGCCTTCGAGATTCTCGTTGCCGATCCCCGCTGCCGGCCCGCTC
>Ga0070740_10003760_pt1 | contig 15694 bp, 14 predicted proteins | sample Coa_R2_FD_67286 | JGI IMG/M metagenome (GOLD analysis project Ga0070740, IMG submission 67286) | Surface soil microbial communities from Centralia Pennsylvania, which are recovering from an underground coalmine fire - Coalmine... | ecosystem: Environmental > Terrestrial > Soil > Unclassified ... | reverse complement strand
CCGCCACCCATGCCCTGGCTGCCGGCTCCGCCGCACTGGCCGTAGCCGCAGTTGCTGGGTCCGCCCGGCCCGCCGCCGTTGCCGCTCAGCGTGCTGTTGCCCACGCTCAGGGTGCCGCTGCTCCAGATGCCCCCACCGTTGCCCCCGCTGCCGGCAGGGTTGGCGTTGCCGTAGCCACCGGACCCGCTGCTATTGCCGCTGATGGTCCCGCTGATCGCGTACAGCGTGCCGCCGTTCCAGATACCCCCGCCGTTTCCACCGTTGAGGGTCAGGGCGTTGATCGCGGTGGTGTTGCTCAACACCGCGCTGCTCTCCAGGGCCAGCACGGCCCCGGTCGCATTGGAGATCCCACCCCTGCGGGTGGCCGTATTGTTGACGACGGCACAGGCGATGAGCAGGGTGGTTCCGCTGTTGGCGAGACCGCCCCCCGTGGCCGCCCCCGCGTTGCCGCCCGTCAGGGCCAGGCCGATCAGCGCCGCGACCGAGCTGTGAGCGACGCGCAGGATCTGGCTCAGCCCTCCGGCCGTGACCACCGTGCGGCTGGGTCCGGCCCCGCTGACGATCACCGTGTTGCGGCCGATGGCCAGCGCGCCCAGGGTCAGCGCGTAGATCCCCGCCGGCACCTTGATGGTGATCGTGCTGCCCGCGGCCTGCGCGTTGGCCTCCTCGATGGCCGCGCGGAGCGTGCACTGGCCCGTACTCGCGGCGCAGGCCCCGTCGCCCGGCGTCGCATCATGGGCGTCCTGTGCGCCGGTCACCGCGAACGTCAGGGTTGCCGCGGCGACGGCGCGTGGCGCCAGGGCCGCGGGAGCGAGTGCCAGCACGACGCCGGCCAGCAGGAGGATGGGGCGCCAGGGTCCAGACCCGACCATGGGAGCAGTCCTTTCTATCACCTGTGCTGTAGTGATATCTCACACAGTCACTCGGCGCAGTCACCTACTCTCCATAGAGAGGACGAATCGAGGGCAAGAAATACACCCCGGCCTGTGATTTTAGGCGCGCATCGGTCTTACCGTAACACGGCCGCGCAGGCGACGCCCAGGGCGGCGAGGCCCACGGGGCGCGCCTCGGAAAAGGTCAAGCGGGGACCTGACCCTGAAGGGTCATGGCAGCGGACCGGCCCTGAAGGACCACCACGGACCATTCATGGTCCCGTCGCTGCCATGCGCCTTCAGGCGCAGGCTGCTTCCCGCGAACAAGAGTGAGACACACCCCTGCCCATGGTGAGCCAGGCCACGTAGTCGCCGATGTGCCCGCTCTGGATCGACCGCAGCCGGGCGATCGTCTGCTATACTCCCCCAATGACCATCGAGTTCACCGGCAGGATCTGGTTCTGGAGAGGACCTGCCCCCTGGTACTTCGTCACCGTCCCGGCGGAGCCGTGCCGCGAGCTGCGGGCTATCGCAGGTTTCGTGACCTATGGCTGGGGCGTGATTCCGGTCGCCGTGCAGATCGGCAACAGCGCGTGGAAGACATCCTTATTCCCCAAAGACGGTCGCTACCTCGTGCCCATCAAAGCGAGTATTCGAGAAGTAGAATGTCTTGAGGAGGGTGACGACGTGCACGTCCGGCTCGACGTGCGCGCCGATCGCGATCAGGGGCGTCATGATCGTGCGACGCGATGGGATCGCCAGTGACGCCTGCACTGGTCATCAATGAGAGGTGGTGCCGCGAACGCGCGGTGGCCGGGGAGGATGAGACGGTGATACGAGAGGATGGGGGTGATCTGAGCGGACAGGTGGGGCTGGTCACGGGCGCCAGTCGCGGCATCGGGCGCGCTATCGCCCTGGCCCTGGCCGAGGCGGGCCTCGATCTGGCCCTGGCGGCGCGGGGGCAGGCGGCGCTTGACGCCGTCGCGGACGAGGTGCGGGCGCTGGGGCGGCGCTGCGTAGCCGTGGCCACCGACGTGGGCGTGCCCGCCGAGGTGGACCGCCTGGTGGCCCGGGCGCTGGCGGAACTGGGACGCCTCGACGTGTTGGTAAACAACGCCGGCGTCGGCGCCCACGGCACGGTGGAGGAGTCGGCGGTGGAGGACTGGCAGCGCGTTCTGGCGACCAACCTGACCGGGCCCTACCTGTGCAGCCGCGCCGTGCTGCCGGCCATGCGGCGGCAGGGCGGCGGCGCGATCGTCAACATCTCCTCAGGCGCGGGCAAGACCGGCTACGCGGGCATGGCTGCCTACTGCGCCTCCAAGTTCGGCCTGATGGGCTTCGCGGAGGCGCTGGCGGCCGAGGTGGGCGACCAGGGCATCAAGGTGAGCACGATTTGCCCGGGGACGACGGTGACGGAGTTCGGCGGGCGGCCGCCGGCGCGCCAGGCGGGCGTCAAGGTGCTGCTGCCGGAGGATGTGGCGGCGGCGGTACTCTACCTGCTGCGGCAATCGCCGCAGGCGTGGACCTCGGAGATGACGCTGTGGCCCTTCCGCGAACTGCCGGCCTGAGCCACGGGCGCCATGTGCCTTGACGGAGCGCGACGGTGCACCCGCATGCCCGTCATTGCGCCCTGAGCCGACGTGCAAACTGCCGTTGGCGCCCGGCGCCCGACGCACACGGAGAGATGGTCGCATACTGATGCAGCGTCGGGGTCACACTGTGCCATTGCGCCTTTTGCTGGCGTGCCGCGGATGCCGTACACTGGCGGGTAGGCACTATGCCCCGTGCGATGCCTGAGGCTCGGTGCACCGGGCCGATAGGGGGAGGAGGACCTCGATGCCGTCGTACCGGTCGGCGCTGCCGCAGCTCGGCGGTCAGCTCTTTCTCACCGATGTGGGGCTCGAAACCTCGCTCATCTTCTATGACGGCATCGCTCTGCCCTGCTTCGCCGCCTTCCCGCTGCTCGATTCAGAGGAGGGGCGGCGCCGGCTCACGACGTACTTCCAGCCGTTCCTGCGCCTGGCGCGCGAGCGCGGCGCGGGCTTCATCCTCGACACGGTGACCTGGCGCGCGAACGCCGATTGGGGCGCACGGCTCGGCTACGACGCCGTGGCACTCGACCGGATCAACCGCCAGGCGGTCGCCTATGCCGTCGAGTTGGCCCGCGACAGCGCGGGCCAGCAGCCCCCGATCGTGGTGAACGGGATCATCGGCCCGCGCGGCGAGGCCTACCGGCCGGACACGCTGATGACGGCGGACGAGGCTGCACAGTATCATGCCGCGCAGATCGCAAGCTTCGCCGCGCAGGGGGTGGATATGGTCAGCGCGCTGACGCTGGCGTACGTCGAGGAGGCGATCGGCATCGCGCGCGCCGCGCGGGCGCACGGCCTCCCCGTGGGGCTCTCGTTCACGGTGGAGACGGACGGGCGGCTGCCGAGTGGCGAGACGCTGCGCGCCGCTATCGAGGCCGTGGACATCGCGACCGAGGCAGCGCCGGCCTACTACATGATCAATTGCGCGCACCCCCGCCATTTCGCCGGCGTGCTGAGCGGCGAGGGGGCCTGGCTCAGGCGCATTCGAGGACTGCGCGCGAACGCGTCAACGAAGAGCCATGACGAACTCGACGTGGCCACCGCGATTGATGCGGGCGATCCGCCGGCCCTGGCCGCGGAGTACCGCGCGCTGTGCGCGCGGCTGCCGTGGCTCAACGTGCTCGGGGGCTGCTGCGGCACCGACTACCGCCACGTGGCGGCGATCGCCGCCGCCTGTGGCTAGACGGCACCCAGGCTAGTTTAGCTCTTGCGGCAGATCGTCGATCAGCCGGTTCAGTCGTGGGTTGGCCCGCGCCCTCTCAGGCCCCGGCGCCCGCGTCATCGTCGCTGATCCGGGCCAGGAGGCGTTTCCCCGGCCCGCGCCGCGGCGGGGGCGACGGCCGGCGCCAGCAGGGCGATGGCCACGCCGAGCAGGACCACCAGGCCCAGCGCCCCGCGCAGGGTGAGGTGGTCGGCCGTGACCCCGATCAGCGGCGGCCCGAGCAGGATGCCCACGTAGATGGCCGTGCCCACGGCGGCGACGCCCGCGCCCGGGGCCAGGTGCGGCGTCTTCCCGGCCGCGCTGAACACCAGGGGGACCACATTAGCCAGCGCCAGCCCGATCAGCGCGAAGCCGCTCAGCGTCGCGCCCGTCTGGCCGCTCAGCAGGGCCAGCCCCAGGCCCAGGGCCAACAGCTCGCCGCCCCCGCGCACCAACCGCACCGGCCCCAGGCGGGCCGTGGCGTAGTCCCCGGCCAGGCGCCCGAGGGTCATGCACAGCGTGAAGGCCGCGTAGCCGGCCGCGGCGAGGCCGGCGGACGCGCCCAGACCACGGCGCAGGTAGACGGCGCTCCAGTCGCCGATCGCCCCCTCGGCCAGGTAGGCGCAGATGCCGATCAGCCCCAGGGCCAGCAGCGCGCGCGTCGGACGGGCCAGGGCCCGGCCAGGGGCCGCCAGGGCGGCCCGGTGTTCCAGCAGCGAGCGCGCGACCAGGGCCAGCGCGCCTCCCAGCAACAGGGCCGGGACGAGCACGCGCGGCAGGGGGGCCAGGCCGGCGGTGGCCAGCAGGCCGCTCGCCGCGGCACCGCCCGCCGCGCCCAGGCTCCACAGGCCGTGGAGCGAGGACAGCAGCGGCCGTCCCCAGCGCGCCTCGACGGCGACCCCTTGAGCGTTGATGGCCACGTCCGAGGCGCCCTGCGCGGCACCGAAGACCAGCAGGGCCAGGACCAGGGTGGGCAGGGAGGGGGCCAGCACGGGCAGGGCCAAGGTGGCGCAGTAGGCCAGCCCCAGGACGCGGACCGCCCAGCGGCTGCCCCGCCGGGCGATCAGGCGGCCGGTCAGGGGCATGGTCAGCAGCGACCCGACGGCCGTGGCCAGCAGGGCGAGGCCCAGGGCGCTGGCGCTCAGGCCGAGGGCCTGTTGCACCGCGGGGATGAGCGGCACCCAGGAGGCGAAGACGGCCCCGTGGATGAAGAAGGCGGCGAGGATAGCCCAGCGGGCGCGCCGCACCGCCGTGGGCAGCGGCGCGGGCCGCCGGCCGGGCCGGTCCGCTGGTTCCATCAGGTGGGTCGTCACGCCCCTCGTGGACTGTTGTCGCTCGGCATACCATCCAGGAGTATAACGCGCGCCGGCGGGAACGCGGGGCGCACCCTGTCCTGGTATGAGGCCACAATTTCTCTCGACGGACCCACTGTCCACACCATAGCCTCGGGCCGTCGCATCGCTCCTATCAGCCGGCCGCAACAGTACCCACGGCCCAAGGCGTATACTCCCTGTTGAGACCCGTTGCTCAGAGAGCGGGTGGTCGGTGCGGGCCCAGGGAGCAGAGCCCTCGGACGCATGGTGTGGCGACGAAGGAGGCCGCCTGTGAGCGAGGCCAGACCCCGTTATCGCTCGTTTGTGCAGGACAGCGCGCGCTGGGACGGGTTTGCGTTTCGGCCCGGCGACATCGTGATCAGCACGCCGCCCAAGGCCGGCACCACCTGGACGCAGATGATCTGTGCGCTGTTGATCTTCCAGACGCCGGTGCCCGGCCCCGCGTTGTCGGAGATCTCGCCCTGGCTCGACATGCTCACCCGGCGCCGCGAGGACGTCCTCGCGCTGCTCGACGCGCAGGGCCATCGCCGGTTCATCAAGACCCATACGCCGCTCGACGGCCTCCCCGACGACGAGCGCGTCACCTATGTCTGCGTCGGCCGCGATCCGCGCGATGTGGCCGTCTCGATGTACCACCACCAGCAGAACATCGACCGCGACACGTTAACACAGGCCCGCGCGCAGGCCGTGGGCCTGGACGATGTCGCGGAGCTACTCGCGCTGGATCCCCCCACCAATGCCGACACGCCGGAGGCGTTCTTCTGGCACTGGATCGACAATCCGGCCGCGCCGGTGCATACCACCTCCTCGCTGCGCGCGACGCTGCACCACTATGAGGAGGCGTTGCGCGCCGCCGATCGCGCCAACGTGGTAGTGCTCCACTACGGCGATCTCCAGGCAGATCTGGCGGGCGAGATGCGCCGCCTGGCGGACCGCCTGGAGATCACCGTCGCCGAGTGCGTCTGGCCGGAGCTGGTGGAGGCCGCGTCGTTCGAGGGGATGCGCGCCCGCGCCGACCAGCTCGTGCCGAACGCGGCGCTGCGGGTCTGGAAGCAGCCCAGTCGGTTCTTCCACAGCGGTACGGGTGGGGGCTGGCGCGCGTTCTGCGACGCGGACGCGCTGCGCCGCTACGAGGCGCGCGTGGGCGAGTTGGCCCCTGCCGCGGTCGCCGAGTGGGCTCATCACGGGTGGCGCGGAGCGCGCCCGGCGCCCTGAGCCCTCCGTGCAGGCCATGACCTCCTGGCACACCAACGCCGTGCGCGTGCCCCTGAACGAGGACTGCTGGCTGGGCATCAACGGCGTCAACCCCGCCTATTCCGGCACCACGTATCAGCAGGCCATCGCCAATTACGTCGGCCTGCCCAACCAGGACGGCCTGGTCGCCCTACTCGAGTTGCACTGGAGCGCGCCCGGGACGGCCGTGGCCACGGGCCAGGGGCGCATCGGTTCATCTACCGCCATAGACAGTACTTCCCCTTTCCGGCGGCGTGGTGCCGTCGGATCTTCTCGTGCCTTGCCTCCATTGTAGGCCGGCGCCAACGGCACCGATAGGTCAGACCAGCCGTCGTGAATCGTCCGTGGGCGGGCCTCCAACTGCGGTTGGATGGCACCGATACGCCGACTGCGGTCGGGCAGGGCGCGCCCTGCCCGGCACCGCAGTGCCCGTCCTGTTGCCAGGGGATCGCTGCGCGATGAAAGCGGAGGGGCCGTCGCCGCAGTCCCCGGCTGACTTTTCACGACGGTTGTAGGTCAGACCATTGAAGGATGAGAAGAGCGCAGGGCGTGCAGGGACGACAGGCCCTCGTCGCTTGCCGTATCATGGTCCGTAGAGCAACGGATCGCGGAGCGCGGCCGTGTCGCTGGTGACGGGTGCGCGGTGACAGAACGTGTCCCGGCCGGACCGGCCCGGCGATAGCGGAGGAGGAGCGGCGAGGAATACACTTGGCATCAGCGAGGCGGCGTATGATGCCATCGTGGTGGGCGCCCGGATCGCCGGGGCGACGGTGGCGGCGCTGCTGGGGGCCGCGGGCTACCGCGTCCTGCTGGTCGATCGGGCCTCCTTCCCTAGCGACACGCTCTCCACCCATTTCTTCCGGGGGGCGCAGACCCTCGCCGTCCTGGAGCGGCTGGGGGTGCTGGGGAGCGTCCTGGCGCTCGGCGCCCCCCGCTCACGCGCCAGTACTCCTACGTGGGCGGCGGGGACCGGGCCACGCTCGAGCCGGCCCAGGACCCCGGCCCGCTCGGCTACTGCCTCTCTGTGCGGCGCGCGCCCCTCGATCACCTCCTCGTACGCCACGCCACGTCGTTCGGGTGCGTCACGCTGCTGGAGCGGACCCGCGTCTCGGACGTGTTGTGGGCCGGTGAGCAGGTCGTGGGGGTGCGCCTGAGCACTCCGGAGGGGGAGCGCGACGCCCGTGCCCGCATTGTGGTCGGGGCGGATGGGCGGCACTCCACCGTGGCGCGCCGGGTGCGGGCGCCGGTGGAGCGGCACGACCCGGCCAGCCGCGCCGCCTACTACCAGTACGTGCGGGGCTACGCCCCTCCGGGCGCGGGCGCTCCCGACGGCCCGGAGTTCTCGCTGCTGGGGGATGAAATCGCCTTTATCTTCCCCAGCGACGACGGGGTGACCTGCGTGGCGCTGTCCGTCAACCTGGCAGTCTTCGGCTGGCTGCGGCAGGCCGCGGCGGAGCGCTTCGGCGCGCGGCTGGCCGCCCATCGGGGCCTGGCAGGGCGGGTGGCCGCCGCCACGCCGGTCGGTCCGGTGCTGGCCTGTGGACCCGAAGCCAACGTGGTGCGCGTGCCCGTGGGTCCGGGCTGGGCGCTGGCGGGCGACGCGGGGTTGCACCAGGACCCATGGAGTGGCCACGGGATGGACTGCGCGAGCGTGCATGGAGCCCTGCTGGCCGAGGCCCTGGCGGATTGGTTCGGGGGGCGCCGGTCCGAAGCCGAGGCGCTGGAGCAGTATCACCACGGACGCAACGTCCATGGTCTGGCGCGTTATCAGGAGACGGTCGAGTTCGGCCGTGACCTGCGGCAGTTGGGCCCGTCGTGAGGGGACAGGCGCGGGTTGTGCCTGCGGCGCGCGTGGGCGGTTGAGCGTCTCCTGCGGGCGACCGCGCGGCAGGCAGCGGCGCCCAAGATCAAGGTACCGCGACGACGCCCGCATCTGGCGCGGCGCACAGCCCGGCCCGTCGCACCACCACGGTAGTCGATTTCACGTCTCACTACAGTCACCGTCCGCCCGGTTGCTCAATTTCGCCATCTCCTTGGTATATGACAGACAGTATGGTGTATTGCGAGATGCACGCCATCGGCGCAGGTATTGCAGGGCGGGGGTTGGCCAACCTGCACCCGATGGGCTATCTGAATTGGCCCGCGGCACAGCGCTTGCACAGCAAGCATCCGGCGCCAACTGACCCCCGGCACCCGCTGGGCGGCGGTGGCGTGTCGATGCGGGCACAGTGGGTAAGGGATGGGTAGGTCATGACGACAGAAGTTGGTATTGGCCTGGTCGGCGCCTCGGGCGCCTTCGGCCGCTTCATCGCCGAGGCGGTGGCCGAGATGGGTGAGGGGCGCATCGTGGCCGTGGCCGGACGTAACAAGGCGCGGACCGAGCGCGCGGCACAGGCGCTTGGTACAGACGGGACCGTGCGTCCCTACACCGACTATCAGGCTTTTCTCGGCGACCCGGAGGTAGAACTGGTGATCATCAGCACGCCGCCCGCCCAACACGCCCGGATGGGCATTGCCGCGGCGCGGGCCGGCAAGGCGATCTTCGTGGAAAAGCCGGTCGCCACCTCCGTCGAGGATAGCCGTGCCCTGCTGGATGCGGTGCGCGAGGCCGGCGTCGCCGCCGGCGTCGACTTCGTGATGCGCTACAACCCGCTCTTCAACCAGATCCATCGCTGGACCACGGAGGGCGTGCTGGGTGGTCTGCGCCGCGTGGACTTCCAGAACTTCGCCGCCGACGAATCGCTCCCGCCGGATCATTGGTTCTGGGATCGTGCGCAGAGTGGCGGCATTCTGATCGAGCATGGCGTGCACTTCTTCGACATCTACGGCTATCTGATCGGAGCGCCGGCGACCGAGGTGCGCGGCTGGCTCACCACACGGCCCGGTACCGATCAGCAGGACAAAGTGCTGGCCGACATCTACTATCAGAATGGCGTGCTGGCCAGCTACTACCATGCCTTCGATAAGCCGTCGCGCCTGGAACGCACCACGGCGATGCTGGCCTACGACCGCGGATACGTGACCGTTGATGGCTGGATCGCCATGGCTCTAGACGTCGATGCCATCGTGGACGACGCCGGGCGTGAAGCCATCTTGAACTCCCCCTATCTCGTCGATCATACCCTGGAGCCCTATGAAGGCGGGGCGCGCAGCACGCGCGGCAACGGGCAGGACTACACGGTGACCTGCCGCGTGCAGGCGACGCTGCAGTTGCCGGGTTCGAAACAAGAGGTCTATCGGACCTCGGTGGCCAACGCCTTGCGCGACGTGGTGACGCTGATGCGCGACCCGACGCATAGCCTGCACGTCACCCTGGAGGACGGTGCCCGCGCGGTCGACGTGGCCTGCGCCGCGACCACGAACGCACTTGTGTTTAGCTGATCGATGGCTAAACCAAAGCTGCGGCGGGACCGGCATCGCTGGGCGATACCAGCCCTGGCTTTGGTTTACACCCGGCGCATCGCCTGGCACAGATATTGCAGCAACTTCATTGATTGTAGGACGCATGCGCCGTCGCGGCTACGGTGAACGCCTCCTGGAGTAGGGGCGCCGACAAGGCCGTCGCCACGGACTGCTTGCGGTCTACGACCTGATTAGGTGCGATCAGGTTCGATCGACCAGGTGCCATAAGGTGCCACGGCACGCAGTCGAGTGCTTACAGCCTGGGGTGCGTTACGCGCCACCATCAGTGGGGAAGATGGCAGCAGGAAAGTGAGGGCACGATGATTGTGGTCACCCAAGCGGCGAAAGAGATGTTTCAGTGCGTGGAGCAGCCCGAGGGGCAGGTCTTGCGCTTGGACGTGGTGGGACCAGAGACGTTTGGCCTCACGCTTGGCGAAGCCAGGCCGAGCGACCAGATTGTGGAGCACGAGGGCCGCGAGGTGATCTATATCGCGGAAGAGGTCAGCCAGGCGGCCGACGTGGCCGTGCTGGATCACGTCGACACGCCCGAGGGTCCAACCCTCGTTTTCACGGCGCTGGAAGAGGGAGGACCGGCCGCGGAGTAGTTCGGAGGCGGACAAGACATCATTGGGCGCCGATCACGTATCCTGGGCGAAGTCGCGCGTGTAGAGGCGATGGTACAGGCCGCGGGCGGCCAGTAGCTCGGCGTGCGTGCCTTGCTCTACCACGCGGCCCGCGTCCAGGACGACGATGGTGTCGGCACCCTCCACCGTGGTCAGGCGATGGGCGATCACGATGGTGGTGCGCCCTGCCATCAGGCGTTCCAGCGCCTCCTGTACCAGCCCCTCCGACTCGTTGTCCAGGGCGGAGGTCGCTTCATCCAGGATCAGCAGGCGTGGGTCTTTCAGGATCGCCCGCGCGATGGCGATGCGCTGGCGCTGTCCTCCGGATAGCTTGACGCCGCGCTCGCCGATCGTTGCCTGGTAGCCGTGTGGCAGGGCCATGATAAAGTCGTGCGCGTTGGCGGCCCGTGCCGCCGCCTCGATCTCGGCCTGCGTCGCTCCAGGCCGCCCGTAGGCGATATTCTCGCGCACCGTGCCCGCGAAGAGCGTGGCCTCCTGCGGCACGGTGGCCATGACGCCGCGCAGCGACTGCTGGGTGACCCGCGTGATGTCGTGCCCGTCGATGAGGATGCGCCCGTCGGCCGGGTCGTAGAAACGCGGCAGCAATGAGATCAGCGTGGTCTTGCCGGCGCCGCTCGGCCCGACCAGCGCGACCGTCTTACCCGCCTCCACCGTCAGGTTGACGTCGCGCAGCACCAGGGGACCGCCCGGCGTATAGGCGAAGCTCAGGTCCTCTATCTCGACACGCCCCTGCACCACTGGTAGGGTGTAGGCGTCGGGCGCATCGACCACCCCCGGCGCCGTGTCCAGCAATTCGAAGATGCGCGTCGCGCCGCCCAGGGCCTGTTGAAAGGAGCTGTAGAGCTGTGCCAGGCCTTGCAGCGGTCCGACCAGCATCATCAGGTAGAAGAGGAACGAGATAAAGCCGCCCGGCGAGAGGCGATGCGCCAGCACCTCGTGGCCGCCGTACCACAGGACCACCGCCACGGCTCCGAAGCCGGCGGTCATCATCACCGCGCCCAGGAACGAGTTGTAGCGGGCGGCGGAGAGCAGGGCGCCGAAGGATCGCGTCACGGCGGAGGTGTAGCGGCGGATCTCATACTCCTCCGCCCCGAAGGCCTTGACGATGCGCATCGAGGACAGCGCCTCCTGTAGCACCGCCCCGGCCTCGCCGAGTTGTTCCTGGGCACGCCGCGAGAGCGTGCGCGTGCGCCGTCCGACCAGCACGGCGACGCCGGCCAGCAGCGGCGCGACCGCCAGGGCGACCAGGGCGAGGCGCCAGTCCGTCGCCAGCACGATGGCGGTGACCGCCACGAGCGTGAAGACCTGCTGTGCCAGATCGAGCAGATTGGCGGTGATGACCGTCTGCACGAGGGTGGTATCGGCCGTCACACGTGACATAATTTCGCCGGTACGGTGCTCGTCGTAAAAGGAGAGCGACAGGCGCTGCAGGTGGTCGACCAGGCGAATGCGCAGATCGGTGACGATGCGATTGCCGGCGTAGGAGATCAGGTAGCCGCGCCCGTAATTGAAGACGGCCGAGGCCAGAACGACGGCCAGCAGCGTCAGGGTGATAGTGTTCAACGCCGCGGGGTCGCGATGGACGAAGACGCTGTCGGTGAGTTGGCGGATGATATAGGGCACGGCCAGGAAGGCCACGCTGGAGAACAGCAGGCAGATCCCGGCCAGGACAAGCCGCCCGGCATGCGGACGAGCCAGCGCCAGGACACGCAGCGCCACGGCGCGATCTAGGCCGCGCCCGGCGCGGGCCGTCCCCGGCGCAGCGCCGAGTTCCTGTTCCGCGGCCAGTGCCGCCAACTCGTCTGTCTCGATTGCCATGTGTTGGGCCTCCTCAGCGTCGTTGCCGTCAGCTCGTGCCGGCGCGATGTGGCGCGCCGCCGGCGGCACCGACTGCACCCTAGTATACTCAGCCCATACCGGCTACCGCGCCGCGGCGCTGCGAGACGGCCTGAGGCTGAAGCCTCATGGCAGGAACGAGACCATAAATGGTCTACGCCGGCCATTTATGGCCCGGCGCCTGCCGTGGTCCTTGAGGGCCAGGCCCTCTCAGCGTACGGCGCATCCGTGAACTGAATGTGAACTGCCCCATGCAGGACGAGCCGGGCATATATACTGCACAATGTCGATTGGGTTCACCGATATTCGGCTCCAGGGGAAGAGGAGATCGCGGATGCTGATGCGGAATCTGGGACGGACGGGCTTGAAGGTCGCGCCGCTGTGTCTCGGCGGGAACGTTTTCGGCTGGACGGCCGACGAGGCGGCGTCCTTTGCCGTGCTCGATGCCTACGTCGAGGGCGGCGGCAACTTTATCGATACCGCGGATAGCTATGTGCGCTGGGTGCCCGGCAACACGGGCGGCGAGTCCGAGGCTATCCTGGGGCGCTGGATGCGCGAGCGCGGGAACCGCGGCCACGTGATCATCGCCACCAAAGTCGAGTCGCCGATGGGAGACGACCCGAACGAGCGCGGCCTGTCGCGCCAGCACATCATGGCCGGGGTCGAGGCCTCGCTGCGGCGTCTGCAAACCGACTATATCGACCTGTATCAGGCGCACAACGACGATCCGGGGACTCCACTTGAAGAGACGCTGCGCGCGTTTGACGACCTGGTGCGCCAGGGCAAAGTGCGCTATGTCGGGGCGTCGAATTATCGCGCCTGGCGCCTGACGCGGGCGCTGTGGGTGAGCGACAAGAACGGGCTGGAGCGCTACGAGAGCCTGCAGCCCTTCTATAACCTGGTGAGCCGCGCAGACTACGAGCGCGAGCTAGAAGCGCTGTGCCTGGATCAGCAGATCGGCGTCATCCCCTACTCCTCGCTGGCCAGTGGCTTCCTCACCGGCAAGTATCGCGCGGGCCAGCCGCTGCCGGCGAGCAAACGGGCCGGCGGCGTGCAGCAACGCTATATGAACGAGCGCGGCTTCGCCGTGCTGCAGGCGGTCGTCGACGTGGCGCGCGACCGTAATGCCACGCCGGCGCAGGTGGCGCTGGCCTGGTTGATGGCGCGGCCGGGCATCACGGCGCCGATCGCCAGCGCCACCTCGGTCGAGCAGACGCGCGAATTGCTCGGCGCAACCGAGGTGAGGTTGGATAGCGAAGATATCGCCAGGCTCGACGCCGCCAGCGCCTGGCAACAGGCTGGGTAGAGAGGATAGTGAGCCATGAGTCATGTGCGCGTCGGTGTAGTTGGGACCGGCGGCATCGCCCGCAGCCGGCAGATTCCCTGTCTCTTGAGGGACAGTCGTGTCGCGTTGGTCGCGGCGGCTGATCCGTCCGAGGAAGCCCTGGCCCTGGCGGCGAGCGAGGGCAACATCCCATCGACCTACGCGGATTACCGCGAGATGCTGGAGCGCGAGCACCTCGACGCCGTCGTGGTCTGCACGCCGAACAAGTTTCACGCCCCCGTGACCATCGATGCGCTGCGACAGGGCGCGCACGTGCTGTGCGAGAAGCCGATGGCCCGCAACGCGGAGGAAGCACGCGCGATGCTCAAGGCGGCGCGCGAGCACGGCAAGATCCTGGACATCGCCTATCGGTTTCGCTTCCAGGCCGAGGCGCAGGCCGCCAAGCGCGTCATCGACGGCGGTGAGCTGGGGGAGATTTACATGGTGCGCGTCAATTTCCTGCGCCGCCGCCTCATCCCCTCCTGGGGCGTCTTCGCCAACAAGGATTTGCAGGGTGGCGGCGCCATGATCGACTGCGGGGTCCACCTGCTCGACCTGGCCCTGTGGCTGTGCGGCAACCCCGAGCCGGTCGAGGTGATGGGTGTGACGTCGCACCGTCTGGGCAGCAAGCCCGGCGTCAACGTGTGGGGGCCCTGGGACCACGAGCATTTCGAGGTCGAGGACCATGCCGCCGGCTTTATCCGCCTGCGCAACGGCGGCGCGCTGCAGATCGAAGCCTCGTGGGCGCTTAACGTCCCGCAGCACCAGGAGACGATCTCCATCTCCGGGACGGAGGGCGGCCTGGACGTCTACCCGTTCCGCGTGAACAAGGCGGCCTACGGCATGCTTCTCGACTGGACGCCCGACTGGATGCCGCATCAGGGAGAGCCGGAGTGGGACCGGCAGATGGACGACTTCATCAGCGCGATCGTGGAAGGGCGCGAACCCCTGGTCAAGCCGGAGGAGGCGCTGCGCGTCAACGAGATCGTCGATGCCATCTATCGCAGCGCGGAGACCGGAGCGGCCGTGCGGCTGGATGCCTGACCGCTCGCCGGCCTGCCCGAACGGAGTACGTCATGTTGCGCCGTCCGGCTCTGGCTGAGACGGCGGCGGCCACGGTTGGGCCTCGTCGGCGCCGGGCCAGGGCGGCGACCCGCAGCAGAGAAAGACCAGGTCGGTCGAGCCGGAATTCTCGACCCAGAAGCCGTGGCCGGCGGGGATCAACACGGCGTCATCCGCCTCCACCGCGAACACCTCCTCGGACGGTTGATCCGGCCGGTGCAGGTGCATCACACCGCTCCCGCGCAGGAAGTACCAGATCTCCTCGTAGATGGTGCGGTGGTAGACCTTGGCGGTGCGGGCGCCGGGCGGCACCAACGCCTCGGCCAGGCCCAGGCGCGTCGCGCCCTGCGCATGATGGATCAGGTTGCGAATCTCGGCCCCGTCGGGCGCCAGCGCGGTCATCTCCTCTGTGCGGTGCCACTTCGGCATGGTTGATCTCCTCCGTTCGCCTCAAGCATACAGCCGTGGCGGTCAAGGGGCGATGCCGGCGTGCGTTGGGCCGGTGAGAAGTGATTCAAATGTGGCGGGTTGTCGCTCCCGGACCAAGCGCGCGAGAACCCTCAAGGCGCGGGCGCAGGCCGGCGAGGTGCGGGCGCCCTGGGGATGGAAGAACACTTTGATGACCGGCAGGGCTGAATCCACCGCCAGCCAGGCGCCTCCGCCCAGGCCGACCAGGCGCTCCTGGACCTCACCGGCGCCCATGTAGCCGAGCCAGGGCGTCCAGTGGCGGTGGCCGGTTGCGAGGTCCAACAGGCTGAGCATCTGCACATAGTGATGGAATCCGCACTCCTTGAGCAACAGGGGCAGGCGCGGCGGCGCCAGCCAGGCGGGCGCGCAAAAACCGCGGGCCTCCAGGCCCAGGTCTTGCAGGGCCGCCCGCCCGGCGGCCAGCCGCGCTCGCATCGCCGCATCGTCCAGGCTCAGGAACTCGGCCGCCGTCCCCGCGAAGAGGCGCGCCCGCAGTTGTGCCGCCCATGGCCCGCGCGGCGGACCGGCGGCGCGATGCGCATAGCCGTGCAGCACGACCTCCGATCCCGCGGCGGCCTCGGAGGCGAGCAGGCGCCCAAAGGCGGCATCGGCGCGGATGTCGTCGCGCTGTTCGAAGTATGGTATGACTTTCAGCACGCGCGGACGCACCTCGATGGCGTCGAGGGCCGCGAGCAAGTAGCGCACGTCCTCCATGAACGTAGGCGC
>Ga0070740_10003758_pt1 | contig 15700 bp, 16 predicted proteins | sample Coa_R2_FD_67286 | JGI IMG/M metagenome (GOLD analysis project Ga0070740, IMG submission 67286) | Surface soil microbial communities from Centralia Pennsylvania, which are recovering from an underground coalmine fire - Coalmine... | ecosystem: Environmental > Terrestrial > Soil > Unclassified ... | reverse complement strand
TGCTGTACGGGCATCTCGACAAGCAGCCGGAGATGACCGGCTGGAGCGAGGGCATGGGCCCCTGGACGCCGGTGCTCAAGGGCGACAAGCTGTTCGGCCGCGGCGGCGCGGACGACGGTTACGCGATCTTCGGTTCGCTGTCGGCGCTGCTGGCGCTGCGCGAGCAGCAGATCCCGCACGCGCGCTGCGTGGTGATGATCGAGGCCTGCGAGGAGTCGGGCAGCTACGATCTGCCGTTCTATGTCGATCATCTGGCGGAAAGGATCGGCGATCCCTCGCTGGTGGTGTGTCTGGATTCCGGCTGCGGCAGCTACGAGCAACTGTGGCTGACGACTTCGCTGCGCGGCATGACCGGCGGCAATTTCACCGTCAGCGTGTTGGGCGAAGGCGTGCATTCGGGCGATGCATCCGGCGTGGTGCCGGACAGCTTCCGCATCCTGCGCGATCTGCTTTCGCGTCTGGAAGATTCGAGCACCGGTGCGATCCTTCCGCGCGAGCTGTACACGGAAATTCCGGCGCAGCGTGTCGAACAGGCGCGCAAGTCGGCGCAGGTGCTGGGCGACGCCGTCTATGACAAGTTCCCTTTCCTGCCCGGCATGAAGCCGGTCGCGGACGATCTGACCGAGCTGGTGTTGAACCGGACGTGGCGGCCGCAGCTCGCGGTCACCGGCGCCGATGGCCTGCCGCCGTTGTCCAGTGCCGGCAACGTCTTGCGTCCGTTCACCGCGGTGAAGTTGTCCTTGCGCCTGCCGCCGACGCTGGACGGCGTGCGCGCGGGCGAATTCGTCAAGCAACTGCTGGAGCGCGATCCGCCGTACGGGTGCGAGGTGGAACTGAAGCTGGAAAAGGCTTCCAGCGGCTGGAACGCGCCGCAGCTTTCGCCCTGGCTGGAGAAAGCCGTTGCGGAGGCCGCGCGGATCGCCTTCGGTGCGCCGCCCGCCTACATGGGCGAAGGCGGGAGCATTCCGTTCATGGGCATGCTGGGCGAGAAATTCCCGCAGGCGCAGTTCCTGATCACCGGCGTGCTCGGCCCGCACTCCAATGCGCACGGGCCCAACGAGTTCCTGCACATCCCCACCGGCAAGCGCGTGTCGATGGTGGTGGCGAAGGTGGTCGCGGAACATTGCAAGCACGCGTGAGCGCTTCGATCCATATTCGCGCGGCGGCTTCGGCGGATGCCGAATCGCTGGCGCGTTTGTCGGATCAGCTCGGCTATCCGGTGGATGCGGAAACGATCGCGCGTCGGCTTCGCGACATCGAGCAACGTCGCGCCGGAGCCGTGCTGGTCGCCGAAATCGACGGCTCGGTCGCCGGTTGGGCGCATGTATTGCCGCAACACCGGATGGAACACGACGCCAATGCGGAACTCGCGGGACTGGTCGTGGACGAACGCATGCGCGGCTCCGGCATCGGCACGGCTCTGCTTCATGCGGTCGAAGCCTGGGCGCGCGAACACGGCTATCCGGAATTGATCGTGCGTTCCAACGTGATCCGCGATCGCGCGCACCGCTTTTATCTGCGCGAGGGTTACGCGGAGAAAAAGCGGCAGGCGGTGTTCGTGAAAGATGTGAGGCGGGAGGAGTGAGGCGGGAGACGTCAAAGCATCAGACTGTTACGCTTCCGCCTCCCACCTCCCGCATCCCTCCTCCCGGCCTTTGATGCGCTTCGACCTGCCACCCGTCACGCTCATCCTGTTGATCGCGAACATCGCGGTGTTCCTGCTGATGCAGGCCGGCTTCGGTGACTGGCTGATCCTGCACTGCGCCCTGTGGCCGCTGGGGCCGGATCGACTGGCTGGCTATACGGCAATGGGCGTGCCGGTGACCGTCGGTTTCCGCTGGTGGCAGTTGCTTTCCTACGCCTTCCTGCACGGCGGTTGGGCGCACATCGGTTTCAACATGCTGGCGCTGTACATGTTCGGCGGACCGATCGAGCACCTGTTCGGCGCGCGTCACTACATTTTCTATTATCTGTTCTGCGCGGTGATCGCGGCGGTCGCACACCTGTGCGTGGTGCACTTCTTCACCGGCGGTTTCTATCCGACGCTCGGTGCATCCGGCGCGATCTTCGGCCTGCTGCTGGCGTTCGGCATGATGTATCCGCAGGCGAAAATCATCGCGCTGATCCTGCCGATTCCGCTGCCGGCGTGGATCGCGGTGATCGGCTACATGCTGCTGGAACTCTTCCTCGGCATCACCGGAACGCAAGCGGGCGTCGCACACTTCGCGCACCTCGGCGGCGCGGTCGGCGGTTTCTTCCTGATCCAGTACTGGCGCGGGAAATTTCCGATCAGGCCGAAGCGCATTCTGATGCGGTGATGTGTCGCGAGCACGCTCGCTCCTACGAAGCGGTCATTGTAGGAGCCGGCGCGAAGCGCCGTCTTTTCTCGGTGCAGGCGACCGCATTAAGCCTTCATCAACTCCGGCGTCAGCACCGGCGCGATGGTTTCGATCATCTGCGCGACGAGGTGGTGGTTGCCGGCGAGGATGTTACCGGAGGCGGGCAGGCCGTCGCGGCCGGTGAAATCGCAATAACGTCCGCCGGCCTCCCGCACCAGCAGGCAACCGGCTGCCATGTCCCAGAGTTTCAAACCCGGTTCGAAATAGCCGTCCAGACGTCCATTCGCCGTCCAGGCCAGATCCAGCGCCGCGGAGCCCGCGCGGCGCAGGTCTTCGGCCTTGCCGAGCAGCGCCCGCGTCATCGCCAGTTGTGCATCCAGGTGCTCGCGCTGCCGGAACGGAAAACCCGTGGCGAGCAAGGCGCCGTCCAGCGTTTCGCGCTTGCTGACACGGATGCGGCGATCGTTGAGGAACGCGCCGTCGCCCTTGCTGGCGGTGAACAGTTCGTCGCGCAACGGATCGAAGATCACCCCGTGCATCGGTTCGCCGCGGTCCAGTTGCGCGATCGAAACCGCGAACTGCGGGATTCCGCGCAGATAATTGTGCGTGCCATCCAGCGGATCGATCACCCAGGTGAACCGCGCGTTGCTCTTGCCGGACGCACCGGATTCCTCGCCGAGCACCGCGTGATCGGGATACGCACGTTTCAGCTCACGCACGATTTCGGCTTCCGCGAGGCGATCGACCTCGGAAGCGAAATCCAGATGCTGCTTCTCCACCACGGCGAGATTGCCGACCCGGTTCATGTAACGCAGGATGACGTTGCCCGCGGCGCGCGCGGCGCGCACCGCGACCGTGACGGCGGGTCGGGCCATTAGGGAACCTCTGACTTGTTCTGGTTGATCTTCGTTCTAACCACGTTGCCATACATCCACAACCCCCGAAATCGTTGCTGCGCAACGATTTCCGCCCCCTTGACTCAAGGGGGCAAACAGCGGGGCATGGACCCGTTTTGAGATGATGATAAAGAACACGCCGCGCGAGGCGGCGAACGACAAGTTTAGCAGGGAGGCGTGAGGCGGGAGGAGGGAGGCGAAAAAATGCAGGTGTTACGCTCATACTCCTGCCGCCTCCCACCTCACGCCTCCCGTGCCCCTCCGCTTCGTCCTCTCGCGCACTTCGCATCCGGGCAATATCGGTTCGGCGGCGCGTGCGATTAGAACGATGGGCTTCGATCGATTGGTGCTGGTCGCGCCGCATCGCTATCCCGACAGCCAGGTGCAGGCGATGGCCGCGGGCGCGGACGACGTGCTTGCGAACTTGCAGGTACACGCGAACGTGCCGGACGCGATCGCAGATTGCATGTTTGCATTCGGGTTGAGCGCGCGCCGGCGCGGCATCGCGTTGCGAGAGCTGGCGCCCCGCGAAGCGGCGAATGAAATCGCGTCGGCATTGCGGCGGCAAACGGAAGTCGCGCTGTTGTTCGGCAACGAACAGTCCGGCCTGGACAATGACGAGCTGATGTTGTGTCACGCGATGGTGCGTATCCCGAGCGTCGAGGATTTCTCATCGCTCAATCTCGCGCAGGCGGTGCAAGTGATGGCTTACGAATTGCGCCTGGCCTTGCTCGATACATCGATCGAACCGCCCACGCCGCGCGATCCACCGGCTTCTTCGGCGCAGATGGAAGAATTCTTCCGGCACCTGTTCAACACCTTGCACGAGATCGACTTCCACAAGGGACGCTCGGCGCAAACCATCGAACAACGGCTGCGACGATTCTTCCAGCGTGCGCAACCCGATGCGCGCGAACTGCGCGTGCTGCACGGGGTTCTCGCGGATGCGGAGCGGATGGCGCGGATTGCACGGGAGACGAGAGACGGGCAGAGGAAGACGTAGTCAAGTCAGTACGCAGTCGCGCTCTCGTCTCTCGCCTGCCGTTCCTCTTCTCACGGCTCGCTATCCTCCGCCCATCCCGGTTTCTTCCTCTTCTTCGTCTGCGGCGGCAATCGGCGTGATCAACACCTTGTCGATGCGCGCGCCGTCCAGATCCACCACTTCGAAACGCAATCCCTGCCAGTCGAACGATTCCCCGGCTTCGGGAATGCGGCCGAACGCGGCCATCATCATGCCGGCCACGGTACGGAAATCGTCGTCGTCTTCGTTCGGCAATTCCAGCCGCTGCACCAGTTCGCGCAGGTCGTCGGTCGAAACGGAGCCATCCACCAGCAGACTGCCGTCATCGCGGCGCACCACCGGCGCGCCGCGCGGCGCTTCGCCTTCCGCGGGTGTGGCGCGTCCGACCACCGCGCTCAGCAGATCGTTGAGCGTCACCAGGCCTTCGATGCCGCCATATTCGTCCACCACCAGCGCGAACTGAGTTTCCGCGTCGCGGAATTCCTCCAGCAGATCCAACGCGCGAGCGGTACCCGGCACGAACAGCGGCTTGGCCAGTTTCTTGAACAACTCCGGCAGGCGTGTTTCGACCGACATGCCCTGCAGCAGGCGTTTCACTTCCAGCACGCCGACCACGTCATCTTCGCTGCCGCGATAGACCGGATAACGCGAGAACGGCGTCGCGCGCAGCACGGCGAGATTCTCCGCCAGCGGCGCGGCTGCATCGAGCCAGGCGATGCGCGGACGCGGCGTCATCACCGAATCGACACTACGGTCGCCCAGCCGCAGCACGCGGTTGACCATGTTGCGCTCGTCGGGATCCAGCACGCCCTGCTCGGTGCCTTCGGCCACCAGCAGACGGATTTCCTCTTCGGTGATCTTCTCGCGGCGCGCGCGGTTCAAGCGCAGCAGCGCGAGCGCGAAGCCGCTCAAGCGGTTCAACACCCACACGAACGGCGCGGTCAGCCACGACAACACCAGCATCGGCGTGGCGATCACGCAGGCGATGCGTTCGGGGCCAGCCAGCGCCGCGCGCTTGGGCACCAGTTCGCCCACGGTGATGTTGATGGTCGTGACGATGATGAAGCCGAGGGCCAGCCCGATCACGGTCGAATAGGCCGCCAGAGCCGGCAAGTGGAAATGCAGCAGCCAGTTGCGGATGTTGTCGCTGACCGCGGTGCCGGTCGCGGCGCCGGTGATCAGCGTGATCAGGGTGATGCCCACCTGCACGGTGGAAAGAAAACGCTCCGGATGTTCGGCGAGCCGCAGCGCGATCTTCGCCTGCGCGCTGGTGCGCGCCATGTGTTTCAGGCGGCTCTTGCGCGACGCGATCAGGGCGATTTCGGAGAGGGCGAAGAAGGCGTTGCACAGCGCCAGCAGCAACACCAGTCCCAGCTCGGTCAGCATGGCTCGGTCGAGCGCAGGTCGTCCATGCGCGGAAGTGTAGCAAGCCCGCCGCGTACCCCGTGCGGGGCGTTGTCACGCTCGTGTAACATCCCGGCAATATCTTGCGCGCGTTTGTCAGGAGTCTGCAATGTTTTCCCTTCAGACGATGTTCGGCAAAGGCGACAAGTTCTATGGTCTGCTGGAAGCCAGCGCACAGGCGGCGCGCGACGGCGCCAGCGCGTTGCAGTCGCTGCTGGAGCACCGCGGCGAAGCGCCGGCACTGGAGAGCTTCCGCGCCGCGCGCCGGCGCGAGAAGCAGCTCGCCGCGCAAATCAGCGAGGCGCTGGTCAACACCTTTGTCACCGCGCTGGACCGCGAGGACATCGAGGCGATGTCCTCGGCGCTGTACCGCATTCCCAAGACCATCCAGAAATTCGCCGACCGCTACGCGATCGTTTCCGACCGCCTGCAGGATGTCGATTTCGCCTCGCGCGCGGGCTTGCTGATGCGCGCCACCGATGCGGTGGCACAGATGGTCGGCGAATTGCGCAACGGCTTGCGCATCAATGCGATGAAGGAGATGCAGGAACGGCTGCAGGCGATCGAATCCGAGGCCGACCGCATGCTGCTCGATTCCTATCGCAGTCTCTACACCGCCGGCGGCGATCCGATCCGCGTGGTGGCGGCCAAGGATTTGTTCGAATTGCTGGAGAAGGCGATCGATCGCTGCCGGGATGTGGGGAATGTCATCTATTCGATCGTGTTGAAGAATTCATGAAGCGGGGACTTGGGACCGGGGACCGGGGACCGGAAAAGGCCCGGGGTGGTTCCTTCATAAGCGGTTTTGATCGCGAGGCAGCGCGCATTTGCGGGGTTCCGCGCCAGCGAACTTGTGCTCCGCACTTTGGCTGCTGGTCCCTCGTCCCTAGTCCCTGGTCCCCCTCATGACCCTCGGCCTGCTCGTCGCCACGATCGTGATCGCGTTGGTGTTCACCTACATCAACGGCTTCCACGACACCGCCAATTCGATCGCCACGGTGGTCGCGACGAAGGTGCTGAGTCCCGGCAAGGCGGTGCTGCTGGCCGCGGTAACCAACCTGATCGGCGCGCTGATCGGCACGGCGGTCGCCAAGACGATCGCCGCCGGTTTGGTCGACGCGGGTGTGGTCAATGTCGGTGCGGAACTGCTGATCTGCGCACTGCTGGGCGCGACGATCTGGAACCTGATCACCTGGTGGGTGGGCTTGCCTTCCTCTTCGTCGCACGCGTTGATCGGAGGCCTGTGCGGTGCGGCGGTCGCGGCAACGGACGGCAATTTCAGCGCCATCATCTGGAGCCAGGGCGGCGCGCACTGGTGGCAGGGCAAGGGCGTCATCCCGAAAGTGATCGTGCCGATGGTGACCTCGCCGGTCGCGGGATTCCTGCTTGGCATCCTGGTGATGGGCGCGCTGTTCGCGTTGTTCGGCTTCTTCGCCGACCAGCGGGGCCGTTTGCGGCGGCTCGGCCGCACGCCGTTCGTCAACGCGTTCTTCGGCAGGGCTCAGTTGTTTTCCGCGGCGGCGATGGGCGTGTCACACGGCATGAACGACGCGCAGAAGACCATGGGCATCATCGCGCTGGCGCTGGCCGGCGCGACTTCCGCGCACACGCTGGATGCGCTGCCTGGCTGGCTTTCGTTCCTGAAGATTCCCGGCACCGCGGAATCGTTTCCGATTCCGGTCTGGGTGAAGGTGCTGTGCGCCCTGGTGATGGCGGCGGGCACCGCGGGCGGCGGCTGGCGCATCATCAAGACGCTCGGCCATAAGATGGTGAAGCTGCATCCGATCAACGGATTCGCCGCGGAAACTTCTTCCGCCGCGGTGATCATCACCGCATCGTTCTACGGGTTGCCCGTTTCGACCACGCACAACGTGTCGGCAGCGATCATGGGCGTGGGCGCGGCCAAGCGCTTCAACGCGATCCGCTGGACAGTGGTGGAACGCATGGTGTGGGCTTGGCTGCTGACACTGCCGGTCAGCGCGCTGGTCGCGTGGGCGTTGGTGCGGCTGGTGAAAATGTTTACCGGTTGATTCTTGCTTTTTCCTCCGGGAAAGGTGCTTTCGGGCAAGTTTGCAAAGGGCGCGAGTGAGCGGTCTCACGCCAATCCCTCTCCGGAAAGGAGAGGGGCTTTTCCAAATCTTTCTCTCTCGCAATCCTCCAACTGCTTCCAGCGGTTGACGATCGCGCAGAACAGTTCGGCCGTACGCTCCGCGTCGTACACCGCCGAATGCGCTTCGGCCGGATTCCATTCGTAACCCGCCGCCTGCACCGCGCGCGACAGCACCGTTTGCCCGTAGGCCAGGCCTGCCAGCGTCGCGGTGTCGAAACACGAGAACGGATGGAAGGGATTGCGCTTGTACGCGGTGCGCCGAACTGCGGCATTGAGAAACGCGAGATCGAACGCGGCGTTGTGTCCGACCAGGATCGCACGTTGGCAGTTGGTTGCTTTCAACGCCGTGCGCACCGGTTTGAACACGTGCTCCAGCGCTTCGCGTTCCGGCAGCGCGGCCCGGAACGGATGATCCGGATCGATGCCGGTGATCTCCAGCGATTTCGGTTCGATATTGGCGCCCGGAAACGCCTGCACATGCGTGGAAACGTAAGGCTCCGGATGCACCAGACCATCGGCTTCCATGCGGACGCACACCACCGCGATCTCCAGCAGCGCATCGCGTTCGGGATCGAAGCCACCGGTTTCCACGTCCATCACCACCGGCAGGAACCCGCGAAAGCGCGCGGCCATGTGCATTGCCGCCTGATTTTCGGTGAGGCGATTCGGCGCGTCATTCATCACGCAAGCATAGCAGCGCGTCAACGCGAATCTTTTTCGAGTTCCTGGGGCGTCGTCTTGTACTTGTACGCGCACAGATCTCGTATCGGACACTGCGGGCATTTCGGTTTGCGCGCGACGCAGATGTAGCGTCCGTGCAGGATCAGCCAGTGGTGGGCACCCAGCTTGTATTCGTCCGGCACCACGCGCAGCAGCTTGTCTTCCACTTCGCGCACGGTTTTGCCGGTCGCGAGTCCGGTGCGGTTGCAGACACGGAAGATGTGCGTGTCCACCGCGATCGTCGGTTGGCCGAACACGGTGTTGAGGATCACGTTGGCGGTTTTGCGGCCCACGCCCGGCAAGGCTTCCAGCTCCTCGCGCGTGCGCGGCACCTCGCCGTGATGTTGCTCGATCAGCATGCGGCACATCGCGATGATGTTCTTCGCCTTGGTGTTGTACAGCCCGATCGTGGCGATGTATTTCTTCAGGCCGCGCTCGCCGAGCTTCAGTATCCGCTGCGGCGTGTTCGCCACCGGAAACAACTTCGCCGTAGCCTTGTTGACGCCCGCATCGGTCGACTGCGCGGACAGGATCACCGACACCAGCAGTTCGAAAGGCGTGTGGTATTTCAGTTCGGTGGTGGGTTCGGGATCGAGTTCGCGCAGGTGGCGGAACAGTTCGGCGACATCGGCGCGTTTCATCGCTTCTCCTGTTCGCGCGCGGTCTTGATTCGCGCTTCGCGCCGCGCGCGGCCGCGCGCGATCGCCGCCAGCACTTCGTCTTTGTCGAGCGCCTGCACCGCAGGTGCATCGGACGTAACGCGCGACTGTCGCGAGATTTCGCGTTCCATGCGTTCGCGTTGCAGGCGTGCCTCGCGCGCCAGATAACGCGCTCGCCAGAATTCCGCTTCGGCGCGCATCCGCGGTGGCAGATGTGCTTGCGCGCGCCGCATACGTCGTCGCAGCATTGCCGCCGCGCAATACGCCACCAGCGCGTGGTAACGGTGTCGCAACCCGTCAATGAAGCGCATCATGTGCGGATTCTGCGTGCGCCGGACGCCGCAATTCCAGCAGATCGATCGTGGGCGGACAATTCAGCCGCACCGGTGTGCCGGTGACTCCCACCCCGGGCGTCACGAACAGCTTGCCGAGCGGCGTGTCGTACAAACCGTTGATGTAGATCTCGTCGCGATCGGCCTTGAACGTCATCGCGGTGATCCACGGCAGCGCGACCTGTCCGCCGTGCGTGTGACCGGCCATCGCCAGCAGAAAATCCACGCCGCGCAATTCGCGCAACGAATGCGGCTGGTGCATCAGAACCAGCAGCGGTTTGTCATGCGGCAGCACGCGCAGGAAAGCGGTGTCATCCAGCGCGGTCCAGTAGTCATACAAACCGGCCAACCGGAATTTCGGGAAATCCAGTACGCGGTGCTCGGTGAACACCACGGGCGAGCCCACAAGCGCCGCATGGATCCTGTTTTCCAGCGGCGGCCCCGGCAATTGCACGTCGTGATTGCCCAGGACCGCGTACATCGGCTTGTTCAAAGTCTTGAGCGGCGCGAGCGCCGTGGCCAGATCGCGCGGCGGATCGTAGGTGAGGTCGCCCGCGAACAGCACGAGATCGACGTGCATCGAATTCAACTTGTCCACCATCTGTTGCAGCTTGTCGCTGCGCGTAAACAGGCCGACGTGGATGTCCGACACCAGCGCGATGTTCAGATCGATCGGTGCGGGAATCACGGTGGTGCGCACGACCAGCAGCCCGGGTTCGACGAAACGCGCGTACACCGCGGCCAGCGAAAACAACAACACCAGTGCCGCGCCGGTCGCACGGCGGTAATAGTGCCGGTGCGCGCGATCGATCAGGATCAGCGCGGCTTCGGCGATCAGCGGAAACAGCAGCCAGGAACCGTGCAGCATCGCGAGCTGCAGGAACGCCTTCCAGCGGTTCTGCGGCTCGATGACGAAATTTGAAAATTCCAGCGCGGGCCACAACGCGCAGAACAGGCCGAGTGCGATCAGCCACAGCGCAAGTCGCGCGTACCAGCGCGAGAGCCAGCTTCTCAAAAGCAAGTTGTTCATGCCGCGTGCGGCAAGGAAGGCCGCGCGACGCCGCGTTCGCTCGCGCGCGCCGGAACCATGTCGATGCAATCGACCGGGCAGGGCGGGATACACAGCTCGCAACCGGTGCACAGTTGCGGAATCACCGTGTGCATCAGCTTGGCCGCGCCGGCGATCGCATCCACCGGACACGCCTGTATGCACTTGGTGCAGCCGATGCAGACGTCTTCATCGATGATCGCAACGCGCGGCGGCATTTCGGCACCGCATTCGGGATCGAGCGGTTGCACGGGTTGTCCGGTCAGCGCCGACAGGGCGCGGATGCCCGACATGCCGCCGGGCGGGCAGCGGTTGATCGGCGCATCCCCATGCGCGATCGCCTCCGCATAAGGCCTGCACGCGGGATAGCCGCAACGCGTGCATTGCGTCTGCGGCAGCAGCGCATCGATGTGCTCGGCCGACGGCCGCGCTTGCGGATGCCTGCTCGCGGCACGCAGCACCATGATCAGCGCCAGCAAGATCGCCAGGAGAAGGGCGGAGAACGCGATCAGCATCCCCCGATTGTAAGCGGCGCACCGTCAGGCCGGGATTGCACGTCCGGCGCAGCGATGGTTAGATCGGATTTCAAAGTGCGGACACGGACGTTCGCTTTTTGATTCTGGCGATCAGGGACGTCGCAAAAACAACGGAGAAGACCATGGCTGGTTGGCGCGGTGCGGCGCTCGGGGCAATGTGCGCGTTGATCAGCACGCTGGTTTTCGCGGCGTCGAAGCCGGAGTCTGACGCTGCGCAGGCGGCCCAGATCAAGGCACTGGAACAGCGCATCGTGGAACTCGAGAAGCGCACACAACCGGAACTCGGCCAGCAGATGCTGCTGCTGGAGCTGCGCCACGATCGCCTCTGGTGGGCCGGCGAAGCCGGCAACTGGAATCTCGCCTATTACATGGCCGGGGAGATCGGCGAAGACATCCAGGGCATCATCGAAAGCAACGGCGAGGCGGCCGAATTGCAGCCGCAAAAACTCTCCGAAGTGATGCCGGCGATGCTGAACGCGCCGCTGAAGAATCTGATGGACGCGATCGGCACGCACGACAAGGCGAAATTCGCCAAGGCCTATGACGATCTTTCCGCCGCGTGCACCGGCTGCCATCGGGTCGCCGGCAATCCGATGCTCGTTATCGGCCGGCCGAAGACGCCGATGCTGGACGATTTGCAATACGCGCCGGCACCATCAAATCAGAGGTGACGCACGTGCAAACTCCACCGTTCGTGCTGATGCTTCGACAGGCTCAGCACCGGGTACGCTCCGCGTATCGAAGCACGAACGTTCGCCCTTCGATACCTCAGGGCGAACGGCTTTGAGCACGCTCGGCGTTCTGCGTGAACTCGACAGCACGCAGCGCCACACGGTGGCGGCGAGCTTTCTCGGCTGGACGCTGGACGCGTTCGACTATTTCCTGCTGGTGATGGTGATGCCGGCGGTGGCGCAGGAGTTCCACGTCGAGATCAAGGACGTCGCGTTCGCATTGTTCCTGACGCTGGCGTTCCGCCCGCTGGGCGCATTGATCTTCGGACGGCTGGCCGACCGCTACGGCCGGCGCCGGATCCTGATGATCGACGTGACGCTGTATTCGATGCTGGGACTCGCCTGTGCCTTCGCGCCTTCGCTGCTCGGCCTGCTGATCCTGCGTTCGCTGTTCGGCATCGCGATGGGCGGCGAATGGGGCATTGGCGCGTCGCTGGCGATGGAATCGATTCCGCCGCAATCGCGCGGCATCGTTTCGGGCATCCTGCAGAGCGGCTATCCCTGCGGATACCTGCTGTGCGCGATCGCGTACGGGCTGCTGTTCAATACGATCGGCTGGCGCGGCATGTTCGTGCTGGGCGTGCTGCCCGCGCTGCTGGTGCTGTACATCCGCCGCAGCGTGCCGGAATCGCCGGTGTTCGAGCAACGCCGCGGCGCGCGCCGCAGCGTGCGCGAAGCGATGCGCGGGCATTGGGGTTTGTTCGCGTACCTGATCGTGCTGATGGCGTTGTTCAACATGTTCAGCCATGGCTCGCAGGACGTGTATCCGACCCTCCTGAAAGTGCAGAAGCATTTCGATACGCACATCACCAGCCTGCTGACGATCATCCTCAATCTCGGCGCGCTGGTCGGCGGGCTGGTGTTCGGCGCGTGGTCCGAACGCATCGGCCGTCGCCGCGCGATGGTGATCTCCGCGTTGCTGGCGCTGCCTGCGATTCCGTTGTGGAGCTATGGTGGTTCGCTACTGCTGCTCGCGGTCGGCGCGTTCTGGATCCAGATCGCGGTACAGGGCGCGTGGGGCGTGGTGCCGGGATACCTCAACGAACTCTCGCCGGACGACGTGCGCAGCACACTGCCCGGTTTCGCTTACCAGCTCGGCAATCTGATCGCGGCGGCCACCGCTTTCATCCTCGCCTGGATCGCGCAATTGCGCGGCGGCGACTACGCCTTCGCGCAAAGCGTCTGGATCGGCTGCGTGGCGATCGTGCTGGCGTTGCTGGCGTGGTTCGGGCCGGAGGCGCGCGGCGTGCGTTTCGGCGAAGAGCGCGGGACATGACCGCAACGTGTCGCTAGCATGCGCGTTTCCTTCGGAGCAGCGACGCGATGAAAGCCGCGAAGAACACGGTGGTGAGTTTCCATTACGCAGTGTCGGAAAGCGGCGCCGGGCGACCGCTCGACAGCTCGCGCGATCGCGGCACGCCGATGTTCGCGCTGCTTGGGGCTCAGCAACTCGTGCCGGGTGTGGAGCGCGCGCTGGAAGGCCGCGAAGTGGGCGAGCGCTTCGAGATCGACGTGCCGCCGGAAGACGCCTACGGCGAGCGCCGTGACGGCATGCTCCAGCGCGTGCCGAAGAAATATTTCCGCAATGCCGACAAGCTGAAGCCCGGCATGCAGGCCGTGCTGCAGACACGCGAAGGCGGTCAGCGGCTGGTCACCGTGCACAAGATCGGCATGAGCGCGATCGACGTGGATCATAACCACCCGCTGGCCGGGAAGACCCTGCATTTCGACATCGAGGTCACCGATGTGCGGGCCGCCACGCCGGAGGAACTGGCGCACGGGCACGCGCATGCGGGCGATGGGCACGATCACTAGGTAGCGCGGGCGCTGTCCGCCGGCTGATCGCTGGTGAGTAGGGCGAGCATTGCCTGCCGTCCGCTTGCGGCGGACGGTGTCCGCCCTGCGCGATTGCTGATGTACGCTTGCCCGAGCATTCGCGTGCAGCTGGCACCAGTGACGACGTACGCATCTACTGACGGAAAAACCTTGCCGCGCGCTGCGGCGCGTCTGCTCGAACGAGCACGAGCGGAGATCGGCAAGCGCGAGTTGGACGCGGGAGCCGAATCGCTGCAGCACGTACTCATGCTGGCGCCCGACTGCGTCGAGGCGCTGGTGCTGGCGGGAATCGTCGCGCAGGCGCGCAACAGCCATGCGCGTGCCGTCGAACTCCTGCGCCGCGCGCAATCTCTCGAGCCCGCCGATTCGCGCATCGAAATGGCGTTGGGCATTTCGCTGTTCGAACAGGGCGATGCGGACGCGGCGGTGACGGCGCTGCAGCGCGCAACCGAACTCATGCCCGGCGCGGCGGCGGCCTGGTACAACCTCGGCAAGGCGCTGAAGCTGCAAGTCCGGATGGATGCGGCCACCGAAGCGCTGCAACGTGCGCTGGCCATTGATCCCGCGCACATTCCGGCGAGGCTGACGCTGGCGGATGCGCAGGCGAGTCTGGGCGATGTCGATGCCGCGGTCGCGCATCTTCGCGACGTGTTGAAGCGCGATCCGCAACAGGCGCACGCGTGGTTCGCGTTGGCCAACCTCAAGGTCGTGCCGCTGGGTAGGGAGGATTCGGTGCAACTACAGCGCGCATTCGAAAACCGGGATGCGCCGATCGAATCGCGCGTGCTGTTCGGTTTCGCCTTGGCCAAAGCGCTGGAAGATCAGCATGATCACGACGCTGCCTTCGAAGTGCTGCGACAGGCCAATTCGCTGCAGCGCAGCCGGATCGTCTGGGATGCAGCGGCGCACCGTCGACACGTTCAGGCAATCATGCAGACGTTCGCGGAGCAACTCACCGAACCGCTGCATGCGGACTTGGGCCGGGAGGTCATCTTCATCACGGGTCTGCCGCGCTCCGGCACTACCTTGGTCGAACAGATCCTCGCATCGCATCCGCAAGTCGAAGGCGCCAACGAAATCCTCGACCTGCCCAAGGTGATCGAAGCGGAGTCTCGCAGGCACGGAGAACAGTTTCCGCAATGGGTGCACGCGGCCACGGCGGAAGACTGGGCGAGACTGGGAAACGATTATCTCGAACGCACCGCGAAGTGGCGTCGCCGCAGACCGCGCTTCACCGACAAGAATCTGGTGAGCTGGGAGCTGGCGGGTGCGGCGCTGGCGATGCTGCCGGCTGCGCGCATCGTGATCTGCCGCCGTGATCCGCTGGAAACGTGTATGGCCTGCTATCGCCAGTGGTTCGCCACCGGTGCCGAATTCAGCTACGACCTGGACGAGATGGCTGACTACTGTATCGACTACGAGGCGCTGAGCCGGTTCTGGCAGGAACAATACCCGCAGCGTGTATTCGGGCTTTCCCATGAAGCCCTGACTGCGCGGCCGGAACAGGTGATCCGCCGGCTGCTGGCGTTCTGCGGACTCGACTTCGACCCGGCTTGCCTGGAGCCGCATCGCGCGTCGCGTGCCGTGTTGAGCGCGGCCAGCGCGGGCCAGGTGCGGCGACCCATCAAGCGCGCAGAGCCGCGCAGCAGCCGGTACGGCGCGAGATTGGATGCGCTGAAAGAGCGTCTGCGCGCGGCTGGTGTGCTGCGGGTTCCCGATTGAAATGGCGGTTTTCCTGTGAAATCCGCGTGTAGACGGGCGCACAGCCGTCTAGAAGTCCAAATCACTTCTTGCACTTTCGTTAGAAAAGCGTAAGGTGGGTCTGGAGTTGCCTTTACGGCAACACGGGGTGCTTCCGGTGCTGACCGTAGCGGCGGGAGCTTTTGCACGGGAGGAGCCCGGACGAGGGGAACAACAACAATGGCGGGGCCCCCTGCGTGCGCTTTTTCGCAGGGAGACATGGCAATGAACAGAGGGTTTCATGGCGTAAGCAGAAGCGGTCATGGCAGGGTAATACGGCGCAAGACGCTGGCTTTGGCGGTCAGCGGTTCTCTTGCGCTGGGAATGG
>Ga0070740_10003757_pt1 | contig 15704 bp, 16 predicted proteins | sample Coa_R2_FD_67286 | JGI IMG/M metagenome (GOLD analysis project Ga0070740, IMG submission 67286) | Surface soil microbial communities from Centralia Pennsylvania, which are recovering from an underground coalmine fire - Coalmine... | ecosystem: Environmental > Terrestrial > Soil > Unclassified ... | reverse complement strand
CGCGGCGACCGGATGTTCCGGCTCGAGCTCTTGCCGACCGTGATCGAGCAATTCCAGGCGCGAATTCCTTCGCCAGCTCGCGCATCGGAGATAGCCGCTAAGATGAGCGGTCTGTGTGGAAGGTTCGGAACCCGCGCGCGATGGAACGATGCCGCTTGCGCGCTCGAGGTGTTCGCATAGGAACCGACGCACAGTTCAGGCTTATGCGGGCGGCTCGGCCCGGAGCGGTTCGGCCATCCGTTCGGCTTCATGCACGATCGTGAGCGTGCGTAGCAGGCTCGACGGGTTCACGCTGATGGAGTCGATGCCAAGCTGCGCAAGGAACGAGGCTATTTCCGGATAATTCGCCGGCGCCTCCCCGCAGATCCCCACGTGGCGGTGGTTGCGATGCGCCCCCGTGACGGCCAGCCGCAGCATCTCGAGCATCCCGGGATCGCGTTCGTCGAAGTCGAAGGCGACCGTCTCGGAATCGCGGTCAACGCCGAGGGTGAGCTGCGTGAGGTCGTTCGAGCCGATGGAGAATCCGTCGAAAAGTTGCGCGAAGGCGTCGATTTGGACCACGTTGTTGGGAATCTCGCACATCACGTAGACTTCAAGTCCGTCGTCTCCGCGCACGAGCCCGTGCTTCGCCATCGTGTCGAGCACCAGGCGCGCTTCCTCGACCCTCCGGCAGAACGGAACCATCACCGCAAGGTTCGAAAGGCCCATCTCCTTGCGCACGCGGCGCAACGCGGCGCATTCGAGCGCGAATCCCTCGGCATAGGCGGGATGTGCATAGCGCGAGGCGCCGCGAAATCCCAGCATCGGGTTCTCCTCGCGCGGCTCGAAGCCTGCGCCTCCGATCAGCTTGGCGTACTCGTTGGTCTTGAAGTCGGACAGCCGCACGATGACCGGTCGCGGATAGAAGGCTGCCGCGATCGTTCCGACTCCCTCGGAAAGCTTTTCGACGAAGAAATCCGACGGATGAGCGTATCGTGCGGTCAGCTTGGCGATCGCGGCGCGCTCGCGGGATGATGTCACCTTTTCCGGATTCACCAGCGCCATCGGGTGCACGCCGATGTGCTCGGTGATGATGAACTCCATCCGCGCGAGCCCCACCCCGTCGTTCGGGAGCATCGCGGTCCTGAAAGCCAAATCCGGATCCCCGAGGTTGACCATGATTTTGGTGCGCGGACGCGGCACGCTGTCGATGGGAATCCTCTCGACCTCAAACGGAAGCCGGCCAGCGTACACGACACCCGTATCGCCCTCGGCGCAGCATACCGTGACCATCGCGCCGTCCTCGAGGCTCACGGTGGCCGCGGATGCGCCCACGACGGCGGGGATGCCCAGTTCGCGCGCGACGATGGCGGCGTGGCAGGTGCGGCCGCCGCGATCGGTCACGATCGCCGCTGCGGTCTTCATTACCGGCTCCCAGTCGGGCGTGGTGGTTTCCGCGACCAGGACCTCGCCGGTGCGAAACGCGGCCAGATCGTGCGCATCCTTGACAATCCGCACGGCGCCAGCGCCGATCTTCTCTCCGACCGCGCGTCCCGTAACCAGCACCGGGCCGCGCGCGCCGAGCCGGAAGCTTTCCAGCATCTGCTCAGTCCTTCTTGAAGCGACCGTTTCTGGTCGAGCCTGGACGATGTAGAGCAAGCCGTCGGCGCCGTCCTTCGCCCACTCGATGTCCATTGGCATCGGGTGTCCGGAGAGGCTTGAGTAGTGATCCTCGATGCGAAGCGCGTAGTCGGCGAGAGTCAAAACTTCGTCGTCGGTGATGCAGAAGCGAGCGCGATCGGCCGAGCCGGTTCGCTTGTTGCGCGTGGCGGCGATGCCGCCCTCGTGCGAATAGACCATCCGCAACTGCTTTGCGCCGAGCGACCTGCGCAGGACCGCCCTGAATCCTTTCCGCAGCGTCGGCTTGTGTACATGGAATTCGTCCGGATCGACCCGTCCCTGCACGATGTTTTCGCCAAGTCCGTACGCCGCCGTGACCAGAACCACGTCGCGAAAACCTGATTCGGTGTCGAGCGTGAAGATCACTCCGCTTGAGGCGAGATCCGACCGCACCATCTTCATTACGCCGACAGACAGCGCGACCTTGAAGTGGTCGAAGCCGTTGTCGAGACGGTAGATGATCGCTCGATCGGTGAAGATGGATGCGAAGCATCGCCGGCAGGCCTCGATGATGTTTACTTCGCCGGTTACATGCAGAAAGCTCTCATGTTGGCCCGCGAAGCTGGCGGTAGGCAGGTCCTCCGCGGTCGCGGAACTTCGCACCGCAACCGCGACGCCACGCCCGTACTCTCCCTCGAGTTTGCGGTAGGCATCCGCGATCTCGCGGCGAAGCCATTCGCCGCCGGCGGCAGCGTACACTATCTCGCGGGCCTGCGCGGCCGTGCGCGCCAGCATCTCAACGTCTCTGCGGTCGAGACGGTCCAGCAGCTCGTGAAGACGGCCCCAGGCGTTCGCGCGATCGAGTGCTTCTCGATAGCAGTTCGCGGTGAGAGCGAAGCCGTTCGGCACTCTGACGCCCTGCTGCGAAAGCGAGGAGTACATCTCGCCCAGCGAGGCGTTCTTCCCTCCGACCATCGGCACGTCGCTGTTTCGTATTTCGCCAAACCATCGAACGTACGCACGAGTCGATGCGCCGGCGCGTATGTCCAGCCGATCATCCATTGGAGTTCTTTTCCTAGCCTGCCTGCGTGGCGTTGTCGGAGTGGCGCTGATGGGCCAGCTTCCAGCGATGGAGTCCCTTGCGCATGTAGTCCGGGTCGATATCAAGCGAGGCGCAGACGTTGTCGAACGAGAACAGCCACGTCCGATCCTTGCGGTCGATCCATTCCTCGGCTTCCCTGAAGCGCCGTTGCCCTTTTCGCCGGGGCGAGTTCAGGTATCTCATGTAGTCGTCCACGGCCTGCTTCAAAATCGTGAAGGCAAGAAGCTTCTCGCCTTCGAGGAAGGGTTTGCGCCGCAGCGCCTCGAAATACTGGACCGGAAGCATCACGTCGGGCTGAAACGCCGACGGCATCGCCTCCTCCGCCGGTTCGCCGCGGGTGGTATTGAAAACCGCCCGCGCGCTTACCGTCGCCCGGGTCCGTATGAACTCGCCGATCGCGCGAAGCAGCCGCAGCCCGCTAACGCCGGCTATTGAGAAGCAGGTTGGCATCGACCAGTTCCCCTCCCTTCGAGGAGGCAATGGCCACGCCATCGCCCGCATAGCCATTCCCCGTCGATGGTCGCGGCCAATTTCGGGGACGCTCGATTGCGCCGATTGGCACCACTGCCCGGGTCTATCGGGGTGCGCTACGGGCCGGCCGCGCCGGCTTTTTTTGAGCGCCCGAAGCCTGCAGCCATAATTGCTTGAGGTCCTTCGGCAACTGGCTGAATACATCCCATGCCTCGCCTTGTCCGCCCGGCGTGCCCAGGAGCATCTGCAGGGCGGCAAATGTTGCCACCAACACCCTGTTCGCTTGCAGTTCGTCGATTTCGGAAACCTCCGCGATATGGCGAACGAAGTCCGCACGATGCGTTCGGCGCACCTGCCGGCCCGGGGCGTCGAAGGCGTGCCATCGTGCCTTGAACTCGCCCGGGAGCTGAGCCGCTACGTCATCGGCCTCCTTCGAGCTCAGGCGATCATGGAGTTCCTGCAGAACCGCGATTGCCGCATTGAAGGCCTTGTCGCGTGGCAGGCCGGTGCGCATCTCGATCTCGTGGAGAAACCTGTCTTCGTCCATCGTCTTTCCTCGTCTTGTTTCGCTTGACGCCAATCTGATCGGGAGCATCTCTCATGCCGCCGGCACACCCCATCGTAGATGCTGCCCGACGCGGCCGGATGTCGCTTTTGGAGACAGGGGAACCGCACCATGTATCCGGTGGCTGCTTTGGTCGCCCAGCGGACGGCCCTGCGCCATTCGGCTTCATGGCTCATGTCTTGCGATCGAATCAGGATATGCAGAAAGCAGGGACAAACCGCGAGGAAGTACTGCGCGACGTGCTCGTCCACCTCCGCGACATGACCTATGAGCGCGTCAAGGAGCTTCGAAAGGATCAGGAGCAGGAGTTGGAGCCGGGGCCCGCCGACGAAATGGATCTCGCGCGCGCAACCGCTGATGTCGAGACCCACGCCGGCCTTATCGCCCGAGCCGAAGAGAAGCTTCGGTTCATCGATGAGGCGATCTCACGACTGGAACGCGGAAAGTACGGGGAGTGCGTCGGATGCCACGAGCCAATCTCGGTTGAGCGGCTGGCCGCGCTTCCGTTCGCAAGCTACTGCGTCGAATGCCAGACCAAGCGCAACAGGGCAAAACGCGGCTGGGGCACCGGCGGCACTATCCCTCCCTATGACCAGCAGTGGACTCTGCCGGAGGAAATGGTCGAGCCGGGAGAAGCGGAACATGTTTCGACCGGGGTGCGCGAGATGGAAGAGGAAATTGCGCTTTCAACCGGCGAGCCCTTCGGTCCCCGGGCTTCCAGATCCGGCCGGCGCAGGGGGCGTCCACGAAAGAGACCCGCTGAGTGAGAAGCTTCCGCTATGGGGGTTCGGCGCGAGGAACAACGGCGTATGCGAACCAGGCTCCGGGGTGCCGAACTGCTGCGAAATCCACGCCTTAGCAAATCAGGCGCCTTTAACGAAGCCGAACGCGAGCAGCTCGGTATCGTGGGCCTTGTGCCGGAGTCGATTGATTCTGAATCAGTTCAGTTGGAGCGAGTCTCAAGGCGCGTGAGCGCCAGGACTTCAAGCTTCGAAAAATATCTCGAACTCGCCGCGCTGCAGGACACCGACGAGACCCTTTTCTATCGCGTTCTCAGGTCCGACTTGTCGCGCTTTCTTTCGCTCGTATACACGCCCGCAGTGGGCGCTGCGTGCCTGAAGTTCGGCGAGATGATCGCGCGTCCCAAGGGGTCCGCTACCACGATCGCATCTGCTGCTTCAACGACGATATCCAGGGCTCGGGCGCCCTGGTTCTTGCCGGCATGCTAAGCGCGATGCGGATAACGGGAGGCAATCTGCGCGACCAGACCTTTCTTTTGCTCGGCGCGGAATCCGCGGGGATCGGAATTGCGCGGATGCTGGTTGAGGGGATGATGATGCAGGCGCTTTCTCCGGACCAGGCGCGCGCTCGGATCTGGCTTTTCAATCGCAGCGGGCTAGTCGAATCCGGCCGCAGCGACCTCGCCGACTACCAAAAGCCGTTCGCTCATTCCCATTCCGCCACGCGCAGCTTCACGGGCGCTATCGAATCCATCAGACCCGCCACGATGTAAGCACCGTGGCAAAGGGCTTCGATCGTCCGGTGATCGAGGCGATGGCGCGAATTAACCGCCGTCCGATCGTGTTCGCGCTTTCGAATTCAACTTCCCATTCCGAATGCGCCGCGGAGGAAGCTTACCGATGGTCCGATGGACGGGCGGTGTTTGCGAGCGGTAGTCCCGTTCGCGCCCGTCAAGTGTCGCGACAAGATCCTCGTGCCCGGACAATCCAACAACGTCTGTATTTTTCCCGCCATCGGTCTGGCCGTGTATGCGACCGGCGCACGCCGGGTGACTGCGGAGATGTTCATGGCGGCGGCGCACGCTATCTCTGAGCAGGTCACGGAGGCCGATCTGGAGGCCGGCCTGATCTATCCGCCTGCATCGAATCTTCTCGCCGTGGAAGCGCACGCCGCCCGCCGAGTCGCCGAGGTCGTCTTTGCGCGCGGACTTGCCCGCGCGGTCCGTCCTGATGATCTTGAATCGTTCATCCGCTCGAAGATCTACCAACCCGCCTACGCGAGTCTCATTTGACGGCGCTTCGGGCGCGCCGGCGCAGGGATTTGAGAGGCCGGGTGTTCAGAACGTCGTCCGGCCCGATCCATCCGCGCCGCGCCTGATTGACGCCATAGTCGAGAAGATCGAATTCGCGCGGGGAATGCGAATCGCTGGAAATGACCAGCTTCACGCCCGCGCTCTTCGCCGCCATACAGGCGGTGTCGGTGAGATCGAGCCGGTCCGGCTGCGAATTCACCTCCATCGCGCATCCCTCCCCGGAAGCCGCGCGCAACACTTCCTTGAGGTCGAACCTCGCGGGTTCTCGATGGCCAAGCAGGCGGCCGCTCGGATGCCCGATCACATCGACGTGCTTGTTTTGGATCGCTTTCACGAGGCGGCGGGTGGTTTCCGTCGGCGTTCCCTGCAGCTTGTAATGAAGCGACGCGACCACCCAGTCGAGTCGGGCAAGGACATCGTCCGGAAGGTCGAGCCTGCCATCGTCGAGGATGTCCACCTCGATTCCGCGCAGCAGCGTCACGCCCTTCACGCGGGCGGCGACGCGTTCGATCTCATCCCACTGTTCGAGCAGCCGCTTTGGATCGAGCCCGTGAGCCATCGTGACGCGCCGCGAGTGGTCGGTGATTGCGACATATTCAAGGCCGATCTCGCGGGCTCTGCGCGCCATCTCCTCGATCGAAGCGCGGCCGTCGGTATAGGTCGAATGGGTATGCAGGTCGCCGCGAAGATCTTTTCTGGCAACTAGCGCGGGCAGGCGCCCTTCGGACGCAGCCTCGATCTCACCGCGATCCTCGCGAAGCTCGGGCGCGATCCATGGAAGCTTGAGCGCCTTGTAAACCTCTTCCTCAGTGCGGCCCGCAACCATCTTTTCATCGCGGAACAGCCCGTACTCGTTGAGAAGCAGACCCGCGGCCTGGGCGAGCTTGCGCAGGTGGATGTTGTGGGCCTTTGACCCTGTGAAGTAGAGCAGGGCCGCCCCGTAACTTCGCGGCTGCACGACGCGCAGATCCACCTGCAGCCCGTTCTTGAGCACCACCGTGGTCTTGGTTTCTCCCGAACCCAGCACCCTGTCCACTTCGGGGAAGCTCTTAAGCTGCTTCATGCAGGGAGCATAGTCGGAGGCCGACGCGATCACGTCGAGATCGCCTATGGTTTCGCGCCGGCGCCGAAAGCTGCCGGCGACTTCGATGTCGGAAATGGCGCGGCACTTGCGCAGATGGGCGAGAAGGCGCGAGGCGATGGCGGAGGCCTCCGAAAAGAGGATGCGTTTGCCCGCCTCGCCGCCCATCCGGGTGAGCGCCTCGAGAATCTTTTCCTCGCTCTTTGCCCCGAATCCGCGAATCGTCCGAAGCCTTCCGGATCTCACCGCACGTTCGAGGTCGTCGCGCCCATGGACATCGAGGATATCGGCGAGCACCCGGACCCGCTTCGGTCCGAGTCCCGGAATATTGCATAATTCGAGCACTTCGCGCGGGAACTTCGCGGAGAGTTGGCGATGCAACGGAAGATCGCCCGTCTTCGCGAGGGTGGTTATCTTTTCCGCCAGGTCGGCTCCGATCCCGGGAATCTCGTCGATCTGTTCGGGAGTGAGTTCGCCCACCGGCACGGGCTGATCGCGAATCGCCCGTGCCGCGTTGTGATAGGCGCGCACCCTGAAGAAGTTCTCACCCGCGATTTCAAGCATGTCCCCGATCTCGTCGAGGACTTTCGCGATCTCCTCGTTCTGCATCATCGCCGGATCTCTATTTGAGCCGTTCGCGCAGGTAGGCGACACAATCGTTCACCGTCGCCATCCGCGCGTAGTCGGCCTCCGGGATATCCACTCCGGTCGCTTCGTGAATCGCAATCATCCAGTTCAGGATGTCCATGGAATCGAGATCGACCTGCTCGCGAAGCTCCTGCGAAGCATCGATTTGCCCGGTGTCCACCTCGGGTGCGATGCGGCGGAGTTCCCGGAGGATCAGTGTTCTGATTTCGTCGTTGGTCACAGCTTTTCAGGCTCCTGCAACAGCCGGTCGATCGCCGCCAGGAACAGACCGCCGCGATGGCCGTCGCTGGCGCGATGGTCGGCGGCGAGCGTCGTGAACATCACGGGCCGCGCTCCAACCATCCCGTTGGAAGCCCATGGCCGCTCGACGATCCTGCCGAAACCGACCAGCGCCACCTGCGGGGGATAGATCACGCCGAATACCGTTTCGACACCCTGCTCGCCGAGGCTGGTCATGGTGATCGTGGCGTCGGCGATTTCGGAACTTCTCAGAGTCTCGGCCCTGACCCGCTTCACAAGGTCGCGAAGATTGGCCATAAGCTCATCGAGGGGTTTCTTGTCCACATCATGGATGGCGGGCGCGATGAGGCCGCCCTTGCGCAGCGAAATCGCAACTCCAACATGCACCGCATCGCTGTGCTTGAAGCCGTTGTCGATCCAGTAGCCGTTCATCTCGGGAAATTGCAGGGCCGCGCGCGCCACCGCCTTCAGAAGCAGCACGGCATAGAGCAGCCTTTCCGTGACCGGCCGCTTGAGATTCTCCGCCTGCAGCCACGTCATCGCCCTGCCCATGTCGATGTGCGTACCCAGGTAGTAGTGAGGAATTTCGCGCTTCGAGCGGGACATCGCGGCCGCAATCACTCGGCGCATCGCGGTGTGATGATCGATCGGAGCAGGAGCAGGCCGCCGCTCCGGCGCGGGCTCCGGCTTCGGCGCAGCCGCCTTGGCGGCCCTTTCCACATCGGCGCGCGTGATTGCTCCCTCAGGCCCGGTCCCCTTTACGGTTGAGAGATCGACTTTGAGATCCATCGCCACGCGCATCGCGAGCGGCGATATCCGCATGCGATGAGGCGCCGAGGGCGGCTGCGCAGGCATCGGCGAGGGCGCGGGAGCCGTGCGGCGTTCCGGCGGCTTCGTCGCAGCCTCGGCGAACGGGCGTGGCGGCGGTTTCGCCTCGACTTTTGGCGGCGCCACCTCGCCGTCGGTGCGGATGGTTGCGATCAGGGTGCCGACGGGCACCTGCTGTCCTTCAGGCACCACTATGTTTTCGATGACGCCGGACTGGAAGACCTCGATCTCGATGGTCGCCTTTTCGGTGTCGACCACGGCCACGATGTCGCCGCGCTTGACCTTGTCGCCGGGTTTTACCAGCCATTGCAGGATGGTGCCGACCTCCATGTCGGCGCCGAGCGATGGCATCAGGAAGTCAGCCATTGGATCCCATCAACGCGCGCACGGTGCCCGCTATGGCTTGCGCCTGAGGCAGCGCGGCGTCCTCGAGATGTTTCGCGTAGGGCATCGGCACTTCGGCGCTGCATACTCGCGCCACCGGGGCATCGAGTTCATAGAACGCGCCTTCCATGATTCGCGCGCTTACCTCTGCGGCGATACTCCCGCTGCGCCATCCCTCGTCCACGATCACCGCGCGATGGGTGCGGGTTACGGAGTCGAGGATGGTTTCGGTGTCGAGCGGGCGCAGCACGCGAAGGTCGACAACCTCGGAATCGATTCCCGAGCGCGCAAGCTCCTCGGCCGCTTCCATGACCTTGTGCAGCGAGCCCCCGTACGAAATCAGGCTCAGGTCGCGGCCCGGACGGCGCACGCGCGCCTTTTCGATATCGACCGCGCCCGCAAACTCCAACTCGCCTTCCATGTTGTAGAGGGTCTGATGCTCGAAGATCAGGACGGGGTCGGGATCTTCCAGCGCGGTCCACAGCATCCCGCGCGCGTCTTCAAGCGTGGCTGGCGTGACGACCTTTATTCCCGGGATGTGCGCGTACCATCCTTCGAGGCTATGCGAATGCTGGGCGGCAAGCTGACGGCCGGCGCCGGTAGTCATCCGGATTACCAGCGGGATGTTGAACTGGCCGCCCGACATATGAAGTATCGTGGCCGCGTTGTTCATGATCTGATCGAGCGCAAGAAGCGAGAAGTTGACGGTCATGATCTCGACGATCGGCCTCATCCCGCCCATCGCCGCGCCGATCCCTGCTCCGACAAAAGCCGACTCCGACAGCGGCGTGTCGCGAATCCGTTCCGGCCCGAACTCGTCGAGCAGTCCCTTGCTTACGGCAAAGCATCCGCCATAGCGGCCGACATCCTCGCCCATCAGGAAGACCCGCGAATCGCGCTGCATAGCCTCGCGGATGGCCTGGCGGATGGCCTCGCGATAGGTGATGCGTTCGATGGGGGCGTCGCTCATGGCCGGGTCCTTTCCGAGTACACGAACCTGGTCAGATCCTCGACCGGCTCCCATGTTCCCGCCTCCGCGAAGGCGACGGCGTCGCCCACCTCGGCCGCGACACGGTCCTCGAATTCTTTCAGATCGTCGTCGGTGAGAAGGCCCCGGGCGATGAGTTGTTTCTGGAAGAGAAGGATGGGGTCGCGCTTTTTCCATTCCTCGACTTCCTGCTTGTCGCGATAGAGCTGCGGATCGAACATCGAGTGAGCGCGGAACCGGTAGGTGCGGAATTCAAGGAAGCAGGGGCCGTCGCCGGAGCGGACCGCGAGCGCGGCTCGCGCGGCCGCCTCCTCGCACGCCGTCACGTCCATCCCGTCCACGGGCCACGCCGGAATCTCGTAGCTGGCGGCCTTGAGGCAGAGATCGGTCTCGGATTCGGATCGTTTAAGCGCCGTTCCCATCGCGTAGAGGTTGTTCTCGCAGCAGAAAAGCACCGGCAGCTTCCACAACGCCGCCAGATTCATGCATTCATGGAATTCGCCTTCCGCGACGGCGCCTTCGCCGAAAAAGCAGGCGGTAATTCGCGAACGTCCCTGAAGCCGGTCGGCCAGAGCGAGGCCGACGGCCAGAGGCAGTCCGCCCCCAACGATCGCATTGCCGCCATAGAAGCGATGAGGTGCGGAGAACAGATGCATCGAGCCACCGCGCCCGCGGCTGCATCCTTCCCGCTTCCCGTACATCTCCGCCATGATCGCCGCGGCGGGCACGCCGCGCACCAGCGCGTGGCCGTGCTCTCTGTAGGTTGCGACCACCGCGTCCTCGGGCCCAAGCGCGCGCATCGCGCCGACCGCGACCGCCTCTTCGCCGATATACAGATGGAGGAATCCGCGGATCTTCGATGCGCTGTAAAGCTCCGGCGGATGCGAAGCATGTCGAGCAGGAGTCCGTGTGCGCGCTCGTCGCGCCGTGCGGGTGTCGCCTGCGTGCTCATGATTATGCCGTCACGGATTCTCCAGCGTGGAAGTGTCTCCCTCGGGCAGGCCCAGTTCGCGAGCCTTGAGCAGCCGGCGCATAATCTTGCCGCTGCGCGTCCTGGGCACGGAGGCGACGAATTCTATTTCCTTCGGGGCGACGACCGCTCCAAGTCGTTTGCGGGCGAAACCGAGAACTTCGTCGCGAAGCTTATCGTCAGGCTCGTAGCCGGCCTTGAGCGATACGAATGCCTTCACCACTTCGCCCGCTATCGGGTCGGGCTTGCCGATCACGCCGGCCTCCGCGACGGACGGATGCTCCATCAGGGCGCTTTCCACCTCGAACGGTCCGATCAGATGACCGGAGGACTTGATCACGTCGTCGGCGCGACCGACAAACCAGAAATAGCCGTCGGCATCGCGACGCGCGAGGTCGCCCGTCAGATACCATCCTCCCGCAAAGCATTTGCGGTAGCGTTCCTCCTCGTGCAGGTAGCCTCGAAACATCGACGGCCATCCGGGACGCAGCGCGAGTTCACCCTCGACATCCGGTTGTTCGATCGTTTCGATCGATCCGCCCTGAAGCCGGCGAACGATGCCCGCCTCGATGCCCGGCAGGGGCAGACCCATCGAGCCGGGCCGGATATCGATCGCGGGGTAGTTGGCGATCATGATTCCGCCGGTTTCCGTCTGCCACCAGTTGTCATGGATCGGCAGCCCGAACGCGCGCCGGCCCCATACCACCGCTTCGGGATTGAGAGGCTCGCCGACACTCGCGATGAAACGCAGGCTGCTCAGGTCGTACTTGCCGATGAGATCCGTGCCGACCCTCATCATCATCCGAACCGCGGTTGGGGCCGTGTACCATACGGTCACCTTCTGGCTTTGCACGAGTCCGTACCATCGTTCCGTGTCGAATTCGGCTTCATCGACGATGCTGGTGATGCCATGGGTGAGAGGCGCGATGATCCCGTAAGACGTGCCGGTGACCCATCCGGGATCGGCAGTGCACCAGAAGATGTCGTCGGGATGGAAGTCGAGCGCGTAGCAGCCTGTCATATGATGTGCGAGAACGGCCTTGTGCACGTGCATCGCGCCTTTCGGCTTTCCGGTCGTGCCGCTGGTGAAATGGAGCAGAGCGAGATCCTCGGGACTGGTTTCGGCAATCTCGTATTCGTCGCTCGCCTTCTCCATCAACTCTCCGAAGTCGAGGGTTTGCGGAATCGATCGGATCTCCTCCGAGTGTCCAACCAGCAACACGTGCTGAAGGCCCGGCAGCGATTCGCGCAACCCGGCGACCTTTCGCTTGTAGAGCATCGGGGTCGTGACCAGCACGCGGCCGTCGCCTATCGCGAGGCGCTGTCGAATCGGTTCCGGGCCGAAGGCCGAGAACAGCGGGCAGAACACATTGCCGTTCTTGAGCGCCCCGAGCGCGCTTATGTAAAGCTCAGGTATCCGTCCGGTCAGCAGAAACACGCGCTCGCCGCGTCCGATGCCCAGCCGTTTCATCACGTTCGCGAAACGATTGGTCAGTAAGCGCAGGGCTGCGTAGCTGAAATCACGCTTCTCGCCGCGCTTTCCGATCCATCGAAGCGCCAGATGGTCTCGCCGCGAGCCGTTGGCATGGCGGTCAACGGCCTCGTGAGCGATATTGAGACCCTTGCCGTCAGGCAGGCCGTCAAGGTTGCGGGCTGCTATGTCCCAGGAAAATCCAGCGCATGTTCGCTTGTAGTCCTCGAGGTTCGGCGTGACCATCCATCGGCGCGGCTTGATGATCGTCTCAAAGGCCATCGCTTACCGCTTGAGCGCCACACCGTGCTCGTAGAGCAGCCGCTGAAGCCGCGGCATCACGTCGCGCTCCTCGCGGTTTGCGAGGTCGTCCATGGCCATCGCGAACTGCCGCATCGCCTCGCCGGCTCTGGCCAGCATCGGAGGCGGACTCTGATCGAAGTCTATCCGGGAAACCTGGTTCTCGAGCTGTTTCAATCGGGCGCATACTTCCAGCATCCCGCGTGCGACGGTGTCAGGCACGAGCCTCAGGTCTGCGGCGCTCTCAACCAGCTCCTCGTCCTCGTGTCGCTCCATGTGAAGGTCCACGATCCCGAGGAGTTCCTGCCAGGCTTCGCGGGCCTGCCGTCGAGAAGCGGGATCGACGGGATTGGCTGCCAGAGCGATTCCGCGGTCTGCAACTTTCAAGAGCGGCAATCGCAGCTGTTGATGCTCGCGGCTGAGCTCGTACACGAGCGTGCGCAGCCGGGGAGCATCGAGAAAATTCCTCGGTCTGTTTCCTCCTGAATACGCCGCACTTGGAGCCATCGCACATCCCCCTGGGATTCGCCGATTTCCGGTCGCAAGGATCGAGCCGGAAGCGGCGGCAGCTTCTGTTGCTTTACTTCATCGGCAGCCGATCGCGATGTCGCGATCGGCGCCACCCGGTTCGGTGCTGAAGGTTCGATCAGCACCATTGAAACTTCGATCCCCGGATTGCGCCAGCCCCGCCGCTCGCCGTATCCGGTTGACTTCGCACTGGCACGCAGCCTGCTCCCTGCTCTTAAGGATTTCGGGAGGATGCCATGCAGCGACCTTTGAAGATTGTTTCGCGCGACTTCCAGCTCAGCGCACCGTTCGAGGCGGAAATCCGGCGCAAAGCCGAGGACCTGGAGACCTTCTATCCACGGTTGAGCGGATGCCAGGTGACGGTGCGCGCTCCCGCAATCAAGCACCATCGCAAGGGCGGCCCGTTCGTGGTTGGAATTCGCCTGACGGTGCCGGGCAGAGAGCTGGCCGTGGACCGCCAGGCCGAAGAAGAGCTTTCCCAGGCAATTCGCGAGGCGTTCGACGCGGCGCGCCGGCAACTGGAGGACTATGCGCGCGAGCAGCGCGGGGCAGTAAAGGCGCACGAAACAGCTCCCATCGGATGCATCGCTCGTCTCGAATCCGACCACGGATTCATCGAGAGCGCCGATGGTCGCGAGATCTACTTTCACCGCAACAGCGTGCTGAACGACGCTTTTGACCGGTTGCGGATCGGTTCGGAAGTGCGTTTCGTCGAAGAGGAAGGCGACAAGGGACCGCAGGCCAGCACGGTCGTTCTGAGCTAGAGGATTTTGCCGTCGGGGCGCCGTAAAACGGCGCCTAGGCGGCGGTCTTCAATCGATTGTTGACCCGTTCGACTCCCAGCACGGACCACGCGTCGGTCTCGACCATGTCGCTTTCCATGTCGTTTGCAACGACACCTTCGAGCGTCACGATTCCGTCCCGTGCGTTGACCAGGACCTGATCGGCATTGACGAGGGGATCCTTTTCGAGCACCAGTTTGACGGCCTCTTCGAGTTCCTCGTCGCTGTCCTGTTGCTCGGGCGCCACTTCGAGGCCGTTGATGACGTCGCGGGTGCCGGGAACCCACCACGCGATCGCGCCCACGAGTCTTTGATGAGAAAGGCTGTCCACCCGCCCGGCAAGGGTCACTACGCCGTCGTCGACCGACAAATCGATTCTTCCGGAAGAGTCCGCGGAGGCCTCACGGCAGGTTTGGAATTGCGCGCCGCGGAGAATGCGGATCTCGTAGCGGTCGATCGCGGGCTCCGCGACAAGCGCATCGCGCAGATGGTCGCGAATTTCGCCGTCGGTCATCTTCTGCGACGGTGCCACTCTCAGGCGATCGACAATTCCGGTTACGCCCGGCACCGCGGCGGCGAGATCGAGAGCGGTCTTCTTGGCGGCGATGGTTGGAAGTTCTCCCTGCAGTACTACCGCACCGTCCGGTTCGACAGCGATCGCCACAGGATGGGACCGCAGGTGGATGCGCGGTTCGTCGGTCAGGGCGGATTTGATCCGGCGGACGATTTCCAGTTCATCGGTCACGGCCGGTCATCCTTTGGGGTAAGTCCCACTGCCAAAATAGTCGATTCCGTTCTGGTCGGCATCATCGGAACCACAGGATTTGCGATGCTTCGAGCGGCACGTCGACTCCGGGCATCCGCGGGATTATTCGCGGCGTGTAATGCGATTGGGGTCTATCGTTCGGGACCGCCGCCCGGTACACGAAGCCGTTTTTTGCTCCGGTCAGCGGCTCGATCGCTTTCATGGCGGTTACTGATGGTCGGCCATCTTCCCTGGGCTCCGCCCAGATTTGAACGTCCACATCGCCGGGACCGATCTGGCCCAGGTAGACCTGGAGTTCGAAGACAAATGTCGAATCCGACTCGGAGATGTCGAGGTTGCCGAAATGGAGCGTGTGCCATGACTCCGCGAGCCGACGTCGCCATGCGGCGATCGCCGCTCCCGCGGCTCCGTTCGATGCCATTCTGCATTCGAGCACGGCCGCGGACGGGATGTAATAGCCTTGCGTGTACTCGCGGACCATCCGGTTGCTCGAGAAGCGGGCCGTAAGACGGCTCATGCTTGCCCGCATCCGCGCCACCCATCCAACTGGTATACCTCGTGCGTCACGCGCATAGAAGGCAGGGACGATCTCGCGCTCCAGTATGGTGTACAGAGAGTCGGCTTCGACGGCGTCCCATTCCGGCTCGGAATGCTCCCTGCCGTCACCGATCGCCCACCCCACTTCGGGCGTGTACGCCTCCGCCCACCATCCATCCAGTTCCGACACATTCAGCCCGCCGTTGACGAGCAGCTTCATTCCGCTTGTGCCGCATGCTTCCCATGGACGCCGCGGCGTGTTGATCCACACATCGACGCCCTGCACGAGTTCGGCAGCCATCGTCATGTCGTAGTCCTCCAGGAAGATGGCGCGCTGAGAGATCTCCGGACGCCTGACGTATTCGGCCCATTCACGCACCATCCTGACTCC
>Ga0070740_10003756_pt1 | contig 15706 bp, 20 predicted proteins | sample Coa_R2_FD_67286 | JGI IMG/M metagenome (GOLD analysis project Ga0070740, IMG submission 67286) | Surface soil microbial communities from Centralia Pennsylvania, which are recovering from an underground coalmine fire - Coalmine... | ecosystem: Environmental > Terrestrial > Soil > Unclassified ... | reverse complement strand
AATTACTGAAGAATTTACACCACGATACACCTTTAATGGATTTACGTTTTTACAAAGACGATAGAGAAGAAGACATATCTATTGCCTCGCTTGCTTTCCTGTTGGAAGTAGTGTATAAAACAGAAACATGTTTCGATTTGTAAAGAGAAAACCTGTCTATTTTTTGATACTTCTGGCAAGTATCTTTTTTATGTTGGTCTACAGCGTCGTGGCTTCGCGCGCTCAACAGACGACAGTAGCGCCAACGCCTCAAACAACGATTGAGAGTTCGTCTTGTCTTTGGCAGATTTGTTCAATTGACACCATGAAAGATTCCCGCGATCTCGCACTACAAGAACTGAACAATCCTTCCTATGATGCAGAAATTACAAAACAAATGCAGCTTATCAAAGCAACCGGCGCGAATTATGTCGCAATTGATACGCCGTATGATGATCAATTCCTTCCGTATCTAACTCGTTGGGTGACTGCTGCCCGCGCTGCGGGACTGCATGTCTGGTTCCGCGGTAACTGGTCAAACTGGGAAGGGTGGTTCGGCTATCCCAAAACTATGACGCCGCAGGAACATTTGAAAAAGACAAGTGATTTTATTATCAGTCATCCGGATCTGTTTGCTGATGGCGATATTTTTGATGCCTGTCCGGAGTGCGAGAATGCTGGATATTGGCCGCAACCTGCGGGAAATCAAGCGTATAATCAGTTCTTGCAAGAACAACATCAAACAGATGAACAGGCTTTTGCAAAAATCGGCAAAAACGTCTATGCCAATATTGAATCGATCATCGGCGGCCGGGCAAAAGAAGTTGTAGACAAATCAACAACTGATGCCCTCTCTCATACCATTGCGATTGATCACTATATCAGTGATCCAAATAACATGGTAGTCTACGTCGACTACTTTTATAACAATCTACAAGCAAAAGTATTGGTGAGCGAATTTGGCGCGCCGATTCCGGACATCAATGGACCAATGACAGAAGATCAACAGGCAACTTTCGTCAATCAGGTATTCTCACAACTGTTCCGGCATAACCGTATGGTAGTGGGTGTCAATTACTTTGTATTGACTGATGGATCAACTGCGCTTCTTAATAATGATGATTCACCGCGAAAAGTATATGAAGTGATAAAAAAATATTTCACCCCCGCTGTTGTCAGCGGCACTGTCCATGATACACTCGGCAATCCGGTAAGTACTATAACAGTCCGGTCGCGATACGGCGTCATCAATGTCAAAACCGACAACAATGGAAACTATTCATTTAAAATTCCGCCGCAATCAGTGACGCTCATTGCCGGAGGAGGGGACTATACAACTGATACAAAAACGGTAAATATCGCGACAATTGGTGCGCAAGTAAAACAGGATTTTGTCATTGCGCCCACCAATCCAAATCTACTCTATAAACTGCAAAATTTTGTTAATAAGCTCGCTTCACCATCAGGACAGTAAAAGGTAGGATAAATTCTATCATTTATTGGAAGTATCCGGTTTATCACCAGCCCAGGAAGTATCAATATGCCGCAGTTTTGGATGAAGATTCCGCTCTGTAAGTATTGCTTCTCTTCGTTTTTCTGAACCCATTTCCCTCCATAGGTTAGGATTTTTCGTAAAAAGCCTCTTCAGCAATGCCATCTCATCCCTGTCTAAGCTCTCACCAATTTCGTAATGTGCTAAAGTTGTTGCTTGGCTTTCCTGAAGTTTATACTGTTCCATCAACTCTTCTATACGCTCTGGAAGACCTTTTAAATAATATGCTAGCGGTTTACCATCAGGCACTTTGTTACTACTCATATCTGCTTGCTGTAATCCCATTAAAATTCCTGGTAGCCCACGATAATTTCGTGATACAAAAATAATATCAGTACGAGGAGGAAACGGCGCAGTTTGCTCTGCGATTGGCTGCGTAAGTTTAAGAATTGATCCTCGATATTCGCCTCTGGGTAAAGGGTCTAACTCCATAGAAGTACTAATGGATTATATATACTATAGGAATTTTGTCAAGAAATTTGTATTCTATGCTTACTTTTACTATAATAACAATCTTATATGCCATCAAAAGAAGCAGCGTTAGCGCCACTTAATACCGTGAGGAAAATACCTCTTACCCGCTTTCAAGAACCTTTTATTCCGCCTCCTCCACCATATCCGGAAGCGTTCAGGCAGGAAGCAGCTAGCATCGTTGCAAAACAACGTGCAGGTGTACCCGACGATTTTGATCCTTCTAACGAGTGGCAGTGGGGCAGAAAAAAATCCAGAGAGACAACAAATAACCCTGAGGCAGAATACGCATCTATGACTACCGGAGAGATTGTACAGCGATTGTTACAAAAATAACAGGCTGAAGCAGGAAAAATAAGACAGAAAACTTACCCCCATTTTGAGAAATGGGCTGCAGGATATCTAGAAGCCCGAAGGCTTAACAGACGTCCAGAGGAATCACTAACATTATACAAATCTCCTGCAAATACAGGAAAACAAGGGATAAACGAAGTTACAAAGGTACAAATGACTATAGAGGAGCTACTTGCCGAATGTCATATAGCAAAGGTAAAAGTTACTCCTGCCTTATATCAGGATATTCTCAAAATAGCACTTATAAAGTGTAACAAAGTTCGTGGACTTCCGTCATTCACTGAAAGAGAACAACAAGAGTTCCTTCGTCATAGTCAAACTATTTTCTTTGGAAAACCGAAGAAATAGCATTAACCAGCCACCATAATCTCCTCTTCAGCCTGTTTTCAGGCAAAAACGCTATCATCATCCCGTCATTCTGAACAAGCAGTATTACGAAAGCGGGGTGAGCATATGACAAAAACAACCTTACTTCAGAAAAAAATCGTCCTGCCTGTCATTGGTGTCGCAACCGTTGCAGCAATGCTTTTTGGTATCAGCCAACTTGCTAATGCACAAACGGAAAAAACGAATCCACTTTCAGGACTTGCTCATGCAATTGCACAAAAGTTCAACATCAATCAAAATGATCTTCAATCAGTCATCAATCAATATCTTAAGCAGCGACAAACAACCATGTTGCAAAATGTAGAGAACCGGCAAAAAAAGCGACTGGATAATCTCGTCAAACAAGGCAAAATCACCTCAGCACAGGAACAGGCAATTATTGCCGAAGCTGCAAAATTGCGGAATGAATATCCATTAAGTTCTTTTACCACTATGAACCAGACACAACGGAAACAAACTTTTCAAAAAGAGAGAAATGAACTGATTGATTGGGCGAAGTCACAAGGCATTGATCCAAAATATGTTCTGCCGTTTGGCGTCATTCACAGAGGATTTCGCTACAACCATGGATCTGTTACTCCGTCACCGACTATTACACCAACTGCAACACCATAACGGAGCATAAGTAACAGAAAGGGTGAAAGAGAGCAGAAAACGCTTCAGACAATCACCCTGAGGCGTTTTTCTTCTGTTGTCATTTCAATCTTTAGAAGTAAATAGTTGACGCAACTTTTCTATTTCCTTATTGTCCTCTTTCAATTGCAAAATTTTCAACGCAATTTCCATATCGCGAAAATCTTTTCGCGCAACAACATGAAGAAATTCATCAAAGGAAATAAAATCAATTGCAATTTTCTCACCGCTATCCAGATGCCTCTCTGAAACTTTTTGGCAACCCTTAGCAATCATCGTATACAACGCCCAGTCAGTTTTGCTCAATAACTGTACTGCATCCCAAAGAATAAATTCCTTTGCTTCATAGCCCGTTTCTTCACGAAGTTCTCGTCTTGCTGCCTCGATTACGTTTTCATTTTCCTCAATCAAACCACCGGGAAAACCAACAAACGACTGCATCCCCGGTTGTTCCTGTCGAGTAATAATAATTTTGCCATCCGTCGTAATCGGGATGATCGTGACAGTATCATATTTCCGTTTGACTTTTTCAAACGTCTTGACTGTCCCGTCGAATTGTTTTTGTTCCCAGTGATACACGTCAATTAAAATGCCGGAAAAAACTTTTTTGGCATACGAGGGGATTGGTTGTTGTGATTCCGGCCGCTTGAGTTGCATATCACAATAATTTTAATAACGTATCTATCGAGATCTCTGTCTGCCGAAGAATTGTACGGAGCGTCCCGGGAGGAATTGGTTTCGGATGTACTACAACTTGTGTCCATCTTCCATCTTCCATCACTGTGAGCAAGACGGCATGACTTCCCCGTTTACCAACTATCGTGAATCCCTGTCGTTCAAGGATTGCGATAAGTTCTTTTCCTTTAATATTGCGGGGCAATTTACTCATTTACGCGAATGAAATTTTAACATTCTGAGGCAGTTTTACTTTTGCAGATGTAATAACCTGTTCATCAAGATGATCAACTGGTATCTCTGCACCTCCATCCGCAAGACATTGAAGAGCAAGTTCAATACCATCCTTGATGCTGTCTAGTGCCTCCTGAATCGTTGGTCCGTAATCAGAGATATCAAGTGTCGGACAATAAGCAACATACACATCGGATCCATCTTCATATTTTTCTTTTTCGATAATGATACGATAATTTAATACTCTTTTTTCCATAGTGGGTACATACTAGCAAATTTCTTCCTTCTATGCAACGGTTGGTCGCAACAACTTTATAGTGGCAATGGAGCTGGTTGTTCCTTTTGCAGCAATTTCGTAACAATCAGTTTTTTCCCGATCACCAACATACTGATCATCGGCAGAATAAGCAACAACCAAGCAAGATTAAACGTAATTGTTTTACCCTGATTTGCTTTTACAAGTTCCTGATCATGTACTGTGGTACTGATACCGGCAACTTTTGCATCAGCCAGTTTTGTCGTCTTCCCGCCATTGCTGCTAATCGACACCTGTGTTTGCGTAAAAATCGTTGGTGTCGGAGTAACTGAAATTGTTGCTGTTTGCGTATTCGAAGTACTAGTGGAAGTATTATTGTTACTGTTTGAAGAGGTGTTGTTGTTTGTATTCGTCGTATTGGATGGCGTGTTTGTTGGTGATGGAGTGGTCCCCTGTGCAAGTGTTTGATTGGTCGTTTGTGATTTCGGATCAGTCATACCTGCCGGGACAAAATTACCAAACCATCTACCAAAAACATTAACAACGGTCACAATCAAATGACTCTTGCCGGCAATATTGTTATTGACGAAATTGATCATGTTGGCAACAATATTCGCATCGCCTGTTTGAATAGATGAATTACCGACGTTTTTATCAGCAGTATTGTTGCCGGTATTAGCGCTAAGGTTTAATGTATTGTTGATAACCGCATTATTTGTTTGATTAACAGTAGTGTTCGTAGTGTTAGAAACAGTGCTGGTATTTTGCGAACCTGCGCCATTATTATTGTTTGAAGCAGTAATCTGTCCATCCGGTGAGACAGTAAACTGTGTCCCGTCTGATCCGGCATAATCCTGTCCCTGGGGCGCGCCGAGAATTTGTCCAATCCACTGTCCTGCTTTGTTAATAAGGACTAACCACATATTGCCGCCGGAAACATTTGTATTGGCAATATTCAACGCATCAGCCGAAACATTTGATGATCCTGTCTGAATCGTGGAGTCACCGCCGGTATTGCTGCTGGCAGAATTGCTGCCGGTATTGGTATTGAGAATCAAATTGTTGGCAATTTGCGCGTTATTATTTTGTGTGGTATTACTGGTATTCTGTTGAGCCACATTTGCTGTATTGGTCGAATCAGAACCATTGTTCGTATTGGCTGCAGATGTATTGCTCGCGTTTTCGGAAAACGCTGATTCAGGAAGAACGATATCTCCATCCAGATTGCCATAAATATTAACGACGCCGACAGTGACACCACCGGCAATATTATTGTTGGCAAAAGTCAGCGAGTTTGCATCAACATTCGCATTGCCTGTGGTAATGGTGGAATCACCAACATTCTGGCTGGCAGAATTGTTGCCTGTATTTGCTGATAATGTTAAATCATTGCCAACAGTCGCATCATTATTTTGAAATGTATTTGACGAATTTTGTGTCGAAGAAGATGCAGTATTGGTTGATCCGCCAGCATTGCCGGTATTTGCAACTGAATTTGATGTGCCGCAATTAATAATACAATTTGCAGCAAAATCCAGAATGTAATCCCCAGTTTGATCATCAGCAATGTTAAATTGTGAAACAGTAACATTGTTCATATTACTGTTAACGCCGGTAATTGCCGTCCCTGATGTATTCGCATTGCCTGTCTGAATTGCTGATGAACCGACATTCCGGGAGGCGGAATTGTTACCTGAATTACTTGACTGTGTCAAATTATTCTCAACAGTAGCACTATTCGTCTGTGCAGCGTTAGTGGTACCGGCAATTGATGCAGATCCGGTATTGTTCGAATCGTTTCCATTGCCAGAATTGACAATCGTTGCGCTATTTCCTGAAGAGTTGACAGTACTGCTGCTATCCTGATTGGTATTGCCTGTTGTTGCTGCAACTGCCGAATTGGTAACATCACCAGTCCGAAGCGTTGTATCACCAACATTGCCATCCGCTGATTGATTTAATGCCGGACTGACAGAAGGAGTCGGTGTCTGCGTAGAAGTTTGTGCATGAGATCCTTTTGTTGATGATTCATTCGTGCTAGTACTATTTGTTTGCTGTGTCGAGCTTGGATTCTGTGTTGGTGTCGGAGTAACACTTACAGACGGTGCTGGTGGTGTCGTTGGAGAAACCGGTGCACTTGGGACAGGAGGTGTCGTTGTGTTGTCCGGCGGCGTTGGCGCTTGCGGGGGAGTCGTCGTTGGTTGCGGCGCTGCTGGTGCAGTCGGTGCCGGTTGAGCAGTTGGCGCCGGATTATCAGCAAGAGCCGGGACGAATCCTGCACTTCGAATGAAAAGCAGTAGTGCTATTGAGAGCATTGATATATATTTTTTTACTAAATCCTTCATAATCTTTCCGTCATCCCGAATGCAATGAGGGATCCCATGGGATTCTTCGCTAACGCTCAGAATGACGCATAAACTAAATCACAACCTAGAAATACAAATTTTAACTTCTTCCCGGTCGGGTGCTTCACCGAAGTGCTAGCAAAGCACCCGAACCATGAAAGACTATATGCTAACATGCAACATACCCAGAAGTTGCGAAAGGTCAAAACTAATTGACACGTTCGTATTTCCCGGAAGATGCAAGTTTGAGAGATCTCCGTAAACATTTGCATTGCCTGCATTATTTACAGAAACATTTGACATTGAATTACCTGTCTGATCAGTAAATTGGCTGTCATGACCGCCGGTGTTGTGATCAGCAGCATTGTGACCAGTGTACAGTGACGAGGCAACATTGTTGTTTAAATCAGCATTATTACCATTGTCCCCGTATCCTTGATCGACATACAGGAATCCGCCGAGATTGGCTGCAATTCTGTTATCAGAATCATCGCCATTCCCACTTTTCGGATCAGATCCGCCAATTGTGGCGTTTACAGTTGTTGCCAAACCATTGTCCAGCACATCTGCTGCGTTGAAGTTGGTTGCATTATCGACACCAACTGTTGCATTCGCGTCGCCTGTTTTGACGTTGACACTTGCGCCGGTATTGTGATCAGCAAAGTTTCCACCTGTACCCAGATGTGATGTGACATTGTTGTCAATGTGTGCATCATTATCCTGCGAGATAGTGGTTGTCGGATCATTGTTGAGCCTGATACTATTATGTGAATCATCTCCATTACCGGATTCAGTCAAATTGATTGAACTTGAAGCATTTTCTGATCCGCCTACCTGTGCAATATTCGCATTTGCTGCTGTTGACACAGTATCGTTTGATGTTACAGAACCGGTTGTCATAGTGACATCACCGCCGGTATTTCCGTATGCACCATTGTGGCCGGTATTTGCATTTGTGCTGACAGTATTGTGCACATCTGCAAAATTATCCTGACCGACATATGTCTGATCAGTGGTATTCAGGTGAGCACCATTATTTGAACCATCACCGTTTCCGGAAATAGTTGCAGTAGTATTACCTGTACTGTTATTGTTGGAAACTGTTGCCTGATTGGCGTTCAATTCATTGGTCACGGTAGCAGTCGAGTTCACTGAACCAGTGGTGACATTGACATCTCCACCAGTATTGTGATTGGCATTGTTGTCGCCAGTATTTGCATTGGTCGTGACATTATTGGTAACATGCGCGACGTTGTGCTGTTCGACTGTTGTATTCGTGTTGTTATTAACACTGACAGTACTATTTGCATTATCTCCGTTTCCGGAAATGGTCAAACTGGTATCTGCGAGTGCTAAAGGCGCCAAAGCATTGAGCAGGACTGCCGAAGTTGCAATGGCTGTTGTAAGTTTTTTTGAAAATTTCATTATTTGTTTCACCTCCTTCCATTCTTTGATCTTTTCCGATGTAACCGGAAAAACACTTCATTCCGTCTTTTCTGTTTTTTCTGCCCGAAAAACAGAAAAAAACGGAAACATTTTTACCTAAGCCTCATTAGATAAAAAGGTCTCCGTTTTTGTAACAAAGATGGTTATACTATTCATACTGTTCTTTATTAACGCATTAACCAGGTAAGGTGTTCAAAAAATACCTAACAAAAAAGGCACCTTCCTATAAACTATGCAGAAATCCTCTGGATTCTACTGAGTTTATAAAAAGATGCCTCCGTGTGCGGTCAGCACTTTCTCAAACAAATTATATTATGTTAATGTATCTCTCTACTCCTTTTACTACTCAAATATATATTACTATTTGATACCTTGTCAATACCCCAAATTTATCAACGACTCTTATGGATTTTGGGGTGATGAAGAAGATTTTTTACTGTTTGTCTTTTTGATAGTGCGGGTAGATATCTGAACAACTGTGTAATCCTGAACGATCAGCTCAACACTGCCCCAACCATTGACTGCCTGCAAAGCATTGATGATCTCGTCCATCAAATCGGGGCTTATTCGTTTGGTAGAATAGTCATTCATAAGACAGATATAGCTTATAGGAGGACAGGCCGTACGCTACGTGCTTTTCAGCAACGCTAATATAGTATCGCAATCACAGTTGCATTATTGTAGCGTAAGTTTGACATCCTGTTTTGGTCCGGTAATCTCACCGACGTGAAGTACCAAATTGCGATCACTGGTATTGATTGCAAAGCCGAGCCGCGTCAATTTAGTAGAAATTGCCTGGACTTCAACCGGATCGTTGTAAATATCCGGCGCCAATCTCTCACTGGAATTATTTACTGACAGACGAACATAATCGCGGGTATTTAAGTCAATTGATTTTGTATAATTGTTAGTGATCTGCAAATTGATAATAAGAAATTCCTTCCCCGCAACAGCTGTAGCTTTCTGGCCTTTGAGAATAATTTGATTATCAATTTCGGCACTCTGCAATACGTACTGGATTTTACTCACTTCTTTTCCAGTAGTATCACGCAGTGGAAAGGTAAACGATTTGTTTACTTGTTCCTGAGCAAGGGGGGGAGCTATCTGCACTTGGGTATTTGTACTGGCAGTCGTTGCACTCACTTGGGACTGTTGTGCTGTATGATGATGTGACACAAGATAGATAATACCAAGAAGGAACATGACAACAACAAGGAAAAAAGGAATGAAACGTAAACGTTTAAAAAGCTTGCTTATTTTTTTTGTTCGCGAGGGAAAATATGTTGATTTGCCTGCTCCTGATGCCTGATCCATATGAAATAAGAAATAAATGAGCAGGTTGCAAAATACTAGCAGAGTAGTTTTGCAATGTCAACGGGGCAAAATGCATTCTTATCCGCTTCTTACATGCAACTGCTTTTTTCTTTACCCTACTGCTGCACAATAAGACTCATATATGATTATACTTCTAGGATTTATTATCACATTGAGCAGTATTGTTTTATTATTTACGAGAACACGCACGATTAAAGGAAAAATTCAGGAAATTCTTGTAGGTTTACTGGGAGGGATCAGTGGAAGTGCGTTTGCCTATTTACTCTGGAAAGGAATAACCCTGGAATTAACAGTAACATTTCTTGCTATCATTTTGCTGGAAATCGCCGGTGCGATCACTCTTTTGACAGGCAGTACCAGACGATATCATACAAATTAATTATTCCATTGACAAATTTGCTGGAATTCGTATAGTAAATGTATGAAGCTTATTATTTACAAAGACCAGAAGAAATTTACTATTGATAAAGTTGCTTTTTCACGATTTGATAATGTGGAAGCATTTTTGGCTGATGCAGAAACTTCCGAGGTATCGTTGGATGGGCTGGCATTATACGATTTGCATATTCAATCAGTGAATGCGGATATATATGAGGACGAAGCAGGGATAGGGGAAGAAGATGATGAAGGCATTATCTGGCAGCAGGAAACCGTACAATAACCCCCGTCGAATTACTCAATTGCGTTGTTTCCACAATGTTATTACTTCCTCATCACTTACTTGCGGAAAATATGTATAATACGAGCCGACAGAAGCAAACTCTTTATCCTGTATAAGACAAATCAGTACATCTACCAATGATTGTAACTCTCTCACAACCTCTTGCGGCGCTACCGGAAGTGCCAAAATAAGAACAGCCGGGTTATGATGTGCCACAGCAGCAATCGCAGCCCGGGCTGTGGCGCCGGTTGCTGCTCCGTCATCAACAAGAATGACATATTTTTTGCGCAGATCAGGAAACGGGTAATGATCACGATATATTTTTTCCCGTCTCACAAGCTCCTGTGCAGACTCGCTAATGAGTTGTTGCAACTGCTGATCAGTAATACCAAGCTGCCTGATCAGCATTCGATCAAAAAATCTTCCCTGTCGCGCAATTGCGCCAACTGCCAGTTCAGGACTGCCGGGAGCGCCAATTTTGCGGACTGCCAAAACATCAAGCGGAAAGTGAAGTGCTTTTGCAACAGCATAACCGACAACGACGCCTCCCCGCGGTAATGCCAACACAATGCCGTTTTGCCCGGTATATTTTTTTAGCTTTTTTGCAAGTTTATTTCCTGCATCGATGCGATCTACAAAAACCATAGTGGCTTCTTGATATACCAGTTTATTACTTTTTGCAAGCTTTACTATACTGCTATACTATACCTATGTCTCATACATCAAAAGATACTCTCACCAAACGGGCAAAATTATTTTCACAAATTGCCGTCTGGTCCAATGCTGTTATACTACTTGTTGCTCCTGTTATCATATTGCTCCTTATCGGACTTTGGCTGGATAGGACACTGCATACTACACCAATTTTTATCATTACTGGTGTAATCGCAGGTTTTCTCGGCAGCATAGTAAATGTTTACAGACTGTCAAAGAAGATTTAGGATGTACGCATGAGAGAAAAGCAAAGCAGAGGAGAAGACGAGCCATCGCCATCCGGACTTCATTGTTTTCCTGTAATCCAACGTGCTCTTGATCGAGCAGTAGATTGGGCAACCAGAAGAACGCTTCAGCAAACTCCAGAATATCTAGTAAAAAATAATCCTTTTTTAGTAGCAGTAGCAACCGATATTGCCGTCCGTGAAGGCTTCCGGGACAATAATCTTTGGCATTTTCTTAATGGTGTAGAATTAACATCCTTTGCACTCACAGCACAGTCCAGTACTACTCTTCATAATGAAGAATCAGCCCGAAGCGAATTATATGTTGATAAAAAATTTGCACCGCAACTCATCCGTTATTTTGAAATAGTAAAAGAAGATATACCAGAAAAAGGAAAAGCTCCCCGGGGATGGCAATCTGCTATTTGGACTAACTTAGAGGAGATCATGTATGATCCGAGGATACTACAGAATCCAAAGGCATACATGGATGTAGTTGCGAAAGTGAGTAGTATAGAATTACTAGGTCAGAGGTTTGCCGTGAAAGATGAAGTTGCAATGTACTTATCTTTTCACCAGGGAAGCATTCTCACGTTGCACCTTATTGATCACTATGATCTTTTACTGAAAATGGAAAACCTCAGAAAACGACAAAGTAATCAGCAGTAAAATACTGATGTATCCTTATATATTTACAAAAGGAGAAGAAAGACATATAATTATAGGCTTATGGTCGAGGATGGGCGAACACGGAAAGAGCGTAAAGGAGAACCGGATAAGCTTTATTGTTTCCCGCTTAGAACAAATACTATCAACAATGTAGTAAAAGGACGGAAGGCACAACTTTATCCTGAGTCACCCCAATGGTATCTTGCAGGTTTTAATCCTGAACTAGCCGATGTCATACGCGGAATAGCTTTACAAGAAGGACTTCGTGATCATTTTTTTGCCCATTACTTTCGCGGAGTGAATACGACATATGAGATGTTACAGGACGAGGCAAGAGGAGTAATGAAAGATGACAGAAAGGCTGCAACTCATTTATTTATTCCGAGAGAAGCAAGAGGTTATCTCACCAACTGGTACGACAATATGAAAGGAAACAGTTCTGGTTTTTGGGAAGCTATTGCTGGGATTATCAATCAAAGAGATATACTAGAAGATTCTAAAGTGTATACTGATGCTATTTTAGAAATAGGGAAAAGACAGTTACCAGATAGCTCTCTCGATCCTGAAATTGTAAAACGAATGTTGGATGCATTTACAAGTGGCGGTCATGTCGTCTTGCAGCTTATGAAACAATATGATGAGCTCCTGCAGCTAAGAGCAAGCGTAAGAGGAAGACCATCCGGGTAGCAACATAACAATCACTGGCAAATGTTTCTATCTCTGTATATAATACATCTATGAAGAAATTTGCAGCCTCTCTCCCGTACATTGGTCTCATACAATCAATAGTTGCTATGCTCGGCAGTCTTTTTTTCAGCAACGTCTTAAATCTTCCGCCGTGCGTCCTTTGCTGGTACCAACGCATTTGCATGTATCCGCTTGTTGCTCTTTTTGTTGTTGGTATTTTGAAAAAAGATAAACACCTCCCTTATTATGTCCTGCCATTAAGTAGCATAGGACTACTTATTAGTATGTATCACAATCTTTTGTATTATCATATTCTGCCCGAAAGTATCGCCCCCTGCAGCAATGGCGTATCATGTACGACGCAACAAATTCTCCTCCTGGGCTTTATCACAATTCCCTTACTATCATGTACTGCCTTTGCAATTATCACAGCAAGTATGCTACTATACTTGAGAGTAGAACATAAAAAAACTGCTACGTCATTGCGAGGAAGCGAAGCGACGAAGCAATCCCCACAGGTGTTACAAAAACCAATGGGATCGCCGCGCTTCTCTCGCCGTTCGCGATGACAAGAAAAATATATGTCACAGGAAGCAAAAATTTTAACTGGAATTGGTATTCTAACACTTATTGTAGTCGTCGCTGCTGCATTTTTTTTCGGTGGTAATAGTTCTTCCAGTAAACCGCAGACACTTTCTGCAAATCAGGCACGTCTTGTTGTCCGGTCAACAAGCCACCAGACAGGACCGAAAAATGCAAAAGTCACATTGGTAGAGTTTGGTGATTTTGAGTGTCCAGCATGCGGCGCAGCATATCCGATTGTCACACAGTTGTTGCAAAATTATAAAGGCAAAATAAATTATGTTTTCCGCGAGTATCCGCTGCCAATTCATCAGAATGCTGATCTTGCTGCCAATGCTGCAGAAGCAGCTGGCGCACAGGGAAAGTTTTTTGAAATGTACAATTTACTTTATAGCAATCAAAATACCTGGGGAGAGAGTAACAACGCAATGGACTACTTTGTAAAATATGCGCAGGAGCTTCATCTTGATGTCAACAAATTCAAAAATGATGTGCAATCAAAAAAATATGAATCAGTCATTCAGAAAGATATTGCTGATGGAAATGCACTAGGTGTTCAGGCAACACCAACATTTTATATCAATAATCAGGTACAAGTCGGCGGCCTTTCCTACGACGACTTTAGTGCTAAAATTCAACAGGCTTTGAAAACAGCTCGATAAATATATCTATCTCGTAGATTGCTCTTCTTAAGCACCTCTTACCTTCCTTTATCTTTTTCTTATATTCCTCAACTACTCTAAACCATATGCAAAATCAAGAACATGACTATAAACCTCAGGAGCCTTCCAAAGAAACTACAAACGGTCAACCTGAAAATGTCGAAGGAGATCAAATCACGAAAGGACAACCGAAAGAACCACCTCCTTCTACGGCACTGCCACAAAGCGGGTTAGTACCGCAGATACGTCCTAGAGGGAAAGAGGCGGGACAAAATGGAGGAGTGGGGAGGAGAAAGAAACGGCCCAAAAAAACCACCTGAATAGCTGCCTATAAATATATTTCTTATTTTCTTCTTACACACATCTTTGTTGTATCTTACTCAACAATACGAAAATAGATTGTGAAAAAAATTTTTTCCTTTTTCAAACTCCTCGGCCCCGGACTGGTTACTGGTGCTTCTGATGACGATCCTTCTGGCATTGCAACGTATTCTCAGGCAGGCGCACAATTCGGTTACCAGCAACTTTGGATACTACTTTTTACAACACCATTTATGGTTGTGATTCAGGAGATGTGCGGCCGTATTGGTATGGTAACAGGATGTGGGGTAGCAGGCGTCATCCGCAGGCATTATGCTAAACCAATCCTTTATATCATACTCGTTATTCTCTCACTAGCAAACATCATCAATATTGGCGCTGATATTGCTGCTATGGCACAATCCATCCAGTTGCTGCTGCAGGTATCATTTATTTTCTGGATGTTTTTGATTGCTGGAATTTCAGCACTACTGGAAATTGTCATCCCCTATAAAACATATGCGAAATACCTTAAGTATACTTCCTTTGTATTGTTTGCCTATGTCATCACTGCATTGATCGTTAAAGAAAACTGGCACCAGATCCTGCAGGAGATTATTGCACCCAGACTCTCATTGCAAAGTGACTACCTGTTAAACATTGTTGCGATTCTTGGCACAACCATTTCTCCCTATCTTTTTTTCTGGCAATCCAACGAAGAAGTCGAAGAACGGATTGAACAAAATCGTCAAAAAGATCTTGATAGAAAAACCGGCTACACGACTAAAAAAGATCTTTTTGCATTGCGTTTTGATACCTTAGCGGGAATGATTTTTTCCAATCTCGTTTCATTCTTTATTATTATGACCGCCGCGGCAACACTAGGAATGCATGGTAAGTTACAAATCAATACGGCAGCACAGGCTGCTCAGGCGCTCAAACCATTTGCCGGTAATTTCGCTTTTCTGCTTTTTACTATTGGGATTGTCAGCTCCGGTCTCCTGGCAGTACCTGTCTTAGCAGGATCACTCTCGTATGCTATAGCTGAAACATTTCAATGGAAAGCAGGGCTTGGGAAAAAACCTACACGCGCGCCGGTTTTTTATGGCATTATCGCAGGTGCAACTATCCTAGGACTTTTGACAACATTTTCTCCAGTTGCACCTTTCCGGCTGTTGTACTATAGCGCGGCACTCAACGGGATTACCGCGGTACCGCTTATGGTAATCATTTTACTTATCGCAAACAATAAAAAAATTATGAAAGAACACAGCAATTCCCGCTGGTCAACTATTCTAGGCTGGTGTATTACTGGTTGTATGGGAGCTGCAAGTATACTATTACTGGCAAACTTGAAGAACTCTTCATAAGGAAAATTTTTTACTCTCTACTATATTTTTAGGTCTTTAAAAATATTGAATGAAATCCTATCGGTCCTTAATCTAACAGGACATATGCAACAGTTTTTTAGGTAGACTAGAACTGTATGCGAAAAAGCCCAAAAGAGATCATTCAATCGGTGCAAGCACATAAAGGGAAT
>Ga0070740_10003753_pt1 | contig 15708 bp, 14 predicted proteins | sample Coa_R2_FD_67286 | JGI IMG/M metagenome (GOLD analysis project Ga0070740, IMG submission 67286) | Surface soil microbial communities from Centralia Pennsylvania, which are recovering from an underground coalmine fire - Coalmine... | ecosystem: Environmental > Terrestrial > Soil > Unclassified ... | reverse complement strand
GCCAGCGCCGCCTCGAAGTCGAGATATTTCTGCACGCGGTTCTCGTCCGACCACACGTGCCGCATCGCCGGCGTGGTGAAGATGTCGCGAAATACCGCGGAATCGAGAATGGTAGAGGGCATCGGCGGCTCCTTCGAAGGCGGCGCGACCATAGCGGGTTGCGCAAAGCGATCAACTCACTCCGTCATTCCCCGCGCTTGTCGCCGGCATCCACGCCTTGTTTATTTGCTATCAAAGGCGCAGATGGCCGGGAGAAGCCCGGCTACGACAAAATTGATCGGTCATGCTGGAGCTCAACGCTCATCTCCGCAAAATCCTCGACGCTCTCATCCCGCGTTTCTCCGCGGCCGAAATGGCGCGTCGGCGCCAAGCCACCGAAGCGCTGCTGGTGCAGGCCGAATGCGATCACCTCGTTTTCTGCGGTGCCAACCGTTTCGGCTCGGCGGTGCAGTGGCTGACGCAATGGCCGGTGACGGCAGAAGCCGTCGGCGTGCTCACGCCGGGCAGGCGCGACACGCTGTTCGTGCAATACGTCAACCACGCGCCGCAGGCATCGCTGATCGCCAAGGACGCGGATGTGGCATGGGGCGGCGAATCCTCGGTCGGTGCCGCGATCGCCGTGCTTGACAAGCGGGGAGCGAAGACGAACCGGGTGGCCACGCTCGGACCCGTGAGCGCCGAGCAGCACGCGGCGTTGTCTGACAAATTCGGCAGGGTCAAGAGCATCAACCGGGATTATGTCCGTCTGCGCCAGGTGAAATCGGCGGAAGAACTCGACTGGCTGCGCATCGGGGCGCATTTTTCCGATCTCGGTATGATCGCGCTGCGCGATGCCATCAAGGCGGGCGTGAGCGAGCGGGAATTGGGCAACGCCATCGAGCGTGCCTATGTCGGGCAGGGCGGAACGACGGGCATCCATTACATCGGCACGACCTCGATGGCTGCGCCCGATCTCGCGGTGCCGCGCCAGTTTCCTATGCCACGACGCGCGCAGACAGGCGACGTCGTGGTAGCGGAAATCACTGCCGCCTTCTGGGAGCATCCCGGGCAGGTGTTGCGCTCGTTCGCGCTCGGCGAGCCGACGAAGCTTTATCGCCAGCTGCATGCGGCGGCGGATGCCGCCTTCGATGCCATCGCCTCGGTGCTCAAGGCCGGCGCGATGCCGGCACAGGTCATCGATGCCTCCGGCGTCATCGAAGAAGCCGGCTTCACCATCATCGACGATCTGCTGCACGGTTATGGTGGCGGCTATCTGCCGCCGATCCTCGGCTGCAAGAGCCGGCCCTCAGGTCCGCTGCCGCAAGAGCCGTTCCGCGCCGGGCAGACGGTGGTGATCCAGCCCAACGTGGTGACCCGCGATCACAAGGCCGGCGTGCAGACGGGCGAGATGGTGCTGATCACGACGACGGGCGTAGAGCGGTTTCACAATTTCCCGCGAGGCTTCGCCAATCGCTCGGCGTGACGGCGTGTTCAGCGCAGCTGCTCCGCCATCCAATCGGCGCTCTGCGAGCGCCAGCGATAGGCACGGTTGGTGGCGATGTGGTTGCCGTCCTCGATCAGCATCAGCGTCACCGGGCCCTTCACCTCGCGCGCAAGGCGCTCGGCGTCTGCGGCCGGCACGATGCGGTCGAGCCGGCCGTTGACGATGAAGGTCGGGCAAGTGATGTTGCCGGCGAGCCCCTCGAGCGACAATGTCATCGCGTTCTTCTTTGCCTCGGCTTGCGTGGCGCAATGGCTGCGCACGCGGAAGGCCTCGCGCGTCAGCTCCGGCAGATTGTCCCAGGATGCGCCCCAGTTGAACGGGCCGCCGAGCGCGATGCAGGCTTTGATGCGCTTGTCGAAGGCGGCGGCGCGCGGCGCGTAGTAGCCGCCGAGGCTGACACCCCACATGCCGATGCGGCTCGCGTCGAGATCGCGCCGCGTCGCCACGTAATCGAGGACGGCCTTGACCGGCACTTCATAATCGCCGCGGATGGGAAAGTCGTATTGCGCTTCTCCTTGACCGGGGCCTTCGAAAATCAGCGTGGCGACACCGCGCGCGAGGAACGGCGCCTCGTAGGCGTCGCCCTCCTCCTTGGTGGAATCGAGCCCGACCGCCATCACCACCACCGGCGGTTTGTCATAGCCGATCGGCTTGCGCAGGATACCGGCGAGCATGCCGCTCTCGTAAGGAATGCGCACGCGCTCGCCCGGCGGGCGCAGAAAAGGCAGCGCCGCTTGCCGGCATTCCACCGCCTTGGCGTGGGCGGCCTTCATCTGCGACTGATCGTGCACGAACAGAAAAGCCGCGAAATGATAGTAGACGCCGGCGCGCTGCAAACATTCGCCCGCGGTGAGCTGATGGCCGCCCTTGAGCGCCTCCCGCCCCAGCTGTTCGTGATGGGCCGCGCGCGCCGACCACGCCGCGCACCATTCGTCATAGCTCTTGAGCGCGCCGGTGATTTCCTCGAAGTCGGTGAGCACAACGCCGTTGGCGACGAAGCGCGGACCCCAATGCGCGATGGCGGCTTTGAGGCGCGGATCGTTGGCTGCGGAAATTTCCATAACGTCAATCCCTAATCCGCTCGTGCCCGGCGAAGGCGGGAGCCGGGACTGTAGAGGTAAAGCTTTGCATTGAAAATCTGGATTGGCGCCGACACGGGAAAGAGCGGATTGTGGCGAGAGCGCGCGCCGTCAATCCGGCTTTTCATCGCGACGGTACCACGGCAGGAAACGGCGGGTCGCCCATTTCACCAGCAATTCGAAGCCGACGCCGAAGCCGGCGAGCAGCAATACGCCCACAAAGGCCTCGTTGTGATGATAGCTGCGCGAATTGTAGAGGATATAGTAGCCGAGGCCACCGACCGAGAGAAAGAATTCGGCCACCACCGCGCCGATCAAAGCGCGACCGGCGGCGAGCCGCCCTCCGGCCAAAAGATAAGGCATCGACGCGGGCAGCACGATTTCGCTCATCACCGCAAGGCGACCGGCACGGAACGAGCGTGCCACTTCGAGGTAGTCGCGCGGCACCGAGCGGGCGCCGTCGGCGACGTTGACGATGATCGAAAAGATTGCGGCAAAGATGATCGTGGCGATGCGCGCAGCGCCCGAGTAGCCGAACCATAGCGAGAACAAGGGCAGCACCACGATCATCGGCATGGCGTAGAAGCCGTTGATGTAGTGACGAATGCCGCGTTCGACGCCGGCACTGCGGCCCATCAGCAGACCGATCGCCGTGCCGGCGACGAGTGCGACGGCCAGCCCTTCGGCGACCGCCGCGAGCGTCTGCCCGGTGGCGGTGAGAAAAGCGGGGTCGACGATGACGCGCGGGATCGCCAGCACGACGGTTGTGGGCTTGGCCACGTAGGCCGGCGCGAACGCGCGCACCACAGCTTCCCATGCCACCAGAAGGCCCAGCCCCGCCAACAATCGCGGTAGAAACGTGTCCGCCAAGGCCGATTTTTTGCGGGGGGCGGCGACGGGGGCAGAAAGTGCGGACTCCGCCATCGCTCACTGCCTCCAGCGCGCAAAGTGCCGCTCGATCGCCAGCCCGAGCCGCATCAAGGCGACGCCGATCAGGCCGATGACAAAAATCGAAGCGAACACCCCGCCGGTATCGAAATTCTGCGAAGCGCCCATGATGAGCTGGCCGAGGCCGGTCGAGGAGAGGAAGAATTCCGCCGCCACCATACCGACCAGCGCGCGGCCGATCGCCTGACGCACGCCGGTCATGATGAAGGGCAGCGTGTAGGGCAGCATCACCTCGCGCCACAGCGCCCATTCCGTCGACCGATATGACCTCGCCACCTCGATCAATTCGGGGCGGATGCTGCGCGCGCCCTCGACGGTGTTGTAGAGCACCGGGAATACGGCAAATAAAAACACCACCAGCACCTTGGGCACAAAGCCGAAGCCCATTATCGACAGAATGAAAGGGATCAGCGCCACCATCGGTGTCGCATAGAGCGTCATCAGATAAGGCTCGATACCGACGCGCAGCGCGCGGACGCGGGCCAGCAGCACACCCAGCGGCACGCCCACCGCCAGAGCGATGATGAAGCCGGCGAGGAAAAGCTTGGCGGAATCGACGAACTGAGCGAGGAATTCGCCGCCGGCGAGGAGCTGCCAGAGCCGCACCAGCGTTTCCGAGAACGGCACCATGAACGCGGCGCTGGTCGAACGCCCGGCGATCTCCCAGGCGGCGATGCCGATGGCGAGACTGATCCAGAACGGGCCGTGGCGGCGGAGAGACTGCGGCATCGATAGATCTTTTAGCGCCTCGGCGATTGGGAGCGGATGTAATCACGTGGCAAAGCAGGCTCTCTCCCCGGAGGAGAGAGGAGCGGGGTGAGCGGGATCGAACACTCTCAATTCGGTAACCCTCACCCGGCTATCGCGCGCCGACGTCTCCCTCCGGGAGAGGTGAACTGCGGCCCGCGCCGCCCGTCACTTCACCATGGCATTGGCGTCTTTCCAAACGCTCTCGTCCACGAACTGGTCGTAGCTCACCGGCTCCTTGTCCGGCTTGATGGCGCCGATCTTCTTCATCAACGCAGCGACTGCCTCGATCTTCTTGCGCGGCAGGCCGTCGTCCTTGACCGCCCAGAAATCGATGGCGAGAAACTCCTTGAGCGCCTCTTTGCAGACCTCTTTGCTGTGGCCGGTCACCGTGGCGATCTGCGCCACCGCGTCGGCGTTCTTGGGGTCCTGCATAAAGTGCGCGGCCTCGATCATGCCGGCCAGCGCGCGCACATAGGCATCGCGATTGGCAGCGAGTTTGTCCTTGCGCACGACCAGAATGAGATAATGGCTGGTCGGATTGGTGTTCTTCATCGCCAGCAGGATGTGCAGCTTCTTGCCCTGGTGCTGGATTTCGGCGAGATCGTCGAGATGCAGCACGGCGTAATGCAGGCGGCCGGCGAGCATCGCCGGGCCGGAGGTCGAACCGAGCGCCACCTGCTTGACCTGGTCGATCTTCACGTCCTTGCAGCCGCCCGAGAGCATCGAGCGCAACGCCACCGAACGGGCGCCCCCGATCGAGTCGACGCCGACGTCTTGGCCGACGAGGTCTTTGCAGGTCTTGCCTTCTTCGGTGGTGCCAAGCACCCAATCCGGGTTGGGCATGCCGTAGATGGCGACCAGCGGCACGCCGGCGTTGGACACCTGATTGATCACCGGCGGCGTCGGCGACCAGGAGAAGTCGATGTCGCCGGAGACGACCGCGCGCGCGGCGGCGGTGCCGTTGTCCATCGGCCGAACGACCACGTCGACGCCGTGCTTCTTGAAGAAGCCTTCTTTCTCCGCGACATGGGCGATCGTCACCGAAAAGATCGGCGGAATGCCCGGCAGTCCGATGGTGAGCTTCTTGTCTTGCGCCGCCGCGGCGTCGGCGGCCGCGAGAGCGGCGAGCAGCGCCGCGCCCGTCACCAGCTTGGTCAATTTGCCGATCATGCAATCCTCCCTGTCGTTTCTTGATTCAGCGTTCCAGAACGAACTCGGCTTCGCGCGCCTCCCGCATCAGCGTCGACCATACGCGCTCGCGTAATTCGGCAAAGCGCGGCAGCCGCAGCGTCTCGCGCGTACGCGGGTTCGGCAGGTCGATCGTGATCGTCTCGTGGATGCTCGAGGGCCTGCCCTTGAGCACGATCACGCGATGGCCGAGTAGGACCGCTTCCTCGATGGAATGCGTGACGAAGATCATCGCCGTCGGCCGCTGCTCCCAGATGCGCAGCAATTCGAATTGAAGGATTTCGCGCGTCTGAGCGTCGACGGCGGCGAAGGGCTCGTCCATCAGCAGCACGCCCGGCTCGACCGCAAGCGCGCGCGCCAGGCCGCAACGCTGCTGCATGCCGCCGGACATCTGATAGGGGAAGGCATTCTCGAAACCGCCGAGCCCTACGAGCTTGATGAATTCCGGCACCTTGCGTTCGATCTCGGCCTTGGGCGCGCCGGCCATGCGCAAACCGTAGGCGACGTTTTCAAACACCGTCTTCCAGGGGAACAGTCCGAAATGCTGGAAGACCATTGCGACGCCGGCGATCGGCTCGGTGACGCGTTCGTTGCCGACCCAGATCTCGCCGGCATCGTGCGGCAGCAGGCCGTCCACGCAGCGCAGCAGCGTTGTCTTGCCGCAGCCGGATGGTCCGACAATGGCAACGATCTCGCGCTCACCGACCTCAAAATCGATATTGGTGAACACCTGCAGGTTGCCGTAACGCTTGGCCAAGCCTTTGATGCGGATGCGCGGCTCGCCCTGGACGCCGCGCGGAGCGGGAGCCGGGCGTACGGCGGTCGCTGCCTGCTGATTCGTCACTCGGCCGCCTGCGATGCGGGCTTGGGCGCGCTCTTCGCCCAGTAATCGGGTGCGCTCTTGGAGCGGGCGAGTGCCTCGGCAGTCTCAAAGCCCGGCGCCATGGACCCGGCCTGACCGGCGAGCACCTGGTGATGCTCGATGTTGAGCGTGCGCAACCAGCGCTGCTGCCCCATCGTGATGGCCACGAAATAGCCGATCTCGACCAGCTCCGGCTCGCTGAAATGCTTGTGCAGACGCGCCCACAATTCGTCGGTTGCCGGCAAGTCCCATGTGATGCACTCGGCATAGGCGAGCGCCGCCTTCTGCCGCTCATCGTAGTTCGGCGAGGATTCGAAGTTGATCAGGTCCGCGTAGTCGTCTTCTTTCAGGCCCGCTTTCGCCGCCTTGATCGAGCGCTGATTGCCGCAGAACTCGCACAACACGGAGCGGGAGACGTAGACGCGGCACAGCTCCTTGATGCTGTGGTCGGCAACGCCATTCTTGAATACGTCGCGCCAAGTGTTGGCGAACGACCAAAAGGTGGCCGGCACGTGGGCGCGGACCGCCTGGCTTTCCGGCCGCGGCGTGCCCTCGCGCGCGCAGCGTTCAAATTCCGCGATCATCGCGGGGTCCTTTACCGTCGCCGGATCGATATAGCTAATGCGAGGTTTCGACATTGCGGCAAATTTCTCCCTAACAGGTTATTTCGTGCGCACCCTTTGCGGGCCCGGGTGCATGTTGCCGCAACCTTGCGGCAGGAGCAACGCCGCGTCATGCCGCACGCAAGCGTTGCGGAACAGGCCGAACGGCGCGGGTTTTTCACCGGTGGGCAACGAGGGCACGGCCGGCGCGCCGCTGCCGGCAGGCTGAATGCTTTGTTACGCGCTCGCGCCCGCAGCAGCGCGTAGGGTTACGCGACAGTTGATACGATCGGAGAAACACCTCGTAAAGAATAGGTCTTCAGGCACCCTTCAGCATAGATCGAAATGCGCGTTTCTCGTTAGCAATTGAATACGGCCTGCCCTCTAGTCTCGCCCGCGAAAGACACCGAAAGCAAATTCGGATCGCGTCAAACGGGACAACAGCGCCGTGCGTGCCAGCACCATCGTCATGATCGGCTTTGCCGTCGTATTCGGCCTCCTCGCCGTCTTCATCGCGCAGGTGTGGCTGAATAATCAGGCGGCCATGCGCGCGAAGAAAATGGAAGCGCATGACAAGCCCATCGCCACGCAGACCATCGTGGTTGCGGCCAAGCCGCTGCGCTTCGGCACCGAGCTCAATGCTTCCATGCTCAAGGAAATGCCCTGGCCGGAGCAGGCGCTGCCGGCCGGGGCCTTCCACAAGGTCCATGACGTGTTGGCTGGCGGCCGTCGCGTGGTGCTCACCGCGATCGAACCCAACGAGCCGGTGCTGGCGCTGAAGATCACCGGCGCCGGCGAGCGCGCGACGTTGTCCGCGCTGGTGCACAAAGGCATGAAGGCGGTCACCATTCGTGTCAACGACGTCGAAGGCGTCGGCGGTTTCGTGCTGCCGGGCGACCGCGTCGATGTCGTGCTCACGCGTCAGATCGACAAGGGTCAGGCGACAACCGAGGTCGTGCTGCAGAACGCGCGCGTGCTCGCCGTCGATCAGAGCGCCGATGAGCGCGCCGCAAAAGCCACGGTGCCGAAATCGGTCACGCTCGAGGTGAATACCATCGAGGCGCAGAAGGTTTGGCTCGCGTCGTCCGTCGGCAATCTCTCGCTCTTGCTGCGCAAGGCAGGCGAAACGGCGGAAACCAAGACGCGCAAGATCACGCTGAAGGATTTGGAAAACGGGGATGTGCCGAATGGCGACAAGGTCGCCACCACGACAGTCGTGGTGACGCGCCCATCGGCGAAGCAGGAATACACCGTGCCGGTCGAGGGCAGTGGGGCCCTGGCCGAGGCGGCGCAGAGCGACGTCCGTTAAGCGCGGACGCCATCAGTCAGGGGCGGGGAGAGTGTCGTGAATAACAACGATTATGTCGCCGGTTTCTCGTGGCGTGGTCCGGACAGGAGCGCGAAGCGCGGTTCATGGCTGCGCGATATCGCGGTGGCGCTCGCAATCGCGCTCATCGCGGCGGCGCTCGGCATGGCGACGCAGGCGCGTGCGCAAGAGCACGTCGTCCGCATCGCCGGTGAGCATCGCACCGCCAGCGTGATGGTTAGCATCGGCAAGTCGCAGGACGTGCGCACCGACCAAAGCTTCGTCGACGTGACGGTCGGCGATCCCGAAGTTGCAGACGTCAACCCGCTCACCGATCACACGCTGTCGATCCTCGGCAAGAAGATCGGGACCACGCGCGTGTCGGTCTACGCCGAGAACAAACGGCTGGTCGGTATCTTCGACATCGAGGTGTCCTACGACATCACGCGGCTCACCAATGAGCTCGCCCGTCGCTTCCCCGGCTCGCGCATTCGCGCCTCCTCGGTCAACGGGCGCATCATGCTCTCCGGCGAGGTTGCCGACGCCGCGACCCTCGATAAGGCAGTGACGATCGCGCGCCAGTTCGGCCCCGAGATCATCAATTCCGTTTCGGTAATGTCGCCGCAGCAGGTCATGCTGGAGGTGCGCTTTATCGAGTTGTCGCGTACCGCCGGCCGCGAACTGGGCGTGCAGTGGAACCGCTTTGGCGGCCACAGCATCATCAATGTCGGCTCGCAGCAGCCCGCCGGCAACTTGCCGATCTCGGCGCCGACCAGTTCCGGCAATATCCCGGTGGGCGAAGTCGCCGCGGGCGTGATCTCCGGCGGCTCGCCGTTCGGTTTTGCACTCGGCCGCATCATCTCCGACAGCACGACGATCGATGTGGCGCTCAACGCGCTCGAGCAAAAAGGTATTGCCCGCAGCTTGGCCGAGCCCAATCTGGTGGCGCTCTCCGGCGATACTGCGAGCTTCCTGGCGGGTGGCGAATATCCGATCCCGGTCGCCGGTTCGTTCGGGCAGATCACGGTCGATTACAAGAAATACGGCGTCGGCCTCGCCTTTACCCCGACCGTCCTCGGCCGCGGGCTGATCAACATGAAGATCGAGCCCGAGGTGAGCCAGATCGATACCAATCACACAATCGCCGTGGCGAACGGCGTGTCGGTCCCCGCGCTGATCGTGCGTCGCGCTTCGACCACTGTCGAGTTGCGCGACGGCCAAAGCTTCGTCATCGGCGGCCTGCTGCAGAGCGACAACCAGCACCAGATCGATCAATTGCCCTGGCTGGGCAGCGTGCCGGTGCTGGGCACGCTGTTCTCGTCCAAGTCGTATCAGAACAATGAGACTGACCTCGTCATCATTGTAACCCCGCACCTGGTGCAGCCGACGCGTCCGGGCGAGATTGTCAAGACGCCGCTCGACAACACCGTGCCGCCCAACGACGTGGACTTCTTCCTGCTCGGCAAGACCGAGGTCACACGCGCCGAAGCCGCCAGGCTGACGCCCGTATCCGCCCATGTCGCGGCCGCCGGCGGGCAGCCTTTCACCGGACACATGCTCGACATGCCCAAGGGAGACACCGATGCGGTCGTCCAATAACGCCATGCGCGCGCTTGCGCTCGGGCTGCTGCTGGGCCTGCTCGGCGGCTGTTCGGAATACCTCGACCGGCGCGAGACCATCGCCGCCGGTGGCGGCGACGCCGTCGCCGCCGACAGGGTGACCCAGATGGTCGATCCCTGGCCCCCGGTCAGCGCCAACAGGGATATCGATTTCAACGGCGAGCGTATGGAAAGCGCGGTGACGCGCTATCGCACCAACCGCACTTATGAGCCGGTCGGCATCGGCACGTCGGCGAGCTACCAGCCGGCGACGCCGGCGCCCAACAACACCACGCCGGTCGGCCCGACGGTCGCGCAGCCGGCCGCGCCGGTGAAGTAGCCGGAGGCGCGTCCGTCATGCGCCTCAGCCGCAACTCCGAACCGGACCGGACGCGGGTGGTAGTGGTCACCGCCGATCCTGAGTTCGAGCGCGCGGTGCGCTCGACCTTCGGTGCGTCGAGCGCGATCGCGCTCGACCTCGCGGCAGGCCGCATCGCCGATATCGCCGACACAGTCACGCTACAGGAAACGACCGTTGTGGTGGTCGATCTTGACCCCGCGAATGCCGATGACATGGCGGGCTTGTCGCGGCTGATGACCCGCGCCGCGAGCTGGCCACCGGTCATCGCGGTCACGCCGAGCTTTAATGCCGACGTCGCGCGTACGCTGATGCAGATGCGCGTCGCCGATTTCCTGGTCAAACCGGTCAAGGCCATCGACCTCGTGCGCGCCTGCGCCCGCGTTGCGCAAGGCGCTCCCGGGGTGGAGAAGCCGAAAGAAGCGCAGATTCATACGTTCCTGCCGGCGGTCGGCGGCGCGGGCGTCACCACGCTTGCGGTGCAGACGGCGATGATCCTGCTCAACAGCGCCGGCCCGCGCGCCAAAACCTCGACCTGCCTGGTCGACCTCGACTTTCAGCACGGCGCCGTGGCCGACTATCTCGACCTCGAGCCGCGCCTGAACCTCGCGGAAATCGAGCCGCGTCCCGACCGCCTCGATCGTCAGCTGCTCGAAGTGATGCTGTCCTATCACGCGTCGGGCCTTGCCGTGGTTGCCGCGCCCAACCGGCCGGCGGAAATGCGTTCCTTCGATCCTGACGTGGTCACGCGGCTGCTCGATCTCGTCTCCAGCCATTTCGATAACGTCGTGTTCGACATGCCGCGCACGTGGTTCTCCTGGACCGACAGCGTGCTGCTCGGCTCCAACAAGCTGTTCATCGTCAGCGAAACCACCGTGCCGGCCCTGCGCCATGCCAAGCAGCTTGTCGCCGCGATCAAGGAGCGGCTCGGCGACGGCCCGCATCCGCAGGTGATCGTCAACCGCTTCCAGGCGAAGATGTTCGCCGCGGGCCTGCGGCTCGCTGACCTGCGGCAGGTGCTGGGCGAAGCCTTCGCGGGCGTCATTCCCAACGACTATCCGTTGGTGCGAGAGGCGATCGACCGCGGCGTGCCGCTCGACGAGGTCAAACCGGGCAACAAGATCACCGCCGAGTTGAAGAAGATGGTGCTTGCGGGGACCGAGGCCAAGGCGCCGGAAGGCAAAGCGCCGCTGCTGCAGAAGCTCAAACTGTCCGCCGCGAGGTAAACATGGCCGGCCGTTTCTCAGCCCGCCGCGCGTCCGCCGAACTGCCGACGCTCGAGCAAGCGCCGAGCGTCGCGCCGGAAGCGATGACTTTTACCGTGTTTCCCGAGGCGCCGGCGCCGGATGCGCCGCCGCAAGCCAATCTTCTGCAGAGCGACAAAGTGCTCGACGCCAAGGTGCGGCTGCACCGGCGGCTCATCGAGGAGATCAACCTTTCGGCGCTGGACAAGCTGCCGGAAGACGAGGTCCGCCGCTACGTCCAGGGCCTGGTCTCGCAATACGTGCTCACCGAGCGGCTGGCGCTCAATGCCCAGGAGCTCGACGAGTTCATCTCCGAAATCCTCGACGAGATGACCGGGCTCGGACCGTTGGAGCCGCTGCTCAAGGACGAAAGCATCAACGATATCCTGATCAACGGTCACGAATGCATCTATGTCGAGCGCCGCGGCGTACTCGAGCCGCTGGCGGTGCGCTTCAAGGACGAGGCGCATCTGCTGCGCATCATCAACAAGATCGTGTCCGCCGTCGGCCGCCGCGTCGACGAATCGCATCCGCTGTGCGATGCGCGCCTGCAGGACGGGTCCCGTGTTAACGTTGCGGTGCGCCCGATCGGCGTCGACGGGCCGCTGGTCTCGATCCGCAAATTCTCCAAGAAGCCGCTCAGCCTGACCAAATTGGTCGAGGTCGGCGCGCTGCGTCCGCCGATGGCCGAGTTGCTCGCCGCGGCGGTGAAGGCGCGCGTCACCACCATCATCTCCGGTGGCACCGGCTCCGGCAAGACGACCATGCTCAACGCGCTCTCCGCCTTCATCTCGGAGAAGGAGCGCTTGATCACCATCGAAGACGCCGCCGAACTGCAGTTGCAGCAGCCGCATGTCGGCCGCATGGAAACGCGCCCGCCCAACATCGAGGGCAAGGGTGAAATCCGCCAGCGCGAGCTGGTGAAAAACGCGCTGCGCATGCGCCCCGACCGCATCATCCTCGGCGAGTGCCGCGGCGAAGAAGCATTCGACATGCTGCAGGCGATGAACACCGGCCATGAAGGCTCGATGGCAACCATTCACGCCAATACGCCGCGCGACGCCATTTCCCGCCTGGAGCAGATGATCGGCATGGCCGGCCTGCCGATGACGGTCGCTTCGATCCGCAGCCAGATCGCCGGCGCCATCCAGCTCATCGTGCAGCTGCAGCGCCAGTCCGACGGCAAGCGCAAGGTCACCTCCATCGCCGAGGTTACCGGGCTCGAAGGCGACATCATCCAAATGCAGGAAATCTACAAGTTCGTGCGTACCGGCACCGGCGCCGACGGCACAGTGGAAGGCCACTTCCGCGCCACCGGCGTGCGTCCGCGTTTCCTTGCCCACTTGGTCAATCTCGGCATCAAGATTCCGGGCAGCTATTTCGATCCGAGCCAGCCGCTGTGAGCACGACCTACCCCGCTCATGCCTGCGAAAGCGGGCGTCCAGCTCTCGCGATCATTCGGGATTCCCGCTTGCGCGGGAATGACCGGGGAAGATGAGCCATGGAAAAGCTGCTCACCTTCGATCCCGTTTACTTGTTTTATCTGCTGATCGGCGTCTCGGCGGCGACGGCGGCGGAGGCTGGCTATCTGCTGTTCTACAACACGGCGTCCTATCGCAAGAACATCAACCGCCGCCTCAAGGTCTTGGACGAGACGACGAGCCGCGAGAGCGTGCTCACGCAGCTGCGACGCGAGCGGGGCTTGACCGGCGGCGGCGAATACCGGCTGCCGCTGATCAATCTCAATCAGCTCATCCTGCAATCGGGCATCAGCATGGGCTTCGGCAAGCTCATAATCTGCATTGTCCTCGCCATGATCGCGGCATTTGCCGCCACCATCACCTTTGACGGCAACCCGATGCATGCCGTCGGCGCGACGCTGTTCGCCGGCTTTGTGCTGCCCTATCTGGTGCTCAAGCTGCTGCGTTCGCGGCGGCAGAAAAAATTCGGCGCGCAGTTTCCCGACGCGATCGACATCATCGTGCGCTCCTTGCGTGCCGGCCACCCCGTTCCGGTGGCGATCACCATGGTGGCCAAGGAAATCGCCGATCCGGTCGGCGGCGAATTCGGCATTGTCACCGACGAGATCACCTACGGTGCCGATCTCGAAACCGCGATGCGCAACCTGTATTTCCGTGTCGGCGCCGAAGACCTGCCGCTGTTCGTCACCGCGGTGGCGATCCAAGGCTCGACAGGCGGCAATCTCGGCGAAATCCTGGAGAACCTGTCGGGTGTCATCCGCCAGCGCTTCAAGATGCGGCGCAAAATCCGCGCGCTGGCTGCCGAAGGCCGCGCCTCCGCGCTCATCCTCTCCTCGCTGCCGATCGCCTTGTTCGCCGCCATCAACCTGCTGGTGCCGAACTTCTACGGCAGCATCTGGAACGAGGACATGACCAAGATCGCGCTGGTGCTCGCCGGCATCTGGATGGGGGTGGGCAACCTGATCATGTGGCGTTTGGTGAATTTCCGGATCTAGCGAAGATGGATCGAATGCTGCCGCATCATCGTCCGCTCGTCCCCGCGCAAGCGGAGACGCAGGGACGCAAGCTCCGGTGTCTGTGGCTCTGGATTCCCGCGTGCGCGGGAATGGGCGGTGTTTGCGGAGGCGCACGATGAGCGTCACCCAGATCTTCGCCGACACGTTGCGCGACCAGAGCAGCCTGTTGATGGCGCTCTTGGTATTCCTCGCCGCCGGCACGCTCGCTTTCACGGTGATGGCCTTTGCGCGCGTGCGCGGCGCCGTGAAAAAGCGCACGGCGCGTGTCATGGAGGAGGGCGGGCGCGCCAACCCCAAGCGCTCGCTCCGCTATTCCAGCCTCAAGGCGGCGAGCCAGCTCATCGAATACACCACCAAGCACTACGCCTCGACCAACAGCGACACCATGAAGGTGTTGCGCCAGCGCCTGATCCAGGCCGGCATCTTCGATCCGCGCGCGGTTGCCTTCTTCTTCATTGCGCGCACGGCGCTTGCGGTCATGTTTGCCTTCGCGCTGTTCCTCATGCTGCCGGCGTTCGTCAACAAAGGCGGCTCGGCCTATTGGCTCTTGGTCATCGTCGGCGGCATCGCCGGCTATATCGGTCCCAGCATGTATGTCGACAAGCGCATCAAGAGGCGCAAAATCGAGCACCGCATGGGCTTCCCCGATTTCATGGACCTGCTGGTCGTCTGCGCCGATTCAGGCCTGTCGATGGAGGCGAGTCTCGAGCGCGTCGGCCGCGAACTCGGCGACAGCTATCCTTCGCTTACCGCCAATATCCACATGGCCAACCTGGAAATCCGCGCCGGGCGCCCGCTGAAGGACGCTCTCGAGCGCTTCGCCAACCGCCTGGCGCTCGAAGAAGCGCGCGCCTTCGCCACGCTGATCAATCAATCGATCGACATCGGCTCCTCGATCACCGACGCGCTGCGCGTCTATTCCGACGACATGCGGCATAAGCGGCTGTCTTACGCCGAGGAAAAAGCCTACGCGTTGCCGGCCAAGCTGTCGGTGCCGATGATGGTGTGCATCTTCCCCGTCATTTTCGTGGTCATCCTGCTGCCGGTATTCGTGAAGCTGCATGTCGGCCATTATTTCTGACGTGAAATTCGCTCGCAGCGCCGCATTGCCGGCCTTCGCCCCGCACAAAGTGAACAGCTTCTTAACTTTCTCGCCCTAGCCTGTTGCCGACCCCGTCTCTGCGGGCGTTCCGAAGGCTTTGGTCATGCGTACAGGAATAGCCCGAGCGCTTATTCTTGCCGCCGGCGGCGCCGTGCTCGCCGCTTGCAACACCACCGGCGACCTCGCCGGCCAGTCCGCCGAACAATCCGCTCCGACCGCAGCCGTTGCCTCCGGGCCGCTGCCGCCGGCCGGCGACGCGGCGGCACAGCCTGCCGCCGACCCGCCGACCACCGGCACGGTACCGCCTCCGCTCGGCGTTCCCGCCGCCGCCGAGCCGCCGGGCATTCTCGGCTCCGACCCGCACGACGAACTGGCGCTCGGCAAGAAGGAATATCGCGCCAACAATTACGGTCTCGCCGAGCAGCATTTCCGCAAGGCGGTCGAGCTGCACCCGCGCGACGCCGAGGCCTGGCTGGGGCTGGCCGCCTCCTACGACCGGCTGCGCCGCTTCGATCTCGCCGACCGCGCCTATGCGCAGGCGATCGGCATCGTCGGGGAAACGGTGGAGATTTTGAACAACCAGGGCTTCTCCTACATGCTGCGCGGCGACTTCAAGCGCGCGCGGCAGAAGCTTTTGGCCGCCGAGCGCAAGGACCCGGGCAACAAATACGTCGCCAACAACATGCATCT
>Ga0070740_10003752_pt1 | contig 15708 bp, 10 predicted proteins | sample Coa_R2_FD_67286 | JGI IMG/M metagenome (GOLD analysis project Ga0070740, IMG submission 67286) | Surface soil microbial communities from Centralia Pennsylvania, which are recovering from an underground coalmine fire - Coalmine... | ecosystem: Environmental > Terrestrial > Soil > Unclassified ... | reverse complement strand
TCATCACAGACCGAACCCATTCGATATCAGGACGAAGCAATCGAATGCGCACTCCACCCCTCTTGACTCGCTTCTCGGACGACCACGTCATAAGAAAGCGGACAACTCGCGCCTCTATTCTTCGCGGCCATCTCGTTGCACCAAAGATTTGGTGAGATAAGCGGCCTGGAAAAATGAAATCGGCCCTTCCTGCGGCGCACTCTAAACCATAGTGGGGTCTGTGGACGCTTATGAAACTTCTCGCGTTCGTAGCGATCGTCTTGAGAATCTGCATCTTAGGGCACGCCCAACCGCAGCCCGAGGCCGGGAGTGAAACACTTTTCGTCAACGTCCGCATTTTCGATGGCAATAGCACAACGCTCTCCCCTTCCTCTAACGTCCTGATCCGAGGCAACACAATTGAGCGCGTTTCAATCTCCCCAATCGACGCAAGCGCGATCAAGAATGTCACCGTGATTAATGGCGGAGGCCGCGTCCTGATGCCCGGCCTGATTGACGCTCATTGGCATTCGTTCATGGCTTCTGTACCTCAGATGGTCATAGCGACCGCGAACGTCTCCTATCTCGGCCTGATGGCGGCGCGACAGGCCGAGGCTACACTCATGAGAGGCTTCACAACCGTGCGCGATCTCGGTGGTCCGGTTTTCGGGCTCAAACAGGCGATTGACGAGGGTGTCGTTATAGGCCCGCGCATCTATCCCTCGGGGGCGATGATCTCGCAAACTTCCGGTCACGGAGATTTTCGGTTTTCTTTTGAGGTTCCAAGGATATTGAGCGGTCCTCTGAGCCACTCTGAGGTCGAAGGTGTGGCGGCGATTGCCGACAGCCCCGATGAGGTCCGGCTGCGAGCGCGCGAGCAGCTCCGCGCCGGGGCAAGCCAGATCAAAGTAATGGCGGGCGGCGGCGTCTCATCTCCGTACAATCCTATTGAATCGACCCAGTACACCGAAGCGGAGATTCGCGCCGCCGTTGAAGCCGCGGAAAACTGGGGTACGTACGTGACGGTCCACGCGTACACGGCGCGGGCGGTGAGGCAAGCACTTGCCGCCGGCGTAAAATGCATCGATCACGGCCAGTTGATCGACGAACCCACCGCAAAGTTGCTGGCGGATAAGGGCATCTGGTGGAGCTTGCAACCGTTCCTGAACGACGGAGACGCGCCTCCACAAGTAAACCCCGTATCCCAGAAAAAGGCCCTGGAAGTTTTCGCCGGAACGGAAAACGCTTATAAGCTGGCGAAGAAATATAACGTAAAGACCGCCTTCGGGACCGACATTTTATTCGACGCGAAGCTTACTGGCCGCCAAGGCGCTATTCTGGCCAAACTTGTGCGATGGTACAGCCCCGCCGAAGTGCTCCAGATGGCCACCGCGCGCAATGGAGAATTGATGGCTCTCTCGGGTTTCATAAATCCCTATCCCGGCAAGTTGGGTGTGATCGAAGACGGTGCGCTCGCAGATGTTGTGCTCGTCGATGGCAACCCGCTCGAAAACATCAGGCTCATCGAGGACCCCGCCAAAAACTTTGTCGTGATCATGAAGAACGGCAAGATTTATAAAAATCTCCTCGGTGCACAGCGAGGATAAATTCGAGGATCCGAGAGAAATCCAGCCGGAGATCAGCGGCCGAAGATGAAAGTGGCGGGCAACTCCGATCTTCCGATTCATGTTTTGAATCTGCCAATTGGGGCCGGAATCAAATTTGCGCTAAACGGATTTCCCGGAGTGCCAATTCAATAAGGAGACATATGTCAACTGGAACCGCTTCAGAGTCCCGGAGCGCGGCGCGTGGTGCATCCGAGTTCAATCGCGAGGTCGAGGATCGTCTGATACGCTACGCTCTCATTGATACGCAGAGCGACGAAAAATCCACTACGTCGCCGAGCACGGAAAAGCAATATCATCTGCTGCGATTGCTTGTGGACGAACTCAGATCCATCGGCGCTCAGGAGGTGATGTTAACCAAGTACGGCGCGGTATTGGCAACGATTCCAGCGACGGCCAACCCGGACGCGCCCACTGTTGCGCTCCTGGCGCACGTCGATACAGCTCCGCAATTCAGCGGCGCCAACGTTAAGCCTATTGTCCATCGCAACTATGCAGGAGGCGAGATAGTCCTGCCGGATGACCGGGCCGTCGTGCTGTCGCCGGCGCAGTCTTCCTATCTTGCGTCGAAAATCGGCGACGACATTATCACCGCCAGTGGGAACACGCTTCTTGGGGCCGACGACAAAGCCGGTGTGGCCGTCGTTATGACTGTAGCGCGGCATTTGCTTCGTAACCCGGATCTGCCGCATGGTCCGGTTCGGATCTGTTTCACACCTGACGAAGAGATTGGCCGCGGCGTGCATCGCGATCTCCCGGACGACCTCAAGGCCGACGTAGCTTACACACTGGATGGAGCGGAACTGGGCGAGATTGTTTACGAGACGTTTTCCGCGGACAAAGCGGATGTACACATCCAGGGGGTTTCGATCCATCCCGGACAAGCCAAGGACAAACTGGTGAATGCGCTTCATCTCGCGGCGAAGATCGTGGACACGTTGCCGCATGTCAGACTCACCCCTGAGACGACCGCGAACAGGGAGGGCTTTATCCACATCTACGAAATGGCCGGGAACGCCGCTTCCGCGGATCTGCATTTCATCTTGCGCGATTTTGAGCTGGATGAGTTGCGCCGCCATGGAGAACTCTTGCAGCAGGTCTGCGCCACGGTGCAAGCCACTGAACCGCGAGCACAGATCACGTGCACCATCACCAGCCAATACCGCAATATGCGCTACTGGCTGGAGAAGGACATGCGCCCGGTCGAACTGGCTCGGGAAGCTTGCCGCAGGATCGGCATCGAACCCATCTCAACGCCCACGCGCGGGGGCACGGACGGTTCGCGCCTCACTGAGCGCGGAATCCCGACACCAAATCTGTTCACGGGGATGCAGAACATTCATGGACCCCGTGAGTGGGTCAGCGTGCAGGATATGGCGCGCGCCGTCGAAATGTGCGTCGCCCTGTTGCACTTGTGGAGCGTCTCGGCTGAGGCAAAGCCGGCGAAAGGACAGCGCGACGGCAACGTACAGCTCACTGCTGGAGCCGAACTCGTAGATTGGGCTGGCTGAACGGCAAAAGGCGGTGGACACGAGCGATGGACGCAGTAACCAGGAACGTACCGTGGATCATCCGATAGGGATTTAACACTTGAACGCTACTCGGTGCGGAGTGCGACCATCGGCTCGACGCTCGCAGCGCGCAGGGCAGGAATCCATGAAGCTAGGAGCGCGGCGCCACAGAGTAGCAGAGTGGCGATAGTGAGCATTCGCGGATCCCAAGGCGCGACACCGTAGAGTTGCCGTGTCATAAGATTTCCGGCAGTGATAGCGAGTGGGATTCCAAGCCCGAGTCCGATCGCAATCTGGGAAAAGGCGCCGCGGAGAATCATCTGGACTACGGTGCCGCGATCGGCCCCAAGCGCCATACGAACGCCGATTTCACTCGTGCGTTGTTCGACCGTATAAGCCATCACGCCATATAAGCCCACCGCGGCCAGCAGCAGTCCGAGCACGCCGAAAAGCATGGTGAGAGTAGCAATCATATTTTCCTGCTGGAAATCCGCGGCCAGAATTTTTGAGTATGGATCCACTCCATAAACCACCAGGCTGGGATCAATACTGACGATCGCCTTCCTTACCTCGGTTTCGAGGCCGGGTGGATTGCCGGGAGCCCAGATCACGATGTTATAGAGAAAGTGCGAGAAAAGGTCGCCGGTGTTGAAGCGCGGATCGTCGTATTTAACGCTTTGCGCTTCGGACACAAAGAACATGGGGCGGATCGGATTGCGGTATCCCCAGGTCATATAGCGCATGTCGCGAACTACGCCGACAATTTCGTAAGAGCCCGAGTATTTGACGCGATTCTCACCAAAATGCTGGCCAATAGGGTTCTGGTGGTCGAAGAAACGGCGGACGAACGCTTCGTTAACAACGGCGATTGGGCGCGTAGTGGATGTGTCCTGCTCCTCAATCGAGCGGCCCTGCACAATTTTCGCACCGACGGTTTCGAAGAAACCAGGCATCACGCGCGCCCAGCCGGCCCCGGTATCTTCTTTGGGTCCCGGCTCGGGGCGGCCTGCGATGCGAATGCCTTCGTTCCAACTGTCGCCGCTCATGGGAGCGTAAAGGGCCGGAGCCGCCATCCGCACGCCGGGAATTCGAACGAGCCGTTCGTCAATGCGGCGGAATAGCGCCTCCATTTGTTCCGGTTTGTGGTTGCCGAGTGTAGGGTTTATCGAAACGAGATAGCGCGCCTCCGTTTCGAACCCGAAATCCTGGTGTTCGAGATTGCGCAAGCTCTGGCTTAGAAGCGCGGCTGCCGAGAGCAGGACAAGCGACATCGCCGCCTGCCCGATCACCAGCGATTTTTGCGCGACGGACGCTCCGCCGCGCACGGACCGGCTGCTGCCCCGCAGGGCTTCGACGGGATCGACGTGCGACGTCATCCAGGCAGGGGCGATCCCGAAAAGAATCCCGGTGAGCACGGAGATGCCCAGGGTGAACAACAAGACGGGCCACGATGGTGTGGCATCAACGGGCACGTAATTTGCCGGGCCGCCGCCGGACTGGAAGGCCAGCGAGAGAATGAGTTTGCTTCCAGCGTAAGCGACAGCGATTCCGAGAATTCCGCCGATCATGGCCAGCAACGTGGACTCCACCAGCGCCTTGCGCACCAGCCGGACGCGTGAAGCGCCGAGCGCCACCCGCAGCGATGTTTGCGAACGCTCCTTCAATCCACGCGCCAGCATGAGATTCGCGAGATTGCCGCAAGCGACCAGGAGTACGCAACCCGCCGCGATGAACAGCAGCGTCAAACCCCTTTCATATTGATCGCGCATGGCGGCGACGCCGGCCCCGCCCGGAATCAGGTGAAGCGTCTGCTGCGTCCACGTCTGTTTTTCGCCCGGCTCCATGTCCGGTACATGGCTGGCGAGCCAATCATGGAACTCGACGCGGAGCTTGGCTTCCACGGACCGGGGATCCACGCCGGGACGCACGCGGCCGAGGATGTCGAGCCAGTTCGCGTTTGGCCTCTTAAGTCGCTGGGCCTCTCCGTCAAGTAGCGGTTCGCTCGTCACCGGCAGCCAGATGTCGGGCATGCCTCCTCCGCTGAGCTTGGCTCCATAAAAGCCGGGCGGGGCGACGCCGATTACAGTGAAAAGATGGCCGTTGATCTCATAGCTGGAGCCGGCCACTGAAGGATCGGAGCCGTACTTATCGCTCCAGATGTGATAGCTCATCACGGCTACGGGGGGCGCGCCTTCGCGATCGTCCGCATCGGTCATAAGGCGGCCGATCCACGGCTGCACGCCCAGCGTGCGGAAGAAGTTTCCGGAGACATATTCGCCGTTGCGGGTGTCGAGAGGGGCCGCCGATCCCGCGCGGCGCACACCTAGCGGCGCATTGCCGGCCTGAAGCGCCGCCAGATCGACGAACTCGGGCGTATGGTCTTGAAAGTTCTTGAAGGCTTCCCAGGAGAACAGCGAGAAGTCGCCGTCGTTGTCCTGCGTATAGCCGCCCCAGTTACAACAGCGAACTTTATCTCCCACGCGCCAGAGCTCTTCAGGCTTCGCCACGGGCAAAGACTTGAGCATCACCTGATGCACCAGCGTGAATATCGCTGTTGTTGCGCCAATTCCCAGCGCGAGCGTGATTGCAGCGGTCGCGGCGAATCCTGGTGTCTTTTTCAATTGCCGAAATGCTGCCTGTAGCTCCGTCATGTCTCTCCGTTCACCGTCTTCTGCTGCGACTGCTGTTTTGCGCGCAGGCCCCCTTGCAAGTACGAACCAAAGTGTCTCCGGTTGGCAAAATCGCAGTCTTCCTCAGTTGCAATACCCGGCAGCATCGGTTAGGTTACAAGGCCGGATCAGATCTTTGTCCAATCAAACCGCCCTCATCTTCAATAATTTGCATCGCAATAATTTGAATCGCCTCTCTGTTTCTCACACTCTAGCCGTCGGAGATCCGCGATGAAGAAAGTTACTGTTCCCCTGCTTACCGGTCTGATGGTTCTCGCCCTGTTTGCTTCTGTCGGCTATCAGACACCTGCGGCCAAGGCTGGATTTTCCTTTACAGTCTACGGCGACTCGCGGTCGATGATGTACCTCCCCTACCGGGCCAGCGATGAAGCCGAGGCTCGCAAGCTGATGGTGGACATGTTCGAACTCGTGCTTCCGGCCAAGGTATCCCAGGAAGTTGTAGATAAAGATGTAAAACTGACCTACGATCCATCGAGTCGTGAATTGATTCAGATGGAAATGCCGTTCGATACAAAGACGGAACTCGCCACACTGACGCTCGATAAGGGATGGGTCACCGAAGCGTCCGTCGAGGATGTAAAACTGCTCCCGGGCGTGCGCCGCACGATGTTCCGGCTGGAAGGCGGCAAGTGGGTTGCCCGTGGAGCCGTGCAAGACGTTAAGGACGGCCATTCGGACTTTATTCTGCATACGGGAGACCTGGTCTGGTGGGGAAAACAGGGCGGCAAGCCGTCCGACAATCCTTACTGGAAGCTCGTCGATGAGGAAGTATTGAGGCAGTTGCCGCCGCCGAACAGGCAGATGAAGGACGCAGGTCTTGATGGACGCGTCTATCCGGCCGTCGGCAACCACGAAGTTTGGGAGGACTCCGACGTAGAGGGCCTACTGGACTCCTTCCCCTATTTGAAAAAATTAGGAGTCTCTCGCGAACAATTAGTCTACAAATTCGACTACAAGGGCGCTCGATTCATCTTCCTCTGGACCGGTAAATACGACTACCGCGAGCCAAGCAGTTGGGGCGCGACACGGCCGGCCTATGAAGAACAAATGGTCCAACTAAGAAAGTGGTTGGATGAAGCAAAATCGGCCGGCACGAAGAAGGTCTTCATCGCTTTTCACGCCCCGGTCTTTTGCCGCTCTGGCATGGGACCGATTCCCGAACCGCAAAATCCTCATAAGACGATTGCGGCCTACGCTAAAGACCTCGACATCGTTGTTTTCAACGGCCACGTGCATACAACCGAAATCTACCAGGTGGACGGGGTCAAGTATCTCGTTCTCGGCGGTGGAGGGGCGGAACAGGATCCGATTCTCCCCGGCCGGACACACATCAAGGTTCCCGCGAACTATCCGCCGGATCTTTACTGGAATGGCGCCGCTCCCAAGGAGGAATACAATTTTCTTCGCGTTGACGTGAAGCCCGGACAGCCCACCAGATTCACAGTGCGCCGTTTCCGGCCCTGGTCGGCGGAGCCGTTTGAGGAAGTGCAGCTATTCAGCAGCCGCGGGTGACGTGCATTGCCTTATCCTTCCATTGCCTCGCTTCGTGTGGCATTGGATTGGGACTCGTCCCGGATTCTCCCGCGATGAGGCAAGATCTGATTTGGCCGGACGGAGACCGATAGTCGATTCGCCGCGCGGAAAGCGCGAAAACGCTTCAAACATCCGAGGCAGCGATAAGGAAAAATGCCGAATAGCGACAAGACCTGATCCAGAAAGCTCGCGCGATGTGACGGCCGCAGCATCGGCCGGAAACAATTCGGGCAACGCGGGAGGTGTCGCCCTGTTGTCAGTCCCCTTGCTATAAGCGCCAAAATCAAAATAGCAAAGGGAATAAAAACGACAATTAGCAAGATTTTCACGATCGGCGTATTCAGCACGATCCTGGCCGCCTTCGCGTCATCCTGATTGTTTAGATCAAGGGCAAGCTAAGTTCGTTTCGAGCGCGTCATATTCACTAAAAATGCTTCGCTTAATCCAGAATTGGAAACGGTTACAAAAGGTCCTCGCTTTGCTGGATCTCAGCCCGCGCTCTCCAACAATGTCACCTGCCCGTGAGCGAGATCATAATACGCAGCCACAACTCTCAGCTTCCGTTCCGATACCAACCCCGAAACGACAGTGGATGCTTCCCTCAACATATTGAACTGAATTCTGGCATTGGCCTTGATCGCCGCATCCGTATCTGTTCCGGCCTGATCCACGGCCGGCCTCAAGCGAAGGTAAAGGTTGCTGATCTGTCCCGGCACCGGTTTGCCTTCGATTGCGGCCTCCACCGCTCCGCAGTTTGCATGTCCCATCACGACAATTGCTTTCGTGCCCAGAACCGCGGCGCCGTACTCCAAACTGGCGATGATTTCGGGAGTCACGATATTGCCCGCAATTCGCGTCACAAAGATACGGCCGATACTCTGATCAAAAATGATCTCGACGGGAACTCGCGAATCGGCGCAGGCGAGAACCGACGCAATTGGTTCCTGTTTTTCGGCCGTACTCTGCCTCAACGCGGAAAGGTCCTCATAATGCGCCGTGGAACGGTGGTTGACATAGCGCTTGTTTCCTTCGAGCAATTCCTGCAATGCGGCGTTGGGAGAAAGCCGTGTCTGAGCGGCGATTCTACGCGGAGCGCCCAATTCCCCGGCGAAAAGGGCGGCTCCCGCCAGCGGCGATTTCGCCAGAAACGTCCGGCGCGTTTCGGCTTGTTGGCGAGAAGTATCCATCCCCACGGTAGACTCGTCGTGCGCGGAACGGGATGTTTTATTTCTCAGGAAACCGATTGCAACGATACGATTCGAAGCGCGCCGGAGGGAAGCAGGCGGAAGTGTAAAATCGGTCCGTGAGCATCTCCGCACGCAACCAGCTTCGTGGAAAAATTGTCGATCTCAAACTCGATACGATCATGGCCCACGCCGTCGTCAAAATCGGAGACAACGAAATCGACAGCGTCATCACCCGCCGCAGCGCCGACGAAATGGGGCTCAAAGTCGGCGACTCCGTCACGGTCGTCATCAAATCCACCGAAGTCATGCTCCAAAAAGATTAGGGTTCGCCGCCTCACTGCGCCTCAAGCGCGGCGGTCATGGAGCCCGTGAGCGAGCATCGATTGAAATGAGTCACTTCGCGAGCTTTCCCTCCAGCTCCGCCCAGCGCTCATACAACTGTGCAACTCTGCTCTGCGCGAGCTGAAGCTTTTCGTACGCCTCCGCGAGTTGCTTCCCATCCCCCGACGGCGTCTCGAGTTGCCGCCGCCAATGCGCCGCATCCTCTTCGCTCTCGAGAATCTTCGCTTCCATCGCGTCCCATTCGCGCTGCTCCATGTAGGAAAGTTTGCGGGCCGGAGCAGCGGCGGCCGCTGGTCGCGGTTCCTTCGGCGGCGCGGTTTTTTCCGCACTCTCCCGCCGCGACGCCTCCCACTGCGAATAGTCCGCGAAAATTCCGCCTGAGCCGCCATCCAATCCCACCACGGCCGTGGACACGCGATCGAGCAGATAACGATCGTGGCTGACGAGCACCACCGCGCCCGGAAATTCAAGCAGACTTTCTTCCAGCGCCTCCAGGGTCGGAATATCCAGGTCGTTGGCCGGCTCATCCAGCAGCAGCACGTCGGCCGGTGCGAGCATCAGCTTCGCGATCGCCGCCCTCGCGCGCTCGCCGCCCGATAATTTGGCCACCGGCATATCGAGCTGATCGTCGCGGAACAGAAATCGCTTCGCCCACCCCGCGACGTGAATCAGCCGTTCGCGATAAATCACCATATCGCCGTCCGGACACAACGTGCGCCGCAAGCTCAGTTCCGGATTCAGGTGTGTCCGGCGATCCTGCGCGAATGAGACAACCTTCAGCCGTTCCGCCCGCCGGACCGAGCCCTCATCGGGCGCAATCGATCCTTCGAGAATCTTCAGCAGCGTCGTCTTACCGCTTCCGTTCGCCCCAACCAACCCGATTCTCACACCCGGAGAAAGGGTCAGGTTCAACCCGTGGAACAATCTCCGTCCGCCGAGCGTTTTTCCGATTTCCTCCGTCTCAATCAGGCGCTTCGTCTTTCTTTCTGATGCGGTGAAATCGATCTGCGCGATTCCCCCGCGATTCCGTTCCGCCGCGGCTTTGAGTTCGTCGATGAGCTGACCCGCGGTAGAAATACGCGCCCTCGATTTCCCCGTGCGAGCCTTCGGCCCGCGCCGCAGCCATTCCACTTCGCGGCGCACTTTCGTCGCCAGCGCTTCCCGCTGTTTCGCCTGGGCTTCCAGAAATTCCTCGCGCTTCTCCAGAAACTCGCTGTAGTTGCCGTTCACCTGTAAAGTTCCCTGCGCGTAGCTGCGATTAATCTCCACCATTCGCGTCGGTACGTTCTCCAGAAAGTAGCGGTCGTGGGTCACCACCAGGCAGGCATTTGCGGTCTTGACCGCATCTTCCAGCCACAGAACTCCGTCGAGGTCCAGATGATTCGTCGGCTCGTCCAGAATCAGCAAGTCGGGAGATGTAATCAGCGCCGCCGCGATCGCCAGCCGCTTCTTCCAACCGCCGGAAAGTTTCGTGGCTCGCGCCGAAAGGCTTTCGAATCCTGCTCGCCCGAACATTGCCTGGACGCGGGCAGTCTTTTCCTCCTCTTCAAGCGCCAATTCCGCCAACGCAGCCTCCAGTACCGATTGGACCGTATCCTCCATCCCAAACTCGGAGACTTGCGGCACATAGGCCATCCGCGCCAGCTTGCGAACAGCCCGCGTCCCCGAATCCGGCGCGTCGTTCCCCGCCAACAGCTCGAGCAAAGTCGTCTTTCCACTCCCGTTGGGCCCGATCAGGCCGACGCGATCGCCGTCGGAAACGGTAAGCGAAAGATTCTCAAACAGAACGCGGGCGCCGAACGATTTCACCAGATCTGTACAACTCAGCAGAACACCCATCTCATCTCAGCATGACATGGAGATGAGACGCGCCAACTGCTCCCGGAGAAGGAAAGCGTGTTAAGGGCGGCGGATCTGAGGGCCGTCAGAGTTCGCGCGCTGTTTCCAGGGAACGCTCGATTGCGATGCGGACCAGTTGGCTCCGCGTGCGCACGCCCATTTTATCGAACAGATGTTGAAGGGTCGCTTTGACGGAGCTTTGCGAAACTCCAAGCTGGTAAGCCATTTCCTTGTTCGAAAGTCCTTCGAAGACGCAGCGAAGGACTCTCTGTTCGCGCTGGGTCAGTTGTTCCGGTGATTCACTCGGCGCGCCCGCGGATTTTGAAACCGCAATCTTCGGATCCATCCAGGCTTCTCCACGAGCTACAGCGCGAATCGCTTCCAGCAGCGATTTTGGCGGATTGTGCTTCAGAAAAATTCCGGAGATCCCGAGCCGGCGGGCGACAGAAACGTCGAGCGGGCTCATTCCCGCAGTGACCATGAGGATCTTGCCTTTGTACCCGGCGGCAGCCGCTGAGGTTATGAAACGGACTCCTGTGTCGTCTTCGAGATCGAAATCGAGAAGAACGACATCGACATGCGAACGCGCGAGAACTTCGAGCGCTTCCGGAAGCGTGCCGCATTCGGCGACAGTCTCGAAATCCGGCTCTGATATAAGCAGACGCCGCAACCCTTCGCGGAAGAGAATGTGGTCGTCAACTAATAACAGTCGTATGCATTTCATCGGAGATCTGGGCGTTGCGATCGGACACAGCAGCCGGCGTGACCAATTCCAAGATAAACGAACACCCGGCGACCTGGGGATCGTGTTTCAGGTCCCCGCGGAAGGACCGCATGAAGGCGCGCGAGAGATAGAGACCGAGCCCCGTCGCTTCAGCGCCTTTCTGCAAGGGTTGGAAAATTTTCTGCCCGGGAGGAATGCCGGGCCCGCTGTCCGTAAAGCGGATGGATACGCCGTTGGCGGACACCGAAGCGGAGACTTCAATCGATTTTTCGGCGGCCGATTCGAGAGCGCGCTGGCTGTTTTTGGCGAGGTTCAGAAGAACCTGGATCAGGCGGTGGCGGTCGGCGTGGACCATCGGCAAGCGTTCGCGGATGTTCCAGCGCAGCTCGATTTCGGATTCCTCGCAGATCGGTTCGAGCACGATGCGGAGATCGGTGAGGACTTCATTAAGATCGACCGCGGCAGGCTCCGCCGCGCCGACGCTTTGTTTCAGTTCGAGCGAGGCGATCTTGCTGAGCGTTTCGACCAGCGAGCCCAGCGCTTCGAAATCCTGATTGCCGTGCAGAGTTCCGCTGCGGACCAGGTTTTCATGCATCATCCCAATGGCTCCGCAGACGTTGCGCACTTCGTGAGAAACGGCGGCGACGAGGATTCGGGAACTGGCCAGAAGCTGCTGAAGATTTGCTTCTTCACGCTCGCGAAGTTCTTCCGACGCGTCGACCAGGAGCGCGGCGAGCCGCGGCCCCACCGGCGTGACGTAAGTGGAGAAGAAAACGTCGGCCAGGAAAACTTCCCCCGTCTCTTTGCGCCCGCGCGTCTGCATTTCGGTACGGAATATTTTGGACGTCTCGTGCGCCGATGGGATCGATGCGAGCGCAGGAACATAGCGCGAAATGTTTTTTCCAGGCAGAAGATTCCCGGGAACTCTCAACAGCCGGTGGGCGGCCGGATTCGCCAACAGAATCTCGCCCTGCGCGCTCATGGTGAGTATAGCCGCCGGGCTGCTTTCGATGAGAAACGCTAATTGCTCTTCGGCCGTTCGACGCGCCGCCGCGCTTTCGGTTTCGCGCCGATAGCTGCGCGTGCCGTTGAGAGATAAAAATCCAGTGGTGGTGAGCGTGAGAAATATAAGGATGTCGCGCGGGATTTCCATATCCATGGGGAATGGATCGAGGCGGTCGGAAAGACCCGTGCAGATGACCGCGGCGATGACCAGTTGCCACCAATTGAGCACGGTCCCCAGCAGGACGATCGGAAACATGTAGAGGAATCCGAGCGTCGCGTTGAATTCGACGCGCCAGTCCGTCACGGCAATTACGGTGGTCAGAATCGCAGCGTAGATGAGCACGGTGCGCGGGCTCCACTGCAAGACTCTCGTGATCATGTTTCGGCCTTAACTCGATTTTACAGGGCAAAACTTTGTCACGAGCATAGCCGTAGCGCGCCCAATTGCGTTTCTTCTCTCGGAGAATGCTCCAACGGCCGCGCCTCTAACGACAGCCAGCGCGTTCACATTCCCACTCAGGTTGGACCGGATATTTCAGAAGCCTGGTGGGCGGTCGGCGTATACGTTGAAACTGCGCTCGATTGCGAGCCCAACCCTGGCGATGGTTCCTTCGTCGAACAACTTTCCAAGCAGGGTAATGCCGTGCGGAACCCGGCGGGGCGTGGAGAATTTCGGCAGCGGATGGGCCGGATCGGGAGCCCAATCGCTTCGCGCCCGGGACACTTCCACGAATCCGGCGCGGAGTGTCAAAGACGGATGGCCTGTGAAGTTGCTGATGGTGAGCATCTCGTCTCGAAGCGAGGGTACCAGCAGAACGTCGACTTGTGAAAATATCCGCGCCATTTCGCCGGCGACTTTGCGGCGAAAGCGGTCCGCCTGGACAAAATCGACCGCCGAGAGGAATCGCGCCTGACGGAACAGATTCGGCCACGCATCGGCGACTTGGGCTTTCAGTTGTTTCAGCCCGCCATTGAGAGCAAGATCTTCGAATGATGCCGCCGCTTCAGCGAAGAGAATCAATTGGAGACAGTCGTAGGGCCAGTCGGGAAGCGAGACTTCGACCGGAATCATTCCCAGCTTGCCGATCTGTTGCAGCGCGGCTCGATCCACCTCGGTCGCGGGAGCCTCTTTCATCCAATTAGGGAAGTAGCCGACGCGGACTCCTTCGATCCTCCGGCTGAAATCAAAATCCAGTCGGCTGGAGACGCTTGACGCGTCGCCGGGATCGGCGGCGCTGATGGCCTGAAGAACCAGCATCCCGTCTTCAACAGTTCGCGTCATCGGTCCGAGTTTGTCGAGCGACCAGCATAGAGTCATCGCGCCGGTTCGAGGGACGCGGCCAAAAGTGGGACGCAGACCGGTGACGCCGCATCGCATAGAGGGGCTCACAATGCTGCCGCCGGTCTCGCTGCCGATGGCGAATCCCACTAATCCCCCGGCGGTCGCTGCGCCGGGACCCGCGCTCGACCCAGCGCCTCGGATTGAGTTGGTTTCTTCCCGCGCGACGCGGCGGCCCCCATCAGTGCGATCGAGGTATTCAGAAACTGTCTGCGCGATTTGGCCATAAATGTCAGAAAACATATTTATTTCATATTTCGCTGGACCGCGCCGATAAGGTTCCCGACCGGAACGTCCGCCCGATGGTGAACAATCACAAACAGAAGCAGAAAAGCGTCTTAAGGCAGGCTGCGACGGCGAATTTCCTGCTCATTACACTGTTCGCCATCGCGTTGACAGGTCTCTTCGCCCGGCTGTACCACTCCGCGCTCAATGACCAGTTCCAGCTTCGAGCCGGGATACTCGCCGAGTTTCTGGCAAAGCAGAGCCACCGGGGACTGCACGCCAGGGATCGGGACGAGCTTGCGCATATCGCGGCAAATGCTTTGTCGCTCGACGATGTCGTTTCCGTCGAAGTGACCGGCGGGTCCGGTGAACGGCTGGTCAACGCGTCGAAGAACGGGGCCAAGGGGGCCGTCGTGGTTTCGCGGGAAATCCCGTCGTTGGGCAAAATTGACGTGGGATTCTCGACGCAGCGGCAACAGAAACTGCTCTTTCGAACGGTTGTTTACGGGATCGGAATGGTACTCACCTGCCTGATTGCGATCCTGGCAGCGCAATACTGTCAACTGCGCGCTCTGCTTTGGCCGCTTCGGGGACTGATCGATTTCGTTGGAAAAGTAGGCCGGGGGGATCTGACCCAGCGCGCGCCGGTGATTCGTATGGACGAAATCGGGCGGCTGGCCACGGCTTTCAATCACATGCTGGACCAGTTGGGCTCCATCACCGTCTCGAAAAATTATGTGAATAACATCCTGTTCTCGATGGCGGAATCGATGATCGTCGTCGATGCGGAACGGCGCATCCGCAGAGTCAACCAGGCGACGGTATCGATGCTCGGGTACACGGAACAGGAGTTAATCGGCAAGCCGGCGAACATGATCATGAGTTCCGATCACGAGATGCGGGCCCCCGTGAGAGGATCGGAGTGCGTCTACCGGTTGAAGGACGGCACCCAGGTTCCCGTGTTATTTTCCGCCGCGCCGTTGTTGGACGAAAACGAAGCTGCCGGCGAAGTATGGCTCGCCCAGGATATCTCCGAACGAAAACTCGCCGAAGAAGAATTGCGCGCCGCGAAGTTCGAGGCGGAAAGAGCGAGCAGCGCGAAAAGCGATCTCCTCTCGCGCACAAGCCACGAATTACGAACGCCGCTCAACGCGATTCTGGGATTCGCTCAGCTCCTTGAAATGAGCGATCTGACCGAGATGGATCGCAGCAACGTCGAATACATCCTCAAAGGAGGCCGTCATCTCCTGCAACTGATCAATGAGGTGCTGGAGATCGCAGGAATCGAATCCGGCCGGCGGACGCTCTCGCCGGAGGCGGTCTACGTTCCGGACGCGGTCATGGAAAGCATCGATCTGGTTCGGCCTCTGGCGGCAAAGAGAAATATTACGATCCGCGATTTTCTGGCGGCCGATCACTGGGTAATGGCGGATCGCCAGCGCTTGCAGCAGGTGCTGATCAATCTCTTGTCGAACGCGGTCAAATATAACCGCGAGGGCGGAATGGTCTTGGTCGAATGCGAACGCAGGCCGGAGCGTTTTCTGCGCATCATCATTCGCGACACCGGCGCCGGAATCACGCAGGAAGGTTTGCGTAAGCTTTTCGTTCCATTCGAGCGATTGGGAGCCGAGCAAGCGGGCGTGGAAGGTACCGGCTTGGGATTGAGTTTTGCAAAGAGTTTCATCGAAGCGATGGGAGGAACGATCGGC
>Ga0070740_10003751_pt1 | contig 15711 bp, 17 predicted proteins | sample Coa_R2_FD_67286 | JGI IMG/M metagenome (GOLD analysis project Ga0070740, IMG submission 67286) | Surface soil microbial communities from Centralia Pennsylvania, which are recovering from an underground coalmine fire - Coalmine... | ecosystem: Environmental > Terrestrial > Soil > Unclassified ... | reverse complement strand
TCAGCATGAGGACCGTGTTAAAAAGCCTCATCCTGAGCTTGTCCAATTCCCTCATGCTTCGACGGGCTCAGCATGAGGACCGTGTTAAAAAGCCTCATCCTGAGCTTGTCGAAGGATGAGGCGCTCTCTAGGCGATATGGCATGAACCCCGCCTGTTTCAAGCGCATCCTTGGATTGACCGGGGCCTTTCTGCTGCTGGCCGCGCCGGCCTTCGCCGCGCCCATCACGATTCTCGCCATGGGCTCCAGCCTGACTCAGGGCTACGGCCTGCCGCCGGGCACGGAACTGACCGCGCTGCTGCAGGCGAAGCTGAAGGCGGCCGGCGTGAACGCGGTTGTCGTCAATGCGGGGGTTTCGGGCGATACGTCGGCGGGCGGGCTCTCGCGCCTGGACTGGTCGCTGGCCGGTCATCCCGATGCCGCCATCGTCGAGCTCGGCTCCAACGATGCCTTGCGCGGAATACAGCCGGCGGAAACCGAAAAGAATCTCTCCGCCATTCTGGCGAAGCTGAAGGCCGCGCATGTGCCTGCGCTTCTGTGCGGCATGAAGGCGCCGCGCAATCTGGGGCCGGATTACGCCGCGGCCTTCGACCCGATCTATCCCAGGCTCGCCGCGAAATTTGGCGTGCTGCTTTACCCCTTCATTCTGGACGGCGTGGCGATGAATCCGAAGCTCAATCAGGCCGACGGCATGCATCCGAACGCCGCGGGCGAGAAGGTGATTGCAGAGAAGATGTTTCCGTATGTTCTCAAGCTTGTCGCACGGGTTCGCGCGGAGGGCCGAAATTGAACCGCTTCCATGGTTTTCCTCCCCCGCGTGCGGGGGAGGTGCCGAGCTTCGACCCGTTCGCTCCACGAGGGCGGATCTGAATGTTCAGGCGGCTTCTTTCCGTCGGTTCCTTCACGCTGCTGTCGCGCATCACCGGCTTTGTGCGCGACATGCTGATGGCCTGGATTCTGGGCAAAGGCGTGCTGTCCGACGCCTTCATCGTCGCGTTCCTGTTTCCCAACTATTTCCGCCAGATTTTCGGCGAAGGCACGATCAATCCGGCCTTCCTGCCGCGCTATGCGGCCCTGCACGCCAAAGGCGAGCGCATGGCGGCGGCGCTGTTCGGCGACCGGGTGTTTTCCTGGCAGATGTCGGCGCAGCTCATCATCCTTCTGGCCGCGCTCATCTGCATGCCGTGGATCGTGCATGTGCTGACGCCGGGCTTCGCGCCGGACCAGATGCAGCTTACGGTCCGGCTTTCGCGCATCACCTTTCCCTATCTCATCCTGACGCTGGTGGCCGTGCAGCTTTCGGCCATGCTGAACGCCATCGAGAAATTCTGGGCGGCGGCGGCGTGGTCCAATCTCCAGAATCTTGCGATGATCGCCACGCTTCTGCTGGCGAACTGGTTTCCGAACGCAGCTTATGCCGCCGCCTGGGGCGTGCTGGCCGGCGGCATCGCGCAGCTTCTCTTCATTCTCTGGGCGGCCGCGCGGCACGGCATCAACCTTCGCATTGCCCGCCCGCGCTGGACGCCGGACGTGAAGGAGTTCTTCAAGGCGTTCGGCGCCGTCACCTTCGGCTCGGCCAGCATCGTGATCGCGCCCTTCATCGACACGGTGATCGCTAGCCTTCTGCCCACCGGCTCGCGGACGGCGCTCTATTATGCCGACCGCATCAACCAGTTGCCGCTCGGCGTGCTCGGCATTGCGGTGGGAACGGTGCTGTTGCCGGAAATGAGCGCCCGGCTTGCGCTCAACGACCGCGCGGGATCGGATGGGGCCCAGAACCGCGCGGCGGCGATCTCGCTTCTGCTCACGCTGCCGTTCGCTGTCGTGTTCCTGATCATTCCCGACACCATCATGCGCGCCATCTTTGCGCATGGCGCGTTCGACGCGAATGCGGCCGCGCTCTCCGCAACCGCGCTTGCCGCCTATGGCGCGGGGCTTCCGGCCATGGCGCTCACCCGCATCGTGCAATCCACATTCTATGCGCGCCACGACACCATGACGCCGGCCCGCATCACCGTCACCGCCATTCTGGTCAATGTGGCGTTGAAGGTCGTGTTCGTCTGGGGTGCGCATCTGGGCGTGGCCGGGATTGCGCTCGGCACCTCGCTCGGTGCGTGGACGAATGTGGGGCTTCTCACATGGCTTGGCCGCCGCCGCGCGCTTCTGACATTTGAGCCTGGTTTCCGCCGCGCAATGCTGCCCGTGATTTGCGCGGCGCTCGCCACCGGCATCGGCGCATTCGCCGGCGTGTCGCTGATCCGCAGCTTCGCCGCGCCCGGCCTGCGCTTCTATGACGAAGTCATGTTGCTGGCTGCGATGTTGCTCAGCGGCCTTGCCTATGGGGCGGTCATACTTGTGTTCCGCCGCGCGCTGCCGCTTGGAAAGTTCGCGCGATGAGGCTGTTCGTGGCTCTGGCGCTGCCCGATGCGGTGGCGCAATCGCTGTTTCTGCTTCAGGCGGGCGTGCCCGGCGCGCGCTGGATGGCGCGGGATCAGCTTCATCTCACCTTGCGGTTCATCGGCGAGGTGGATGGGCGCGATGCCGCGGCGATAGACGATGCGCTCGCCACGATTTCCGCGCCGCGCTTTCGTCTAGGGCTGAAGGGCGTGGGCGCGTTCGGCGGCAAGAATCCGCGCGCGCTGTGGGCGGGCGTGCACGATCCTGGGCCTGTCGTCCATCTCCAGAAGAAGATCGAGACCATGCTGCAGCGGGTGGGGCTTCCCGCCGAAGAGCGCAAATTCACCCCGCACGTCACGCTTGCGCGGCTCAAGGCGCCGCCGCCCAACAAGGTGATCGACTACTTGGCCGATCATGCGCTTTATGCCGCGCCGCCATTCGAGGTGAACAATTTCATTCTCTATTCCAGCAAGCCCACGCCAAACGGCAGCATCTACCTGGCGGAACGGAGCTATGCCCTGAAATAACAAATTGCGAGGCCCCGCCTGGCGCGGTTCGCCCGGCCCGGTTCTGCACATTGCCGGCTTTTGCAACTCCGCCGTTCCTGCCGCATTGTCATTCGCGTCACCTGGCTGGCCCGCATTCGCGGGCCATGACACGAGGAGGTGGTTCGTGCAGAAACTCGATGCAAATGCCCGCAAGGCCGCGCTGAAGGATTTGCCCAAATGGCATGACGTTCATGGCCGGGACGCCATCGCGCGCAGATTCGAATTCAGGAATTTCAGCGAAGCCTTTGCCTTCATGACGCGCGTGGCGCTATTGGCCGAGAAGATGGATCACCACCCCGAGTGGTTCAATGTCTACAACAGGGTCGAGGTCACGCTTTCCACCCACGATGCGGGCGGCGTGACCGAAAAAGACATCGCGCTGGCAAAAGCGATGGACGCTTACGCCGGCTGACCGGCTGCGCGGCTGCGCGCGAACATTCCGCCGAGCACGCTCAGTATGATGAGCGATGAAAGAAATGTCAGGTGATACCAGAGCGGAAACGTGTTCCACAGCTTGTAATGGATGGGCAGGAAGGTAAGCAGGAGCACCACGCCGCTCCACAGCGCCGCCGCGCGATTGCGCGCAACGCTCGCCGCCATCCATCCGCTCAGGATGGAGCTGAGGCCGCTTTCCGTCAGCCGCGCGATCATCATGGGCACGGTAAAGGCCATCGCCTTCTCGACCGCGCCGTATTCCGCCCAGCCGTAGCGAAGCCCCAGGTTGAGCACCGTCACAACGACCACCCACGTCACGACGCCGGCGACGACGCCCCCGATTGCCCGCCACATGATATCCCCCGTCCCGATGGCGCCCCATCCTAGCGCAAATGCGCCCGCAGCTCTCGTCAAAACCGGCCGCTATTTGTGTGCGTTTTTCACGAGGTCGCTCACCACCGACGGGTCGGCGAGCGTTGTGGTGTCGCCGAGGTTGCCTGTGTCCCCTTCCGCGATCTTGCGCAGGATGCGCCGCATGATCTTGCCCGAGCGCGTCTTGGGCAGGCCCGGCGCGAACTGGATCACGTCGGGTTTTGCGATGGGCGAAATCTCCTTGCTCACCCATTGCGCCAGCTCGCGGTTCAGCGCTTCGCCGGGCGCAACCCCCGTCTTCAGCGTGACATAGGCGTAGATGCCCGTGCCCTTGATGTCGTGGGGAAAGCCCACCACCGCGGCTTCGGCCACGGCGTGATGCGCCACCAGGGCGCTTTCCACTTCCGCGGTGCCGAGCCGGTGACCCGACACGTTGATCACGTCGTCCACGCGGCCGGTGATCCACCAATAGCCGTCTTCGTCGCGGCGGCAACCGTCGCCCGTGAAATACTTGCCGCGGTAGGTTTTGAAATAGGTGTCCACGAAGCGCTGATGGTCGCCGTACACCGTGCGCATCTGGCCTGGCCAGCTTTCCAGCAGCACCAGGTTGCCGGAGCCGGCGCCATCCACAGGTTTTCCGTCGGCGTCCACGATCTGCGGCACGATCCCGAAGAGCGGCTTCGTGGCCGAGCCGGGCTTCAGATCGGTTGCGCCGGGCAGCGGAGAAATGAGGATCCCGCCGGTTTCCGTCTGCCACCAGGTGTCCACGATGGGGCAACGCTCGTCGCCCACCACGCGCCAGTACCACAGCCACGCTTCCGGATTGATCGGCTCGCCCACGCTGCCCAGCAGCCGCAAGCTTTTGCGCGAGGTTTTTTTCACGGGCGCCTCGCCTTCGCGCATCAGCGCGCGGATGGCCGTCGGCGCGGTGTAGAAGATGTTGACCTTGTGCCGGTCAATCACCTCCCAGAAGCGCGAGGTGGTGGGATAATTCGGCACGCCTTCGAACATCAGCGTGGTCGCGCCGTTGGCGAGCGGGCCATAGACGATATAGCTGTGGCCCGTCACCCAGCCCACGTCGGCGGTGCACCAGAAGACTTCGCCTTCGTGATAGTCGAACACATACTGATGCGTGAACGCGGTGTAGAGGAGATAGCCGGCCGACGTGTGCAGCACGCCTTTCGGCTTGCCCGTTGAGCCCGACGTATAAAGAATGAACAGGGGGTCTTCCGCGTTCATCGGCTCGGCGGGGCAATCGGCAGGCACCTTCGCCACCGCGTCGTGATACCAGTGGTCGCGGCCGGCCTTCATCGGCACATCGGCGCCCGTGTGCTTCACCACGATCGCGGTCTTCACGCCGGGGCATTTCGCCAGCGCCTCGTCCACGTTCTTCTTCAGCGGAATGGGCCTGCCGCCGCGCACGCCTTCATCGGAGGTGATCACGATGTCGCTGTTGCAGTCCAGAATGCGGCCGGCGATGGAATCCGGCGAGAAGCCGGCGAAGATCACGGAATGAATTGCGCCGATCCGCGCGCAGGCGAGCATCGCGTAGGCCGCTTCCGGAATCATCGGCAGGTAGATTGTCACCCGGTCGCCCTTCTTTACGCCATGGGCCTTGAGCACATTGGCGAAGCGGCAGACTTCGCAGTGCAATTCCGCATAGGTGATGTGGCGGGCTTCGGCCTTCGGATCGTCCGGTTCCCAGATGATGGCGGTCTGCCGGCCGCGCGTCGAAAGATGCCGGTCCACGCAATTGGCGCACACATTCAGCGCGCCGTCCTCGAACCATTTGATGTAAAGATTGTCCGGGTTCCACGAAACGTTCTTCACTCTCGTGAAGGGTTTCGCCCAATCCAGCCGGTTGGCCTGCTCGCGCCAGAAGCCGTCCGGGTCTTTCACCGAGCGCGCGTAAAGCTCTTCGTATTTCGCCCTGTTGATGAAGGCGCGCGCGGCGAAATCCTTGGGAACGGGAATGAGCGTGTCAGACATGATGGTCCTCTAGTCGAGCCAGTCAATTTCGGGGCCGTCCTCGCCGATGCGCGGCGGATCGCGGCGGATGGAAGCGGGCGTCTTTGCGAATTTCACCGGCGGCTTCATGGCCCGCCATTGGCCTTCGCTGTGGTGCTCGCGCAGCTCGAAGAATTTCACGGCCTCAAGATGCGGATCGGTCAGCGTCTCGTCCAGCGTGTTGGCGCGCATGATGGGAATGCGGTGCTCCACGCCGAGTTTCATCCATTCCTCGGTGGTGTGCGCCAGCGCGGCCTCGCGGATCATGGCGTAATAGGCGGCGACTTTTGCCTTTGCGTCCGGCGCGTTGGCGAAACGCGGATCGTCATAACCGAGCGCATTGCCGCCGAGTTCCATGAACTTTGCGCTCGCGGCGCGGCTGGGCGATTGCACCACGATGTGGCCGTCCTTCGTCTTCACCGGCTTGCGGTCTTCGTTCAGCGCCGGCGAATAACCCATATGCGTTACCGGCGGCTCGAAGGTTTTTCCGTTAAGATGCTCCACCATCAGAAAGCTGGTGAAGCTTTCCAGCATCGGCACTTCCACGAATTGTCCTTCGCCGCTGCGCTCGCGGTGGAACAGCGCCGCCAGCACCGCATAGACGGCGTGCAGGCTTGAAACCTTGTCGGCCACATAGCTGGGCAGAAGCCGCATGTCCTCATTGCCGTCCACCCGCGGCAAAAGATCGGCCGCGCCGGAAGCCGCCTGCACCAGGTCGTCGAAGGCCTGCCGCCCGGCATAAGGCCCATCGGAGCCGTAGCCCACGCAATGCACATAGACGATGCCGGGGTTCAGCCCGGCAATGGTCTCGTAATCGAATCCCAGCCGCTCGGCGGCGTCAGCGCGCACATTGTGGATGAACACATGGGCTCCTTTCGCCAGCGCGTGCAGCCTGGCGCGGCCGGCATCGGTCTTCAGGTCCAGCGCCACCGACCGCTTGTTGCGGTTGATGGCCATGAACACCGCGCCCATTTCCTTGTTTTTCGCGGCCTTGGCCACGGCGCGCTGCTGGTCGCCGTCGGGCCCTTCCACCTTGATCACATCCGCGCCCAGATCGCCCAAAGTCTGCGTGGCGTAGGGCCCGAAGATGAAGGTGGTCAGATCGAGGATGCGGACCCCTGCAAGCGGCCCCTTTTTCTCCGGCATGAAAGCCTCAAATCGTGTTTAGAATGACAGGTCAGGGGGAGATTAAGCCATGGCGGCGAAGGTGCAACCGCAAGCGAAGGCAAAGCTCGCGAAGGCCAAGCCAAAGGGCGAGCGGCCGCCGATATCCATCAGCGATGCAAAGGTGAGGGCTGCAACCGGCAAAGGCTGGTTCGCCGTCCTGAACACACCTGTCATCCCCGGCGAGCGCGAGGCGCGAGGCAAGGGACTCTGGTGTCTGCTCCGCTCGGATTTATGAAATCATCGTCATTGCCCGGCTTGTCCGGGCAACCCATTTTTCCGGTAAAAGGAAATTGGGTCGCCCGCATAAAGCGGGCGATGACGGATTTTGTCTTTTGGAATAAGCACAATCGTACCACCTTGGTCCTCTTCCCCCCGCGATGCTTGCGCATCGCTCCGCCGGGGATGACAATGCGTTTCTGATCGAAAGACTGTCATGCAACTTCATCTCTCCTCCTGGCCCGAGATCGGCAAATATCTGGAAACCTCGAAAGCCATCCTCATTCCCATCGGCTCGACGGAACAGCACGGGCCGAACGGCCTGCTCGGCACCGATGCGCTGTGCCCGGAAATCATCGGCAAACGCGCGGGCGATGAGGCGGGCATTCTGGTGGCGCCCACGTTCAATGTCGGCCAGGCGCAGCATCACATGGCGTTTGCGGGCACGATCTCGCTGCGCCCCTCCACAATGATCGCGGCCATGTTCGACTGGGCGCAAAGCCTCAACAGGCACGGCTTCGAAAAGCTCTACTGGCTGAACGGCCACGGCGGCAACATCGCCACCATCAACGCGGCCTTCAGCGAAATCTACCACGGCATCAGCTTTGCCCCGGCGGGCAGCAACCGGCCGCCGCTGCGCTGCATGCTGCGCAACTGGTGGGAGCTGCCGGGCGTGAGCGATGTCTGCCGGCAGCTTTTCCCGGTGGGCGAGGGCAGCCATGCCACGCCATCCGAAGTCTCGGTCACCTATTTCGGCTATCCTGAGGCGCAGAAGAAAGTGGAAATGTCGCCGAAGATCGCGCCGACCGGCCCGATCTACGATGCCGAGGATTACCGCAAGCGCTTTCCCGATGGCCGCATCGGCTCCGACCCGTCGCAGGCCTCCGTTGAGGCTGGGGAAAAGATCGTTGCCGCCGCCGTCCGCGCCGTGATCGCCGAGTTCCGCCAGTTCGCTGCGTCCTGAACGCACACGCGCTGTCATCCCGGCGAGCGCGAACGAAGTGAGCGCGAGGGAAGGGAACCCAGGTGGATGGAACGCGTCGGGTCTCCCCATCTGGGTTCCCTTCCCCTCGCATCGCTGGCGCGATGCTCGGCCGGGAATGACACCGGGGCAAAACGTGCTATCCTTCCCCATCCCAGGGGTGCTCCAATGGTGGAGCTGAGATCGGGCGGGCTGGCCCGAGTCCCTTTGAACCTGATCCGGATCGTACCGGCGTAGGGAGAGGCGAAATGAACAAGCCCATCATCAATCCCAAATCCATCCAGATCACGCGGGGCGCGCTGCCCGGCTCGAAGAAGATTTATGTGGCAAGAGACAATTTGTCGGTTCCGTTCCGCGAGGTGGCCCTGTCGGGCGGGGAGCCGCCGATGCGCCTGTATGACACCTCCGGTCCGTACACGGACGATTCCGTCGCCATCGACATCGCGAAGGGTCTGGCGCCACACCGCCGCGCGTGGATTCTGGCGCGCGGCGATGTGGAAGAATATGCGGGCCGCACCCGCAAGCCCGAAGACGACGGCCTGAAGCGTGGTGAGCTTCTGTCCGTCCCGCAATTCGACCGTGCCGGCCGCAAACCCCTGCGCGCGAAGGCGGGCCGCAACGTCACCCAGCTTCACTACGCGCGGGCCGGCATTATCACCGAGGAAATGAAATTCATTGCAGCGCGCGAAAATCTCGGCCGCTCGGCGCTGGCCGACGGCAATTCTTTCGGCGCGAACATTCCGTCGCACATCACGCCGGAATTCGTGCGTGACGAGGTGGCGCGCGGCCGCGCCATCATTCCGGCCAACATCAACCATCCGGAAAGCGAGCCGATGATCATCGGCCGCAATTTCCTCACCAAGGTGAACGCCAACATCGGCAATTCCATCGTCACTTCCGGCGTGGCGGAAGAGGTGGAGAAGATGGTGTGGGCGATCCGCTGGGGCGCCGACACGGTGATGGACCTTTCCACCGGCCGCCACATTCACACCATCCGCGAATGGATCGTGCGCAATTCGCCGGTGCCCATCGGCACGGTGCCGATCTATCAGGCGCTGGAAAAGGTGGGCGGCGTCGCGGAAGAACTTACCTGGGATATCTACCGCGACACGCTGATCGAACAGTGCGAGCAGGGCGTGGACTATTTCACCGTTCACGCCGGCGTGCGGCTGGCGCACATTCCGCTCACCGCCGATCGCATGACGGGCATCGTGTCGCGCGGTGGCTCCATCCTCGCCAAATGGTGCCTTGCCCATCACAAGGAGAATTTCCTCTACACGCATTTCGAGGACATCTGCGAAATCCTGAAACAATACGACGTGTCGTTTTCATTGGGCGATGGCCTGCGCCCCGGGTCCACAGCGGATGCCAACGACGCCGCGCAATTCGCGGAACTGGAGACGCTGGGCGAACTCAATCGCATCGCGCAGCGCCACGACGTGCAGGTGATGATCGAAGGCCCCGGCCATGTGCCGATGCACAAGATCAAGGAGAACATGGATCGCCAGCTTGCCGCTTGCGACGAAGCGCCGTTCTACACGCTGGGCCCGCTCGTCACCGATGTCGCGCCCGGTTACGACCACATCACCTCGGCCATCGGCGCGGCCATGATCGGCTGGTTCGGCACGGCCATGCTTTGCTACGTCACGCCGAAGGAACATCTGGGCCTGCCGGATCGCGACGACGTGAAGGCGGGCGTGATCGCCTATCGTATCGCTGCGCATGCCGCGGATCTGGCGAAAGGCCATCCCGCCGCGCGGCTGTGGGACGATGCGATGAGCAAGGCGCGGTTTGAGTTCCGCTGGCGCGACCAGTTTGCGCTCGCCCTCGATCCGGAAACCGCTGAGGCCTTCCACGACGAAACCCTGCCGGCCGAGGGCGCGAAGGTGGCGCATTTCTGCTCCATGTGCGGACCCAAATTCTGCTCGATGAAAATCAGCCAGGAAGTCCGCGACGCCGCGCGCGGCCAAAATGACGTGGGGCAGAACGATGTGGGCCAGAATGATGCAGGGCATGGCGGCGGCCTATCCACCGCCGAAATCCGCGCCGCGATGGAAAAGAAATCCGCCGAATTCAAGCAGCGCGGCGGCGAAATCTATCTGCCGAAAGATGCGGCGGAGTAGGAACTTGTGTCAGACTTTGGTGCGCAGAAAGCTTGAAGCACTTTTGACGACTTCGAGAAGATCGACATCTCTGTCTGTGTCCAAAGTGACGCCGCCAGCGGAGTCGCCCCACCGCGATAAGTCCCAGACCCCCTCGTCCCATGCGGCAGGCGGCCGAGAAATGACGTCACTGTTGCTGGTCATTTGCGGCTTTCGATTTTGGACATGCTTAAAGGCATGGGCAACGTCATCGACGCGTTTGAAATCGGCCGATTCATTTCCAAACTTCTTGCGCAAGTTTCCAGGTCTTTTTGGGTGTGCAATGTAATCAATGGTGTGAAATGTAGCTACGCAGGCAAGAAATGCATGCCGTCTCGATGTTGGATTTTGTTCAAAATCATTGATCGTTGGTTTGACTATCTCATCGATGTAATTGCTTGCATCATATCGTTCTGAGGTCATAGCGGTCTCTCTCAACATCGCACCGCGTTACAAATCGCCGGGCCGAAGGCCGGTGTGTTTCGCGATCTTCGCCAGCATCCGCGGTCCGATCTCGTCGCCGTCATGGAAGGCGAACACATAGTCCGGCCAGCCTTCACGGCTGAGCGTGCGATGCGATCCCGTTTGCCGTTTGACGCTCCAACCGATGCGAAGCAGCGCCCGCAAAACACGGGACGCCTTGGCGGATGGCCATGACCTCACGCGAAGACTTTGCGCGCTTCCGGCGGCACGGGCTCGCCATGTTCCAGCCGGTCGGCAATGACGCGGAATGCCAATGCTTCTGCCTTGGATCGTGCCTCTTCGGCTGTCGCTCCATAGACGATGACACCCGGCAATGCCGGCACCTCGCCGATCCACCGTCCGTCTTCTTCGCGCTCGATCTCAACCCGCATGGGTGTAGCCGCAAGTCATCCGAAGCATTTTAGGCGCGGAAGGAGCTGACGTCCAGTGATCCAATACAGCCAAGCAAAGCACGGTATGGTGATCATCTCAACTTCACGATTTTCTGGGTCTCAATTTGAGCCGGCGTCATCGTCGTATGATCGTTCTCAATTCAAATCCCGCGACAGGATCAGCTTGAGGGTGAGGTCGTCAGATGCGGGGGTAAGGCCAAATCCTATGCCGCCCTCAACCGATACCGGCCCGCTGTAATCCACCACCGCGAAAAGCTGGTGCGATTGCTGATGGCCCGGCAGGAAGCGGCGGATCGGCCCGAAGTCGTCATATTCCTCCGCCGCCGCGGCCCATTGCGGCGAGAGGTTGTAGGCAAGGCGTGTGGCCGGCGCGAAATCGAGCGCGGAAAATCCTTTCCACGAATTGTCGAGGATCGGATTGAAGATCAGATCCACCTTGCCGAAGCGCCAGCCGCCGATGGGCCTGATCTCGGATGTGTAGCGGTCGGGATCCCAATGCTGCGCGTTGTAGCTGAATTCGAAATTGACGCCGTAGAAGAAATCTTTCTCTCCCGCATCCGGCGTCACGAACAGCGCGCGCAGCTTGAAGCCGTTCAGCACCGCGCCCCTGCCGGGCGAAATGCTGTAGAGCGGCAGGTAAAGCCCCGCCTCGAACCAGTCTGTCACGCCATAGGCCCATTCTGGCACGCCGCTCAGCGTGTGCCGGGGCACAAGCCCGCCGGGAAACGCGGGCGTCCTGCTGCCGGCGGCGATGTAATTGTCGTGCAGCGTCAGATTGAACACGCCCTTGGGCGCGATGCTGGCGTCATAGACCTGGATTTCATCGGTCTGCGCGGCCGCAAGCAGAGGCCACAGAACCGCCGCCGTAACGGCGGCGCAACCCGACATTCTCACCGCAAGCCCCGCCGTCCCGTGATCGCATGATAGATGAGCAGCACAATGATGGCGCCGATGATGGCCACAAGAAACGAGGCCAGATCGAAGCCCATGTAAAGATGCGGCGTGCCCAGCGCCTCGAAGATCAGCCCGCCCACCACCGCGCCGAGAAGGCCAAGCGCGGTGTTCACCAGGCAACCTTCGCCTTCGCGGTTCACGATCTTGCTGGCGATGAAACCCACAATCAGCCCGAAAACGATCCAGCCCAGAATGGACATCCATTTCCTCGTTCAATTGCGGCCGCAACGGAAGCGGCCATGACGATATGGTGGGAGACGGGCTGCGGGGCAAGAGTCTGCACCCCTTTGCCTGCGCCTACTTCCCCTTTCGCCCGGTCAGGTCCTCCAGCATCTCCATCTGGATCTGCTGGATCTCCAGCAGCCGCGCCCACTGGTTGTGCAGAAGCTGATCCAGCTTTTCGCTGATGGCGCGCACTTCCAGTTCCGCCTTCAGGTTGGTCTTGAAGTCCTGCTCGGCCTGCATGCGGTCGCGCGCGGCGGCGCGGTTCTGGCTCATCATGATGATCGGGGCCTGAATGGCGGCCAGCATCGAAAGAAACAGGTTCAGCAGAATGAAGGGATAGGGATCGTAGGCCCGGCTCATCAGCACGACCGTGTTGATGATAACCCAGATGGACAGAAAGACTCCGAACGCGATCACGAAGCCCCAGCTGCCGCCCACCTCGGCCACCTTGTCGGCGATGCGCTCGCCCAGCGTCAGGCTGTGATCGAACTGCTTGTTCAGGTTCTCGACGATGCTGTCGTTCTCGTGCAGGCTTTTGATCACTTCCTGCTCGATGGCGGAAATCTCGCCGCGTTCCTTCTCCATCTGCTCGCGCACGAATTCGGTGCGGAAGCTGTTGAGGCAGGCGACGCAGATGAACCTCTCGGGCGTCCAGTCGGGTTTCTGCCTCTGGATCATTTCCTGAAGCGCGGGCCTGATCAGGCTTCCCGCCACATTCAGATGCGCAGGCTTGGTTTCTCCGCAGATCTGGCAGGTGTGCATTGTCCGCGGATGCGCATGCTGGCTCATATCGCTCTCTCGAATCGCGTCAGACCGTCACCACCACCTTACCTTGGGCTTTCCGGTCCATCAGCATGCGGATGGCCTCGCCCGCGCGCGCCAGCGGGAAGCGGGCCGAGACATGGGGCTTCAGCCTGCCGGAGGCGATCATCCCCATGATCTCGTTCAGATTCGCCATGGCGGCCCTGGGGTCGCGCATGGTGGATGCGCCCCAGAACACGCCCACAATCTGGCAACCTTTCAGCAATGTCAGATTGAGCGGCACCTTGGGAATGTTGCCGGCCGCGAAGCCGATCACCAGGTAGCGCCCGTTCCAGTTCATCGCGCGCAGCGCCGGCTCGGCATAGTCGTCGCCCACCGGATCGTAGAGCACATCGGCCCCCTGTCCGCCGGTCAGCGAGCGGATGGTCTCCGAAAGCGCCTTCTGCTGGTCGCGGGAAAGCGGCGCCGGCGGATAGACGAATCCGTCGTCCGCGCCGCGGGCCTTGGCCAGATCAACCTTTTCCTGTGACGACGCGCCCGCGATCACGCGTGCGCCCATCGCCTTGCCAAGCTCGACGGCCGAAAGCCCCACGCCGCCGGCGGCGCCCAGCACGACCAGGTTTTCGCCCGGCTTCAGCTGCGCCCTGTCTTTCAGCGCGTGGTACGACGTGCCGTAGGTGATGATCCACGACGACGCGACATCGAAATCCACATTCGGCGGAACGGGAATGATCCGGCGCGCATCGGCGCACACCGCCTCCGCCATGCCGCCGTTGCCGATGGACGCGCACACCCGCTCGCCCATCTTCACATGGCTCACGCCTTCGCCGAGCGCCTTCACGGTGCCGGCCACTTCGCCGCCGGGCGAAAAGGGCAGGGCGGGCTTGAACTGGTATTTGTCCTGGATGATCAGCACATCGGGAAAATTCACCCCGCAGGCCTTCACCGCGATCAGCACCTGCCCCTTGTCGGGCTTTGGCTCCGGCACGTCTTCCAGCACCAGGTTTTCCGGCGGCCCGAAGGCCTTGCACAGCATGGCTTTCATGCGAAATCCCTTCAGATGGCGGTTGCTTCGACCATAAGGCAGGCGCGCCTTTGGGCGCCAGATGAACCGCACATGAACGGACCTCCCCGGACAAGGTTCAGGCGGGCAGGCTAGACTGGCCGGCGTCCGAACCATGGAGGTCGTCATGAAACTGGCCCTTGCCGCCACAGCCGGTCTTGCCGCCTTGCTTGCGTCCGCGTCCGCGCCGGCGCAACCCGACTGCCTGCAGATCGGCCGCATCTACAGCTGGAACGCGCCCGACAACCGCACGCTGATCGTGGAAGACGACCTGCACCGGAAATTCAAGGTGTCGCTGATGAGCCCCTGCATCGGGCTTCAGTTCAAGGAACGCGTCGGCTTCAAGTCGCTGGGCGCAACACAGCTGTCATGCCTGTCGCCGGCCGATGACGTGATCATTCATCAGATGGGCGGTATGGGGTCGCTGCGCTGCCCGATCAAGTCCATCGTTGCCTACACGGCGGAAATGCAGAAGGCCGATGCCGCCGCCGCAGCCGCGAAAAAGGCCTCCGGCAATCCCTGACTCACTGTCTAACCCTCCCTGGGGGAGTGCGGTACGCGCATCGTGGAGAGGACAAGCCGCCTGATGTGTGCACGGCGCGCCAAATCCAACCCTCCCTTCGGGGAGCGCGGAACGCGCATCGTGGAGAGGACAAGCCGCCTGATGTGTGCACGGCGTGCCAAATCTAACCCTCCCCTTGGGGGAGGGTCGAAGCGCGGAACGCGCTTCGGGGAGGGGGCGGGCGCCTGATGTGCACGGCGTGCCAAATCTAACCCTCCCCTTGGGGGAGGGTCGAAGCGCGGAACGCGCTTCGGGGAGGGGACAGGACTCTGATCTGCACCGCGTGCCAAATGACATCAAGTACGCGCTCGGTTTCGCGCATCACCTCGCAGTTGGTGAAACGAAGCACGGAATAGCCCTGGGCTTCCAGGAATTGCGTGCGCATGGCGTCGTGCGCCCGCCGCGCAGGTTCGCCGTGCTGGCCGCCGTCGATCTCGATGATCATTTTTGCGGCTGAGCAATAGAAATCGGCGATGTAAGAGCCTAATGGCTGCTGTCTGCGGAATTTGATTCCACCGAGCCGCTTGCCGCGCAATCTGCTCCACAATTTGCGTTCGGCGTCGGTCGGATTCTTCCGGAATTGGCGGGCCAGACCGGATTTGTGCCTTGAGCGATAGGCAAGGCCGGGCGTGTGCATGCGCGTCCCCTCCCCGAATTTGTCTTCGACAAATTCGACCCTCCCCCAAGGGGAGGGTCGAAGAGAGGATCATCCTCCGGTCCCGTCGCGCCCGGTTGCCCGAATTGTCGCGAAGTGTGACGCTCTCAGCCCGAAGCGCCGCGTCTCACAATAAACCCTCCCCTTGGGGGAGGGTCGAAGCGCGGAACGCGCATCGTGGAGAGGACAAGCCGCCTGATGTGTGCACGGCGTGCCAAATCCAACCCTCCCTGGGGAAGCGCGGAACGCGCATCGTGGAGAGGACAAGCGCCTGATGTGCACGGCGTGCCAAATCTAACCCTCCCCTTGGGGGAGGGTCGAAGCGCGGAACGCGCTTCGGGGAGGGGACAG
>Ga0070740_10003750_pt1 | contig 15713 bp, 11 predicted proteins | sample Coa_R2_FD_67286 | JGI IMG/M metagenome (GOLD analysis project Ga0070740, IMG submission 67286) | Surface soil microbial communities from Centralia Pennsylvania, which are recovering from an underground coalmine fire - Coalmine... | ecosystem: Environmental > Terrestrial > Soil > Unclassified ... | reverse complement strand
TTGCCTTCACGAGGGTGCATATCGAGGTAAAAACGGCCGATTTTCTCGCCTGAACCGGCGTTATTTCCGTCGTAGACATCCCAAACCGTGACCGATTTGTCCCATGCATCTGCGTTTTCCACCGGCTTAAACGTGACCTGAAACAGCTTTTCCGCGGTATTTAGAACGCCCTTTTCGACCGATTTATATGGAAAATAAGGCCGGACCGACTGCGAATCGAAAGAATAGGCAGCACGCCGGTACTGCTCATACCAGAAAGCGCGACTGTCCGCATCAATCGAAACCATATCCGGGTTCGACTGGCGCGCAAAATCCAGAACGTTGGCATATTCGCGTTCGGCCCCCGATTTTGTGGCTTTATCCAGGTCGTCGAGAAATGCCTTCATATTCGAGGCCGATTCCATCATCTGGTCGGCGGTCGCCAGATCGGCCCAGGTGGCAAAGCCGAGAATTCCAGCAATCTGCTTCCGGATTTTGAGCAAATCGAGCAAAACGCCTTCATTTGCCGGATAAGCGCGCGTGTTGTAGGCCAGAAACATCCGCAGCCTCAGCTGTGCGTTCTTTGCGAAGGTCATGACCGGCATGTAGTCGGGATAATCGGTGGTAAGCGTGATTTGGCCGTGCTCGTCCGGCGGATGCGCTTTGATGAAGTCCTCCGGCAGGCCTTCTAATTCCGCCACATCGCCAATCTGGACGCGATTTACGTTTTCCTGGACATTGCGCCCGAAAGTCAGGGACAGCAGGGTGGCCTTGTCCTGTAACTCTTTGATTTTCTTGCGGGTATCCTCGTCTTTATCGACGCCGGCAAGGCGATACTGCAACAAACTCCGCTCAACGTAATGGCGGGTGGCGTCATCAGCCCCGGTGAGGTCCATAGCATTCAGGGCGCTGTAGACGCCCTGATTCAGGGCCAACATGGTGCCTGCTTCAGCAATCTTCTGGGTCAGAGACTGGGCCTTGTCGCGAATCTTTTTGTCGGGATGGACACTGTCGAGCAGCCCGGTCTGCGAACCGGCGGCACTTAATTCAGCAATGGCGCTGTCATAAGCCCGCAGAGTGTTCTCTATATTCCGCTGGCCTTGAACGGTCAGGAGGCTCTCGATGGCCTTTTCATGGCGGGAAAGCGCCGCTTCTACCCATTTTCCCAGGCTGGATTCATCCAGCGTTCCTGTCCCGGTCGGGTTCCAGGGATGCGTTGCCGGAGTTTCTGCTGTTGGTACAGATTGAGCCACAAATTCACCTCAGAACGTCAGATTCAGAGTAGATCATTTCAGGACTGGTGTTAGTCTGTAACTCGTTATCTCACAAATTCATCGATCACCTATTGCATACTTACAGAACAGTCGGTAATATGCCGCAATTGCGCTCATGAATCACGTTGCTCCAGCTCTTTCGCCGCAGTATCTCCGCTCCCGGATCGGAAAGGTCTGTGTTGCGATTATCGGGTCTACGCCTGCGGAAATGATTGAAAAGGCAGAACTTGCCTCTCGCGAAAATCCCTTCCTTGAATTCCGTCTGGACTATCTGGACAAACCTCTCACTGCCTTACCGAAGCTAAAGACTTTTCTCGGCGAACGCAGCGAAGTAACGGCCATAGCCACGTGCCGCCGCGTAGCTGCCGGCGGAAAATTCAAGGGGAAGATTGCCGACGAGCTGGAAATCCTGCAGAAGGCCGCCTCTTCCGGTTTTCACATGGTTGACCTGGAACTCCAGACGGCGGAGGCCATCAAGAGCGCCGGAGTGGAGAAGCTGCGCGCTCGCGGAGCGGCGCTCATCATTTCCTATCATGATTTTGCCGCGACGAAGGACCTTGACGGCATCTTTGAGCGCATTCGGCCCTACGAGCCGGAGTTTATCAAGATTGTGTCTACGGCCAAGAACCTGGCCGATAACGTAACGATGATGCACTTCCTTGAGCGGACGCACGATATGGCCAACCTGATCGGCATCTGTATGGGCGACCAAGGGATTATCAGCCGCGTGTTAGGTATTCGCGCAGGCAGCATCTTCACGTTTGCGGCAGCGACTCCGGGCGAAGAAACCGGGCCCGGGCAGATTGCCGCGCGCACGCTGCACGAGACCTATCGCATTGACCAGATCGATCTCTCAACCAAAGTTTACGGGGTTGCTGGAAATCCAGTCCGCTATTCGCTGTCTCCGCTGATGCTGAACACAGCCTTCCGCCGCGAGACTGTCAATGCTGTCTTTCTTGCGCTGCAGACAACGAAGATGAATGATCTACTGACTCTGGTGCGCGAGGTTCCGGTGCACGGACTTGCGGTGACGATGCCGCATAAGGAAGAAATTCTGAAGCATCTGGAAAAAACCGATCCGATTTCGGAAAAGATCGGTGCCTGTAACACCGTTGTCCGCGCGCAGGATGGCAAGCTCTATGGCTTCAATACGGATGTTGCCGCTGTGGTTCGCCCGCTGGAACGCCGTTTGCAGTTGAAGGGCGCCAGGATATTAATTCTGGGAGCGGGTGGGGCTGCCCGGGCTGCTGTCTTCGGGCTGAAAGAGAAAGGCGCGGAAGTATTTATTCTGAACCGCACGACTGAGGACGGGCAGAAGCTGGCCCGTCAGGCAAAGGTAAAGACCTTCAAGCGCGAGCAAGTGGCCAAAACACAGTTTGACGTGATCCTGAATGCCACGCCGGTAGGCATGCATGGAGTGAAGCCGAACCATATTCTCGAACCGAAAGAGATCAATGCGCGGCTGGTTTTCGACATGGTTTACAACCCCGTCGACACGCCACTGCTGCGCATGGCGCGGGAAAAGAACATTCCCGTAGTGACCGGCGTTGAGATGTTCGTGAACCAGGGCGCACGCCAGTTTGAAATCTGGACCGGCAAGCCTGCTCCGGAAGAAGAGATGCTGCGCGTGGTCGTTCACGCGCTTCGCCAGCAGGCGGAAGCTGCTGCGAGCGCGGGCGCTAAGAAGTAAATTCTCATCCAGTCGATCCTGAGCTGCATATGGATACTGAGGAGTTCTTTGCCGTTCAAGCCAATGAACCGCCGGTCCGAGGCATTTTGCACCTCCCATCAAGCCTGAGCGGAGATTGCCTTGTCCTGACACATGGCGCCGGCTCGGACTGCAATGCTCTGCTGCTGATTGCGCTGGCAGAGGCATTTTCTTTATCGGGCATCACTGTTTTGCGGTGCGATCTTCCTTTTCGCCAGTCCCGCCCTCACGGGCCGCCACCGAGAGGAAGCGCAGAACGCGACCAGCAGGGGCTTCGCGCGGCGATTGCGTCCATGCGTCAACATGCCCCAAGACGCATGTTTCTTGGCGGCCATTCGTATGGAGGACGGCAGGCATCAATGCTGGCAGCGGCAGAACCAGACCTCGTTGACTCCCTGCTACTGCTTTCTTATCCGCTGCACCCGCCGCAACGGCCAAATGAGATGCGGACAGCTCATTTCCCGCATCTGCAGACACCGGCTCTCTTCGTTCACGGCACGCGCGACGGATTCGGCTCCATTGAGGAAATAACGGCAGCCTTAAAACTCATCCCCGCGCAAACGGAACTGATGCCGATCTCCGGCGGAGGCCATGAGCTGGCAACGGAGCGCAACCGCGAAGACGTGGCGGAGAAAATTGTGAAGGTGTTTCTTTCATTCGCGAAGTAGAACCGCATAACGATATGCTTCAGAGCGCTCTACTTGGCTGCCGCTAATGCAGCAATGCTCTGTTGACGCCGAGAAGGGTTGAGCGAGGGCTACTGCGATTCTCTTGCAGTGCCCGCTCAGTCCCTGCCTATCTTTACGACTGCTGATCTCTAAAAACATTTTCCCTACAGATGTAGACCAGGCACAGAGCCGTCATTCTTAGCTGCCCCCTGATCCCCGACACGCGATTTGCATGTCGGGGTGGTCAGGTGAAGAATCACAGCCAAGCCGGCTGGGGATTCTTCCTCCCTTCACCCACCTCATCACGTGAAAACCACACGTGCCGGGGGCCCGGCTTCGATCGTCAGAATGATGACGGCGCTTATACCCAGGAAAAATGTCTAAAGCGCCATGCCGCCAGACACTTCAATTCTCTGGCCGTTGACCCAGCGATTTTCATCTGAAAGGAACGATGCAATCATGGGACCGATATCGTCGGGAACACCGACGCGTCCTAACGCGGTCATTTCTGCAACCCGCTTGTTCACTTCAGGGTTGTCGCGCACCATGCCGCCGCTGAAGTCGGTTTCAATTGCGCCCGGAGCAATGACGTTAGCAGTAATCCCGCGTGGACCGAGTTCTTTGGCCAGATAGCGAGTCAGAACTTCGATGGCTCCCTTTGCCGATCCATACGCAGAACTGCCCGGCAGAGCAAAACGCGCGAGACCCGAGGAGATATTCACGATGCGCCCGCCATCCTTTATCAGCGGCAGGAGTTTCTGCGTGAGGAAATAAACGCCTTTGACGTGGACATTGAAAATCTCGTCGAATTGCGCTTCTGTTGTTTCGTTAAATGCGGCATGTAAAGAATTGCCCGCGTTGTTTACGAGGTAGTCGAACCGGTCTCGTCCCCAACTCTGGAGGGTCTTGCGCACTTCTGCGACAAAACCGTCAAAGGCCTGAATGTCGCCGGTGTTGAGGCGGAATCCTGCTGCTTTTCGACCCAGGGATTCGACTTCGCGAATGAGACTTTCGGCTTCCTTCTCATTGACGAGATAGGTGAAGGCTATATCGACTCCGCGCTGTGCCAGATTGACGGCAGTGTTGCGGCCCAAGCCGCGGCTTCCACCTGTAATGATTGCAATTTTATTCGCCATAGTTCCCTTCTTTGTTCGTTCTGTCATAGAGCCCTGGGATGAGTTAGTTTTGCATATGTCCTGTGGGAGTGGTAACGGTAATCATCTCTGCTCCTTCAATAGCGCATGTTCTCAAGGTCAGTGATGAGGTCCGGCCCGGTAGGGTTCCATCCCAGCTCTTTTCGCGTTTTTGCGCTTGATCCCTGAAGATCGAGACCAGCGAACCGGGCGAGCCAGCCGAAATGTTCCGGAGCCTGTTCCGGCGTGAGAGAGATTACCGGCACATTCAGTCCGTGACCAATGGTCTCGGCGATGGCACGAGCGGAGACGCCTTCTTCGGCGATTGCGTGGTATCGCGCGCCGGTATGGCCCTTCTCCAGAGCAAGCCGATAAAGATGCGCGGCATCGTTGACATGCACTGCGGCCCAGCGATTTTGTCCATCACCGATGTATGCCGCGGCGCCTTTTTCACGGGCAATCTGGACGGCATAGCTGACCAAACCCTGTTTCACCGTATTGTGGACCTGAGGAAGGCGAACGACGATTGCCCGGACGCCGCGCTTTTCAAACGCCGCAGCTGTGTGCTCTGAAGCGCGCGGATAATTGTCGGACACGGGAACCGGCGGGTCGTCTTCCGTGGCGAGGCGGCCCTGCACGCCAAGACCGAGACCACTGGTAACGATCAGCGGGCGGTCTGACCCGGCAAGCTCGTTGCCAAGCGCTTCGATGGCGCGCCTGTCGATTTCACAGTTCTCTTTAAATTTTGAAAAGTCGTGAATGAAGGCCAGGTGAATTACCGCATCCGAAGCTGCGGCTCCGCTGCGCAGGCTCTCCAGATTTTCAAGGTCACCCCGCTGCACCTGTGCGCCGGCGGTTGTTAATGACTGTGCTCCGGAATCAGTGCGAGCAAGACCGAGCACCTGATGCCCTGCATTGATCAATTCCCGAACGACGGCGGAGCCGACGAAGCCTGTGGCGCCGGTAACGAAAACACGCATGTTTCCTCCTGTTGTGTCAGACAACTTCATCTTGTCGTCTTATTCGAATTGACGGCCTTCGGCCGCATCGAATAAAACGGAGAGTGTCTCCGAAATAGTAGATAACCGGAGAATGTCTCCGGTTGCATAAATTTTTGATGGCAAAGAAGCGCGCACAACCCGCCCAGCGAAAACTACGCACGGATGCGTTGCGGAACCGCGAGCGCATTCTGGAAGTAGCGAAAGAGGCGTTTACCCGTTTTGGCGCTGAAGCCAGCCTGGACGATATCGCGAAACAGGCAGGCGTGGGAGCCGGAACTCTCTATCGTCACTTTCCTACGCGCGATGCGCTGATTGAGGCGGTCTATCGGAGTGAAGTAGAAAAACTGGCTGCCGCGGGCCGTAAATTTGCCGAGACGATGTCTCCGGTAGAAGCGCTTCGGGCCTGGATGCTGTTGTTCGTGGACCACATTGCGGCGAAGCAGATCATTGCTCCCGCGCTCAATAGCGTAGTCGGGGGTGCTACAAGATTATATGAGGGCTCTCACGGACTGATTTGGGGAACGATTGATACCTTAGTGAAGCGCGCGATCAAGAGCGGCGATATCCGCAAAGACCTTGTTCCCTTTGACCTGCTTCGAGCGCTGATTGGGGTTTCTTATATCGCGTCCGCGCGGGACTGGCAGCAAAGCGCGCGAAGACTGGTAGACATCCTCATCACCGGTTCGCGCCCGATTAAAAGTTAACCAGCAGATCTGGAGTTCTATGGTGCCGGGAGGGGGGGTCGAACCCCCATGACCGCAAGGGTCGGCGGATTTTGAGTCCGCTGCGTCTGCCAGTTCCGCCATCCCGGCTTATGGAATGTCGTTGGTGCAGTATTTTCAGTCTCGCATAGCCACGCCACAGCGGCAAGCTGTTATGGCAGGCGCTCAATGAATATCAGCCGTCCTATTACGGATGTTGTTTCCTTCATAGCATCTGCTGCCGCAAACTGCACGGCGATCAGGAGGAAAGCTGCCAGATACATGCACGCACTCAATCGTTTCGCAGGCATGTTGCGGCCGCCTTATATGTGAATAGACCCAAACCGCTTTACGCAAAGCAGGAAAATGCATGCCGAAACTGATGCTTTTTTAGCTGAAACAATCTGAAGATTTTCAATACTGCGCATCGAAAGGGCAATACACACGAGTCAGGGACGCTATCTCATGACAAATAGATGGATGGCCGTCATTCTAAACAACCGGCGCCACGCGCAATAAAAAGGAGGAGCCGATTTTGCCGGCTCCTCTTCTCACCTATGTTCGCGGTTCAATTGGCTGAAAGCGCGCCTTCCGGCAATTCTTCTTCAGCGCAGCCTTCCGGTCTCTTGCGATTGCGCTTGAACTTGCTGAGCAACGTGCTCAACAGAACATACAGCACCGGAATAAAGATCAGGTTCAGGAAGGTGGACACCAACATGCCGCCGACGATAGCCGTGCCGACTGAGTTGCGTCCCTTCGCGCCTGCTCCTGTTGCAAAGTACAGCGGCAGCACGCCGAGAATGAAGGCAATCGAAGTCATCAGAATCGGACGGAGCCGCAGCTCTGCCGCTTCAATCGCGGCTTCTGCAATCGACCTTCCATGCTCGCGCAATTGCTCCGCGAACTCGACGATCAGAATGGCGTTCTTGGCGGCGAGTCCGATCAGCATGAGCAGACCAATCTGCACGTACACGTCGTTGGAGAATCCGCGCAGCGAAATCAGCTCCAGCGCACCCAGCACCGCCATCGGCACTGAGAGCAGGATGATGAACGGCAGCGCGAAGCTCTCATACTGAGCAGCCAGCGTGAGATACACCACGATGATGCCCAGGCTGAAGATGATGAGTGCCTTGCCCTGGGACTCCACTTCTTCGAGCGCCAGACCGCTCCAGGAGTACGACATACCCTGCATCTTGTTCTGCTGGAACAGCTCTTCCATGGCTTTCAGGCCCTGGTCTGAGCTGTATCCCGGCGCCGCCGAACCGTCGATTTCCGCCGAGCGGAACAGGTTGAAGTGATAGATGACCTGAGGTCCGGCGGTTTGGCTGATCTGCACAATGTTGTCCAGCGGAACCATGCCGCCGTTGCTCGTGCGGACATAATATTGACGCAGGTCGCTCTGCGTCATGCGGAAGGGCTGGTCCGCCTGAACGTAGACACGATAGGAGCGATTATTGAAGTCGAAGTCGTTGATGTACTGCGACCCCATATAGACGCCCAGCGCATTTGTGACCTCGCTGATAGGCACGCCCATCGCTTTGGCCTTCTCGCGGTCAATCTGAATCAGCAACTGCGGATCATTCGCTGTATAGCTGCTGAAGAGATTGGTCAGGTCCTTGCGCTGCTTGCTTGCCGCAACCATTTTCTGCGCAACAGTCTGGAGGTCCTGAAGCGTGTTTCGGCCCAGATCCTGCAGCTGGAATTCGAAGCCGCCGAAGCTGCCGATGCCTTGTACAGCCGGAGGCTCAAAGACCACGATCAATCCGCCTGGAACTCCGAACATTTTCGGCGTCAGGCGCTGAACGATGTCGCCTGCGCCGTGGCCCTTTCCGCGCCGCTGGTCAATCGGCTTGAGTGGAACGAAGATCAATCCGTAGTTCGGCGCGCTGCCGCCGGACAAGCTGAACCCGGGCACAGCAAATGTTCCAAACACGTCCGGGTCCTGCAGAATCACTTGCTCGGCGCGATGCGATACATCCGTCGTATAGTTCAGCGAAGCACCCGGAGGCGTCTGAACTACGCAGATCAGATAATTCTGGTCTTCCTGGGGAATGAATCCCGTGGGCACATGGGTATACATGAAGACTGTTGTGGCCAGTCCGGCAAAGAAGATCAGCAGCAGCAGATAGCGCAACTTCAGCGCAACGTGGATGATCTTCGCGTAGGTCCGGCCCAGCCAATGAATAAAGCCCTCAACGCCGCGGGCGAAACCCTCATAGCCGCGCGCAAGAAATTTGATTCGTGTCCACTCCAGCAGCTTGTATTTTTCTTCTTCGCCGCGCAGGAAAAGCGCTGCCAGCGCAGGAGAAAGTGTCAATGCGTTAAACGCTGAGATGGCGATGGAGAACGCAATCGTCATCGCGAACTGCTTGTAGAGGATGCCCGTGGTTCCAGGGAAGAAGGATACCGGCACAAACACCGAGATCAGGACCAGCGATGTTGCAATGACGGCGCTTGTTACTTCTCCCATCGCGTCTGACGTTGCCTTATGTGGATCGCAGTGTTCGAGAGAAATGTGCCGCTGCACGTTTTCAATCACGACGATGGCGTCGTCTACTACAAGGCCTGTTGCCAGAATGATTCCGAACAACGTCAGTGAGTTAATCGAGAAGCCGAATGCTTTGATAAAGGCGAAGGTTCCAACCAGCGACACTGGAATCGTGATCGCAGGAATGACCGTCGCGCGCCAATCGAGCAGGAAGAGGAAGATGACAGCAATCACGATCACGATTGCTTCTTCCAGCGTCGAGATCACTTCCTTAATCGAATCGCCGACAACCGTTGTCGTATCGAACGCGATGACGTATTTGATTCCCGGCGGGAACGACTTTGCCAGTTCAGCCAGCTGGGCCTTTGCAGCCTTGTCTACATCGAGCGCATTCGCATCGGAGAGCTGTTGCACACCGATACCGATCGCTTCATGGCCGCTGTATTCAAGGTTTGAATCGTAAGTCTCGGCGCCAAGCTCAGCGTGACCAACATCTTTCAGCTGGACAATGCCATTGGGCGTGTTCTTGAGGATGATCTTTTCGAATTCTCGCGGATCAGAAAATCGTCCGATCACGCGCAGAGTGATCTGGAAATTCTGTGTCTGCGGCGCAGGCGGACGGCCAAGTTGTCCGGAAGGAATTTCGATGTTCTGTTCCTGAATAGCATTGATAACGTCCGTTGCCGTGAGATTGCGCGCAGCCAGTCTGGCAGGATCGAGCCAGATACGCATAGCGTATTTGCGCTCACCGAAGATCACGACATCACCGACACCTTTGATTCTCTTCAGCGGGTCTTTTACGTAGACGTCGAGGTAATTGGAAATATACTGGTTCGAAACGCTGCCGTCCGGCGAATAGAAACCGGCTGCGAAAACGAAGTTCGGGTTGGCCTTCGTGATCGTGATGCCGGTGTTCTTGATTTCCTGCGGCAGACGACCCTGCGCAGTCGATACGCGGTTCTGTACGTCGACGGCGGCGATGTTCAAGTCGTATCCGGTGTTGAAGGTTACGGTAATCGCGCTGGTGCCGTCATTCGAGCTGGTCGAGGTAATGTAGTGCATGCCCTCGACACCGTTGATCTGCTGCTCCAGTGGAATCGTGACTGCCGATTCAACCACCTGCGCGTTCGCGCCAACGTAATTGCTCGTCACCTGGACCTGCGGCGGCGCAAGCTGCGGATAGAGCGAAATCGGAAGAGTCGGGATAACGGCTGCGCCTGCGAGAATAATCAGCAGAGCGCAAACCGTCGCAAATACTGGACGGTGAATGAAGAAATCTACCACGCGAAAGTCCTTTCGCTACCGGGACGCAGGCCCCAAAACGTTGTCCATACTGATACAGAGCACAGGCGAAAATCCGCTAATGTTCGCCCTGTCGGAAATCTGCAATCGCGATCACCCCAATGGCTTAACAGGAGCGCCATCGACCAGGAACTGTGTGCCGGAGACAATCACCTTATCTCCGGTATTCAGGCCGCCTTCCACAGCGTAGTCGTTGCCAATGGTGTCTCCCAGCGTCACAGCGCGTTGTTTGGCAACATACTTTCCATTGTCATCCTGCGCGACATATACAAATGTCTGACCGCCCAGTCGCGTTACCGCCAGCACCGGCACAGTTGGCGCGGGAGTGGTCGTCCAGATCACTTTAGCCTTCACCAATTGCAGTGTGCGCAATTGCGGCGAATGTACCGGGGCCTTCGCCAGAATTCCCTGTAACTGGTCATCTACCTGGGGAGAAACGAAATCAATGGCTGTGCGTTCTATCTTCTTCCCGCTGTTGTCCAGAATGTCGACCGGCAGACCTGCATGCACCTGGCTGGCGCGCTCAGTCGGAATATAGATGTAGGCTTCCAGGTCCTTGTTCTCGTCCACAGTTGTCAGCAACGTCGATGAAGAAACGTAATCGCCCACGTGGACCGGGACATCGCCGACAATTCCATCGAACGGAGCGCGAATGCTGTAATACGCCAGCTCATTTTCCTGCGTGGCGCGCGAAGCAACCGCAGCCTCATAGTCGGCTTTGGAGTTCTTATAAGCCTGTTCAGCCTGGTCCAGCGTGTCGCGGCTGGTCACTCCGGCAGCAAAGAGCTTGCGCTGGCGCTCTACTTCCACCTGGTTGTACTGATACACAGCCAGCTTCTGCTGCTCAGTGGATTTCTGCGCGTCTACGGCTGCCTGTTGCTTCAGCGGGTCGATCACCATCAGCAACTGTCCGGATTTCACATGATCCCCGGAATGTACCGTGATTTTTACCAGATTCCCCGCAACCTGCGGCATGATGGTCGCCGAGCGACGCGACTTGATGGTGGATACGTATTCATCGCCACGGGCCACTGGCTGCGGCTCAACCGTGACGGTTTGCACAGGCAGTGCCTGCATTCCGGCAGCACCGGCTCCGGCTGGTTGTGCCGGCTTGCTGCATCCGGTCAGAACTGTGGCAATCGACAAAAGGCTGATGGCGAGTCTCAATTTGCTTTCCACGACGGGCCTCAAAAATATTCTGGAAATCGGCGGTGTTCCAAATGCCGGTTTATACATGCTGGATCGAAATGGACACAATACGGCTTCGTTGTCGCCGGAAAAACGACCATGACTCAGCCGCTCCATTCCAATAGTTTCCGTTTACAAATGACTTTTGGATGTCCGGCCACGGCAAATGCTTCAAAACATTCGCCGGAGCGTTAATTTTGCAGGTCAGACCGTCCAGGAAGAAAAGAAAACCATGACAGGCGCGCCGCCTGTTCTCCAGTGCTGCTTTTAATTTTCAATGGCTTACGAGAGGACCTCCGATTCCGTCTGCTGCTCTCTCGTCCTCAGTCGAAATGGATTGAAGTTGGTCCTCGCATCAAAGGTATCCACATTCTCGACCCGTTTCAACCATCCGACTACCGCATAGGTCACCGGAGTAGCCAGTGTCTCATAAATCACCTTCGTTAGATAAGACCAGAAAATCACACTGCCAATCGTTCGCCACGGGGTGCCCCAGAAAGCAATTACGATCACGGTCGCAGTATCCACTGCCTGACCGGTTACAGTTGACCCGATGGTCCGCGTCCATAGCCAGCGCCCTCCGGTCAGGAGCTTCAGCTTTGCCAGCGTGTAGGAGTTGGTGAACTCGCCCGCCCAGTAAGCCACCAGACTCGCAAGGGCAAACCGCGGCACCAACCCGAAAACGATCGCAAAGGCCGGTTGATTGTGCCAGTCCGATGCCGGCGGCAGCGCAACGGCGACTGCCCCCATAAACGAAAGCAGCGCCATCGCGAAAAATCCAAACCAGATGGCACGACGCGAAGCTGAATAGCCATAAACCTCAGTGAATACATCTCCACAGATATAGGTAATGGGAAAGAGCAATTGCGCCGCGCTCACCCGGATCGCGCCCAGCGACCGCAGCACCGGCAAATCGTACGGTCCGAACTGGCAGATCTTCGGCCCGACCAGATTGGAAACCAGCAGCACCACCACAAATGCAATAGTCAGCAGATCGAGAAACTTGTATCGGCGCATGAAACCGAAGAATACCGTATGGCTACTCTAAGGGAGCGAAAATACTCCCCAGGACAGGCTTTTCAGCGGAAAATTACCGTCAAATCTGCATTGATTTTGTCCTTTTAACGCGTGGAGAGCATCGATTTTTGACACATAGGGCAGCAATTGATACAGTCAAGGTGGTAGTTCCTGCCCGGCAGAGATTTTCCAAATCTGCGAAATAGCGTCCCCGTCGTCTAGCCCGGCCTAGGACACCGCCCTTTCACGGCGATAACACGGGTTCGAATCCCGTCGGGGACGCCAAACAAAACAAAGCACTTACAATCCAAACAGCAAAATTCTAAAATTGCTCGGTAGCAAATTGGTAGCAATTGCCCCGCGTAAAAATGGCTAATTATCGCTGTTGGACGCTTCTGTCCCTTCGGTAGCCGGGGCTGCCGCCGGAGCTAGCGAGAGCACAGTATCCAGGCGCTTTGCCGCATTGCCCAAGTGCTCGGCGCTAAGGTGGGCGTAACGATCAGTCATGCGTGGGTCACTGTGGCCCAGTAGCTTTTGCAGGTCGTGCAGGTCGGCCCCGTGCATCCGTAGATGGCTGGCAAACGTGTGCCGCAGATCGTGCAGAGAGAAGTCCTTTACTCCGGCGGCTTCGCAGGCTCGGATAAAGGCGACCGTTACCTGCGCCGGAGTAACGTCCGGGAATAGCAGCCCCTTTAGCTTTCGCGTTCCACCATGCATCGAGGTAAGCACTTGCCGCGCCAGATCGTTAATAAAAGCTGGGCGCTCTTTCCCGTTCTTGGTCTTCCGCAGAATAATGGTGCCTGCCTTTAGGTCTACATCCTCCCAGCGCACGGCCAACAGTTCGCCACGCCGCATACCTGTGGCCGTAGCCAGCCCGACGATGGGGCGCAGCCACTCTGGGCAGGCCGCCAGCACTTCCCCCAGTTCCTTGGGTTGCAAGTAACGCACGCGGCCTTCTGGCGCTTTGGGTACAGGTGCCCGGTGCGCCGGGTTGGTGGCAATCTTCTCCAGTTCGAGCGCGATATTAAACAGGCGCTTAAGCGTGTTCACCTCTTTAATGATCGTGCCGTCTCCAACCTCGCCCATGCGGCTGTGGATGTATGCAGCCACATCCTTGCGGCGAATCTTGGCTAACTGCATTGTCCCGAAGAATGGCTTTAGGTGGCGCTCAACGATGCCGCTTTGGCGGTCGTATTCCACTTGGGACATTTTGCCTTTTACCACTTTGGGAGCGATGCGCTTCTTCTGGAATTTAAGGAACTCATCTGCGAAGGTGTTGAACGTGTCCTCGGACAGTAACGGCTTGCCGAACTTTATCTCTTCCTCGACGCGCAGTTTCTCCGCCGCCAGCGCGGTCTGCGCCTGCTGCAATGTGTAGACGTTAAACTTCCGTGTACGGCGGCGGCCCTGTGCATCCTTCCAACTGCCCCACCAGCCCGGCCTGTCCTTGCGCTGGTAGATGCCGTCCCACTGCTGCTTTGCCTTTTTCGCCATTGCTCTTTGGCTCCCATAAAAAGCATAGCGCCTGTTCGGTCTACGTCCTATGACTATTCCACTTGTAACTGTCCAGTTATAAGTGGTTAGTTTTACACTTATGCCAAATATCCAATAATGGCGCGAGTATTCTTCTGTATTGCCTAAGCCAATGTAGTTTGGTAAACTTAGTACATCCTATACGCAGCCTGTAAGCGGAAAGCCGGAACAAAGGTCTTTCGACGCTTACAGGGGTACAGGGAAGTGGTCGCAGGAAGCCTTAGCCGATAAAGGGTCGGCACGCAAGAGAGGCACCTACTAGCAATTACTGCGATCAGTCGTATACGGGACGCTGGTTCCGTAGGGAGGGTTAGCTCCCGTCGACAGCCCTGCGAAGCCTACCAACTGGCAAATTCTAGAACTTTAAGGATTGCCGAATGCGCAGCCCAAAGCAGAACCGCGCCCGTCATGCGTCCCGCGCCGCAGTGCAGGATGTCAACCCTACTCCAGCAGCCCTCCGCAGCATTGTCTATGCAGCCCAAAACCAAGATTTGGAAATGGTGCGCCTTTTGACAGTGCAAGAGTGTGGGCGCGTCTCTGGCGAAAGCCCTTGGACGTGGAGAGAACGCGCCTACAAAGGCATTGTTGCCAGCGTAAAGATGGGAGGCCCGCAGTCTCGCCTACTTATTCCTTTGTCCGAAGTGCAGCGATTGATTGCCGAAGGAACCCGGCCTGCAATTGTCGCCTAACTGCAATAAGAAAGGCGACGCTGCCGGGCAGGTGACGCCGCCTTATGCCTAGAAGGGATGCCCAAGAAAGGAAGTTACTGTGGCTATTGTAGCAAACAAACGCAGCAAGTTACAAACACGTAGTTATAATTCGTCTAAGTCAAAGACTAATAGAGCGGATAAGCCGGGGCCGAGCCTTGTATCTAAAGAGCCACAACAATGGTACGAGCGGCTCCGTATTCCCACCGAACTAATCAACGAAGCGCAGGTAATGCGGATAACCAACGCACAGGCCCGCACTACTTACAGCCTTAAAGCACCACCAGCATGGAACCTCGCTGGCAATGTGTTCCCATACCTCGATCGCGAAACGGGCGAACCGACCTACTATCGAGTGCGCCGCGACGATTTTAACGGCGAGGGCGATGGAAACAAGTACCTCGGGAATAGCGCGAAGCAAACGCAGTTTACTCGTACCCTATACACAGCCCCCGATGCCCAATCGCGTTTAGCGGACAAACGGAATCTGCGGGTTCTCGTAGAGGCAGAAAAATCTGTACTAGCTATCACGGCATGGGCAGATCGCGTCGGACGTGTGGATGTTGTGCCTCTGGGTATGGGAGGCTGCAACGGCTGGCGCGATAAGGAATTAGGAGTTCTGGCGGACTTGGGCATTTGCTGCGACGGTTCCCCTGTGGTTGTAATGCTCGACGCCAACGTTTACACCAACAAGGCAGTACACGAAGCACTGCTGGCACTTGTAGCGGAGCTTCGTTCGCGCAAATGTACCGTAACCGTTGCGCTTCTACCGCAAGAGGACGGCATAAATGGCCCGGACGATCTGCTTGCACAGCCGGATGGCGACGAGCGTTTCGCGGAAGTTCTCAGAGATGCCAAAGGAACGGTGGTGGCCCCTTACAGCGAACATGGCTTGGCGGATCGTTTCGCCGCCGAACACAAAAACGAAGCCTGCTACGTGCACGGGATCGGCTGGTATCTCTGGAACGAAGAGCGTTGGCTGCACGACGAACAGGGTCGCGTCGAATTGCTCGT
>Ga0070740_10003749_pt1 | contig 15719 bp, 9 predicted proteins | sample Coa_R2_FD_67286 | JGI IMG/M metagenome (GOLD analysis project Ga0070740, IMG submission 67286) | Surface soil microbial communities from Centralia Pennsylvania, which are recovering from an underground coalmine fire - Coalmine... | ecosystem: Environmental > Terrestrial > Soil > Unclassified ... | reverse complement strand
ACGACTTTTCCCGGGAAGAGCCGGTGACTTTCGCCGGTCCCCGCGCCTCGCTCAATTTCTCGGCGCAACCCTGGGCCGTGCGGCTCAAAAAGCTCTCCGCCGCCTTTCGCGCTCATCCACAAGTGTTGGAATCCAAGCTGATCCTCCACGTGGAAAGCTTAAACAAATCGCTGGTGAATACGGAAGGCACTGCCGTGCAGCACGGGCGCAACTTCCTGCGGCTGATGATTACGGCCCGGGCCCGGGCCGACGATGGAATGGATCTGGACCGCTTCGAAAGCTTTGAGGCGGCGGATCCGTCAGGATTTCCGCCCGACGATCAAATCCTTGCGGTGATCGAGACCATGGCGCGTGAGCTCGAGCAGTTGCGCAAGGCTCCGGCGGCCGAGCCTTTTGTCGGTCCTGCTATATTGAGCGGACGCGCGAGCGGCGTATTCTTTCACGAAATCCTGGGGCACCGCGTGGAAGGACACCGCCAGAAAGACGAGGAAGAAGGCCAGACTTTCGCCAAGAAACTGGGCGAGCCGATTCTGCCGCCGTTTTTATCCGTGATTTTCGACCCGACTTTAAAGAAGCACAACGGCATTGAGCTGAACGGATGGTATGACTTCGACGACGAGGGCGTAAAAGCGAGGCCGGTGACCGTGGTGGATCAGGGGGTGCTGAAAACGTTCTTAATGACACGGTCTCCCATCGCATCCGTCGCGCGGTCGAACGGCCACGCCCGGCGTCAGCCGGGGCGGGAGGTCGTTTCGCGCCAGTCGAACCTGCTGGTCGAGTCTACGCGGCGCGTTTCCGACGAAGAACTGCGCCGTATGCTGATCGCCGAAATCCGGCGCCAGAACAAGCCCTACGGATTGTATTTTCGAGATATACAGGGTGGCTTCACCACGACCAGCCGCGAGGGCGTGCAAGCCTTCAAAGTGATGCCTTTGGTAGTGTACCGGGTTTACGCCGACGGCCGTCCGGATGAGCTGATTCGGGGCGCGGACATTGTAGGAACCCCGCTGGCGGCATTCGGGAAGATCCTGGCCACTTCGGACCGCACCGAAGTTTTCAACGGCTACTGCGGCGCCGAGTCCGGCAGCGTTCCGGTTTCCGCGATTTCGCCGGCCATTCTGGTATCGGAGATGGAAATCGAGCGGCAGCGGACGGCGCAGGACCGGCCCCCGCTGCTGCCGCCGCCTGAAAACTGATGCGACGAATTCTCCTGCTGCTGTTGATCGCCTGCCTGTGCCGCGCCCAGTCTTCGAGCCCGGCGGGGACGGATGTCATTCTGCGTGCGGCAAGCGACGAAATGGCCCGCTCGATGCGCGATCTGCACCTCGAGAGCCTGCCGCGCCCCTACTACATCGACTACATGGTGCTCGATTCCGACAGCTTCAACGCCGCCGCCGTTTTTGGAGGCCTGGCGCGGTCGCAGCGGATTCACTCCCGCGTTCAGGTGGTCAATGTGCGGGTGGGAGATTATCAGCTCGACAACACGAACTTTGTGGGCGGCTCGTTCGCGCACAGTTCCAACTACGACGTGTATACCCTTCCCCTCGACGATGACTACTTCGTGCTGCGGCGGCATTTCTGGCTCTCGACCGATGAAGCCTATAAAGCCGCCGTCGAATCGCTCGCGCGGAAGCGCGCCGCTCTGCGGAACATAAGGCTCTCAGTGCAGCTCGATGACTTCGCCAAGCAACCCCCCACGCAGTCGATCGGCAGCCGGGGCCGGCTGGTGATCGACCAAAAGGCCTGGGAGGAGCGGGTCCGGGAGTTTTCAGCTCTCTTCCGGCGGTTCCCGAAAATTCTATCCTCACGCGTCGTTCTGGAGGCCTCCGCCGGCACCCGCTATTTTTTGAACAGCGAAGGAACGCGAGTGCGGGAGCCCGAAGCCATTTATCTGCTGCAAGCGTTTGCCTCCACGCAAGCTCCGGACGGCATGCAACTGTACGATTCGGTTTCTATCCCCGCGCGCAGCCAGGAGCTTTTGGGCGCTCCGGAACGGATCCGGGCGCAGATCGAGGCCATGGCCCGGCGGCTGAGCGAATTTCAATCGGCTTCGACTCTTGACGGCTACTCGGGTCCTGTGATCTTCGAGGGCACAGCGGCCGGCCAGGTTTTCGCCGAAGCGCTGGGGCGGAATCTCGCCCTCACGCGCCGTCCGCTTTCCGAGGGAGGGCGAGGAACGCTTTTCGGCGTGCCCTCGGGCGGCATCAGCGGCGCGCTGGACGGCCGCCGGAAATCCCGCATCCTGCCGGAGTGGATGGACGTGGTTGATGATTCCACTCAGGCTCAGTGGCAAGGGAAACTGCTGCTCGGCCATTACAACGTGGACCTGGAAGGCGTGAAGCCTGTCCGCGTGGAGCTGATTCATCGGGGGGTGCTCGAAAATTATCTTCTTTCTCGCCTGCCGGTGCGGGGCTTTGAAGGCTCCAACGGGCACGCCCGGCTGCCCGGCCCCGGAGGCACATCGCTGGCCAGCCCCGGCAACCTGTTTGTCATCGCCCACCAGACGGTGCCCGAGGCCGATTTGAAAAAACAATTGATCGAGATGTGCCGCGTCCAGGACCGGGAATTTGGATTACTGGTGCGAAAGATCGATTTTCCCTCTTCGGCGCCGCGGGAAGCCTTGCAAAACATTTTCTCCGGCCAGAGCGGCGAAGATCGTCCTACGAGTATTCCCTTGGCGGTGTACAAGGTTTACGCTTCAGACGGGCATGAAGAGCCGGTGCGCGGTCTCCGCTTTCGAGGCTTCTCCGTCCGCAATCTTAAGGATATTATCGCCGCGGGAGATCAGCCTTTCGTTTTCGATTACATCGATAACGGCGGCCCCTTCGCTTTGATGGAAGGCGCTTACGGTGCGGAGACCAGCGTGATTGCGCCCTCGATTTTGGTGGACGACGTGGAATTGAAGGGCTCGGAAGAGCAGTTGCCGGGCTTGCCGGTCGTCCCGCATCCCTTCTTCACGCGGGCCGCCCGCCAGCCGAATTGAAATCGAGCTGTTCCGGAAGCTCAGTTGATCGCCAGGAGCCGGACGATCTTCCCCAGCGCGTCGACGTCGGCCATGTCAGCCACTTCGGCCGGCGAATGCGAGTAGCGAATCGGCCAGCCGATCGGAATATTGAGCGCGCCGCCGCTCACGAACCGAGAACCGTCATTCGCGCCGCTGGTGACGCCGTATTGCACAGGAATGCCATGGCGGCGGGCCAGTTCCGCCAGCCGCGCCACTGCGGACCGCGGCGTCATGCCGGCGCTATCCATGGCGCGGATTACAAACCCGCCGCCCAGGCGCGCCGCGGCGAATCTCTGATTTTCCAAAGGAGAATCGGAAGAGACGAATGTATCGATGGCGTAGACTTCGGCAGGATGCACCGATTGGGCCAGGAACTCCGCTCCGTGCAGCCCTGTTTCTTCGGCTGCGGTAAACGCAAACCATGTGGGCCGCTTAATGTCCTCCCGGCGGATCGATCGCAGGGTTTCAATCAGGATGGCGCACCCGATGCGATCATCCAGGGAGCGGGAACTGGTGCGGCTGCCCAATAATGGCCGCAGGCGTTTGCGCGCGGTTACCGTATCTCCGGTTTTGATGCCCATCGCCCGGGCCTCCTCCGCCGTCGCCGCTCCGACCTCGACGATGGAGCGGAGCGACGCGCCGCCGGCTTCCCCCTCCGGACCCAGCATGAGCGCCGGGAGCGGCCTGGAGCCGGTGTGTACTACTGCGGGGTGCCATTCGAAAAAGTCGGAAATGCCGCCGCCGCGCGTTTCAACCAGCAAAGAGCCTTCCGGCTGTATGCCCACCACCTCAAACCCCAACTCATCCATGTGGCTCAAAAACAGCCGTTCGGGTTTCTCCCCGAGTTTGATAATGAGGTTCCCTTTTTCATCTACTCGGGATGCCTGCCGCGCCCAGGCCGGAAGCAGGTTCTGAATCGTTTCGCGGATGGGGGCTTCATGGCCGCTGACGCCGGCGGCATTCAGGAGCGTCTCCAGCGTAAAAGCCGGCGGGCGGCTTACCGGCGCGGCCACCGCAGGACGGGGCGCACCGCCCGCTCGAATGCCGCCGAACTCCGCGAGCAGGCTCTCTACGGCGTCGAGGTTGGCCTGTGCTACGGTCTCCACCGGGGTTCCCGCGTTTTCAACGCCCAGCGTCACGGCCGCCGCTTGCGACGGATTCTTCCAGATTTCTTCGTTGGCAAACGCCGGAACCAGGACCTTCTCGACCGCCGCTCGATCAAATTCCAGTTTTCTCTTCTCGGCCAGAGCGGCCAGAATGTCCGCCATTTCGGACGTCCGGTAGGAGACCGGTGCGATTGCCGGATGAGGAGCGCCGCCGGGCTTAATCCAGATCACGCGGTCGGCCGCCACGCGTTCCAGGACCCGCGCCAAACCCTGATTGCCGCCGTACTGCTGCGACACGAAGGCCAGAGTGACCGCGTTCGAGGGCGGCGCTTGCCTCATCCTTTCCGCAAGGGCGATCAAAACTGCTGCCCCGGCCCGAGCCGAGATCCAGGGAGCGCTCATTCGCTTACCGGACCCGAGCTCGGTATAGGATTTCTCGAGCGTGATTGGGTCAAGCAGATCGACGCCTGCTTCCCGAGCCTCTCTTTCCGAGCGCGCCCCGATATCCACGTACATCTGCTCCGGATGCTCCGTCTTGGCTGCCGCCGCGCGCTCCGTTTGCAGGTGCACGGAAAGACCGGCCACCACCCCGTTGATTGCTCGCCCGCTCGCCGTTGTGACTCTCACCGGCTGCGCCAAAAAGAAGCGGTCGAAATCGGGGTGCGGTGGATTGGGCGACAGGCGATAGACCCGGAGGTAGCCATCGGAAGTGATGGCTGACACCAGATAGCCGGGCTCATCGAGTCCCGCAATAAACAACGTATGCGGACGGCCTGCGCCGAATGCGGCCGTCAGCGACCCGGTATTGTCCACTTCCTGCCTGCCGCCCACGGCCTTCCGGACATAGTCGAGGACGGAGCCTTCGTAGCCCGAAGCGCCATCGATCGTGGCTAGCGCTCGTAGATCGTCTCCCGCCCGCAGAAAAAAACAGCAGGCCAGGCATATCGCCGCCAGACGGAGCCAGGCGAGCCGGCCTCGTGTAACCCGATGCGGCTTGCCGGCGGCGCCGTTGCAGGCGAGGCGGCTCAGGTCAACCATGTTTTCACCGGGCGCGTCCTGTCCCCCAACGGATCCAAGCTGGCGGGCGCGCGGGGGCCGGCTATACTTTTAGATATAAGCAATACAATCAATTTCCACCAGAGAATTGCCGGGAATCCCGCCGGCCGCAGCGATCGTCGTTCGCACGGGCGGCTCGGGGCCGAAACGCCCGCGGAACACCTCGTTCATGGCCTGGTAGTCTTTTAAGTCGTTGAGGTAGACGTTGACCTTCAACACTTTTTCCATGGACGAGCCGGCGTTCACCAGAGCTTTTTCCATCTCGTCCAGCACATGTTTCGTGTGGGCCTTGATGTCGCCTGCGAAATGGGCCCCGATTCCTGCGAGAAATAGAAGGTTGCCGTATGAGACGGCGCCGCTGAAAAGCGGCGGCTGAGCCGCTTTCGAGCCGGATGGCCTCGCCCGGTCATGTACCTTCTTTACCGGGGCGGTTTCCGCGGCGCGGGCTCGAGCAGCTCCCGCCAGCGCCGCACCCGCCCCGGCCGCCTTCAAAAAGTTCCGGCGATTGTTTTTTGCGCTCATCCGATCGCTCCTTTTCCGAGTTTGGATGTTATCAAGCCGTTTCTTTCACCGGTCCAGGCCGAAGAATGAATTTCGGCCGGCCGTCCTGATTCGCCAACTCCCAAGCCAGCCGCATCGTAAGCTGCGTGACCTTCAACATCTTCGTGAAATCCAGCCGATCAGGAGTATCGGTGACCTGGTGATATTCGGGATGAAAACCGCCAAACAGCCACACGGCGGGTATGTGCTCGAGAGCGAATGGATAATGATCGCACCGCTGCATGATGTCCAGGGAGTGATCGGCATCGAGACGGAAATCGAGCTTCAGCCCCACTCTCCCGTTAGCGGCCTCCATAGCCCGCCGGAGGTCCGGCGAATAATGGGTCCCAACCGGGTCGAGAACGTTGGCAGTGTCGGCCGGAATGTGCCATCGCCCGTCGGTCTCCGGCCCAGGCGTCTCATTGCGGCCGATCATATCGAGGTCGAGGACGGCAACGGTTCCCTCCAGCGGCCGTAAGGGATGCCGGACGTAGTAAAAGGAACCGAGCAGCCCCTCCTCCTCCGAGCCGAACACAATAAAAAGAAGCGACCGCCGCGGCCGGGCGCCCGAGCCGGCAAATGCTCGGGCCAGTTCCAGAACGGCTGCCGTGCCACTGGCGTTGTCGTTAGCGCCGGGGAAGTATTGTCCGCCGGCCGCTCCCAAGTGGTCGTAGTGAGCGCACACGATCACCGTCTCGCTTTTCAGCTTCGGGTCGCTGCCCTCGATCCAGGCGGCGACATTTACGGAAGAAACCGCCCGGGACCGCAGCAAGCGATGATTGAGGGTCATACGGATGCCGGCCAGTTCGAAGGATTGTGGGCGCAGAGCAGCGTCGATCCTGCTCTCGAGATCCGCCCGCTGTTTGTGTGCGGCCCGCAACAGGTCGTCGGCGACGTGAGAGGCGATGCTCACCAGAGGGATGCCGGTTTCTTCCTCGGCAAGGGCTTGCGCCGGAACATTCGGTTCCATCGCCTTGCCGGAGCTGGCGCGAATGCGGGCGCTGCTTCTGCCGGCGGCAAGCAGGAGCCCGGCGGCTCCGTGTTTCGCGGCGTTGAGCAGCTTGGCGTGGCTGCCTGCGTAAAGAGTATCGCCCCTGCCGTTGAAGACGCTGTCGCCGCGTTCCCTCTGCGGCTCTCCTGCAAGCGCCAGCACGAACTTTCCACGGGCGTTCAGGCCCGCATAGTCGTCATAATGCAGCTCGGGTGCGGTGATGCCATAACCGGCGAACACGACGCCGGCCTCCGTCTCGGCGCTTTTCGGGAACCGGCAGAAAAAATTCCCCGGCGGATGAAATACCGTGCTCAGGCCGGGCTGCTTCTGGAACAGCCATCCCAGGGCGGATTCGCTGTCATCGATCTCGAATTCCAGCAGAGGGATCTGTTGAAAATAGCTCCCGGCGCCGGCCACGGGTTGGAGTCCGGCGTTTCGCATGGCAGCGGCGACGAAATCCGCCGCTGATTGCGATCCCGGCTCGCCCGAAAGCCTGCCCGCGAGCGCCCGGGAGCACAGGAATGTCACGTCCGAGCGCATCCGTTCGGCGCTCAACCGTCCTACCGGGACGTCGACCGAAGGCGCCGCGCCCGGGACCGCGCCCAACGCGTATGCCAGGAGCGCGGCGAAAATCCACGCAATCGCTGTTGGCGGCCGCCCGTTCATCGCGACCGCCCGAGTTGATATAGGCCGCCATCCACGAGCAACGCTTCTCCCGTCATAGCGGTTGCGTCGGCGGCTAGAAACAGGGCCGCTTGGGCCACTTCCTCGACCGTTGCCAGCCGCCCCAGGGGAGTCACTTTGGCGCCGTGCTCAAACGCTTCCTCGGGCCAGCCCGCAAATCGCGTACGTACCAAGCCCGGGCAAACGGCATTCACCCGAATATCGGGAGCCAGCACGCGCGCCAACGACTTGGTCAGTGAGAGCGCGCCTGCTTTCGCCGCCGCATAGGCCATGGAGCTTCCCGCGGCGTGGAAGGCCGCCGACGACACCAGGTTTACGATGGAAGCCCCCTTTTGCTTCCGCATCAGCGGCACGGCCGCCCGCACGCAGTAGAACAGGCCGCGCAAGTTGACGTCGAACGTCCGGTCCCAGATCTCGTCTGTCAGAGCGTCGAGCTGGTGGTGCGGCACTCGCGTACTCCATCCCGCGTTGTTCATCAGCACGTCCAGCCGGCCCCAGCGTCTCTCTACCTCGGCGATCATCCCTTTGACGTCGGCTTCGCGGCGCACGTCAGCGCGGTATGCGGCTGCATTTCCGCCGTTCGCGCAGATGTCCCGCGCGACCTCCTCAGCTTCTGCCTGCGATTGGCTGTAATTCACGACGACCGTGGCGCCCTCGCGGGCAAACAGATGCGAGATGGCCCGGCCAATTCCCGTCCCGCCGCCTGTGACCACGGCGATGCGATCTTTGAGTTTCATGACGAAAGTACCGGCTACGGACAAGGCGCCCGCCTGCCTCGATCGCTTGCCAGGCCCAGCAGGCGGCGCGCCCGCAGACATCCACGGCCGCGGGCCAAGGCCGGCAAGGGGACGCGGCAAGCTATCCTGCAATTCCAGCGACTACTTCATAGAACATTCGCAGGCCCTTTTCAAACGGGGCCACCGGCATCCGCTCGGCATCGGAATGCATGGACATCACTTCTTCGGCCGACAGCACTACCGGAAAAAATCCGTAGACATAGCGGTCCGGGCGGCGGAAGAAATTGCCATCGGTGCCAAAAGGGGTCAGATACGGCGTCACCTTGGCGTTCGGCGCTTCCCTGGCCACGGTCGTTTCGATCAGCCGGAAGAGCTCGGTGTCCGCCGGGCTTGGCGGTTGAGAGGGCTGGTGATGTACATTCTCGATTTTCAATTTCGGCTCGGCGCCAGTCTTGCGAACCCACTCGATAAATTCGTCGACCGGTTGGCCTGGCAGCAAACGGCAATCGATCGAGGCGGTCGCGATGGACGGAACCACATTGTCTTTCGGCGGGTCGCCCACGCCCGCGCGGAAGCTGGTGAGCGCAATGGAATTTCGCCGCATCGAATTGGCAAATCGGTTGTCAGCCAGAGTTCCCAGCCGGGTCAGCATCTGGTCCAAAATCGGGTCGGTGCGTTTGGGCGGAGCCGTTTCGACAATGCGGCGGAGCACGCCGGAGAGCATAGCAATGGCGTTGTCATCGGCAGGCTGGGATCCATGTCCGCCGGTGCCCTCCACGGTGAGGTGCAGCCATAGCACCTGCTTCTGCGCCACCGAGACCCCGTACACATCGCCTTCCGGCGTAAACAGCCGGTTCGCCGAGAAGCCGCCCTCTTCGAGTACGTACTCCGACTCGACTTTCTGAGGATATTTGTCGAGCAGAAATTTCGCGCCCGAGCCCCCGCCGACTTCCTCATCGGCTGTCGCAGCAAAGATGACATCGCGCTTGAGAGGGACGCGGTTCCGCTTGAGCAGCAGGAACGCCATCAGGTGGAGAATGCCGGTGGACTTCATATCCACAGCTCCCCGGCCCCAGAGCCGGTTGAGCTGTATTTCCGCTCCCCAAGGATCGGTCTGCCACCGGCTGCGGTCGGCGGGGACGGTGTCGGTGTGGTTCAGGAGCAGCAGCGCGCGCTTGCTCCCGTTGCCTGGCAGGCGCGCGAGCAGATTCACTTTTCCCGGCGCCGCTTCCAGCCGCTCACTTTGGATGCCTTCTTTTTGCAGAACTCCGGCCAGAAAACTCACCGCGCCTGCTACATTGCCCGGTGGGTTCGAAGTGTCAATGCGGATATATTCGCGCAAGCGGCCGATGGCCTCTTGCGATGCTTTGGTCCAATCGGTTCCTGCCCCTCGCGCGGCAGGCGCGCCGGCGGCGGCCGCTGCCATGCCGAGCAACAGTTTTCTCCGCGTCATGCGCACTATTCTAACCCAGGCCCTCCGCTAAACCGAACGGAACGGCGACGCTCGGTGCGCCGTCTCACCGCACACCGGCGCCGGAATTCAGGAGTCTCTCTTTGCAGAGCGCCGGCCGGCCAGGTTTCTATTCCGCTTTTTTTGAGCGCCAGACGTATTGACACCCAAATCCCCGTCCGCATAATCGCGTGGAAGGGAGCGGCGCATGTTGCGTATAAATTCCTGGCGCGGAGCCGGCGCGGTGTTGTGGTTGCTTACGTTTGGCATTTCCTCCCCTGCCCAGCGGCGAGGACGTTGGGAGTACCTGGGGGAGGCCAACGTGGACGGCGCACTGGATCACGACAACATCGTCGTAACGGGCGCGCGTGGCAAGTACCGGGCCATCCAGATACGGGTCGAACGAGCGCCCATCGAGTTTGATCGGGTGATCGTGCATTACGGCAATGGAAGCGCAGAACCGATTCCGATCCGCCGAGGGATTCCCGCCGGAGGCCCGACGCGCGCGATCGACCTTCCGGGCGACCGCCGATCGAGAGCGTAGAATTCTGGTACGCCCACGCTGGCAGGATGCAGAACGCCCCAGGGTTCGCCTCTTTGGGATGCGGTAGCTGGCGGCCGTTCTGCGTATTGTTCTCTCTTTGTCGTCTCTGGAGCGCATCGCTCTGCGAACCCCGCCCCTCCGCGTTCCAAAGTCGGGCGTCGCCAAGATAGATGCCGATCGGGCGATGGCAATTTCCCTCCGCGCCGAACGGATCGGGATTGGCTCGCCCGAGCTCAGTTTGCTCAGCTTTTGCGAGCGTCCTACTTTTTGCGTTCCCACATCCAGAACCCTGCCGGCTTTTCCATCACCGCCGGTTTCGTGTGTTAGCATGAAACCTGGACTTGACCAGGCGTCCGGAGAGGTGCTGGAGTGGTCGAACAGGGCTGCCTGCTAAGCAGTTACACTGGCAAAACCGGTGTCGGGGGTTCGAATCCCCCCCTCTCCGCCAGAATCTTTGGCTCTACACCAAGAGGGTAGCTGAACCCCAAGAGCAGCGAAGGACACACGCGCCATCTTCTCGGCTGGAGCTTGATTGGGCCGCGGAGTTTAGCGTTTCAGAGAAGAAATAATTGCCGATAAGCCTGCCGCGCTCTCTCGAGGTTATATTCGGCTTCAATTTTTTTCCGGCCGGCCTCCCCCATTTCGCGTCGGCGCCCGGCATTGCTGAGCAGTGCGTCGATGACTTTAGCGAACTCTGCGGCTTCGCGCCGCCCCGGCTCGACAAGGACCCCATTATGCTCATCGACAACCTCATCGATCGCGCCGGTTCGGGAACAGATCACGGGACGCTGGCTCGCGAGGGCCTCGAGAACAATGAGGGGAATGCCTTCTGCTTGCGACGGAACGACAACGAGATCGCAGCCGGCCACCACCGCGGGCATTTCCTCGACATGTCCCAGCAGCGAGAAGAGCGCTTCGATGCCCCCCGTGCGAATTCGCGCCTCGAGTGCGCTCCTCTGCTCGCCATCGCCGGCGACCACGAAATGAAAGTCGCGCGCCGGCCGAAGCCGCACCAGTTCGGCTGCAATATCGGCCAGAAGCAGTGGGCGTTTGATTGGGTCAAGCCTGCCGGCGAACAAAATGTTCTTTACGGCGGCGCCGGGAAAAGGCGCAGGCCGGAATCGCTCGAGATCCACGCCGTTCCGAATGAGCCAGATTTTTTCCGCCGCTACACCTGCGGCGCGAACGCGTCTCCGCGCTGCATCCGAGATGACGATGCGCAGGTCGATTTCAGAGGCGACAGGGGCGCTCGCACTCACGAAATCCCATGCGCGGTCCACCGCGTGGATCCAGTCCACAATCTGCAACGGGGGTAGAAGACTGCGCAGGTGGGGAATGGCGCTGTAGGCGGCGAGCGAGTTCTGAATAACGATAGTGTGAAACTGCCAGTTACGGACTATAGAACAAATCGCCGCAATCATACGATCTGATCCGACGAAGCGCGCCAGGTCGTAGACATGATCGGTCCTTTGGCGCCATCGCTGCTCCCAGCGGGAATCGTGCGATTGCGTGGCGATCAAGAAGATCTCGCAGGCAGCACGGTCGATGGCTCCGGCCGCTTCCAACAGCACGCTTTCCGCTCCTCCGGGGCCGAGGTGCGGCGTGAGCAGGGCGATGCGGCGGCGGTCCGCCGGGCGCGGCATATAGCAGAGCGGCTCGACAAGCTGGCCTAAGGCCAAGATCGATTTGGGCTGAAATTTGAGATAGAAGCTCAGGTCAAATACGCTGCGGCCCGCCGCCCGGTTGATGCTCTCCTTGATTCGCAAAGGGATCAGCCGGCCGGCCGATTGGAGCGGATGGCGGAGCCAGGAGCTAAGGGACAGCAACTCGGCGTTGACCAGATGCCGGCGCACCAGCTCCCAGACCCTTCTCCCGGCAGCCGGACGGGCGGCGCAGGGGACGCCGGCAGATTCGATTTTTTCCGCGATTTCCCGAAAATCGTTGATCCTTTCCAGGGTCCGGCGGCTTGCGCACAGGCATCCATCGGGCAGGCGCGTAGCTGCGCGCCCGCTCCACACAGCCAGGGCGCAGAGTTCAGCGCTGTGAGCGTCGATTTCTCCGGCCGGCGGAATCAGAAAAGCCGGAGCGCGCGATCGCTCGAGGGCGGTGCCCGGAAGAGATGCCGGTTGCTCCTGGACGTCCTTGATCGTTTGCGCCGCCGCGACGGCGCGTCCCACAATGCAGACCGCCGGCGCCCATTGCGCCTTGATGCGGGCGCGGCCCTCCGGCGAATAAAGCTGTGGGTGATTCGCCCGTATTTTTGCGACCAGTTCTGCATGGTGTTCGCGCGCCACAGTCAGCAGCGAGCGGCCGTGTTTGCGGTATTCAAACAGGGCTCGCGGCAAATGACGCCCATATCGCCCGCGCTCCGCCAGCCGCAGCCAGAAGTCCCAGTCCTCGTAACCGAGGCGCATGGAATCGTCATAACCGCCAGCCGCTTCCCAATCGCTTCGCCGGATGAGAGAAGCGTAGATCAGCGTATTCTGATCGAGCAGCCGGAAAAGGTTGTAATCGTCGAGACGCTCGACATACTGTTTTTCGCCGAAAACGCGATAGTCGGTGTAGATAAAGGCGGCCTCCGGATGAGCCCGGGCCTCGCGAACGCATTCGCTGACGAACGCGGGATCCAGCCGGTCATCGGCGTCAAGTGGAACGACGTAGTCGCCGCGCGCCGCGCGAAAGCCGCTGTTGCGGGCCGCGGCCAGACCCTGGTTGCTCTGCTCGATGTAGCGGTCGGCCCCGCCGGCCGCGGATTTGAGAAGCTTGCGCGCCTCCGGATGATCCGTGCCATCATCGACCAGAATGATTTCGACCCGGCCATACGTTTGGGCGCGGACGCTGGCTAATGTCTCTTTCAAAAAACGGGTGGGGTTGTAGCAAGGAATGACAACCGAAACAGATCCCATTACCGTGATGCCGCCGGCGGCAGCGGTATATAAATGCACCGATCCGCCTCGCTGAATCGGAGCGTGCTCGAGCGGATGGCAATCCGCTCATAGTTGCGGGCAAGATCGCAGAGCCCGGCCCGCAGGAATCTGGCCTCAGCGCTTAGTCTTGATGCCTCCCGCAGAATATCCTGCGAAGCGCTGTTTTCGAGCATCCGGAAAGCCTGATCAAAAGACAGCAGAATCGGTGAATCCGCCGTTTGCTCGGCCACGGCGTGGCCGAAAAAGTATAGCTTTTCTTCTTCGGAACGGTGGAGCGTTTCCCACTGCAGCCGGAGCCGCAAAACATCTGCGGCCCGGGCGAAAGAATAGCCGGTCAGCCGCACTCCGTTGGCAAACTCGACGCCGCAGCGCTCCATTGGATGCGGCTCCAGGCGGAACCGGTAATCAGCCGGCGGCTTCCGGTTCGGCTCAAAGACCGCCGCCGTGTACAAATCCCGGACCGGGACCGTCGAAGCCCAGAGAGTGGCCCGCATTTGGGCTTCGGGATCGAACAAGCCGAAATGCAAGCGAGCCCCCTCGGCGCAAGATGGCGGGAGCAGGAGGCAACGCGACTCATACCCCTCATCGCCCGGGCGCCACGAGGTCAGATCCGGCCTCCCACGCAGAATTTCATGATCCATAGAGCCTAAAAGCGCTCCCTGCGGGTTGACAATGTGTGCGAAACAGCGCCAGCGCCTCTCGGGAGTCTTCAAGCACCGCCAGCGGGTTTCCAGCACAAACACGCCGCATTTTTCCGAGAAACGCAATCCGGTGACCTGAAGCTGATCTGCAAAATGCAGCGCCACGTCATCGATCTGGGGTAGTGGGACCGGCGCAGACCCCGGCGAAAAGCAGTCCGGCGCCACGCTGAGATCCTCGATGCTCGTTTCGCCGAGAAGAAGCGTTTTCCCGGACGCGGGCGCCTTCGCAGCGGCAGCGATCATGGCCTCGAGATCCATCCACGCATCCGATTCCAGCAGCCATCGCCGGCCGGCCTTCGAAATCACCAGCCGCAGATCAGGATCCGCTTCGGCGAGAAAGGCGACGCCCTCGGGAGCTTCCGCGCTCTCGTGAATCAACTCGATCACCCGGACTGCGGGCAGCCGCTCCCGGAGGAAAGGAACAATGCTGAGACCCGGGGGGCAATTCTGGATTACAAGCACGTCAATTTTCCAGTTGACCACGAACCAATAATACGCGGCCGTCATCTCTGCCGGCTCGATAAGCGCGGCCAGATTGTAGACGTGTGGAGTGATCTGCCGCCACCGGTCGCGCCATTCCGAGCGATTCGCTTCGAGCGCAATGATGAACAGGTCGCAGCGGTCGCGATCCACGCTGTCCGCTAGCTTGAGCAGCAGATTGTGTTGTTCGCCCGGCCCCAGATGGGGGACGATCAGGGCCACCCTTCGCTTTGAGGACCCGTCCCTCGCCGGCGGCGTCGGCCGCGTCAAATAACACAGCGACTCTGGCCGGGGAACCTGTCGTGTTGGAGCGTGTTGCTCGATGGCGGCAAGACTTGCAACTCCGCTCAACATGCCGCGAGCGAGACCCAGGGAGCCGTCCGGGAGGCGCACGACCGATTTGCCGCTGAAAACAGCCAGTGCGCACAGTTCCGCGCTTTGCGGATCGGTGATTCCCTCGAGCGCCGGAATCAGGAACGCGGGAGCCCGCGAAGCCGCCAATGCGCGAGCCGGATCTGTTTCGCAGAGAACTTGGACATCCTCGATGGTTTGCCGGGCGGGCACTAGGCCCTCCTCCGCGGCCAGAATACATACAGCCGGCTCCCAGCAGATCTTAGCCTGTAGGATTCCCTCGCGCGAATACAGCCGCGGGTGATTGGCGCGGATCCTCGCGACGAGTTCTTCATGCCGCTCCCGAGCCGCGCTGTACAAAGAAGGGCCGTGCTTTCTGTATTCATACAGCACTTTCGGCACATAGCGGCCGTAGCGGCCCTGCTCAGCGAGCCGGAGCCAAAAGTCCCAGTCCTCGTAACCATCGCGCATCGATTCGTCGTATCCGCCGGCCAGTTTCCAGTCTGCTTTCCTCACCAAAGAGGCGGCGCTGACGGTGTTGTGGTCGAGCAACTGATAGAGATTGAAGTCAGCGGCCCGCTGGATGTACTCCACGTCGCCGAAAACTTGATATTCCGAATAGGCATAAGCGGCCTCGGGGTGCGCTTCGAGCAGGGGCACGCATTCGGCCAGATAATTTGGCTTGAGGCGGTCGTCGGAATCGAGCGGCAACACATACGTCCCGGCGGCCGCTCGAAAGCCGGCGTTCCGCGCGGCTGATACGCCGCGGTTCGTTTGGCGAATGAAGCGGTCCACTCGCGGGCGCGCCAGTTCAAGATATTGGCAGGCTGCCAGCCGGTCGGTCCCGTCGTCCACGAGGATGATCTCCAGGGGCGAATATGTTTGCGCGCGGACGCTGTCGATGGCTTCCTCGAGGAAGCGGCTCGGGTTGTAGCAGGGGATGACAACGGAAACCAGCGGGGGAAACGGCATAGCCTAGGGAGAGGAGCGCGGCGGGAGCGGAAGAAAAATCGCTTTCTGCTGCTTGCTCATCGTCAGGCTGCTTGATCGGATCGCAAGGCGGTCCAGCGGGCGATCGATGTCGAATAGCCCTGCCCGTAAAAATTTGGCTTGATCGCTGAGTTTCGAAACATCGCGGACGATGTCCT
>Ga0070740_10003748_pt1 | contig 15719 bp, 12 predicted proteins | sample Coa_R2_FD_67286 | JGI IMG/M metagenome (GOLD analysis project Ga0070740, IMG submission 67286) | Surface soil microbial communities from Centralia Pennsylvania, which are recovering from an underground coalmine fire - Coalmine... | ecosystem: Environmental > Terrestrial > Soil > Unclassified ... | reverse complement strand
GGTAGCGGAGCGCCGAATTCGGAATCTTCAACACGTTCTCCCGCTTGTCCACCAGCACCCGCACGTTCGCGGTCATGCCGGGCAGCAGCTTCAAATCGGGATTCGAAACCCCGATCACCACGTCATACGTGATCACGTTCTGCGTGTTGATGGGCTGTTGCCGTATCTGCGAGACCACCCCTTTGAAACGCACGCCCGGAAACGCATCTACGGTGAACATCGCGGTCTCTCCCAGCTTCACCTTCCCGATATCGGCTTCATCTACGTTCGTGTCCACCTGCATCTTGGTGAGATCCTGCGCGATGACGAAAATGGTGGGCGCCTGGAAGGACGCCGCCACCGTCTGCCCCACGTCCATCTGCCGCGCGATTACGGTTCCGTCCACCGGCGCTGTGATCCGCGTGTGATCGAGATCAACCTGCGCCTGCTCCAGCGCGGCCTGATTCTGCTTCACCTGCGCCTCCGCCGAGCGCCGTTCTGTCACCGCCACATCATATTGGGCCTGCGCCGACTGGACCTGGTGCGCGGCGGCCTCCACCTGCGCCTGAGCCGCATCCTGCGCCGCGACCGCCTGGTCGTAGGTCGCCTGGGCCGTATCCAGATCATCCTGCGACAGGATCTTTTCATGAAATAGCTCCAGCCGCCGTTCATACTTCACCTTGGCGTCCTGGCTCGCCGATTTCGCTTTGACCAGGTTCGCCTGGGCCGTCGCAACGGCGGCCTGCGCGGCGGCGATATCGGCTTTGGCCCTGGCTTCATTGGCCTGCGCGTTCACCACCGCGGCCCGGGCACTGTCGAGATTCGCGCGCGCCTGGTCCACCCGAGCCTCGAACATCTGCGGATCGATCAGCGCGATTAACTGCCCTTTGTGAACCTTGGTGTTGAAGTCGGCGTAGAGCGCTTTGATATTGCCGGAAACCTGGCTGCCGACCTGCACCGTGACCACAGCGTTGCAGTTTCCGGTGGCCGAGATCGTCGACTGGATGTCGCCGCGCTCGACCACGGCGGTCTGAAAGCGCAGCGCTCTTGAATTGTGGCGGTAAAACCATACGCCCCCCGCCAGCAGCGCCGCCGCAGCCCCGGTCATCAGAGTCGTCTTCGTCCTTTTCATCGCTACTTACAGGACGATAAAAGAAGGCGCCAAGATTGTCGCGGTGTATGTAGATCCAGTAACGGTTTGTCAGGAACCGCAAAGGCCCGGCCCTGCTCCGCCCGGGATTGCCTCCCGCTAGGCTGCCTCGCGGCTGTCGCCGGCGCTACTGCGCGCCGCCTGCGATCCAATAGCCGGGACGCGTCCGGACCTTCAGATTCGGCCGCCCTTTCACGCGCACTTCAATGGTGTGGAAGCCGGCCTCGTCCAGATTGTTCGGCGTGTAGCTGAGCAGATATTGACTGTGGATCTCGGCGCCGACCGCCGTGATTGCGTCGTCCAGCCCGCGCTGGCTGGCGAACGAAAACTCCCGCCCGCCCGTGTACTTGGTGTATACCTCCGACGGGTTGTCGATGAAGATCCCCTTAACCCCTTTGAAGATCTCGACGAACATCGGAACAAAATTGCCCGTCTGGCGGTTTTGCAGCACTTCGGTCGGCGTCATGACCTGACCGGTCGGCGAATGATGCGCCTCCGGCGGAATTGCGTCCGGCCGCGGCACGGGAGCCTTCCGCGTGAGCGAGCTGATGAAATGCGAAATATCGATCGAGTAGATAATCACGTTGGCAAACTGCGCCGCCGTCATCACTTCGCGCGGGCGGAATGACCCGCCCACATCGCGGGTCTCGCTGATCAACAGAATAATGCGCCGCCGGTCCTGCGGCCGGTTGCGCAGCATGTTGATCGCCTGCATCGTCGCGTCGTTCAGCATGCTGGTGCTGCTGCCCGGCGTGAGCTTTTTGAACGCAGCGTCAATCTTTCCCTTCTCCGTCGTGAAATCTTGCAGCGTTCGGATGCGATGATCGAACGCCAGCACCGCCGCCTCGCCCTGATCGCCCAAAACCAGCGCATCCAGTTCCGCGCCGATTTTTTGAATCTTCGGGAGTACGCCCTCCACCTGCGCGTTCGCCTGAACCGCGATCACCATCGAAATCGGCTCATAGGTTACATCCTGCTGGATACGCTGCAGCTTGTCGTTGTCATACAGCACAAAATCGTTAACGGTCAGGCCGTTGACGAAATTGCCATCGCGATCCGTAACCGTGGTGGGCGCAATGACTACTTTAACCGTCGTGACGATGTCGCTCCGCTTCGGCAGATCATCCTGCGCCAGGAGCGTGAGAACACAGAGCAGCAGTATCCCGGGAGTTCTCATACAGTTGTGGGACGTCCTTCGTTTCCGTGGAGTTTCGGACTGTGGGCCGTGCGCCCCTGTAGCAGGTCCACCACATGCGCCGCCAGCCCCGCCACAGCGTCCAGAGATTCAACCGCGCCTTTCGGCGAACCCGGCAGATTGATGATCAGCGTTCGGCCGCGAACGCCGCAAATTGCGCGAGACAAGGCTGCCAGGGGCGTGTGCTTTCGCCCCTCAAAACGCATGACTTCCGGTATGCCGGGAATCTCGCGCTCAATTGCTGCGCGCGTTGCTTCGGGCGTGACATCGCGATGAGCGATTCCGGTGCCTCCCGTCGTCAGAATGACATCTGCGCCGCCCGAATCCGCAATGCTCTTCAACAGTTCCGTGATCTGCTCCTGCTCATCAGCCACAGCGGCGCGGCGCACGACCGTCCAACCCGCCTGCCGCGCGCGTTCTTCCAGCGCCGGTCCCGAGCGGTCCTCCCGCTTGCCCGCTATCGTGGAGTCGCTTACCGTGATGATGGCCACGTGAATCATCTCTGGCGATCGCTCTCCGCCGCTTCGCGAGTCCAGCGGCCGCTCTTGCCGCCGGATTTTTCGAGCAAGTAGAGGTCCTGAATCTCTATCGCCTTATCGAGGGCTTTGGTCATGTCGTAGATGGTGAGCGCAGCCACCGCCGCCGCTGTGAGCGCCTCCATCTCGACGCCCGTCGGCCCCGTGGTCGCCGCGGAAGAGATAACGCGGACTCCTTCGGCTTCAAGCGACGTCTCGACATCGGCGTGGGTCAGCATCAACGGATGGCACATCGGGATCAGATCCGACGCGCGTTTCGCCGCGGCAATGCCGGCCACGCGCGCAACCTCGAGCGGATCGCCTTTGGGATTCGACGCCAGTTGTTGCACCACGGCAGGCCGCATCTTGACGAAGGCATGTGCGCGGGCAATGCGCTTGGCGTCGCTTTTTGACGAGACGTCCACCATGCGCGCGCGGCCGGAGCGGTCGTAGTGGGAGAGCTGTTTCATTTCAGAAGCGCACGAATCCAGTCGCCGGCCTCCCAGCTCTCGCGCTGCTCTTCCGTGACCAGGAACGCATTGGCGCGGGCCAACGATGGAACATCGCTCGATCCGGCCCACCGCACGGGCGTGATTCCGCCCTGATCGTCGACGATGGCGGGAAGAAACCGGGTCAGTCCCGGCCGATGCCGAAACGGCTCAGTGAGCCGCGCGTGCAACAGCGGCAGCGGCGCTGCGCTGCATCCGCCCAGCAAATCGAGCGCCGCGCGCGCAAACAGCTCAAAGCATACCATGGTCGATGCAGGATTACCAGGCAACCCGAAGAAGAAGCGTCCGCGCGCCCGCCCGAACACCAGCGGCTGCCCGGGTTGGATGCGCACGCGATCGAAATAAAATTCGGCGCCCAGATCTGCGAGAACTCGTTCCACGATGTCATACTTGCCCGCCGAAACGCCTCCGGAGAGCAACAGCAGGTCGGCTGCGAGACCGCGCTCGATCAACTCGCGAGTCGAAGCGTAGTTGTCGCGGGCGACCGGCAATATGTCGGCTGCGCCGCCCGCTCGCGCAACCTGAACCGCCAGCGCATAAGCGTTCGAATTGCGCACCTGAGACTCGCGCGGCGTGTCCTCGATGTTCACCACCTCGTCGCCGGTCGAGAGGATGGCGACGCGCGGCCGGGCATAGACGCGAGGGCGGACGCAGCCCACGGCGGCCAGTTGGGCGATCCTGGCGTAATCCAGACGCCAGCCGCGGTCGACCACAACTTCGCCGGCGCGCGCTTCCACGCCCTGCGCATTGATGAAGTCGCCGGCGCGGACGGGCTTCTCCGCGCTGATGCGATCGCCGTTCCGTACGACGTGCTCCACCATGATGATGGCGTCGGCGCCATCGGGCGTCGGCGCGCCGGTCATAATCTCCACGGCTTCTCCCGGACCAACCTGGCCCTGGAATCCGGCGCCGGCGCGAGCCTCGCCGATCACGCGCAGGTTGCGGGGCGGGTCGGCGGAGCGCACCGCAAATCCGTCGCGCACGGATCGCGCAGTCGGCGGATAATCGCGGTCGGCGCGGACCGGCTCGGCCAGCACCCGGCCGGCTGCGTCCAGCAGCCATACGGTCTCAACGCGCGGCGCGGCCGCATGCGCGCAAACCGTTTGCAGGACGCAGGATCGCGCCTCGTCAAACGAGAGCGTTGCCACTCCTTAATTTTAAGAGAGGCGTGGCGTGCGCTTCTTCGCTCGCCGCCGCGGGCGCCCTTTGCGCTTACACTCATGATTGAGGAAGTCGAATGCAGACCGCGCCCCCCACGGAGAAATTGGCATGGAATCGCTTAACGCTCAATGACATGGCGGATCGCGTGCGGCGCCGGGAGATCTCGCCGGTCGAACTCGTCGACGCGCACCTGGACGCAATCGAGCGCTTCAATCCCTCGATTAACGCCTTCGTCATGGTGTTCGCCGATCAGGCTCGGGTCGCTGCGCGGCGCGCTGAGGCCCTGGCCATGCGGAACGAATTCTCCGGCCCGCTGCACGGCGTCCCCATCACAATCAAGGACAGCTTCGACATGGAGAACCTGCCGACCTCGTGCGGCAGCCGCTTCTTCCAGAATCTTCCCGCGCGTCAGACCGCCACGTCCGTACAGCGGCTGCTGGATGCAGGGGCCATCATCCTCGGCAAAACCAATTGTCCCGAATTTCTGGCCAGCTACGAAACCGACAACTTCATCGCCGGCAGAACCAACAATCCCTGGGATCTCGAGCGGACGCCGGGCGGATCCAGCGGCGGCGAAGCGGCGGCGATCGCATCCTTCATGTCTGCGGGCGGCTTGGGCAGCGACGGCGGCGGATCGATTCGCATCCCGGCGCACTTCACCGGAATCGCGGGGCTGAAACCGACGCCGGGCCGCGTCTCCGCCGCGGGTCATGTACCCGAGATCACCCATCCCGGCGGGCTGCTCGGAGTCGCCGGGCCCATGGCGCGCAATGCAGCCGATCTGCGGACGATGTTTCAGACGCTTGCCGGATATGATCCGGCGGACCCGTTCTCGGCGCCCGTCCCCCTACGCGACGAATCGGATGCGCGCCTGGATTCGATTGGCATCGGCGTCATGGAGCGATATCAGAGCGTGCCCGTGCAGCCGGTCATGCGCGACGCCGTGGCGTCGGCGGCGCGCGCTCTGGAATCGCTCGGCGCTCGCCTCCGGAGCTTTCACTCCGAGAGCCTGGACCGTGCGCCCAATCTGTGGTGGTTCTTTTTCGGCGTCCTCCCGTCGCGGTTGACGCAGGAGCTGATCGCCGGCCGCGAGCAGGAAGCGCATTGGACCGGCACGGAATTTCTCGCCCGAGCGCTCCAAGAGCCCGAGCCGGCGGCGCGTCATGTGCTGGATGCGCTGGCGCAACGTGACAAGCTGCGATGCCGGCTGCAGCGCGAGATGCAGGAAACCCCGGTGCTGCTCACACCGGCGTGCGGAGTCGCAGCCTTCCGCCACCGGGAACGGCGCTGGCAGACGCCGGAAAAGAACATTGGACTCTTCGAAGCCATGATGACAGCGACGCCGTTCAACCTGGTGGGCTTTCCTGCGCTGGTGATCCCCTGGATGCTGACCGGCGACGGATTGCCGGTCGGCATTCAACTGGTGGGAAGACCGTATACGGAGGAGCTGCTGCTTGAGATCGGCGTACGGATGGAGGAGGCTCGGGGACCGTTTCCTGCTCCTCCCGGATTTTAGCCGTCCATCCGGCGGACGGAGAGCGGTGGGCGAGGCGGTTTGCGCGCAATCAGAACGCCGGTTTGTGGTAAGTTGCGTCAGGAGAACACAACAGCACTATGCGCGTACATCACTATTGCACTCTGACGTTCGTTCTCGGCTTGGCGGGAGCGACAATGATTCAGGCGCAAAGCGCCAGTCCGATGAGCAGCGAGCTCAAACAGATGTACACCGGCGTGAAGAACAACGTGATCCGAGCCGCTGAAAAGATGCCCGAAGAAAATTACAGCTTCAAGCCGGTCCCCGAGATACGCACTTTCGGTCAGCTTGTGGCGCATGTGGCGGACTCGGTCGCCCGCACATGCTCCACCGTGAACGGTGAATCGAAATCGGTGAACGCCGCCTCCAAGACCACCAAGGCGGACATCGTAGCGGCGCTCAAGGACGGCTTCGCGATGTGCGATGCCGCGTACGATTCCTTGACGGACGCGAGCGCGGCTCAGATGGTGAAGCTCGGGCGCGGAGAGCGCACTCGAATGGGCGCGCTCACGGGGAACCTTTCGCACGCCAATGAGGAATACGGGTACATGGCGGTGTATTTGCGGTTGAAGGGCGTCGTGCCGCCGTCCAGCGAAGGGCGTTAAGCAACGCGACGGTTTCCGCCATTTGCTGCGGAGCCGAGATCCCGGGCGAGCGCGCCAGTTGTGGACGGGCGGCTGCCGGGGCCGGGGTCTGCTCTGTACCGCAGTAAAGCCCTGGTCCAGAATAGGAGTGGAGACGGCCCATGCGCATTCTCGTCATCGACGACGATTCAGAGTTGTGTTCGCTGCTGGACGAATTCCTGACTCGCGAGGGGTACGAGGTCGATTTCGAGAACGAAGGACGCCGGGGGCTGGAACGCGCGCTCAAAGGCGAGCATGACCTGATCGTGCTGGACGTCATGCTGCCGGGCATGGACGGGTTTGAAATCCTGCGCCGGCTGCGGCCGCACAGCAAGATTCCGGTCATCATGCTGACGGCGCGCGGCGAGGACGTGGATCGCATTATCGGCCTGGAGATCGGGGCTGATGATTACATGCAGAAGCCCTTCAACCCGCGCGAGCTGTCGGCGCGGATCCGCGCCATTCTGCGGCGCATCGAAACCAAGCCGGCCGGGGGCCGCATCGAAGTCAACGGGGTGGTGCTCGACCCGGGAACGCGCGAAGTGTTCTGCGAAGGACAGCGGATTCAGACGACGACGCTGGAGTTCGACATACTCGAGATCCTGATGCGTTCGGCCGGGCGCGTGGTGTCGCGGGACATGCTGATGGAGGCGATGTACAATCGCAAAGCGACGCCGTTTGACCGCTCGATTGACATGCATGTGAGCCATTTGCGCAAGAAGCTGGAGAACGGACGCACGCTGATCAAGACCATTCGCGGCGTCGGCTACCAGTTCTGCACGGCCGGCGAGGAGGCGTCGGGGTGAGATCGCTGTTTGCGAAAATCCTGCTCTGGTTTCTGGCGACGACGATCATCACCATCGCCGCGGTCGCCCTGTCCACGGCGATCAGCTCGACATCGGAGCGCCAGCAGCCGCCGCCGCCGGTGATGATGCGCATCCAGTCGCGCGAGGCGCGCTGGGCGTATGAAAACGGCGGCAAACCCGCGCTGGCGGCGACGGTGCAGCGGTTCAAGCAGGTGACCGGCAACGATTTCATTCTGGCGGACCACAACGGGCGCGACCTGCTGACCGGCGAAGACCGCTCCGGGCTTGTAAAAGAGGCCGAAGAGATGCGGCGGCTGCCGTTCCCCTTCCCCTTTACGCTGCGCAACCGTCTGGTGTTCGCCCGGCCGTCTCCCGATCACCAGTATTGGTACTTTACGCTGGTCCCGAACCGTCGCGGCATATTCTGGTTCATCCAGCCGCATCACCTGTGGATTCTGGGGGTGGTGGTGTTGCTCTGTTATGCGCTCGCCTATTACCTGACATCGCCGGTGCGGGCGTTGCAGCGCGCCGTGGACCGGTTCGGGAAAGGCGACCTGACGGCGCGGGCGCCGGCCAAGCGCAAGGATGAGCTGGGCGAGCTGGCGCGAACGTTCAACCGCATGGCGGACCGCATCCAGACGCTGCTGACGGCCGAGCGGCGGCTGCTCATGGACATTTCGCATGAGCTGCGTTCGCCGCTGGCGCGGCTGGGCGTGGCGATCGAGCTGGCGCGCGGCCGGGAAGCGAGGCCCGAGCTGGACCGCATCCAGAAGGAAGCCGAGCGGCTGAACGAGCTGGTGGACGAGCTGATCGAAGTGACGCGAGCCGAGGGCGACCCGGCTCAACGGCGGACCGAGCGGATACGCCTCGATGAACTTCTTCTTGAAATCGTCGACGACTGCCAGATCGAAGCGGACGCGCACGGCTGCGCGTTGAAGCTGGAAGGGGCCGAGCCGGCCATTGTTCACGGCGACGCCGAGCTGTTGCGCAGAGCGGTGGAGAATGTGGTGCGCAACGCCATCCGTTACGCCCCCTCGGCCACGCCCGTCGAGATTGGAGCGAAGCGGACGGACGGCCTGGTCCGGATCTCGATACGGGACTACGGTCCGGGCGTTCCGGACGAGGCGCTTCCGTTGCTGTTTGAAGCCTTTTACCGCGTTGACTCGGACCGCAACCGGAAGAGCGGCGGCGTCGGCCTGGGGCTGTCGATAGCGCGGCGCGCCGTTGAGATCCATCACGGCAAGATCACGGCGTCGAACGCGCATCCCGGGCTGCTGGTATGGATCGATCTGCCGGTTGCGGCCGATGACGGGGCCCGGGGCGAATCCGAGCGCGTGCTCAGCCGGCCGGCTTGAGCTTTTTGATATTGCTTGGCAGCTCGAACAGCTTATCCGCGAGCTTCTGATTGATGGCCACGGAATCGGAGTACATTTCGAAAATCTTTTCGCCGTTGCGCTCGCGCTGAATCGCAAAGGGCCATTGCACGCCGCCGCCGACGTCGCGGTATTTGGAAAAGATGGTCACCTCCTCAAAGCGCTCCCTGGTTTTCGGGTCGCGGCGCACGAAGGTTTGGCGGACGGGGAGTTTGGTGGACTGGTGGAAGTAGACGGTGGTGGTCTGGTCGTTTGCGTCGGTGATATCGACGATCTCGACGGGCTGGTTGTCGTAGACGTCGGCGCCGCGCGATTCGAAGATCATGCCGGGCTCCTGCAAGCGTACGCGGAGGATATAGAAGATGTTGTGGAGCGTGGAAGCGCGATACCGGTCCAGGGTATCGGAGGGAAGCGGGCGCGCTCCGCGCCAGGTGATCTCCCAGCCTTCGCCGTTGTCGAGAAAGAGGACGCCGCTGTCCTCGTTTTTGCCGAAGTTCTCGCGTTCGCGGACGGCGAGTTTGCCGGGGGCCGGGGCGTAGTAGCGGGTGTAAATCCTGGCGATGGAGAGGCCGGAGAGCTCCTCGCGATAGAAGGAGTAGGCGCGCCCGCTTTCGACGCGATTATTCATCGCCAGGAAGGCGCTGCCGCCGAGGGCGGCGACGGCTTCATTGACGACGCGCCGGCCGCGCTCCTGGGAGGACTCGGCGGGCGCCGCGAGCGGAAATAACAAAAGAATGGCCAAATGTTTCATGGCTTTTTACTCAGTTCTTGGACGGTGAGGCCGCTGTTGATCTTCATATCGACGACCTTCAGGTCGGCGAACTCGGCGCCGCCCTGGCGGATGACGACGTGAAACGGCGTCATCACGCCGTTGACCTCGCGCCAGTCGGAGAAGATCTCCTCAACGGGCTGCGGCTTCCCGGTCATCTGCATGGACTCGTACATTTGTTTGGACGGCAGACCGGCGGCGTCGAGCTGGAGGCGGGTGACGTTGCCGGCGCGGTCGCGAATCTCCAGAACATCCGGGCCGGCGGCCGAAAGCGTCCGGGAGGGGTCGCGGTCGCTCAAGGCCAGCGTGATGAGGTTATGAAACATTTCTGCCTGCATTTGTTTTAAGACGGGCCCGGGCAGGGGCTGGACGCCCTGCGGCCCGGCAATCCAACCGGAATCGCCGTCCGAGTATACGGCGACTGCGCCGAAGGGGAGCTGCTGATCTTCGCGCATATAGGAGGGCGCGATGAAGCGCTCGCGCTGTTTCACCCGGGCTGGCCCCCCGAAGTGCGCGGAGCCTTCGGCCGTGCGATCGAAATCCCGGACGGCGGCGAGCTTCGCGCCGCCGCCCATGGCCTGCTGCATGCGCGCAAGCAGCGCGCGCCCCTGGGCGGCGCTTTGGGATGAGATGGAGGGGGATTCGCGCCTGGGCTCGGGGATCGTGAGGTCGAGCGTGTGGACCGGCAGCTTCAGGGTAGAGAGCGGCTTGCCGAACTCGCGCGGGTTGCCGACGGCGACGATGGTGAGGTTCTCGGGCTTCAGATACTGGCGCGCAACGCGCAACACATCGGCCTTGGTGACGGCGGCCACGGCTTTCTGATAAGCGAAGATAAAGTCCTTCGGGTAGCCGTAATAATCGTACAGAACGACGCGGTTCAGCGTCTTGGCGGGCGTGTCAAAGAAGAAGACGAAGCTGTTTAGGACCGTGTCTTTGGCGGTTTTCAATTCTTCGTCGGTCACTTCGCGGGCGCGGAGCTTGCGCAGCTCTTCTTCGATGGTCTGGATGGTTTCGACCGTGGACTGCGATTTGGTACTGCCGGAGATTGTGAACAGGCCCGGGGTGAGGAAGCCGGCGCCCCAGTTTGCGCCGATGCTGTAGGCATAGCCAAGCTCAGTGCGAACGCGACGGACGAGGCGGCTGGTGAATCCGCTTCCTAAAATATCGGCGGCCACCTCGAGCGCGGGAAAATCCTTATCGCGCAGCAGTCCTCCGAGGTGTCCGATCTCGAAAAACGTCTGCGTGACGTCGGGCTTTTCGGCGACAAAAACGCCGGGCGCCGGTTTCGACTTGAACTCGGGGAATGGCGGGACGGGCGGCTGTTTGTAATTCCAGTCTCCAAACAGCTTCTCGATGCGGGCGCGCATATCGGCCGAGGAAAAGTCGCCGTAGACGGCCAGCATGATGTTGGCTGGGAAATAGTAACGCCTGTAGAAGTCGATGAGGTCCTGGCGGCGGATGTTATCGACGTCGGCATATTGAATGATCCAGCCGTAGGGCGTGGCGGGACCGTAAACCAGGCTCGAGAACTCCCGGGAGACGATGCCGGCGGGATCGTCATTGCGGCGCGCGATGGAGCTTCGCAAGTGGATCTTTGCAAGCTCGACTTTATCCTCGCGAAACGCGGCCGAGGTCATGAAGTCGCGAAAGATGGCCATCACCTGGTCGGTGTTTTCGCGCAGGCAGGAGAAACTGAGTTCGCCGCGGGTTTCGCCGATGCTGCTTTCCACGGAGGCTGCGATATTTTCGAGGGTCTCATCGAGCTGATCGCCGGTCTTCGACTGGGTTCCGCCGGTGCGAAGCACCATTCCGGTGATCTCGGCGAGCCCTTTCTTGTCGGGCGGATCGAACAAGTTGCCGGTGCGAACGAGCGCGAAGCCGCTGACGAGCGGCAGCTCGTGATTTTCGAGCAGGTAGACCTTCATGCCGTTGGGCAGCGTGAACTGCTCGGGATGGGGGATTTGGACGGGCGGCAGGGGCCTGAACTTCAGGTCTTTCCAGGACGGCAGATCGCGCACGGTGCGGACGGTGGCTTCCGAGCCGGGCGCGGCGGGACGAACGACCGGGCGCGCGGAGGCGGGCTTTGCGGGCTGGCGCGCCGCGGTCTGCGCGAGCGCGGGACTGGCTGCGGCGAGTACAGCGCAAACGACGCCGAGCGAGGCGCGGCGGCTGGCGGAGGCTCGGGTCATTGCGCCGCCCCCGTGGGGACCGCGGCGGGCGGCGCGGCGGGCGGCGCGGTCCACGCCACAGTCCGTCCTTCCGGAACGAGATATTTCTGCGCCGCGCGCTGGACGTCCTCAGCGGTCACGCGGTCATAATCTTCCAGTTGCGTAAACAGCTTTCTCCAATCTCCGTAGGCCACATAGAAGGCTGTGAGCTGCGCCGCCAGGCCGGCGTTGCTGTCGAGCTGCCGGATGAGCGAGGCGCGCAACTTGGTTTTCACGCGGTTCAGCGTCTCGGCATCGACCTTATGGGATTTCAACTGCTCGATGACTTCGTAGCAGGCCTTTTCGTTTTCTTCGACGGTGTGGCCCTGATTGGGCACCAGATAGAAGAGGAACAGATCGGGATACTTGCCGCCTGGAAAGGAAGCCTGGCTGAAGGCGGCAAGGGCGATCTGCTTGTCGCGGACCAGGGACTTATAGAGCAGGCCGGTGCGTCCGCCGGCGAGGATGTCGGCGAGGATATCGAGCACGGGATCATCCTTGTCATTCTGGTCCGGGCGCTTGTAGCCGATGACCATGAGCGGCTGGGAAGGCGATTCGACCTGGACGCGCTTTTCGCCGGTTTGAGGCGGCTCGACGGTACGGACCAGGGGCGGCAGCGGACCGGCGGGGATCAGGCCGAAGTATTTCTCGGCGAGACGGCGGGCCTCTTTGGGATCGACATCGCCGGCGATGCCGATGGTGATGTTGGCGGGGACGTAGTACTGCTTGTAAAAGCGGACGGCTTCGCTCAGCCGGAAATTCTCGATATCGCTGGCCCAGCCGCCGGGCATATTTTTGTAGGGATGGGCGGCGAAGGCGGTGGCGACAAGGGCCTCGATCAGACGACCCTGGGGGCTGGATTCGACGCGCATCCGGCGTTCCTCGCGCACGACGTCGCGCTCCTTATAAAACTCACGGAAGACCGGCGCCAGGAAGCGCTGGGATTCGAGCAGGAACCACAGCTCCAGGCGGTTGGAGGGGAAGCTATAGAAGTAATTGGTGCTGTCTTCCGAGGTGGAGGCGTTCATGCCGACGCCGCCGTTGGCTTCCACGATCCGGTCGAACTCATTGGGGATGACGTAGCTCGCGGCCTTATCCATCGCCGCCTGGAGCTGCCGTTCGATTGCGGCGGCTTTGTTCGGGTCCACCGGCTTGTGGCGAGCGGCGGACTCGCGGCGCAACTGGTCGAGCTTGTCGTAGATGCGCTCAACCTCCTCGAGGGCGGCCTTCTCGGCAGGATAGTTCCTCGTGCCGATGGTCTCGGTGCCCTTGAAGGCCATGTGCTCGAACATATGGGCGATTCCGGTTTCGCCTGACGGATCGTCGACGGCGCCGGCGTTCACATAGGAGTGGAACGAGACGACGGGCGCGTCATGGCGCTCGACGATAATGAAGTGCATGCCGTTGGGGAGATCGAATTCAGTAACCTTTTTCTCAAAATCCTTCAGCGACTGCGAAAAGCAGACGGCTGCGAGCGAGCAGAGCAGCGCTGCCCGGACGAGGGAGACGGTCATAATGTATGGAACCTTATTCCAGGGTAACAACGGGCCGCTGCCGGACGGTCGCGGCGGGGCCGGAGAGCTGAAGCCCGGCGACCGGAAGGCTGCTCCCTGCCGTTAAGACGTAAGGTCGAGCGTCCTGGTGACGGCGAGTTCGTTGCGATCGTATCCATCCAGGCGAATCGAACGGAGCGGCGCGGAGGTCGCGGGCAGGTCGATTCGGGCGGCGCCATCGGTCACGTCCAGGCTCATCGCCGGCCGGCCGTTGAGGTACAGGTCGACGCGCGACAAATTCCGGGTGGTCAAGGAGAGCTGACGCCCGGACAATGCGGCGTCGAGGGTGCGGACTTTTTGCCTGGCGAGGAGCGAGGCGGCGTGCGCGATGAGGTCGACGTTGTCGTTAAACAGATCGTTTCTTGTGATCCGATGTATTTCGTCGGGCACGACGCCGAGATCCTCAAGGGGAACGCCGGCCATTGGCCCGACGCGCGTAGAACGGCGAAGGGCGACACGCATGGAGACGCCTTTGGGCAGGGGCTGGAAGGCATCGGGCAACGCCTGCTGCAAATAGGAATAGTTCCAGACGTTGGCGCCGCCGGCGCCGGTATTGCCGTGGACGCCGAGGATGGGGCCGATGCCATGATCTTGAAATCCGGCGGCGAAGATATCGGTGGTGCTGTAGATGAGGGCGTTGGTGATCAAGACGACGGGCCCTGGATAGCGCTGTCCGGCGGCATTGGCGGAATCCTCGGGCGTGAGCGGAAAGCCCTGGGAATAGGCGGCGCCAGTGGCGACGGCCTGATCGATGGACGGCGCCCACGGTTTGAGGTCGTCGTATTTATCGACGAGCGCGCGGGTGAGCGGGGAGGTGATGAAGTCGAAGCGCTCGGGGGTAATCCGTCTTGGCGTAAAGAGCTGCAACAGGCGTTCGCCGGCGAGAATGATTCCGCCGCCGTTGCCGCGCACATCGAGAATGAGGCCGTTCTGGGGCAGCAGATCCAGGATGCGGACGATTTCGTTAAAGAAGGCGTCGACGAAGGTCTCGGGATCCTGGCCATCGGAGGGGGCGAAGGAATAGATGCGGATATAGCCGAAGGTTCCGCTCGGCGTGTTGACGGTGCGAAAGGAGATGATATCGGGCATGGCGCTGGCGGCGGCGCCGGGATCGGACGGAGCGGCGCCGTAGTTCTGGGAGCGCTTGAGCGACCGCGCTTTTTCGGCCACCTGGGGGGCGAACAGGCTGACTTTGGTGCGGCGTACGGTTTCGGTGAGCAGGTCCATTCCGACGGCGCGCGCCACCGCGCTGTTTGCGGAGGATCCGGCAGCGACCCCGTTCTGAGGATCGGGACGGAAGACCTGCCACGGGATTTTGATTTCGAGGTCCTTGCCGCCGGCCTCGTATCCGATGACGACCCATTCCTCATCGGGCGGCAGGCTCATGGACATGGGCCGGATGGTCATGTTTTCGAGACCGCGGGCGTGGCGCGCATCGGGGTTGGAGCCGGCGTTGCGGTCCGCGTTGATTTCGACGGCGCGTTCGATGGGGACGCCGTTCCAGTATTTGACGATGACGCCGGGCTTGAATTGCGGATGCGTGAAGCCGGCGATCATCTTGGAGACGACGTAGCGGCATTGTGTAGAGTCCTGAGCGTCGAAATATTCTTCGAGGTAGAAGGGGAGGAAGGCGATGTAGTCGCTGAAGTAGGAGGGGAGGATGTAGTTGGTGTGCAGGTCGCGGAGGCTGACGAAGACAGAAATCATCTGGTTATGAAACTTGCGCTCGGGGATCGGAGCGGAGGCGCCGGCAAGCTGGCGCTGCAAAAGGCGGAGGCTTTGCAGCGGATCGATGGCGTGCATGGCGCGCTTGAGGGGCAGGTGGACGTAGACGTCCTGAAGCATGGCGAGCGCCTGATCGACGATGAGGCGCTGTTCGTCGAGCGTCAACTGGCCGGCGGCGGCGAGGAACTGGGGCAGAGCGACGGTCTGTCCGAGATTGGGGGCGGCGGCCTGATCAGGCGCTTTTTCCGGGTGCATGGTGGATAGTGACCTCGTGTGAGAGAGCGTTACGGCATCCCATCATACGTCAGGGCGGAAGCGGCGCGCGGCGCAGGGCGCGAGTTGCGCCGGAAGCGGTCTTTTATTGAGGGGAGCGCCTAGCGTGATCACAACCGCAAGGCTGGATTGTCGAGGTTTGCGGGGTTATTGCGGCGGGCGGCGGCGGGCGTCTGGAGATTGGGCGCGGGCGGAGGCGTTTTGCGAAACGAACCCAAATGGCGCGATGGAGGATAGGCGGCGGCGCCGGGAAGGGGCGCGGAGACGATCCGGGCGATGGACTGGTCGAGAGTATGGACAGCCTGACCGATGGCGCCGTCCTTGCGCGATTCGGCGAGCTCGCGGGC
>Ga0070740_10003743_pt1 | contig 15731 bp, 11 predicted proteins | sample Coa_R2_FD_67286 | JGI IMG/M metagenome (GOLD analysis project Ga0070740, IMG submission 67286) | Surface soil microbial communities from Centralia Pennsylvania, which are recovering from an underground coalmine fire - Coalmine... | ecosystem: Environmental > Terrestrial > Soil > Unclassified ... | reverse complement strand
AGCATCAAAACGCGCCTGGAAAAGCTGGCGCAGAGTTTTTAGCCGGCGTGGAATCAGGCACGGTTCCACCGTCAACGGTTTAACAATTAACGAACTATGAGCAACTTGTTGGAGGAGATCGAAGCACAAATTCGCGGCGCCAAACTGGAGGTCGCCAGACAAAACGTCGGCGTCGTCCGCGAAATCGGCGACGGGGTCGCCAAAATCGAGGGGTTGACCGATGCCATGCTCAACGAGATGCTGGACTTCGGCCACGGCATCATTGGCATTGCCCTCAACCTCGAAGAGACCGAGGTGGGGGCCATCCTGCTGGGCGATTACACCCGGATTAAGGAAGGCGACGAGGTGCGCACCACAGGAAAGTTGCTGCAAGTGCCCGTCGGCAAGGGGTTGCTCGGCCGCGTGGTGGACGCCCTGGGACGTCCACTCGATGGCAAGGGGCCCGTATCCAACGACACGTTTTATCCGGTGGAAAAAATCGCACCCGGAATCGTCAAGCGTAAATCTGTCAGCCAGCCGGTGCAGACCGGCATCATGGCGATTGACGCGATGATTCCCATCGGTCGCGGCCAGCGCGAACTCATCATTGGGGATCGTTCGACGGGCAAGACGACCATTGGGATTGACACCATCATCAACAACGCCCGGCTGAATCGCGCCGCCGAAGAGGCTGGCGACCGGGATTACCGGCCATTGTATTGCATTTACGTCGCCATCGGCCAGAAACAGTCCTCCGTGGCCCGCGTGCTGAACGTCCTCGAAGAATCCGGCGCCATGCCTTACACGATTGTCGTTGTCGCGTCTGCTTCCGATTCGGCCACCAACCAGTATCTGGCGCCCTTTTCCGGCGCGGCGATGGGGGAGTGGTTCATGGACCACGGCATGGACGCGTTGATTATTTACGACGATTTGTCCAAACACGCCGTGGCGTATCGGCAGGTTTCGCTGGTGCTTAAACGTCCATCGGGTCGCGAGGCGTATCCGGGCGACGTCTTTTATCTCCACAGCCGGCTCCTGGAGCGCAGCGCGCGCCTGGGCGAAAAATACGGCAACGGCTCGCTCACCGCGCTGCCGATCATCGAAACGCAGGCCGGAGACGTCTCGGCCTACATTCCGACCAACGTCATTTCCATCACCGACGGCCAGATTTACCTGGAAACCGATTTGTTTTACCAGGGCGTGCGCCCGGCCATCTCGGTGGGGTTATCAGTCTCGCGCGTTGGCTCGGCGGCGCAGATCAAGGCCATGAAACAGGTCGCCGGCCGCATCAAAGGGGACCTGGCCCAGTTCCGCGAGCTGGCCGCCTTTGCCCAATTCGGTTCGGATTTGGATCCCAAAACGCAGGCGATGCTCGAACGGGGCAAACGCATCGTCGAACTGTTCAAACAAAACCAGTACCATCCCCTTCCGGTCGAGGTGCAGGTCATGGTTTTGTGGACGGTGCAGAACAATTACCTGGACGACGTGCCGGTGGACAAGGTGAAGGATTTTCAAGCCCGGCTGACGGATTTCATGACCACGCGCAAGGCCGATTTGCTGGCCAGGATTCGCCGGGAAAAGGCCATCAGCGACGCCATCGCGGCGGAATTGAAGGCGGCGCTGGCGGAGTTCAAGCCAACGTATCACTGATCCATGCCCAGCACGCGCGACATCCGCCGGCGAATCAAGTCGGTCAAAAATACCGCCCAGATCACCAAGGCGATGCAAATGGTGGCGGCGGCCAAGATGCGCAAGGCGCAACAGGCAGCGCTCGTGGGCCGGCCCTACGCGGATTTGTTGAATCAAATGCTGGCCGAGGCGGCGCCGCGCCTGGTCGCCTTTCGCCATCCGCTGATGGAAACCCGCGAAATCAAACGGCACGGCATCGTTCTGGTCAGCACCGATCGCGGTCTGTGCGGCGCGCTCAACAGCAATCTGTTTCGCGAAGCGACCCGCTGGGATCGGCAGCGCACCCTCTTTGTGTGCGCCGGCAAAAAGGGCGCGCAATTCGTCGCGCGCACCAAACGGAATCTCGCCGCCGAATTCACCTACAAGGACACCCCGGGTTTTGCCGAGGCGCGGGCCATTTCCAAATTCGTGCAGGAGCTGTTTTTGAAGGGCGAGGTGGACGCGGTGGACGTGTTATTCACCCAATTTGTCTCCACGCTGGTGCAACAACCGAAGACCATTCCGTTTTTGCCGATTGGCCGGATTCAGCCGGTCCAGGCCGGTTTCCCCGCCTCGCCGGAGCCGGTCGCGATCGCCTCCAGCAGTCCCCGTACGGACCTTTTTGAATTTGAGCCGGACGAGAAAACGGTATTGGGGGCGCTCCTGCCGCACAGCTTGAATTTTCAAATGCACCAGATTTTGCTTGAAGCCCGGGCTTCCGAACACAGCGCGCGCATGGTGGCCATGAAGAACGCCACCGACAACGCCAATCAGCTCGTCAAGGATTTGACGCTGGAATACAACAAGCTGCGCCAGTCAAACATCACCAAGGAATTGTTGGAAATCGCCACGGCGCAAATGGCCGTGGGCTGATGGATTGCAAATTGGAAATTTCAAATCTCAAATTTTCAAGCACATGAACAAAGGCAGAATCGTTCAGATCATCGGGCCGGTGGTGGACGTCGAATTTGCGGGCGAACTCCCGGCTATTTACAACGCGCTCACGGTGGAGTTTGAAGTGCCCGGCGTCGGCAAAACCCGGCAGACGCTGGAGGTGGAGCAACATTTGGGCGACCACTGGGTGCGTTGCGTCTGCATGGGCTCGACCGAGGGCATGAAACGCGGTTACGAAGTGGTGGATACCGGCCGGCCCATTTCCATGCCCGTCGGCGAGGGCGTCATGGGCCGCGTCTTCAACGTCGTCGGCGAGCCGGTGGATGAACAAGGGCCGGTGCGCGCCGAAAAATTCTATCCCATTCACCGCCCGGCGCCGGCGCTGGTGGAGCAATCCACCTCGCCGCAGATTCTCACCACGGGCATCAAGGTTATTGATTTGATCTGCCCGTTCCTGAAAGGCGGCAAGGTTGGCGCCTTCGGCGGCGCCGGCGTCGGCAAGACCGTCGTCATCATGGAACTCATCAACAACATCGCCAAATTGCACGGCGGCATTTCGATGTTTGCCGGCGTGGGCGAGCGCACGCGCGAAGGCAACGACCTCTACAACGAAATGATTGAAGCCGGCGTGATCAAGGTGGAACGGGATGCGCACGGCCATCCGAAGAAAAACGAATTCGGCCTGCCCGTCATCGCGCCCGGCTCGAAGATCGGTCTGGTCTACGGCCAGATGAACGAGCCGCCCGGCGCGCGTTTGCGTGTGGCGCTGTCAGCGCTGGCCGTCACGGAATACTTTCGCGACGAGAAAAACCAGGATGTGCTGCTGTTCATTGACAACATTTTCCGTTTCTCGCAGGCCGGCTCTGAAGTTTCCGCCCTGCTGGGCCGCACCCCCAGCGCCGTCGGTTACCAGCCGACCCTGGCCGCCGAAATGGGCGATTTGCAGGAGCGTATCACTTCCACCCAAAAAGGTTCCATCACCAGTTTCCAGGCCGTCTATGTGCCCGCTGACGACCTGACCGATCCGGCGCCGGCGACGACGTTTGCGCACCTGGACGCCACCATCGTGCTGGAACGCTCCATCGCCGAACTGGGCATTTATCCTGCCGTGGATCCGCTGGCCTCCACTTCGCGCGCGCTCGCGCCGGAGATTGTCGGTCAGGAACATTACGAAGTGGCGCGCGGGGTGCAAAAAGTTTTGCAGCGGTACAAGGATTTGCAGGACATCATCGCCATCCTCGGCATGGATGAACTTTCGCCTGAAGACAAACTCACGGTGTACCGAGCGCGCAAGATTCAGCGTTTCCTGAGCCAGCCATTTTCTGTGGCCGAAGTCTTTACCGGCCGGCCCGGCAAACAGGTGCCGGTGGCCGAAACCGTCCGGGGTTTCAAGGAAATTCTTGAAGGCAAACACGACGACGTGCCCGAAGCCAATTTCTACATGAAGGGCGGCATTGACGAAATCAAAGAAACCTGATCCTTGAAGCGCCAGGCGCTGCAGCGGCCAGTGCCGACGCGGTTCCACACCCCATCCCATGGCCAACACGATCAAACTCGAAATTATCACGCCGGAAGCCAAAGTGTTTTCCGATGCGGTCGAGATGGTGACCCTCACCGGCTCCGAGGGGGAGATGGGCATTTTACCGCAGCACATGCCGTTGATGACCCAGCTCGTGGGCGGAGAAATCACCGTCCGCAAGGAAGGGAAAGACATCTTTCTGGCTGTCGGTGACGGATTCGTACAAGTCACCGGCGAACGCGTTTCCATTCTGACCGACATGGCCATCCGGGCCGAAGACATTGATGAAGCCAGAGCCGAAGAAGCCCGCCGACAGGCTGAGGCACGTCTGGCGCAAAAAATCACCGACGAAGAAGCCGCGTATCTTCAGGCCGCTCTGGCCCACGCCACCACGCAACTCAAAGTCAAGCGGTTGCGAAAGAAATAACCTGCCGCTCAAGCGTCGAATCGTGCTCCCAGGCGCCTGGCGCTTCTTCCCCGCCGCGGCAAAATGCGCCTCGCGAAAATCACGCCGCCGGGCGCTGGCACTCAACTCTCCACCACACCAATTTCCACCGGCTCCACGCTCACGCCCTGTTTCTCGAACCATTTGATGGCGGCGTCCACTTCCTTGCGCGCGCCGTTCAACTCCAGGCAGACAATGCCGATTTCATCCGTCACACTGGCCTGACGGATGTTGGTGACGACCTTGAATTTGTGGCCGACCTCCCAGATGAACGGTTTCTTGATGAGGCGCGGGGGATACATCAGCCACAGGCGCTGCTGCGTCGGCGAAGTCGGCCGGGTGGCAGGAAGTTTTTTCTTGGTGGCCATAAATTTCCTGGAAAACTTCAAAAGAAGGGCGGACCTAGCCTCCGGCAATCGCCGGAATGATGCTGATTTCGTCGCCGTCTTTGAGCGGTGTTTCCTTGTTTTGCAGGAAGCGGATGTCTTCTTCGTTCACGTAAATGTTCACGAAGCGGCGCACTTCGCCGTGATCATCCACCAGACGTTCCTGAATGCCGGGGTAGCGCGACTGCAATTCGGCAATCGCCTCACCAATCGTGGCGGCGTTGATTTCCACCAGCTCCGCGTTGTGAGTCAACTTGCGGAGTGGCGTGGGGATGCGGACTTTTTGTGGCATAACATCATGCGTTGAGTTTTTCGCCTTGCGCCAGCAGCGCCTCAAATTCGCGCAGGCCGGGCTTGATTTCGCGCGGTTTGTTTCAGGCGAGTCCAAGTTGTTTGCGAACTTCGTCCATTGAGTAAGTGCGTTTGCCTTTGTTGCGGACGCGGGCTTCCAACAAATCAAGATAATCATTCAAATCTTCCATCTGCTCGCGCAGCGCGGAGATTTGACTGATTACATTTTTTTGCAAATTTTTCGCGACAGATTTTTCTGTAATTGCATTACTCATAAACATCTTTTCGATTGCCGACTTTTTGAACCAAAATTCTGTCGCCAATCACATCAAATAAAACCCGATAATTGCCCATGCGCAACCGAAATCCAACGTCGGTGTTTTGCAATCGCTTGATGTTGCCGACCAATCCATTTTCCAGCCGTTGAATTTTGCGAAGATTTGGTCGGCTTCGCGTTTCGGAATTGAGCGCAAATCTTCCAAGGCGGAATCTGCAAATTCAATTCTGTAACGTTGCGTTGCCACAATTTTCTAATTCTTTACGCATTCACTTTTTCTTCCTGCGCCAGCAGCGCCTCGAATTCGCGCAGGCTGGGCTTGATTTCGCGGGGCCGGCCGACGTGGCCTTGCACGGCATCGAGCGTCTTCAAGCCGTTGCCGGTAACGCAAACAACGATGGAACCTTCGCGCGGGATTTTGCCGGAGGCAATCAGCTTTTTTGCCACGCCCACGGTCACGCCGCCGGCGGTTTCGGCAAAAATGCCTTCTGTCTCGGCCAGCAGTTTGATGGCGTCGCGAATTTCGTCGTCGGTCACGTCTTCGGCGGCGCCGCCGGTCTCGCGCATGGCTTTGAGCGCATAGAAACCATCGGCCGGTGTGCCAATGGCCAGCGATTTGGCAATGGTATCCGGCTTGACGGGTTTGAAGAAATCCAGTCCGGCCTTTTGAGCGGCGGAAATGGGCGAGCAGCCGGCGGCCTGGGCGCCGTAAATTTTCGGTGACGTGTCGGCGATGAGGCCGACTTTGGCGAGTTCCTGATAGCCTTTGTGGATTTTGGTGAGCAATGAACCGGAGGCCATCGGGATGACGGTGTGTTGCGGGGCGCGCCAGCCGAGCTGTTCGGCGATTTCAAAGGCCATGCTCTTGGAGCCTTCGGCGTAATAGGGCCGCATGTTCACGTTCACAAAGGCCCAGCCGAATTTGCCGGCGATCTCGGCGCAGAGGCGATTGACTTCGTCGTAGTGGCCTTTGATGCCGATGACGTGCGCGCCATAAATGAGCGAGTTCAAAATTTTGCTCTGTTCCAGATCGTGGGGGATGAACACGTAAGCTTTCAATCCGGCGCTGGCGGCCTGCGCGGCGACCGAGTTGGCCAAATTTCCGGTGGAGGCGCAGGCAACGGTCGTAAAGCCGAGTTCCTTGGCGCGACTCAAGGCCACGCTCACAACACGGTCTTTGAACGAGAGCGTCGGATAATTCACCGCGTCATTTTTAATCCACAATTCACGGACGCCCAGTTTTTTGGCCAGCCGGTCGGCTTTAACCAGCGGCGTGAAGCCGGCCTGCAAACCAACGGTTGGCTCCTGCACCACCGGCAGCAACTCGCGGTAGCGCCACATCGAGCGCGGACGGGAGGCGACGAGTTCGCGCGTCAAGGTTTTTTTGATGCGGTCGTAGTCGTAGGCCACCTCGAGCGGGCCGAAGTCGAATTCGCAGACGTGGCTGGCTTCGAGCGGATATTCACGTCCGCATTCGCGGCATTTGAGCGCCTTCATGTAACCGTGTTTGTCACTCATAAATCCATTTTGACTGGGCCGGGCGGCAGCCGCGCCGCCTCGGCAAATAAAAAACCCTTTCCCATGACGAGAAAGGGCGACAAAAATTGCTGGCGCTTCTCATTTTCCCCAGGCCAATGGCGCCTGGGCTGGATTTGGCACCTGCCGTTGAAATCGTGTTCAACCGGTTGCCGTGGTGTCATCGGGCCAGTCCCTCGACCACTCGTCATGAGACCGTTCTATCAACGGATGCGGATAAATTGATTTATCCCGACCCTGCTGTCAACCAATTTTTTCAGGAAAATCGGTTGACGGATGGCCTGGGGCGGCGTATAAGAATGATGATTTGGTCGTCAAAGAGTAATTAAGTTGCCGGCACACGCCAAATCCCGGTTCCTCACCCATTAGTTGTGCCTGCAACGGCGAAAACCGCAAGCTGTTGGGGTTTTCGCTTTACTTGGTTCGCGCCGTCTGATTGTTTGGCGCCGAGCAATCGCTGCGACATCATGTATCTCAAAAATCTGACGGTTTTGGGGTTTAAGTCCTTTGCGGACAAAACCGCGCTGAATTTCCAACCCGGCGTGACCGCCATTGTCGGTCCCAACGGCTGTGGCAAATCCAACGTTTCCGACGCCATCCGCTGGGTGTTGGGCGAGCAATCGGCCAAGGCGCTCCGCGGCGGGGAAATGGCCGACGTGATTTTCAACGGCTCCGGCGCCCGCAAACCGATGGGCATGGCCGAGGTCTCGCTGACGCTCGAAGGGGTGGATGCGGAGCATCTCCGGGCCGCCGGCCTGGAAGTGCCTTACCACGAAATCACCCTCACGCGCCGGATTTTCCGCGACGGGGCCAGCGAGTATTTTCTCAACCGCACCCCGTGCCGGCTCAAGGACATCCAGCAATTGTTCATGGGCACCGGCGTGGGGCGCGCCAGTTACAGCATCCTGGCGCAGGGCCAAATCACCCAAATTCTCTCGACCAAACCGGAAGACCGCCGGCTGATTTTTGAGGAAGCGGCGGGCATCACCAAATTCAAGGCGCAAAAACGCGAGTCGCTGCGCAAGCTCGAAGCCACCGAACAGAATCTGTTGCGCGTGGCCGATCTGATCCGCGAAGTCAAGCGGCAGATCGGCTCGCTCCAGCGTCAGGCCGGCAAGGCGCGCCGCTACAAGCAAATTTCCCTGGAGCTGCAACACCTGGAAACGCAACTGGCCCGGCACCAGTTTGACGTCCTGCAATCGGAAATCGCCGCCCAAACCGCCGCCGCGGAAAATTTGCGCGCGCAAATGGAAACCGTCTCGGCGGAAATCCTGCGTTGCGAGGACGAAATGAAACAACGGCGCGAGCGGCTGGCGGAACTGGAACGTGCCGTTTCCTCGCACCTGCAACGCGGCACCGAGTTGAAAGGCGAAATGGAACGGCACGAGAACCGGATTCAGTTTAACCAGGAGCGCCTGCGTGAACTGGAGTCGCAAAACGCCGGGGCGCTGGCCGACATGGCCCAGGCGGAGGAACGCCGGCGCACGGCCGAGGAGGAACTGGCGGCGCTCCAGCAACTCCTCACGAAATCCGAAGACGCGCTGGCCGCCCATCAGGCAGTGCTGGAACAACGGCAGGGAACGCTGGCGGAGGTGGAAGCGGAGATACGCCGGCGGCAGGAGGCGTTGCGAACGGCGCAATCGGAGGCCTTTGCCGCCGCACAGGAGCTTTCCCGCCTGCGTAACGAAATGACCGCCCTGGATTTGCAGAAGCAGGGCAACGTCGCGCGGCTGGAAAAATTGTCCGCCGAGAAAATCCAACTGGAGGAGGAACGCGCGCGCCTGGAAACATCCCTGCGGGAATTTGCCGCCAGCGTCCAGACGGAAAAACTCCATGTGCAGGCCAGGCGCGGGAGCCTTGAGGAGCGCCAAAACCGCTTACGGGCCGTGCAGGACCAATTGCAGCGCTCGGCGGCCGCGCAGGACGAATTGCTGCAACAGCAGGCCGAAAAACGCTCGCGCCTGGCGGTCATTGAACAACTCGAACAGGCGCGGGAAGGATTCGGCGCCGGCGCGGTGGCGGCACTGCGGCAATCCCGCGCCGTCATCGGGTCGCTGGCCGACCGGATTCGCGTGCCCGAACCGTTTGTCGTCGCCGTGGAAAACGCGCTCGGCCATCATTTGCAACTGGTTTTGACCGAACAGCCGGAATCGGCGCAGGCCATCATTGCCGATCTGAATGCCACCAGGGCAGGCCGCGCCAGCGTCGCGGCGCTGGCCATCCACCGGGCGGCGGACGAAAGTCAACTGGTTTTCGAGGGCGATATGGCGCCGGGCGAGGGCGTGGCGGAGGCGCAGGCCAGATTGAACAACGGCCGGATGATCCCGGCGTTGAGCGTCATCCAATACGATCCGGCGGTGGAAAGACTGTTGAAATCGCTGCTGGGCCGCACGTTCATCACGCCGGACCTGCAAACGGCCACGGCACAGATTCAGAACGGCCACGCCGGCTGCGACTTCGTGACCCTGTCCGGCGAATTGCTCAGCCGGCACGGCATTTACACCGGCGGTTATTTGAACGGCAGCGGCAATCCCAAGGCGCCCACCTCAATCCTCGGCCGCAAAAATCAAATTGCCGAACTGCAGAACGAACTGGCAGCCATTCAAGACCGCATCGCCGAAGCCAGCCGCCGGCGTGGCGCGCTGCTGGCCGAGCAGGCGGAACTGCAGGCCGGCCTGCAGCAGGACCAAACCGAATTGCGCGAACAGGAGGTGGCCATCGCCACGCGCGAAGGCGAGTTTCACGCCCTGCAAAATTCGGCGCGGCTGCTGAACCAGAAGATCGAAACGGTCATTTTTGAAATTCAAAGCCTCGCGGCGCAGGAACGCGAAGGCCTGGAAAAACGAAGCGCGCTGGCGGCGCAATTGAACAAAGGCGAACACCGCGAACAGAGCGCGCAAGAACAGGTCGCCTCGCTGACCGCGGAACTGGAAGCGCTGCGCGCGCAGCGCGAGGCGGCCCAAGCCGCCGTGGCGGAGAGCAAGGTGGCGCTGGCGGCGGAGGAACAGATGCTCGCCTCGTTGCGTCAACAGCAGCACACTCTGGCGCAGCGAATTGCCGAATTGAAACAAATCGTCGAAACCCGGCGCGCCGAAATCGCCGGGGTGGTTTCGCGGCGGGCGCAGGCCGAAACGGAAATCGTCGAATCCCGCGCGCAGATCGAAAAACTCGCGCACGAGCGCGAGCAGATCAGTGCGCAGACGGCTGAATTACTGGCGCAAAAACGCGCGCAGGAAGCGGACGCCGCCGCCTGTGAAGAACATTGGCGCTCGCAACGCGGCCATCTGTCGGAACTGCAAAACCGGCGCGGCGCGCTGGAGGTGGAACTGGCGCAGAAAAATATGTCGGTCCAGAATTTGCGCGAGCGGATCCAGCAGAAATACCACGTCAACCTGGACGACGTGCGCAGCGAGTGCATCACCATCACCTTTGCCGACGAAGGTCCGGCCAAAGTCCAGACGCTCACCCCGGAGGAAATGGCCGCCAGCGGCCTGGCCACGGATTGGAACGCCGTGGCGCAGCAGATTGAAGCGCTGCAAAAACGGCTGGACGAAATCGGCCCGGTGAACCTGGTGGCCATCGAGGAATACGAGGAGACCGAGCAGCGTTATCAATTTCTCACCAAACAGCACGACGACCTGGTTCAGGCCAAAACGCAACTGATCGAAGTCATCAACCGCATCAACACGCAAACCCGGCAGATGTTTCTGGAGACGTTTGAGAAAATCCGCGAAAATTTTCGCAACGTCTTCGTGGAAGTGTTCGGCGGGGGCAAGGCGGACCTGGTTCTGGTGGATGAAAACGACGTGCTGGAGAGCGGCATTGAGATTGTAGCGCGGCCGCAAGGCAAACAGCAGCAAAGCATTTCCCTGCTGTCGGGTGGTGAGCAGACGATGGTGGCGGTGGCGCTGCTGTTTTCCATTTACCAGGTCAAGCCCAGCCCGTTCTGTGTGCTGGACGAGTTGGACGCGGCGCTGGACGAGGCAAACATTGACCGCTTCGTGCGGCTGTTGCGGCGGTTCATTGGCCGGTCACAATTCATCATCATCTCGCACAACAAACGGACCATCGCCATGGCCGACGCGCTTTACGGCGTGACCATGGAGGAAGACGGCGTGAGCAAGATCGTGAGCGTGAAGTTCCACAAAACGGACACCACCGATCGCGCTGCGCTTTCGTCTGAAGAAAACGCCGACGTGGCAATGGCGAAATAACCAGTGACGGATTTCGGTGCCGGACGGGAAATTATCACCACGAATAATGCACCGTGTAGGTCATGGTGCGTTCCTCGTCCGGCGGGACCGGCACGCGGAACTCAATTGTCTGTGAATCCTTCTTCGTGAAATTGTCAGATGAGGCGGTGATTTCCCAATTGCTCCAGCGATAGAGGTGTTCGACGACGCGGATTTCCACCGGCGTATCCTTTTTGCGGTTGCGCAATTTGATTTCAAACGACTCGTCCATCCATTTATCAGCGGTGTCCACGTGGAAATTGGTCTGCTTGCGCTCGCCGACAAGGTCGAAGGCGCTGCCGGTGGTCACGCGGATGGTCTCATCGCGCGGGGTGTGGTCAATCTGATCCTCGCCGACGAATTCCAACTGGCCATCGGCGTCGCGGCGATAGAACCGCAGCTTGCCCGCCGGCAAAGGGATGCCAAGATGGTTCGTCTCGGAGTTTACAAACTCGCGCATGACGGTGACTGTTTTGTTTCCCGCTTCGGCGCCATAGGCGGAATTGTAGTTCAACCCACCATAAAACCGGAAACCGGGTGTGCCGTCGTAAACATAGATCGTTGGCGCGACGACGTTTTCGGCGTGGACGAATTCCACCTGCTTGGTCTCGTGGTCGTGCAGCGTCGTCAGGCGCGCGATGGAATAGAGATGGTATTCGTCAAAGGCTTTTTCGGAGACGGGCGGAGCACCGGCCATTTCCGCCCCGAGACCGAGAGCGGCCGTTTGAAATCGTTCCACCAGTATTGCCGGCCGGATTCGATTGACGTTGCCAGCCATCAATTTAATTTTGGCGTTCTCGAAGGTCTTGCCGCAATTGTTGTTCATCGTGATCCAGCCGACTAAATTCACGAGGTTGCCTTTCTCCGGCGAGACCAGATTGTAGCTGGCGCTCCAGTTCAAGCCCGCGGTGATGTAGCCGATTTCGGCGTTGAATTTGCCCGGCTTGTCGGATTGAAGCAGCCAGTTGAACGTGGGCTGGAGCACCGTGTCATCGCCCAAATCGGGAAACAGCGGCTGGCCGGGCAGGCTGAACTGGAGTTTGCCGTTCACCTCAATAATCGGTTGCTGCGCCGCGCTGCCCGGGACGTAGCCGCTGCGGATGATTTTGCCGGAAATGAGTTCAGTGGTCTGTGTGTTGTCTTTCAGGCGCATCCGCTCAAAGTCAATCGTCTTGCCTTCAAACAGCGAGAGCAGAAGTCCCTGCGACACCGGATCGTTCCGGTAATTTTGTTCCAAAATCTGAAGCGAATGTCTGCCGCTCGGATCACGGAGGATGACCGAGTCCGGCTCAACTTGCGCGGTTGCGCCGGCATAGCGGACGCTGTTGACGCCGGCGTGCAACTCGAGCGGCACGGTGTCGCGGACCACCGCGAGGTTTTGATTGTAAATGGTGAGGGCCGGTTCGGCGGTCGCAATCACCGGGGCCAGCGCGGTGGCGATCAAAAGCATGGAGAGCAGATTTTTCATGGGCGGTTTGTGGGTTCGGCAGTTGAATGTATTTCTAATCAGACGAGATTTGCCGACAAATACTCCGAGTCCGAAATCGTGACAAGCAACTTCAGGAGCTGCCGCGGCTCACGCGGCCCTCGGCTGGATCAATTTGGCCACCAGGCCGGTCCAGCCGGTTTGATGCGAGGCGCCGACGCCCCGGCCGCTGTCGCCGTGAAAGTATTCGTGGAACAGAAGGTAATCGCGGAAGTGGGGGTCGCTGGAAAGTTTGGGGTGATATTTCAGGACGGGGCGCTGGCCATCGGCGCCTCGGAGAAACAATCGGGTCAAGCGCCGCGTCAGTTCTTCGGCGACATTGAGGATGGTCATGAATTTTCCCGAACCGGTGGGGCATTCGATTTTGAAATCGTCGCCGTAGTAATGATGGAATTTCTGCAGGGACTCGATCAGGAGATAATTGAGCGGCATCCAGACCGGGCCGCGCCAGTTGGAGTTGCCGCCGAACAGGCCGTTCTGCGATTCGGCGGGCCAGTAGCGGACTTCGTGTGTCTGGCCGCCGCAAGTGAGCCGATACGGTTCGCGTTCATGGGCTTTGGACAAGGCCCGCACGCCGTAATCGCTGAGAAACTCGCTTTCGTCCAGCGCGCGGCGCAGCAGGCATTTCATGCGGTGCCCGCGCAGCAGCGAAAGCAGGCGGCGTTCGCCGGCGCCCGACACCTGCCAGCGTGAGACCAAAGCCGCCAGTTCGGGGCGATGATTCAGAAACCAGTCCATGCGGCCGGCAAATTCCGGGAGGTCTCGAAACACCGCCGGCTCCAGCACTTCGACGGCAAACAGCGGGATCAAGCCCACGGCGGAACGAATTTTCAGCGGGAAGCTTTGTCCGTCCGGCAGACACAAACGGTCGTAATAAAATTCGTCTGTGGCGTCCCACAATCCCAGCGCCCCGTCTTCCACGCCGTTGATGGCGGCGGCGATGGCCAGGAAATGCTCGAAGAACTTGGTGGCGATGTCTTCATAGACGTGGTGGTGACGGGCCAGTTCCAGCGCGATGCGCAACAGGTTCAGGCAATACATCGCCATCCAACTGGTGGCGTCGGCCTGGGCGATGTAGCCGCCGGTCGGCAGCGGTTTGCTGCGGTCAAAGACGCCGATGTTGTCCAGACCCAGAAAGCCGCCCTGAAAAATGTTCCGGCCTTGCGCGTCTTTGCGGTTGACCCACCAGGTGAAATTCAGCAGCAGCTTGTGATAGACGCGCTCCAGAAATTCCAGGTCGCCCGGGTCCCCGGCATGAAGCCGGCGGCGCTGCTTGCGGTCCATTTGAAAGACACGCCAGGCGGCCCAGGCGTGAACGGGCGGGTTCACGTCGCCGAAGGCCCATTCGTAAGCGGGCAACTGGCCGTTGGGATGCATGAACCATTCGCGCGTGAGCAGGACGAGTTGGCGTTTGGCGAAAGGGGCGTCAATCAACGCCAGGGCCACGCAATGAAACGCCAGGTCCCAGGCGGCAAACCACGGGTATTCCCATTTGTCCGGCATGGAAAAAATGTTTTCGGCGTTGAAATGTTTCCAGTCGGCGTTGCGGCCGTGTTTGCGTTCGGCCGGCGGTGGCGGCTGGGCCGGATCGCCGCGCAACCATTGGGTCACGTCGTAGCTGTAAAATTGCTTTGACCAAATCAGACCGGCGAAGGCCTGGCGCTGCACCCGTCGCGCATCGGCGTCGGCGATATTTTTCTGGAGGTCGGCGTAAAATTGGTCCGCTTCGCGAAGAAGTTCGGCGAAGACCTGGTCGAAATCGGCGAACGGCCGATCCCGCGGGGTTGGGGCGAGCCGCAATCGGATGGGTCTGGATTCGCCGGGAGGAATTTCCAGCCGGTACCGGGCGCCGGCTTTGGTGCCGGTTTGAGCCGGGTTGACCGCCGAACGGTTGCCCTGAATGAGGTATTCGTGAAACGCGTCCTTGAAGAAGCCCCTGGCCTGGCGCTGGCCGAACAGCCGGCGGATGTTGGTTTCGTTGTCACAAAACAAAATTTCCGGTTGGCCTTCGCAATGGAGCCGGTAGATTCCCAACTCGGCCTGCTGCGCCCGAATGATGCCGGGTTTTTCCAGGGACAGTTCCGGGCGGGCAGAGTGGGAATTCCACGACCACGTGTTGCGGAACCACAGTTGCGGCAGCACGTGAATCGTCGCCACCTCCGGCCCGCGATTGTGGACGGTGACGCGCATCAACAAATCGTCCGGCGCGGCTTTGGCGTATTCCACGAAGACGTCGAAATAGCGGTCGTCGTCAAAAATGCCGGTGTCGAGCAATTCAAACTCCGGCTGGTCTTTTCCGCGCCGGCGGTTTTCCTCCACCAACTGCGCGTAGGGAAATTCCCGCTGCGGATACTTGTAGAGCATTTTCAAATACGAATGCGTCGGCGTGGCATCCAGGTAATAATAAATCTCCTTGACATCTTCGCCGTGGTTGCCCTCGGCGTTGGTGAGGCCGAACAGCCGTTCTTTCAAAATCGGGTCCTTGCCGTTCCAGAGCGCCAGGGCCAGACAAAGGCGCTGGCGCGAATCACTGATGCCGCCCAGCCCGTCCTCGCCCCAGCGATAGGCGCGGCTGCGCGCATGGTCGTGCGGGAAATATTCCCACGCCGTGCCGCCGGGCGAATAATCTTCGCGCACGGTGCCCCATTGCCGCTCGGCCAGATACGGTCCCCAAAGCCGCCACGGCACCGCGCCGCTGCATGCTGCCGCCAGACGTTCTGTTTCCGAATTCATGGTCAGTCGTGGAGGCGGATGAGAAACCGCCGGCATTTTGGCATGGGGCAGCGCCCCTTGGCGCGCCGATTCCGCCCCGGCCGCGTTTGCCTTTTACCCGCCGGTTTCAAACCCCGGATACAACGTCATGCCGCCGTCCACAAAAATGCTCGCGCCGTGGATGTAGTCCGAATAATCCGACGCCAGCCAGATGGCCGTGTGGCCGATGTCGCTCGGCTCGCCGATGCGTTTGTAAGGCACCAGCTTCATTAGTTTGCGGTAGGCTTCCGGCGTGCTCCAGGCGGC
>Ga0070740_10003742_pt1 | contig 15741 bp, 12 predicted proteins | sample Coa_R2_FD_67286 | JGI IMG/M metagenome (GOLD analysis project Ga0070740, IMG submission 67286) | Surface soil microbial communities from Centralia Pennsylvania, which are recovering from an underground coalmine fire - Coalmine... | ecosystem: Environmental > Terrestrial > Soil > Unclassified ... | reverse complement strand
ATCGCATTACCGTTAGTCTTATCCATGCTCGCGTGGATGACCTGGTCGGCATCACAAACTACAGCTAGGTTTGGATTGTGAGTCACAATGAAAACTTGCCGTCGCTTCCGCGCCACTTTAATGCAGTCGACAAGAACCTTTGCTACGGTATGATTGTCCAGATTTCCCTCCGGCTGGTCGATAATGAGCGGTGTGTCCCCTTTCTCGATGAGAAGGTAAAACACTAGAAGCAGTGTTCCTCGCTCACCAGGAGAAAGCATCGAGAGATCTTTCCCTTCCCAGCGCAAGATGTATCGTGGGCGAATGTATTCCAGACCATAAAGAAGGTTAAAGACTTCTTCTGGTTTCCTGCCCTTTGGGAGTTGATCCTTCAGGAGAACAGCACTACCCTGTCCGGGCCTCTCATCGATGTGTAGGGCAGTGTCTATGGCTGTGAGAAATTGCCTGACCGCATCAGGACTTTCCCAGTTGACAGGCTGGATCAGGGACTCAGCCTTAGCTCGCCCCTCATCGATGCCCATGAAACTCCCCTTCCGGTTCAGTGCGAGTAGCTCGAGAAAACGATTGGCAAAGTCTTCGTTTGCGAGTTCTGCTCTGAATTCGAGTCGAAGCTTGTCCTTTGCCAGCGGGTGAGAATTAATGAAATCCTGTACAGGGCCGTACAGGTCACGGTAAACCGTTGCTTGATCGAGTTTCTCACCGTGAATCTGTAGGGCCAATCGTACTTGCTCGTCCCTCACTTCGGCAATTTTGTTCGGAAGCTGATCCAGCCCAGCCAGCCGTGCCTTGAGTCCATTAAGTGACTCTGGGTCTTCCTCCGTACCTACAATCGAGGCCCGCTTCGCCTGCCAGTCCGCGAGGGCAGCCAGGTAGGCTTGGTAAGCACGGTTCGGAGCATCAAGTTTAGATTGAAGCTCGCTGATCCTAGTTTCTGTGGTAATCAGCCGCTGCCGCAATCCTGGAGGATCAACTGCGCTAATACTCTGATTTGCACTGGTGATTTCATGCTGAGCTTGGTCGCGTACTTCGGTCGGTTTCGTATTCGTGATAGACAAAGCCACCAATTCTTCGGCACGCAATCCGAGTTCTGCGGCGTCTTCCTGAAGCGACGTCCGGAACGCGTCAAAATCTTTCTGAAAGTTCGCGAGCTTTTCAAGTAATCGGTTCGCAACTGCATGACGACGTTGGGCGGCACGGACGTTTTCAGTTGCCGTAGCGATTGCATCGGTCAATGCTCTTCGCTCTTCCTCTGCCGTGCGGATTTCGACAAGTAGATTTGCATCCGGGAGCACTCCCCTGTCGCGGGCCGACGGGTTTGCTACTTCCGCTGGCTTATTCTTCTCGTGGGCTTCAAGCTCAAGGTTTCGGCGGTTAATTTCCTCCGTGAGCTTTTGCTTGGCGACGGGATCGGTTTGAGTCTCCAGTAGCGCCCGTGACCGACTTGATTCCCGGAGCAGTCTCAATAGCGAGTCAATGCGTTTCTGTTTCTCACCCGTGCGGAATCGAACAAGGTCGTCCAGGGTAGTCTGCCCCAAGCGCTCAGTATCAGGTACATGTGAAAAGATGACGGCTTTAAGTTCCTGCTCGAAGGACTCAGCTCCGGGCCTAGCAAGTTCGTTACAGACTGATTCGACGTGGTCCTGTGGAAGATATTTCAGGCGCTCAATTTCTTCCGGTTTGACCAAGTCCGCCAAACACTTTGTGCCAGTTTCTCCCGACACCCACTCAATCGTCGCCTCGAAGTAATCCGCAAGGCAGGGATTGGGATGGCGAAATCGCTCTGGGCTCAAAAACGAAAACGCACCGGCGTTCTTCGTCGCGCCCAGGAGTCCAAGCGTATCCGAAAGGGCGCTTTTGCCGCTTCCTTTATTCCCTATTATGGCGACCAAGCCTGTGTTGAATGGGATACTCCCGCTAAACCACCTTTCCGTCGCGGGAGCACTGCCTTTGCGCCTAAAGGAAATGTTCTGAATATATTTCGTCGGATTTTGGTGAACCCGCGTCAGTTCGGGTGGACTCTCGCCAATGAATACGCGATCTCGGGCCTCCCGGAGAATCATCAGCAAGCCTCGGAAGGTAGGGTCAGCACGGAGCCATAACGGGGCCTTTACGTTATAGTCAGTTGCGTCGTGGTTGTCTGAACATAGGACGAGCGGTTTATCTAGCCCCGTGTCTGGGAAGATTATCTTCAGATGTCGGTCGATGTCCCGAAGCTGACCAATTTCCATCAGATCAACATATTTGTTTGTAATGTCGTACTTGATTCTCTGCTGGAACTTTTCTCGATTGCTGATCCCTTCAATGGAATTGCTTTTGGCGCCAGCGTGGATTGACACAATCCCGCCCAGGTCGCGCGTGATTCTCGCTCCGTCTTCCATCGGAACGTAAAGTTCCTCATCCCCACCTTTGTCCTTGATCGCTGCCAGCGTGAGACCGAGGCCACCCTGAAGCGTCGTCCACACGTGCTCGAGATCTGAATCTTCAGGAAAGATCGAAATGTAGTGGATTGCCTCGCCGCCTTGATCACTCCTAAACTCAATACCTGGAAAGATCGTAAGCTTATCCTTCGCGATAGCTCGTAAGTTGCGAATCCGTCCAATATCGATGACGTGGTGATCCGTGACTGCAACCGCGCTGAGCCCGGCCTGAATCAGCGAATCCACGATTTGGTTGTCAGTGACATCGGCACGTTCATAGTCGAAAGAACTTGGGGTATGAAAATGCAAATCCCACCTGTGCCACAGAGAGCCCTTCGGATCATTCATGGTCTTTGCTTCCTGGTCATTTCCCTGACAGTTTGAGGCGTGCACCTGGGACGAACGACGTCCCTGCGTCGGACACTTCGCCCTCCCGTCAGTGTTGAACGCCAAGATTATACCGCTTTGCGCCTCGGTGTGAACCTTATCGAATGCCTTCAAATTTCTGTACCGTCGGCACATGCGGTGCTTCCGATGAAAGGAAGCATCCCTTTGTCCCTCGTGGACGCCGAACGTAGATCTTCCCTAAGAAGTTGCACTCTCTATTCTTCACTTATGAAAAATTCCACAGTCCCCTTCCTTGACGTACCGAAGGTTCCTGACAAAATCAACGATTACGTTGCGGAATTCGGTCCGCAACTGGCAAAGCGGATTGTTGAATCCTTTCCCCCTTTGCATTGTGTCGAGGACCCAGTCTCCCCGCTCCTTGCGAAGCTTCGTCGCGAGCCTTACGCTGCCCAGTCTTTAGCTGTTATGGGTATCGTCCGCCGTTGGGGAAAGTCGCGGTCCGCTGCCGCAGTCGCGGAATGTGGTACCGGCAAAACCTTCATCGCTCTGGCCTCGATGTTTGTGCACAGCCAAGGAAAACCGTTCTGTGGTTTGGTCATGGCGCCGCCTCATTTAGTGGACAAATGGGCGCGCGAAACTTTCCAAACAATTCCGGGCGTGCGGGTGTTCATGATTGACGGCCTGCGTGATGTCAGGCCAAACGCGCCTTCCGGGATCAATGAGGTCAAGCTGCGTCACGCCCAGATCGTGCGTGAAGGCTTGAAGACCTCCATCACCGAGCTGCGCCTGCGGAAGAATTACCCGTGTGCGCGAGCGCGCTGGAACGCGCTTTGCAGTTCTCCCACAATCTTTATCATCGGAAGAGAGCGAGCCAAGCTCTCGTATTTTTGGAAGCACTCCTACAACATTGCGCAGAGCGGAAGGTATGCAGGCGCGATCGTTAATCCGGACACCGGTTGCCCCATTTACCTCGGCGAGGATGGCGAGCGGTTAATTCGTTCCGACTTCAAGAAAACCAGGCTCGCAGAATGGTTGGGTAACGAAACTGAGGGGGACGAAAAGGCAGACGGCAAACGCCGGCGAGCGCTCTACAGCCCTCTTTGGCAGGCCGACCGATCGAAAATCCATCGTTTTGCGGCCGCCGATTTCCTTGCCCGTTATATGCCGCGCTTTTTCGACTACGCCGTTGCTGACGAAGTTCATGAGCTGAAAGGAGGTGACACGGCTCAGGGCAATGCCCTCGCGAATCTCGCCGCCTCCGCTGAGCGCACGCTCATCCTTACCGGCACATTGCTCGGCGGATTTGCAGACGAGCTTTTCCATATTCTTTACCGGCTCGACGCTTCGAAGATGGTCTCTATGGGCTTTGAGCACGGCTCAGGGGGCCTTCAATACTTTACCGAAACCTACGGCCTGCTCGAAAAGGTGACGACCATCGAGCCAGCCGACAACAAATGCTCGGAGGCCCGCGTCACCGAGCGCGTTCGCCGGCGGCCCGGCGCTTCGCCGCTTCTCTTCGGCCATTTCCTGATGGATTTTGCGGCGTTTCTCTCGCTCGAAGATATTTCGGATGCGCTCCCGTCGTACCGCGAAGAAGTGGTCGCCGTCGAAATGGATCCTGAGCTGAAAGCTGCTTACGAGGACCTGGAGCGGGACGTCAAGCAGGCTTTCCGGGATCACCGGGGCAATCAGTCGGTGTTGAGCACCGGAGTCAACGCCTTGCTTCTATATCCGGACCGACCTTTCGAACTCGGACCGCTCACCGGCTGGGAATACAACCCTGAAACCGAGCGGCGCGAGCGATTTGTATTCGCCGAGCCGCGCGACCTCAGCCAAGAAATTGTCTATGCCAAGGAGCGCCGTTTGGTCGAGGAAATTAAATCGGAGCTCTCACGCGGGAGAAAGATCCAGGTGTATGCCGTATTTACACAGAAAAGAGATGTAACGCGACGCCTGGAATCAATCCTCGCGAAGGAAGGCATCCGCGTGGCGCGGCTGACGGCGGACGTAAAGCCCGAAGCACGCGAGGCGTGGTACGAGCGGCAACTGCGTCAGGGCACGCAAGTAGTGATTGCACATCCCCGTTTGGTCGCGCTCGGCTTGGATTTACTGTCGTTTCCGACGCTGATCTTCTACGAAACCGGCTATTCGATCTTCACGCTGCGCCAAGCCAGCCGTCGGTCGTGGCGCATCGGGCAGCACCGCAATGTAGTCGTCAAGTTCCTCGCCTACAAGGACACAGTTCAGGAAACTTGCCTGCGCTTGATGGGCCGCAAGTTGCTCGTGTCATTGGCGATGGAAGGCAAATTCTCTGCCGAAGGTCTTCAAGCCGTGGGCGACGAGGACATGCTGATGGCCATGGCGCGTGAGTTGGTCACAGAAAAGGGCGTCGGCGAATCCGCTTCGGCCGTTTGGCGTGAGCTTCAGAAGCGCCATGAGGAGACTTTCGGCAGCCGGCAGGAAGGGGAGCCGGAAATTCCGCTGGCAGTGGAACCGGTCGTACCATCCGATCCGCCGCCTCTGGCGTCGCAGCCTTTATTTGCGTTCGGAATGCCAGTGGCCGAGGTTGTTAGAAGAAAGAATTCGCGCCGCGTGTCCTCCTCCGAGAACCAACTGGGTCTGTTTGGTCCGTAAGATTCGAGACGTAAACCTTCCTGTCGACCCGCCACGTCAAAACGACAGGCTGACCGCCGGCATTTTTCACACATCTGTGCAAAAGCCTGTCGAAAAGCCGGGTCTTCTCAACTTTATTTGATTTTGGCTGAAGAGCATTGACCTCTTTGCACTGCCATTGTGCATTCGCCCCTCTAAGCGACATGAGTTGAAGCTGACACCACACTTCATTTTAAGAAATAGGATCGGAGGTGATGACAATGTCCTTTATTTTTTCACAAAGCGGTGATTTTCACCTTGAGGAAGATCGCTATTTCGTCGACACAGTGAAATGTATCGATTGGTTCGTCGAAGATGGCATTCAGCAAAGCACAAACCTTTTTGTGCTGAACGGGGATCTCACGACTTACAAACAGACCATCCGGGAACGGAAATTCTGGGTAGATGCCGTAATTCGCATGGCTAATCATGCTCCGGTCGTCTTAATCGCGGGGAACCACGGCAAGGAGCTTGAAAATGATTTGTACCCGTTGGCGAAAGTTAAGGGGAAGCATCCTGTTTTCCTATGTACCGACCCTGATTTTATTGAATTAGACCGCGTCTTGATCGCGGTCTTCCCCTATCCTCGCAAGGAAGAGTTTGTGTGCGCCGCCGAAGACGGAGGTTTCGCGCAGGCGTTTCAGGGCAAACTCCAGGAGTTCAACCAACAGTTCGACCAGCGACAAGATTCGTATCGGCTGTTCTTTGGCCATTTAGGTGTAGCTGGCGCCAGGGTTTCAAGTGGCCAGCCGCTCGTCGGTCGGTGCGCCGAATATCCACTGGCGCCTCTCCACGGTCTGCGGGCGCAGTACGTTGGCCTGAGCCACATTCACTTGCGGCAACAACTCGGACCCCGTGTTTGGTACGCCGGTTCGCTTTCGCGATGCGATTACAGCGAGGTTGAAGATAAAGGCTACAACCTCGTAACACTGAAAAGTCCCGAGCTTCGGCCAGACCTTTCGGATCTGGAAATCGAGTTCAGGATGTCGCCAACGCGCAAAATGGTCGAGCTACAGGCGGTCTATGAAAACGGCGAACTGCGGCTGCCCGAAGATTTGGATCCCGTGGCACTGAAAGACTCGCGAGTCAAAGTAGTGGTGAGGGTTCCGAATGGGCCAGATCGCCTGCTGAGCCGCGAACAGCAGGAAAATCTCAAGGAGAAGTTGCTGGCCGCAGGTCCTGTGGAACTGAAGGTTAAGATCGAGCGCGATACCGAAGTTACCCCAGAGCCCGCGCCAATCTCACTTGCGCGCTCCGCGGAAGAAAAGCTGCGCGCATACTGGGGGATAAAAGGCCTTCCGCCCGCTGACCGTCAGGAGAGATTACTCGCCAAGCTAGCGAAGGTAGAGGCAGGGGTAATCGGAAACGTGGCCGAGCGGTGATTCTCGTGCTTCTCGCTAGATTGGAGGCCACAACCGGGGGTAACCCACTACTCGTCAAGTCGAAGGGCTGACGACCCCATAGAAGAAGCATCCGACAACGCTCGCGCAGCTTTAACAGGGGCATCTCACCACGGGCCCTTTGTGGGACGTTGCAAAAAGGTCAAATTTCGAGGCTGCCGCCAACCGCCGCGCCACCATGCCGCTGAAAGTAGACACAGTGCGGCTGCAAGTAGCAGTTCTGGCAGTTTGGACTTGTCGGCCTACAACAAGACTTTCCAACGTTCCACAGGGGCAAATCGAGTTGCCAGGGGTCCGCGCTAAGGTTTCGGGTCAGTTGGATGACCTTCGCTGCTTCGGTTCCCCTGATCTCCTCGCCGTAGACCGCGCGGCCGAGTACACGACGGAGGTGGCGATCCGCCTTTACGTCGCCGGAGTCGCCCTTGAGTTAGGCGCTGTCGCGCAACGCACCCACGATCATCCGGGATATTTGATCGCCCGCTCCTAACGCCCAGAGATGCACAAGCGCGTCGAAGGGGGACCTGCCCGACCAGATGTTCCGGGCCTGCCCGTCGAACCAAGCGCAGATGTCGTCGGCGATGCCCCAGAGACGCGTGCAGCCTTTACGGAACCGATGTGGCTTGCCATAGTGCTCGTAGTTCGAATCCCACGCGTCCTTGGACTGGGAGCTTATTGTTGCCCAGAGCTTCTCTGCATCCGGGTCGCAATATTCTTCACCGAGCTGTTTAACTAGATTTTTCCCTTTTTCCCACGCTAGGTCGGCGTCCTGCTGCCAGTCGAGGAGACAACAAATCAGGAATGTGTTGGCGATCCCTTTCGGGCACTCCCTTCCTTCAAGATGCGAAATCTCGCCCCAGTCCACTTTACCGGCGCGGTGCTCCAAAAGAAGGGCGGCTATATGTTGAAGACGGTCGTCTCGATTGCTTTCGTTGTTCGTAGATGGCTGCATTTGTCGTTATTTCTTCCTTTCCGCGTTGATGTTTGGTGCCATGCTTATATATACCCAAATCCTGAAGATCTTTGTGTTTCACAAGGGGTAAGTAGGGTAAGTTTTGAGATAATCGCCGCACGCCCGGCAATAGCGGCTTTGAGAATCTCACAATTCTGTCTCAGAATGGCGAGCGGATGGCGCTAATCCATCGCATCTTAGGCGATTTCCTGTATTCACAACAGTTTGTCTTAGAGGTGGGAGGGGCGTTCCGCCGGTTTGAAAATCCACCTGGACGCATGGGCTACCCTGAAACCAGATACCTCGCTGCCAAACCGTCACAGGGAATGGTTCCTGAGTTAGTCGCCAATTATTCCAAGCCATCCGAGAAGGAGATCCGCCCATGCGGCTTGCAACGATCCGGCTTCGCGGTATTAGCGAAGCCTTCCCCAACGAAATATCTGTCGACTTCGACACCCTCGGTCCCGGGCTAATTGCCATCGTAGGGGAAAATGGCGCCGGCAAATCCACGCTGATTGGTTCAATCTTTGCTGCCTTGTTCCGTCAACTGCCCGGGCAAAAGCGTTCGCTTTATGACTTCGCCACACATCCCAACCCCGAAATCGACCTCACCTTTAGTGTGAACGGGGGTCGCTTCCGGTCCTTGCTAAAACTCGATCCCAAAGCTCGTCAGATGGAGAGTTATCTGTTTAATGGAGATGGAGTTCCGCTAACTAACGGCAAGAAGGAACCCTTCGAGGAAACGATTCGCAAGAAGGTAGGTGCCCCGGAATTCTTCCTTTCCTCGATCTTTTCCAGTCAGAAGCGGACGGGCAATTTTCTGTCACTCGATCGGAGCGAGCGCAAGGAGCTGTTCATTCGTGAGCTGCTGGGTCTCGACCACCTGCGGCTTATTGCTGCCACGGCCAGGGAGAGAACTGAAGAAGCCGCCAGGGCCGTGACTGGCCTGGACGGTCAGTGCATTAGCCTTCAGGAGATCGTGGATGCGCCGGTAGAAGATCCCACTGCTGTTGAAGCTCAGCTTCGCGACCTGTCATCCATGCTTGAACGTCTTGAAAACAAAAGGCAAATGGCACAGCAGCACCTTCTCGAACTTCAGGCAACAGTGGCGACCCGGAAGCCTCTGATGGCTGAAGCAGAGAACTTGAGACTGCGCCTGGCCAGGGCTGATGCGGAGATCGCGGAAGCCGGACGCCAAATCGCAAAGGATGAAAAGCTGTTGGCGGAAAAGAAGCAGTTTGCCGATTTACCGGAACGAGCGAACGAGCTCACCGCTCGCATTCAGGACCTTCATCGCCAAATTCGCGAAATTCAAGTCCAGGAAGCCGCGAATCGTGAAACTGAGCAAACTGTCCAAGAGCTAACCGCGGAGCTGAAGGCCAACATCGCTGAACTCGATCGTCTGCGAGTTGAGCGAGAGGAGCTTGCCAGTGTTCCGTGCCGGGGGGAGGGTCCATACGCTGGCTGCCCGAAAATCCGGCGGGCGGTCGAAGCAGGTCAGAGAATTCCCAACCTGCAAGGCAGTGTCGCCACGCTTTCCTTCGAAGTTGAAGTCCAGCGGAGTTCGCTGGTCCAGATTCCAACGCCGTCCTCGCAAGTGACGCGGCTACTGGAGGGTTGCGAACGCGAGCGAACGAAAGTCGATTTGGAACGACGGCGCCACGAGGAATTGCAGGCCGTTGAAGCACGACGCGACGAGCGGCTCAAGACCCTGCAACGCCTGTCCCACGACCGACTTGAATTGGCGGAGGAATTGGCCAAAAAGGAATCCGCACTGACCGGCTTCGGCGATCTTGATGCCAAATTGAACACAGCGCACAGGGAGACCGCCTATATTAACCGGGCGATCATTTCGGCCCACGCGGAACGCGACAAGGTCATTGCACGACAAGCGCAAATCAAGCAGCGCCTGGAGCAGCGGGAGTCGGCGCGAATCCGACTAGCTCAAGTCGAGGAAGAAGTTGCCCTGGCATGATTGGAATTGGAGGATTATAGCTACCTTGCGAAGGTCTTTGGCCCGGACGAGATTCAGCTCTGCGAAATCCAGGCAGCTGGACCCGAAGTGTCTTCGCTTGTGAACGCCTTGCTCGAAGGCTGCTTCGAAAACAAGTTTGAAGTCCGCTTCCGAACCCAGCGCCCCAAGGCGGACGGTCGGGGCATGGTGGACGATTTCGATATCGAAGTTCGCAACAAGAATCTCGATCGCACTTGCCTTGTGGATGAGCTTTCCGGCGGACAATTTGTCCTGGTCAACGAAGCTGTCAATTTGGGTATCGCTATTTATAAGATGCGGCAGGGCGAGGGGATTCGCTATGAGACCCTATTTCGGGACGAGACAGTTGGCGCGCTTGATTCAACCAACGCCAAGGAATATGTGCGCATGCTGCGGCGGGCCATGGACCTGGGCGGGTTCCATCAGATGATTTTCATTTGTCACAGTCCTGTGGTTTGGGAATTGGCAGATAGCATCATTTCAGTCGGCGGCGGGTGCGTTGTCCCTGAAAATCACGGCAAGCCAGCCGCTGATTGATCAAGGAATTTTGTAGGGGTCTCGCGTTGCTATTTCTCAGGTGCTGGGGACTATCAATCCGGATCCACGCTGTCCCCGAGGACGTAGCCTACGCCGGCTGCAAGAAGACCGATTACGGGATTGATAGTCAATCCTAAGACGCCGCCAAGCGACGTTCTTTGGACAAAGGAGCCTTTGTTCGATCGTTCCAGGAACGGGCGGTCCGGCTGGACTGCGTCCCCTTCAGGCGGTTGCAAGCAACGCAAGCCGGGAACAAGTTGTTCAAATGGGCCGTGCCTCCCTCTGAGCGTGGAACGGAATGTTCAACCTCCCATGCTCCCTTGGAATTGACCCTTCCGTAGTTTGTAAGGCTGAGCTTTTTGCCACATATATGGCATTTCCCATTCGTGCGGTAATAAATCCGCGTGAGATCTTCGCTATCGTAGGACATCTTCCTTCGGCACCTCCAAATTTGATAGGTAGAATCGTGAACTACCAACGAGCCACCGGCTGCGCTCGTGCTCGGGCCGGTGGCAATGCTTGTACTTCTTGCCGCTACCGCAGGGGCATTCAGCATTTCTAGGAACCGTAGCAAGCAATTCCGGTATACTGTGGCCGGCGGCCGGGCCGATCCATATTCCGCCGCGCCCGTCCCCCGTGTCGCACCAGACCGTGTGCTTCGCCAACCAAATTGCGGTGAAATCCAATAACGTCCGCAGCGTCTTCGCACTCCACGGTAACACCCCCTGGCTCGGCAGATAACTGCAAACCGAGTCGTCGCCGTTGAGGTGGGGGTGAATGGGAAATCTAAGCCGTGAGATGCGGGGAGAGATGATGAAGGCCCTGGGATGCCTTTTGGGTGGGTACGCTACAATCAAAGCGGCGTATTGAAGACCGATATGGGAGAGTCGCGAGAGATAATCCGGAATCGCATGATTTCGTAGGCATATAGGATCGTGCACCAATGTACCGGCACGAACCACAACTTCTCCCTCGTTTTGTAGGTCGTCCAGGATCTTGCTCAAGTCTTGAGGGCCGTCGAACGGCCGCAGTTCGCCCTGCCACGCTGCGATGGCCTCTGGCTGGGAGATAGACGCGACTGGCTCGAACTGAGGATAAGATTTAGCCAGATCTCGAGAGTTGGCATCGAGCCACTCTTGATGCGATTCGTCCATCGTTAACTTCCAAACGGCCTTGGCGGCTTCACCCGATGTTCCGGGGGCCGATGCTTGTCGTTCTGACGATGGTCTTCACTGTTTCCTTGCTGGCTGTTGTTTTCGTTATCAGGCATACGGCTCCTTTCTCTGGTCTTAGACTTTGGATGACTTGAAATCCGTACATCCACATGCAGTATATTGCCATAGGATCGCAGTGTCGTCAAGATACATTGACATCACTTGACAACTGAACTACACTAATGTCTAGAAAGTCCTACGAAGGAGGAAACCGTGGAGGAAAGGCTGAAAGAGGCAATCGGCCGGAACCTGAAGACTGCACGCGAGGCGGCCGGAAAGTCGCAAGAGGAATTCGCTGGCGAGCTTGGCATCTCTCGAGCTACTTTGAGCGGTTTTGAGAATGGCCATGTTGCGATCGACAGCGCCAAGCTTCTTCGTGCTTCGAAAATCCTCGGATTGCCAGTGACCGACTTCTTCACAGACCGCGAGGAAGAGATGGCGCTACTCTTCCGGGCTGCTGAGGAGGTGGTTCCAAAGGCGGATGTCCGGTCGAGGTTGAGGAGATTTTGTGAAGCTTACCGGGAACTGGAGGAAATTGCAGGCGTTGCTGACGCCGTGCTCCTTCCACCGGAGTACACTTACTTTCCGCATCTCCATTCAAAATACGTAACGTTCGCCACGCAAGTGGCGCTTTCCGAAAGAGAACGACTTGGGGTGGGGTTGTATGATCCCATCGAGAACATCTTCAAGCTGCTCGATGAAAACGGCGTTCGGCTGCTCGACTTGACGATCGACCAGGACGAATTATTCGGGCTGTCGGGATTCTCGAAGCGATATGGCCTATGCATCCTCGTCAACACGCGAAACACGTTGGAGCGGAATATTTTCACGGCCGCGCACGAGTACGGGCATCTACTGATGCACCGCCCGTTCTATAGGAACGTGGATTTGCAGGAAGCGGCGGAGCGCGACCCTGAGCTCGAAGAGATGGCCGACGTATTCGCTGCAAATTTCCTGGTTCCCGAATTTGGGCTTCGGGACGTTTGGGCAAAGAACGCCGGGCGGAAGGAGGTGAAACTCGAAGATCTCGTATTCCTCAAACACCACTTCCGCGTCAGCACGAAGGTGATTGTCAGACGGCTCAAGGACATCGGCTTGATTTCCGAAAAAGAATCCGATGAGCTGATGGTCCGCGCATATAAAGCGCAACCCGATGAGAAGGTCGAATACGCGCCGCTGAAGAACGAGAAAATTGATTTGATCGCGGAGTGGAAGACTGTTTCACGGTTCTTGTATCTCGCGCGTAAGGCCGCGCTCGCAGGCCATATTTCAATTGGGAAACTTGGCGAGCTCATGGGTAAGAACGTGCTGGAAGCGCGGTCACTCGTTCAACAGTGGCGGAAGGAGCTGGCGGTTGCACCTGCTTAGCTCCGGAGAATTCTCCGTTGATTCGAACGTCGTCGCAGACTTCTTCCTGGTCGGGAAGCTTGACCTGCTATGCGGACTGCTCCAGGGAAGGCTGTTTGCGTCGGATTTTGTCTTGAATGAGTTGGAAGAGGCCGGCATCAGCCTGCCGTGCGCAGAGGCAGTAACGCTTTCGGCCGAGGAAGAACTAGCGCTTTTTGACGGCATCCGCAAGGATAATCCGCCGCTGGGAGCCGGAGAGGTTGGCGCCCTCACCGTCGCAAAGCTTCGAAAGTGCGGCGCTATGACAAACGATAGCCGAGCTCGACGGGCAGCTGAAGAATTGGGTATTCCAGTGTCCGGCACACTCGGAGTTCTGGAATACGCTGTCGAGGCCGACCGCATTTCCGCCGAGGAGGCAGTCGGCATCCTTGAGCAAATGATCCAAGCAGGGGCATGGTTTTCAGACGAGCTGGTCAGGATGTTCCGGACGAGAATTCTGGAGGAAGATTAGCCCGGAACCCCCGGGAGCCTTTCGACGGACTTTACAGGAGCGAATAGATTCGTGATAATTCTCGCGTTCAAGGTGAAATCTGGGGACCTTTAATAAATGCCTACATTGGAATGGATCGGCAAAAAGGCCGTCATCAATCATCACCGGGAAGTTCCGTACCGGTTCTTGCGTTGTGATCCTGCTCTATCGGTGGGCGATCCTGATTGCGGAAACTTGCTTGTGTAGGGCGATAATCTTTTGGCTCTGAAGGCGTTGTTGCCTTATTACGCAGGCAAAGTGAAGTGCATATACATTGATCCGCCTTACAACACTGGCGTGGACGAGCGCAACGAGGAAGGAAAGCGCACAGGCTGGATTTACAGCGACAATGTCAACAGCCCGGAAATTCGCGAATGGCTGAATAAGGTAGTGGGCGGCGAAGCCGAGGATTTGTCTAGGCACGACAAGTGGCTGTGCATGATGTATCCTCGCGTCGCATTGCTGAATGATTTCCTGAAGCCTGAGGGCGTTATTTTCGTCAGCATCGACGATGTAGAACTGGGCTCTCTCCGCCTTCTCATGGACGAGGTGTTCGGAGCGAACAACCGCGTCGGGACTATCGTGTGGAAAAACGCGAACGATAACAATCCGACGAACATTGCGGTCGAGCACGAGTACGTGCTCTGCTACTCCAAGGACAAGCGAAGTCTGCCCCCTGAATGGAAATCCGTCAATGTTGATGTTAAAGAGAAGCTCCTGGCGGTAGGAGATGAACTTGTCCAAAAGAATCAGGAACGAGAAGCCCTTCAGTCAGCTTACACGAAGTGGTTCCGCGAAAACAGGAATGACCTTTGGGAATTTGCCGATTATAAGTTTATCGACAGGGACGGCGTCTATGCGGGCAGCCGTAGCGTTCATAACCCTGGTAAGGAGGGCTACCGTTACGACGTTATCCACCCAAAGACTGGCAAACCCTGCCGCGAGCCGTTGATGGGTTATCGCTTCCCAAAGGAGACGATGGATAAGCTACTTGCAGAGAACCGAGTAATCTTCGGGGAAGACGAGACCAAGATCATAGAACCGAAGCTTTACGCGAAGGACTACCGCGCGAGGCTTTCCAGCGTGTTCGAGCTCGATGGGCGCGTCGGCACGAACGAAATTAAAGAGATCTTTCCTGGAGAGAAGCGGCCTTTTGATTTCCCCAAGCCAACGGCGCTTATAGAGGAACTGATAAGCTTCACTACATCGGGAGACGATCTCATCCTAGATTCGTTTGCTGGCTCGGGCACTACCGGGCACGCCATCCTAAAGCTCAATGGAGCAGACAGTCAGCGAAGGCGCTTTATTCTTGTTGAAATGAAGGAAAACATAGCCGTAAATATAACCGCCGAAAGACTGAAGCGCGTAAGCGAGGGCTACCGGAATGGAAAGGGAGAGGCAGTGAAGGGGCTTGGCGGCGGTTTCCGGTTTTGCACCCTCGGGGAGCCGCTGTTCGACGAAAGGGGCAACATCCGCAAGTGCGTCAAGTATCCCGAACTCGCGGCGCACATATTTTTCACGGAGACCGGGTCGCCGATTCCAAAGCAAGTTGCCCGGAGCCCGTTCCTGGGAGTTCACGAGGGCAAGGGCGTCTATCTCTTGTTCAACGGCATTTTGGGCGATAAGAGCCCGGAGGGTGGGAACGTGCTGACGGGTAAAGTTCTTGAAAGGCTCCCGAACCATTCCGGGATGAAAGTGATTTACGGCGAAGGGTGCAGGCTCGGTCCGGCGCGACTGAAGCGCGAGGGGATCATTTTCAAACAGATTCCTTACCACATCAAGGTGAGCTGACCAGGTGGAGCTGAAAGGCTACCAGGAACGCAGTCTCGAAGCGCTGGCGAATTACTTTCGGGATTGCACGGTGCACGGCGCGAAGAAGGCCTTCGTCCTTCAGACCGACCGGCCTTATCTTCCTGTCCCGAAACTCCCCGAGCTGCCCTACGTCTGCCTGCGCGTCCCGACCGGCGGCGGCAAGACATTCATGGCGTGCCACGCCCTGGGCTTGGCGCTAAAAACGTATATCCAAGCCGACAGAGGTGTGTGCCTGTGGCTTGTCCCGTCGAATACCATCCGAGAGCAGACGCTCGCCGCGCTCCGCAACCGGCAACATCCCTATAGGCAGGTCCTTGACGCAACGCTTTCCTCCCAAGTGCGCGTGATGGATTTGGCCGAAGCGCTGTACGTTCAGCGCGGAACACTCGACGGCGAGACCGCGATTATCGTATCCACACTGGCGGCGCTGCGTGTAACGGATGTGGATGGCCGCAAGATTTATGAGTCAGCGGGCGCCTTGAGTCACCACTTCTCGGGGCTTGACCCAAAGCTCGAAAGCTTGCTTGAGCGGAATGAGAACGG
>Ga0070740_10003741_pt1 | contig 15744 bp, 16 predicted proteins | sample Coa_R2_FD_67286 | JGI IMG/M metagenome (GOLD analysis project Ga0070740, IMG submission 67286) | Surface soil microbial communities from Centralia Pennsylvania, which are recovering from an underground coalmine fire - Coalmine... | ecosystem: Environmental > Terrestrial > Soil > Unclassified ... | reverse complement strand
TCCTCGCGGTCGACGCGGCCGACGGTCGCGCCATGCGTGCACCTCACGTCGTTCGCCAGGATCTCGAGGCCCGGGATCGGCACGGCGTGCGTCGTCGGGCTGAGCATGAGGTTGCGGCACTCCTGGTAGGCGTTCGTCTTCTGGGCGTCCGGCTCGACCCGGATCATCCCCCGCCAGACCGCCGTCGCCTCGTCGCGGAGGGCGCCCTTGAAGGCGAAGTCGCTCTCGCAGTCGGGTGCGATGTGCTCCTGGAAGGTGTCGTAGTCGAGATGCTGGCTCCCGTCGGCGAAGTAGGCGCCCGTGACGCGGGAGGTTCCGCCGCGGCCCGCCAGGTCGTTCTGGATCCGGGTCTTGCCCTTCTTCGAGCCGAAGCCGCCGGCGACCCAGTCGAGCTCGGCGTCGCGCTCGACCCGGGCGTGGTGGGTGGCGAAGTGCCACGTCTCGCGCGAGAGGTTCTGCAGCGAGACGTACTCCAGCTTCGCGGCCGGCTCGACGAACAGCTCGGCGACGGCGTTCGAGTAGGCGGGAGTGTCCGGCGCGGGCGAGGCGTACTCCTCGATCAGCGAGGCGCGCGCACCCTCCTCGGCCACCACGAGCAGGCGCCAGAAGGTCTGCCCGCTGGCGGTGACGCGGACGTACAGCGGCTTCTCGAGCTCGACGCCTCGCGGCACGACGACGAGCAGCCCATGCTTCCAGAGCGCGGCGTTGTGCGCGGCGAACTTCTCCTGCCAGCCGACGAGCGAGTAGAGCCGTTCGTGCTCCTCCGGCAGCGGCGCGAAGACGACCCCCTCGGGCACGCGCTCGATCTCGACCCCCGTGGCGGTGACCGTGGCGAAGCCGGCGACGTCGAGGTCGACCATCGCCACCGGCGTGACGGTTTCGTCACGGTGGCTGCCACCGGCCGCGAACGCGTCGGGGTCGAAGCCGGCGAGGTCGGTGAAGCGCCAGTGCTCCTCGGTCGTGTCCGGGAGCGGCAGGGCTCGGTAGGCTGCGAGCGCTTCGGCCCTACGCATGTGGCGCGTACCTGCGGTGCAGCATGAGCGCGTTGCCGTCCGGGTCGCGGAAGAAGGCCATGTGGCAGACGCCGGTGTCGAGCGTGTCGCCGTCGAAGACGACCCCGCGGTGCTCGAGCGCTCGGCGGGCCTCCGCCACGTCGGCCACCCGCAGCGCGATCTCGGCGGTGTGCGGGCCCTCGAAGCGGCGCCCGGCCGCGGCAGGGTCCATGAGGTAGAGGAACGCGTTGTCGCCGAGCTTGAACTCGGGGAAGCCGCCCTCGCCCGTCTGCGGCAGGCCGAGCGTGTCGCGGTACCACGCGACCGAGCGCTCCAGGTCCGTGACGGGAACCGTGATGAAGTCGACGTGCTCGACGGCGAGCGCGTCAGCCAACCGAGCCCTCCATCTGGAGCTGGATCAGCCGGTTCATCTCGACCGCGTACTCGAGCGGCAGCTCCTTCGTGATCGGCTCGACGAACCCCGACACGATCATCGCCGAGGCTTCCGCCTCGGAAAGCCCGCGCGACATGAGGTAGAAGAGTTGCTCCTCGCCGATCTTCGAGACCGTCGCCTCGTGCCCGATGTCGACGTCGTCGGCGTCGATCTTGATGTAGGGGTAGGTGTCGGAGCGGGACGCCTCGTCGAGGATCAGCGCGTCGCAGACCACCTTCGAGCGGGCCCCGCGGGCGTTGCGGTCGACCTGCAGCAGGCCGCGGTAGCCGGCGCGGCCGCCGTTCTTGGAGATCGACTTCGAGGTGATCACGGACGTCGTGTTCGGCGCCACGTGCACGGCCTTGCCGCCGGCGTCCTGGTGCTGGCCCGAGCCGGCGAAGGCGATCGACAGCACCTCCCCGTGGGCGCGCTCGCCGAGCAGCCAGATCGCCGGATACTTCATCGTCAGCTTGGAGCCGAGGTTGCCGTCGACCCACTCCATGGTCGCGTCCTCGTAGGCGACGGCGCGCTTGGTGACCAGGTTGTAGACGTTCGACGACCAGTTCTGGATCGTCGTGTAGCGGCAGCGTCCGCCCTTCTTGACGATGATCTCGACGACTGCGCTGTGCAGCGAGTCGGTGGAGTAGATCGGCGCGGTGCACCCCTCGACGTAGTGGACGTAGGCGCCCTCGTCGACGATGATCAGCGTCCGCTCGAACTGGCCCATGTTCTCGGCGTTGATCCGGAAGTACGCCTGCAGCGGCATGTCGATGTGCACGCCCGGCGGCACGTAGATGAACGATCCGCCCGACCAGACCGCCGAGTTGAGCGCCGCGAACTTGTTGTCGTTGGGCGGGATGATCGTCCCGAAGTACTGCTTGAACAGGTCCTCATGCTCCTTGAGCGCCGTGTCGGTGTCCAGGAAGACGACGCCCTTCGAGCGCAGGTCCTCCTGCAGCTTGTGGTAGACGACCTCCGACTCGTACTGCGCCCCGACGCCTGCCAGGTACTTCTTCTCGGCCTCCGGGATGCCGAGCTTGTCCCAGGTGTCGCGGATGTCGGCGGGCAGCTCGTCCCACGAGGAAGCCTGCTTCTCGGTCGGCTTGATGTAGTAGTAGATCGAGTCGAAGTCGATCCCGCTCAGGTCGCCGCCCCAGGTCGGCAGCGGCCGGGCGAGGAAGTAGTCGAGCGCCTTGTGCCGGCGCTTGCGCATCCAGTCGGGCTCGTCCTTGTGGGACGAGATGGCGTCGATCAGCTCATGCGACAGCCCCCGGCCCGACTTGAAGAAGTAGTCCTCGGGGACGTGGAAGCCGTACTTGATCGCGTAGTCGGAGCCGATCCCCTGGACGATCTCGGTCTCGGTCTGGCTCATGCGACCACCTCCTCACCATAGGGCGCGTACCCTTCGCGCTCGAGCTTCTGCGCCAGCTCCGGACCGCCTTCCTCGACGATCCGGCCGCCGACGAAGACGTGCACCCGGTCCGGGGTGATGTAGTCGAGGATCCGCTGGTAGTGGGTGATCACGAGCGCGCCCATCTCCGGGCCGACCAGCTCGTTCACCCCGCTCGCGACGACGCGCAGCGCGTCGATGTCGAGGCCCGAGTCGGTCTCGTCGAGCACCGCGATCCGTGGCTTGAGCATCGCCATCTGCAGGATCTCGACCCGCTTCTTCTCGCCGCCCGAGAAGCCGTCGTTGAGGTAGCGCGAGGCGAGCTCGCGGCTCACCTTGAGGCGGTCCATCTGGGCGAGCAGCTCCTTGCGGAACTCCGGGATCGCCACCGGGTCGTCGACGCCTCCGGCCCGCGCCTTGCGCACCGCGTTCAGGGCGCTACGCAGGAAGCTCGTCACGGTGACCCCCGGGATCGCATGCGGGTACTGGAAGGCGAGGAACAGGCCGCGCTGGGCGCGCTCGTCGGCGCCGAGCTCAGTCACGTCCTCGCCGTCGAACAGGATCCGCCCCTCGGTGACCACGTAGGCCGGGTGACCCATCAGCGCGTAGGCGAGGGTCGACTTGCCGGAGCCGTTCGGCCCCATGATGGCGTGCACCTCGTTCGTGCCCACCTCGAGGTCGACGCCCTTGACGATCTCGGTGCCGTCCTCGAGCGCGACGTGCAGGTTCTCTAGCTTCAGCACCACGGTTCGCTCAGCCTCTCCAGCCTTTCTGCTCGCGTCGTTCCCGGAAAGAGCGGGGCTTTCGCCCCGCCCGGCCAGCGGGGACCAGTCTAGCGAGACGAGCCTTCGCTCCGCCCCGGGACGCGCAAACGCGCTACCCTCGGGGACCTACATGGGGTACTTCCAGACTCCCTGGCACATCATCCTGCTCCTCGTGATCGCGCTGCTGCTCTTCGGCGGCAAGCGGCTGCCCGAGATCGGACGGGCGCTCGGCTCCGGGATGCGCGAGTTCAAGGACGCTATCACCGGCCACTCCGGCAGCCCGGTCGACGCGCAGCCGGAGCTCCCGCCCGCCGAGGCGACGGCGACGCATACAGCGGCGACGCCGACCGAGCGCGAGACCGTCTAGCAGGACATGGCGCTGCTTCCGCGCCGTCTCGGCCACGCCGAGGAGGCGACGCTCGGCGAGCACCTCGAGGAGCTGCGCGCGCGGCTGTTCGTAATGCTCGGAGCAATCGCCCTCGGGACGGTGGTGGCCTTCGTCTTCCACGAGCGCGTGCTCGACTGGCTGAACCGGCCGCTGCCGGCCGACCACCGCCGCTTGCTCGCGATCGGGATCGCCGAGCCCTTCACGGTCACGCTGACCGTGTGCGTCTACGCGGGTCTCGTGCTGGCGCTGCCCGTCGTGCTCTGGCAGCTCTGGCTGTACTTCGCGCCGGCGTTCGACCCCGCCGCCGAGCGGAAGGTGCTCACCCTGGTCGCGTTCGCCGTCGCCCTCGCGGCGGCGGGTGTCGCCTTCGGCTACTGGGTGCTGCTCCCGCGGGCCGTGCACTTCCTCACGAACTACGACAACCGCCACTTCCTCCATCTGCCGCAGGCCCGCGCCTACTACAACTTCGTCGCCACCGTGCTCGTCGGGATCGTGCTCGTCTTCCAGACGCCGCTCGTCGTGCTCGGACTCGTCTCGCTCGGCGTCCTGAGCTCGCGCAGCCTGCGCCGGCAGCGCCGGCTCGGCTACCTCGTGACCGCCGCGGTCGCGCTCGCGCTGCCGGGGCCCGACCCGGTGACCACCTTCCTCGAGCTACTGCCGATGTGGGCCCTGTTCGAAGGCTCGATCTGGCTGGCGGTGATCGTCGAGCGCCGCCAGGCGAGAGCGGCTCCGGCCTCGGCTACCCTGGGCGGCTGAGGTGGCCAGGGCAGCGGTCAAGGCCAAGCAGCAGGCGCAGGCCCCGCAGGCGCGGCCGGCGAAGACGGCGCGGAGGCGGCGGCGGGGCGGCGGCAACCCGAACGAGCAGCTCTTCTTCATGCGCTTGCGGCGCGGCCAGAAGTGGCTGTACGCCGTGCTGGCGCTGGTGTTCGCCGCCACCTTCGCCGGCGTCGGCGTCGGCTCGGGCAACGGCGGGCTCAGCGACCTGTACACCGGCCTCTTCGGCGGTGGCGGGAACGCCGTCGCCAAGGCGAAGCAGGAGATCGCCCGCCACCCCGCCCAGGGCTACCGCGCGCTGGCGACCGCCTACGAGGCCAAGGGCGACACGGCGGGCGCGATCGGCGCCCTGCGCGACTACCTGCGGCTGCGGCGAACGGATGCGGGCGCCTGGGCGGAGCTGGGCGGCCTCGCGCTCACGCAGGCACAGAGCTACGCGACGCGCTACCAGCAGGCCCAGCAGGCGGCGCAGCTCGCCGATCCGAGCCAGCCCTTCCAGCCGGCCGGGATCCTCGGCCAGGCGGTCGGGACGAACTCCGTCTACCAGGGCGCCGCGCAGCAGGCGGCAGGCCAGGCGGCCCAGCTCTACCAGCAGGCCACCACGAGCCTGCGCGCCGCCGTCGGCGCCTACCAGCGGGCGGCGAAGCTCCAGCCTCGCAGCGCCCCCGCGCAGCAGCAGCTCGCGACCGCGGCCGAGAGCGCCGGCGACCTGCGGCTGGCGATCGCCGCCTGGCGGCGGTACCTGCAGCTCGAGCCCGCCTCGCCGCAGCGGCACCAGATCGAGCAGCGGATCAAGCAGCTCGCGTCCGCGCTGCCCAAGCCCGCGCCCGCGAAGAAGTGACGCGAGTGCCCCCGCGGCGGCGCGGATAGACTCTCGCCGACGGGCCGCTGCGACGGCCGGCGAGCGACTTCGGGGGATCCGCGCATGAACTTCGACATCAGGACCGAGCAGCTCTCAGCGGACGCCTACGTCATCTCGCTCTCGGGCGAGGTCGACCTGTACACGGCGCCCGAGTTCAAGCAACAGCTGCTCGAGGTGATCGACCAGGGCGGCAAGGAGGTCGTCGTCGACTTCAGCGGCACGACGTTCATCGACTCCACGACGCTCGGCGTGCTGGTGGGTGGAGTCAAGCGCTTGCGGACGCAGGACGGGCGGCTCTCGCTCATCTGTAGCGACCGCAACATCACGAAGATCTTCGAGATCACCGGCCTCGACAAGGTCTTCACGATCTACCCCACCCGCGAGGAGGCGGTCTCGGCGATCGGAGTCCCGCAGGGTTGAGGCGAATCCGCGGGGTCGTACTCGGGGGGGCGGGACTCGTGGCGGCGGCGCTGCTGGCCGCCGGCTGCGGCACCGGCGGCGTCGCGAGCGCCGGCGCCCGGCCCGACATCCAGCACGGCCAGCAGCTCTTCAGCGAGAAGTGCGCCGGTTGCCACACGCTGCAGGCCGCCAACGCGCAGGGGACGATCGGTCCGAACCTCGACGACGCGTTCGCCTCCGACCGCCAGCAGGGGTTCCCCGACAGCTCGATCGAGAACGTCGTCCTCGATCAGATCCGGCTGGGCTCGGGCCCGATCGAGACGTACACGAACCGGGTCAAGGGGGGCAAGGGCGTCAGCCCCCAGACGCAGATGCCGGCGAACCTCGTAACCGGGCAGGATGCGATCGACGTCGCGGCCTACGTCGCCTCCGTCGCCGGCACGAGCACGGCCGCCAGCACCAACCTGAAGAGCCTCGGCACGAACGGGGAAGCGATCTTCAAGGGCGCCGGCTGCGCCGGCTGCCACACCCTCGCGGCGGCGGGAGCCACGGGAACGACCGGCCCGAACCTCGACCAGCTCAAGCCGGCCTTCGCCCTCGTCGTCCACCAGGTGACGGCCGGTGGCGCGGTGATGCCCTCGTTCAAGGGGAAGCTGAGCGCCGCTCAGATCCGGGCGGTCGCCACGTACGTCTCGTCGGTCGCCGGCCGCAAGTAGGTCGCGGCTAGGTGTAGTTCCTAAGGACGTTGGTTCATCCGGGCCTCCTTGGAGGCCGAGCGCTGTCCAAGGCAGCTCAGTTCCAAGGAGGAGACCGGATGAGGCTTCACGCTAACGCGGCGCTCAGCTGGAGTGGTCGTCGCTTGCTGGCGCGGCGGGTGTTGGTCGAGGGATGGACGCTGAAGGCGGCGGCCGAGGCCGCCGGCGTCAGCGTGCGTTGTGCTCGTAAGTGGGTTGGCCGCTACCGGCTGGAGGGCGAGCAGGGTTTGCGTGATCGCTCGTCGGCGCCGAAGCGGGTCGGCCAACCGGACGCCGGAGGATCGGGTGCGTGTGATTGTGGGACTGCGCCACCTGCGCATGACGGCGGCCGAGATCGCCGAGACACTGTCGATGCCGCTCTCGACCGTCTCGGTGGTGTCGCACCGCCAGGGACTGGGCCGGCTGGGACGGATTGGACTGGAGCAGCCAGTCCGCTACGAGCGCTCACGACCGGGCGAGCTCGTGCACATCGACATCAAGAAGCTCGGGCGGATCGAAGGCGGCGCCGGCAAACGCGTCGGCGGGCGGCGCCCCGGCAGCTACCGGCCTCGCCGCACCGACGCGGCGGGCAACCTCCGCGGCACCATCGGCTGGGAATACGTCCACGTCGCCGTCGACGATCACAGCCGCCTCGCCTACGCCGAAGTGCTCCCTGACGAGAAAGCCGCGACCGCGATCGCCTTCCTCCGACGAGCGCTTGCCTTCTACCGCCGCCACGGCATCCAGGTAGAGCACATCCTCACCGACAACGGCAGCGCCTCCATCTCCACCATCCACGCCCTCACCTGCCGCCGCCTCGGCATCCGCCACTCACGCACCCGTCCTCGCCGCCCCCAGACCAACGGCAAAGCAGAGCGCTTCATCCGCACCATGCTCACCGGCTGGGCCTACGGCGCCATCTACCGCTCAAGCAACGAACGCACCGCCGCCCTTGACGGCTGGCTCTGGCACAACAACCATCGACGCCGACACTCAGCCCTCGGCCGCCAACCCCCGGTCAGCAGAACCAACCTGCTTGGGTCCTACAGCTAGGCGAGACCGACGGGCAGCGCAACACGCCTCCGGATCGCGGCCGCCAGCTCCTCGTCGCCGGCGGCGACGAGCACCTCGTCCGCCCCGAACACGCGCAGCGCGTCCTCGACCGCGAGCACCGGGTCGTCGGCCCCGACCTCGACCCGCGCCCCCGGCAGCCGCTCGGCCAGCGCGGCTGCGGTCGCCTCGGCCTCCCGTCGCCGGTCGTCGACCGCGCCCGTCACCGCCTCGACCGTCGAGGCGACGGCCGGCACGACGACGAGCACCTGCGCCTCGCGCGGGACACGCAGCGACTCGGTTCCGGGCGGGGCGACGACGAGCAGCCGGCGGACGCCCTCCGGCGTCCCCGAGACGAGCCGCCTCGGCGGGTCGGCGACCCCCGGCGCCGGCTCGCGCCTCAACCACCAGCCGACGGCGGCGAAGACGAGCACGGCGACTGCGACGCCGGCCCACGTGTTCGCGGCGGCGGCGACGACGATCACCACGGCGCCGACGATCACGACGCCGAGGAAGCGGAAGGCCTCGGACTCGCTGCGGAGCGGGTTGCGCACGTTCCCGCCCCTACCCGGGGCTCAGAGGATGTAGACCGTCGTGAAGACGACGATCCACATCGCGTCGACGAAGTGCCAGTAGATCCCGCCGATCTCGACGCCGTGGTGGTGCTGGCTGGAGAAGTGTCCGCGGAAGGCTCGGATGGTCATGAAGGCGAGGATCGAGAGGCCGACGAAGACGTGGCAGCCGTGCAGGCCCGTGAGGCAGAAGAAGATCGTCGGGAAGGCGCCGTCCGACGTGTTGAAGCCGGCCCGCAGGTACTCGTAGACCTGGGAGATCAGGAAGGCCGAGCCCATGAGGAAGGTGAGGAGCAGGCCTGCCCGCATCCCCCAGACGTTGCCGCGCTTGATGGCCTGGGTCGCCCAGTGCATCGTCGCGCTCGAAGTGACGAGGATGCAGGTGTTGATCGTCGCCACGAAGACCGGCAGGTGGTAGGGGGGCGTCGGCCAGGGCGTCTCGTTCACGACCCGGACGAAGAAGTAGGCCGTGAAGAACGAGCCGAAGAGCATGATCTCCGAGGCGATGAACAGGTACATGCCGAGGGTGGCCGGCATGATTCGGGAGCTGTAGTGCGGGGGCGGCGGCCCGTGGTGGCTCTCGTCGTGCGCGAACCCCTCGGCGTGGGAGTACGCCGTCACGCAGGCACCTCCGTCGCGGCCGCGGGCTGCTCGGTCGCCGCCTTCTCGACGATCACGTGCTCGACCGGCAGCCCGGTCTCCCGGCGCAGCCGCTCGACCAGGTCCCTGCGGAGCCAGCTGGACGAGAGGGGCTCGAAGGTCGAGACGACGATCTCGTCGACACGCTCGTCGTGCACCGCTTCCAGCGCGGCGCTGAACGGGTCGGGGTGCGCGACCTGGCCGTGCGCGTCGATACCCTCCCCGCGCAGCTGCGCGAGGGCGAGCTTCAGCCGGCGCTCGGCCTCCGGGTGCGCGCCCGCGCTCGGATCGCTCTGCGGCGAGAGGATCAGGAAGCTGGCCGGGCCGGCCGCGGCCCGCTCGCGAATCTTGGCCAGCAACGGCTCGCCGAGCACCGTCTCGTTCGCGATCACGAGCACGTTCGCCTCGCGCGGCTCGCTCTCGGAGGCGACGAGGTGCTCCACCGGCAGGCCGCCGGCCGCGGCGCGGATCCGCTCCAGCACGCCGCGCCGCAGCCAGCCCGACTTGCGGGCCGGATGCGTCGAGACGAGGATCTCGTCGACCGGCGGCTCCAGCTGGGCGAGCGCGTCGCGGACGGCGGCGGCGGGGTCGGCCTCCACGACGTAGCCGTCGGCAGAGACCCCTGCCTCGCGCAGGTGCCGCAGGGCCCGCTCCAGCCGCCGCTGCGCCGAGGCGCGGCGCGTGTCGGCGTAGACGACGTACCCCCGTCGGGGCTCGTTGACCGGCGAGACCACGGTCACGTGCAGGTCGTGGTCGCGCGCCCGCACCGCCTCGCGCAGGCTCGCGGCGTCGACCGTCTCGTTGGCGACGACGAGCGCGTGCCTCATGCCGGGACCTCCTCCGTCTCACGCGCCCGCGACGGGGCCAGGATCGCGTGCTGGGCGCCGGGCACCCCGTACTCGTAGGGCGAGCCGACCACCTGCGGGATCTCGTCGAAGTTGAAGACGGGCGGCGGCGACGAGACCTGCCATTCGAGCGTCAGCGCCCGCCAGGGGTTCGCCGGCGCAGGCTCGCCGAAGCGCCAGCTCGTGATCATGTTGTACAGGAAGACGATCACGGAGGCGCCGAGGCCGAACGCGGCGAGCGAGATGAACATGTTCAGGTCGGCGAACTTCGGCAGGTAGTCGGCGACTCGCCGGTTCATCCCCTCCGTTCCGAGGATGTGCATCGGGAAGAACGTGAGGTTGAAGCCGACGAAGGTCAGCCAGAAGTGGAGCTTCCCCAGCCGCTCGTCGTACATCCGGCCGGTCATCTTCGGGAACCAGTAGTAGATCCCGGCGAAGATCGTGAAGACCGAGCCGCCGAACAGCACGTAGTGGATGTGCGCGACGACGAAGTACGTGTCGCTGACGTGGATGTCGAGCGGGACCGCGCCGAGCATCACGCCCGAGAGGCCGCCGATCACGAACATCGACAAGAAGCCGAGCGCGAAGAGCATCGGCGTGTTGAAGTGGAGCTTGCCCTCCCACATCGTCGCCAGCCAGCTGAAGACCTTGATCCCGGTTGGGATCGCGATCAGCAGCGTCGTGACCATCATCGGGACGCGCAGCCAGGACGCCATGCCGCTGACGAACATGTGGTGCGCCCAGACCGAGAAGCCGAGCACGACGATCGCCATCAGGGAGAGCGCCATCAGCCGGTAGCCGAAGATCGGCTTGCGGCTGAACACCGAGATCACCTCGCTCATGATCCCGAAGCCGGGCAGCATCATGATGTACACGGCCGGGTGCGAGTAGAACCAGAAGATGTGCTGGTATCCGAGCGGATAGCCGCCGCCGACCGGCTCGAAGAACGCCGTGTGCATCACGTGGTCGAACATCGAGAAGAACTGCGAGCCGGCGATGAACGGGGTCGCGATCACGACGAGCAGGGAGGTCGTGAAGTTCGCCCAGACGAGCAGCGGCAGCCGCCAGAAGGTCATGCCGGGCGCCCGCATGGTGATGATCGTCACCAGGAAGTTGAGGGCGGTCATGATCGAGGACGCGCCCGCCCACTGGACGCCCTGGTTGAAGAAGATCGCGCCGATCGGCTGGTGGGTCGAGCAGAGCGGGACGTAGCCCGTCCAGCCGCAGGCGAACGCGCCGCCGGGCATCACGAACGAGAGCAGCATCATCGTGCCGGCGATCGGCAGCAGCCAGAACGAGAGCGCGTTGAGGCGCGGGAAGGCCATGTCGGCGGCGCCCAGCATCAGGGGGACGACGAAGTTCGCGAGCCCGGCGAAAGCGGGGATCACGAACAGGAAGATCATCAGCGAGGCGTGGACGGAGAACAGCCCGTTGTACGTCTGCGGGTCGAAGTACTGGATGCCGGGCTTCGCGAGCTCAGCCCGCACGAGCAACGCGAGCAGACCGCCGGCGAGGAAGAAGAAGACGGTCGTCACGAGGTACTGGACGCCGATCACCTTGTGGTCGGTGTTGACCCGGAAGTAGTCGCGCCAGCTGCGGGCGCCGTGGCCGGAGTGGTCCTCGGGGCGGGTCGGGAAACCGAGGGCGTAGTAGACCCAGTAGTCGAACGCGCCGAGGCCGGCGAGGAACCCGATCGGCGCGGTCACGAGCGCGGCCACGAGCACGAGCGGCGCGGTGGCGAGCAGCGGATGCCAGCCGCCGGCCCAGCGGGCGAGGACGACGATCCCGAAGCCGATGCCGGCGAACAGCGGCGTCATCCAGAAGGCGCGGACCCACCCGCCCCGGTAGAGCAGCCGCCAGCGGCTGTGGCCGCCGCCCGGGGCGGGAGCGCGCTGCAGGTGGGGCTCGGGAACGGCGGTCGTGGTCACGGTCTGGTCACCCTTTCTGGCTCGACTGGACGAGGAACGTCACGAGCGCGTCGAGTTGGGACGGGGAGAGCGTCTGCGCGAACGTCTGCGGCATGACGTTGCGAGGGTATCCCGGCTGGATGTAGGCGTTCGGGCTGACGATCGACTCCCGGACGAAGGCGGCGAGGGGCTGCTTGGCCTGCTTGGCGTAGGCGACGAGCTTGTCGAGGTCGGGCCCGACCTTGCCCGTGGCGTGGGCCGCGGTCAGGGTGTGGCAGCTCGAGCAGCCGTTGGCCTCGAACACGGAGAGGCCGCTCGCGGGCGCCGAGGCGGCCGACGCTCCCTTCTCCTGCTGGCGCAGCCAGCGGTCGAACGCCGCCGGCGGCATCACGATCGCCTGCGAGCGCATCAGGGCGTGGCCCAGCCCGCACAGCTCGGTACAGACGACGTCGAAGGTGCCCAGCCGGTCGGGCGTGATGTGCAGCTGCGTGACGAGGCCCGGCACGGTGTCCTCCTTCTGGCCGAACTCCGGCACCCAGAACGAGTGGATGACGTCCTTGGAACGCAGGTAGAGCTCGACCGAGCGCCCCTTCGGCAGCCGCAGCACCGGGCTCGTCACGTTGTGGGCGTCCGGGTAGCTGAACGTCCAGAGGAACTGCTGCGCGGTGACGTTCACCCGCAGCGTGTCGCGGGCCTGGGCGTCGTTGCGCGAGAGGACGACCGCGCTGACGATCGCGATCGAGGTGACGAGCAGGAAGGGGATGACCGTCCAGGTGATCTCCAGCCCGCTGTGCCCGTGGATGGGCGGACCGTCCTCGTGGTCGTCCGGCCGGGCCCGGAAGCGCAGCACCGAGTAGACGAGCGCCGCGGCGACGATCGAGAAGATCGCGATGCAGATCGCGACCACGAACCAGAAGACGAAGTCGATGCGGCCCGCCTCGCGCGACGCGGGCGTGGGCAGCCAGGGCGGAAGGATCGCCACCGCGGCCGCGATCCCGCCCGCGACCACACCGATCCCGACGAGCGCGACGATCGAGCCTCTGCGCATTCGCCCGGGAGCCTAGACGAACGGCGCGGGGAGCGAATCCCGAAGCTGCGCTCGGCCGTTGCTCCCCCAATCCCACCAAAGGAGGAGTTGCATGGGTCTCGGAGTCGGACTGATTCTCGCGGCCGTGGGCGCGGTGCTCGCGTTCGCCGTGAGCGCTGACGTCTCTGGCGTGAACATCCACGCGATCGGCTGGATCCTGCTGATCGTGGGCATCGTCGGAGTCTTGCTCTCCCTGATCTTCTGGTCGTCGTGGGCCGGTCCCGGCTACTGGACGCGGCGCCGGACGACCTACTACGACGAGGGCCCGACCGCCCCGCCGTACTGAGCCGAGCCCCGGCCGAAGCGGACATGAGCCTGGGGTCAGACCCCCGGCCGATGTCCGCGGAGACCATGTCCCGGCCGAAGCGGACATGAGCCTGGGGTCAGACCCCTGGGTGATGTCTCCGGGGGCGAGTGACGGTGCGGACCTGTCTCGGTTGCTGCCGGGACAGGTCCGCGGCGGGGGTAGGAGGCGGGACGAGCCCCTCGGCGCCGTGGCCGATCCGTGTGCGCCACACTGCTCCTCTGCGGGCTGCCCGGTCGTCTCGGCCCCGGTCGTCTCGGGAGCGACCCGAGCACCGTGGACGGCCCCGGGCCCGCAGAGCGCCGGGGCTACAATGGCCGGCCAGCGCGGGCCGTTAGCTCAGCTGGTAGAGCAGGGGACTCTTAATCCCAAGGTCGGAGGTTCGAATCCTCCACGGCCCATCGGACGTCCCGCGCCACCGAGCGCAGCTGCGGCGGCGCCGGGCGCCTGCGGCGCGAGCGGCCGAAGCTGCTGCGCCTGCTCCGCCGCCGCTAGCCTCGGCCCGGCATGCGGGTGCTGACCATCGTCGGGAACCGACCGCAGTTCATCAAGTCCGGGCCGGTCTCGGCGGCCCTCCGTGCGGCCGGGATCGAGGAGGTCGGCCTCCACACGGGTCAGCACTGGGATCCGGAGCTGTCGGAGGTCTTCTACCGGGAGCTCGGTCTGCCGGAGCCCCGCTACCGGCTCGACCTGCACACCGCGGACGCCGCCGCGATGCGGCCCCGCATCACGGCCGCGCTCGAGCGGGAACGGCCCGACTGGGCGCTCGTCTTCGGCGACACGAACTCGACGCGGGCCGGGGCCGAGGCCGCGGCCGAGGCCGGCGTGCCGGTCGCCCACGTCGAGGCGGGGCTGCGCAGCGGCGACCTGTCGATGCCGGAGGAGCACAACCGGATCGCGGTCGACCGTCTGGCCGCGCTCCTGCTCTGCCCCGACGAGCGCTCGCGCCGGACGCTGCTCGGCGAAGGCGTCGGCGGCCGGATCGAGGTCGTCGGCGACGTGATGGCCGACGCGTGCTTCCAGCTCGCGCCGATCGCCCGCCGGCGCTCGCGGATCCTCAGCGACCAGCGCGTCGAGCCGGGCGGGTACGTCGTGGCCACGATCCACCGCGAGGCCAACGTCCGGCCGCAGCGCCTGTGCCGCATCGTCGACGGGCTGGCCCGCCTGGACGAGCCCGTCCTGTTCCCCCTCCACCCGCGCACGCGCCGGGTGGCGCTCGAGCACGGCATCGAGCTCGGCGGCGGCATCCGGCCCCTCGCGCCGCTCGGCTACCTCGACATGGCGGCGCTCGTCTCGCAGGCCCGGGTCCTGGTGACCGACTCCGGCGGCTTGCAGAAGGAGGCGTACTGGTACGGCGTCCCCTGCGTGACCGCGCGGCCGTCGACCGAGTGGGTCGACACCGTCGAGGCGGGCGCCAACGTCCTCGTCGACGACGATCCGGAGCGGCTCGCCGCGGCAGTCGCGTCGGCCCGCATGCCCGCCGAGCGACCGTCGCTCTACGGTGACGGGCACGCGGCCGAACGGGTCGCCGCTAGCCTTGCCGAGCATGGCTGAGGGCCCTCGTTACGACGTCGGCGTCGTCGGCGCCGGCTACGTCGGGGTGCCCCTGGCGGCCACCTTCGCCGAGGCGGGCTGCCGCGTGCTGCTCGTCGACGTCCTGGACGAGCTCGTGGCCGCGCTCAACCGGGGCGAGTCCCACATCTCCGACGTCCCCTCGCAGCGGCTGGCGCCGCTCGTGCAGGCCGGGCTCGTCCACGCCAGCACGAGCTACGAGGAGCTCGGCGGCGCCGACGCGATCCTGATCGCGCTGCCGACGCCGCTCTCGCCCCAGCGGGAGCCGGACCTCTCGATCGTCGAGGGCGCAGCCCGCCGCCTGGCCGGCGTGCTGCGCCCGGGCCAGGTCGTCGTGCTCGAGTCGACCACCTGGCCGGGAACGACGCGCGAGCTGCTGCGGCCGATCCTCGAGCAGGGAAGCGGCCTGAAAGCCGGCGACGGCTTCTACCTCGCGATGTCGCCGGAACGGGTCGACCCCGGCCGCGACGACTGGACGACGAAGACGACGCCGAAGGTGCTCGGCGGCCTGACGCCCGAGTGCACCCGTCGCGCCGCCGCCGTCTACCGGCGGGCGATCGACACGGTGCACGAGCTGTCGAGCCCGGAGGCCGCCGAGCTGACGAAGCTGCTCGAGAACATCTTCCGGTCGGTCAACATCGCCCTCGTGAACGAGCTGGCCATCCTCTGCGACCGGATGGGGATCGACGTCTGGGAGGTGGTGGACGCCGCGGCGACCAAGCCCTTCGGCTTCATGCGCTTCAGCCCCGGCCCCGGGCTGGGCGGCCACTGCATCCCGGTCGACCCCTTCTACCTGAGCTGGAAGGCGCGCGAGTTCGGCTTCTACACGGAGTTCATCGAGCTCGCAGGCAAGGTCAACGAGGAGATGCCCTACTTCTGCCGCTCGCTCGTCTCGCAGGCGCTCAACCACCATTCGCAGCGAGCCATGAAAGGCGCGTCGATCCTCGTGCTCGGGGTCGCGTACAAGCCCGACATCGCCGACATGCGCGAGTCGCCGGCGGTGAAGCTCATCTCGCTCCTGGACAACGCGGG
>Ga0070740_10003740_pt1 | contig 15745 bp, 17 predicted proteins | sample Coa_R2_FD_67286 | JGI IMG/M metagenome (GOLD analysis project Ga0070740, IMG submission 67286) | Surface soil microbial communities from Centralia Pennsylvania, which are recovering from an underground coalmine fire - Coalmine... | ecosystem: Environmental > Terrestrial > Soil > Unclassified ... | reverse complement strand
TGGCCGGTTTGCGTTCCCCGTAAAGACACTCAGATCGTCCATCGTATCCTCCTGGTTTCACGCCTCCATGATATCACAGCGTTCTGGAGAATTGCAAAGGCAGAGATTAGCAGACTCGGATGTATGATGTATTCTGCTTGATTTGGATATTCCACCCTCCTTTCTATAGGTCGCCCTTTCGCTCTACTTGCGGAATTGAAAAGCTAATTCACGACGCGCTTGTAGAACGTCCGCACTCCCAGAATCGAGAAAGCGACGACCGTGACGCCCAGGCCGAGCAGAACCCAGCCGAGGCCGAGGGTGGGCAGGGTGTAGCCGTGGAGTGTGGGCACCATGGCGTAGCGCAGGCCCTCGGAGGCGTAGGTTAGCACCCCATGCATCAATGAAACAGCTAGATATCGAGCTCCTCGATATCGTCGCCCTGGCGAAGGTAGCGGACCACGCTCTCGTACATCTCCTCGGGCACGGCTTCTTTCAAGGCATCGAGATTCTCAAAAACGTCCAGGCGGCGCTCCTCTGGCTCAAATGCCTCGCCCCAGCCGGAGACGGACCAGTCCCAATCCCAGTCCCAATCCCCGCCTCCTCCGTGCTTCTGGTGCTTGTGTCGGGAATACCCCGACCAGTCCCAATTCGGCAAATTACGCGAGTACACGGCGAAGCGTCCTCCAGCGGTCTGGTAGATTTCCAGCACCAGCATGCGGGCCTTACTGCCCAGGGCCAGGCGGCGCTTGGTCAGCAGCCGACCGCGAAAACGCTTCTGCACATAGGGCCTGCCCTTGCCGACGGCGACGGTGATCTCCTGAAATCCGCTCGCCCTGGCCTCCTCGGCCTCGACAAAACGCCGCAGCGCCTGCACAATCGTCGCCGAGAGGTTGTCTCCCGCAAGCTGCTGCGCCTTCTCAAAGGTCGGTAAATCGGCATCCGCTACGTAAATGGTTCGATTCGGCATCGTGGCGTCTCCTGTCCTTAACTCGTTCATGCTCACTCATTCCTGTCGATCACTCCGCGCTCGCCCTCTCTCGGGCATCTAATATACATGTACGTATATACATCTGAAGGGAGTATACTATGGGTATACGTATATTGTCAAGGCTTCTGGCAGGGAATTTCCGAGTTTCAGCATTTCCTTTCTCAAAAAGTGTTTATAATTGAAGAAGAAGCCCGTAAATGATCGTCATTTGACCTGAGCTTGAATATCCCCTAAAATAGAATTACGATCCGAGTGAAAAGCCGAGGAGGAACCATGCGAATTCGCAAAGCGGTGCTGCCGGTGGCCGGTCTGGGCACGCGAGTGTTGCCGGCCAGCAAAGTTGTGCCGAAAGAGTTGCTACCACTTGTCGATAAGCCGACGCTGCAGTATATTGTCGAGGAGGCCGTCTCCGCCGGAATTGAAGAGATCATTTTTGTCACCAGCCGCAGCAAGCGGAGCATCGAAGACCACTTCGATGCATTTCCTGAGTTGGAGGCGGTGCTGGAGAAGAAGGGCAAGCAGCGCGAGCTGGAGGAACTGCGCCAGATCGAAAGAATGGCCTCATACGTGACGGTGCGCCAGCCACAGCCGCTGGGCCTGGGGCATGCGATCCTGTGCGCGAAGGATCTGGTGGGCGATGAGCCGTTTGTGGTGCTGCTGGGCGACAACCTGATCGATCCCGCCACGCCCTGCCTGCCGCGCATGATCGAGCTACACGCGCAATATGGCGGCTCGGTTCTCTCGTTGTTCACCTGCCCACCCGAACAAATTTCGGCCTTCGGCGTGGCGGCGGTTGAGGATCTCGCCGATGATGCGGTCAAGGTCAATTTCCTGGTCGAGAAGCCAAAGCCGGACGAGGCGCCCTCGAACCTGGCGGTCGAGGGACGCTATGTGTTAACCCCCGATATTTTCGATCTGCTGGAGGAGACACGACCGGGCGCGGGCGGCGAGATTCAGGTGACGGACGCGATCCAGGTGCAGGCCGCCGCCGGGCACTGCTACGCGCTGCGCTTTCGCGGAGTGCGCTATGACACCGGCACTCCCCTCGGCTACCTGACCAGCTCGATCGCCTACGCGCTCAAGCGCCCCGATATCGCCCCCGGCCTGCGCGAATATATGCGCCAGGTGCTCAACGAGGCGTGAGCGCCTGGCCGCAATCCCTTTCAGTCTGATGAACTTAAACCGCGCCAGCCGCCGGCACCAGCACGTTGCCCTCGCTGCCACAATTGGTGAAGTGCAGGCCGTCGGCCTGTTGCGTGAGACCGGTGCAGGTATAGGTGCCGACGTTCTGGGGGGGACGTGGCAGGACGGAGCGTTGCACTGCGTCGGTGATGACGCACTGGCCGCCCTGGCTCTTGAGCGAGAAGGTGTGCAGCATGATGGTATCCAGGTTGCCCTGGGAATAGGTCATGGTCGCGGGATGGCACTGCTGATAGGCCAGCCAGAAACAATTCTCGACTCCCAGCGCGAGATTTTTGTCCGCCGGCACAACTTGCAGGCGCTGCGTATGCACAATCCCGCAGTGCTGGAGGGGGGGCGGCGTCGGCGTACCCCCGCCGCCCGTCGTCGTGCCACCCGCGTTCCCGCCACAGGCCGCCAGCAGCAGCACCAGCAATAGCGCCAGGCCAGGCGCCAGGGCATGCCGAATCACTCCATGCGTTCGCGTCTCTTTCATTCTCGTTTTTCTCCTGAATATCCCTCGCCTGCGAGAAAACCTCGCCATTCTCTGCGAGCATCTGTACGTAGTGACGGGCGAGGGCCGCTAAAAGTTCCAACGCAAACGCATGGCAAATTCGTGGACGACCGGCCTAAATCAGGCGCTGAACATCGATCTCAGGCGGGAAGGTCATACTATCCAGGTCGCCGGACCAGAAGAGTTGCTTCATCATCTCGGCTACCGCGTAGAGCAGATGTTGCAGGGCCGCCTCGCGTCCGCGCTCGAAGGCCACGCTGCCGGTGTGGGAGGCGATGCCTGCGAACCAGGCGTTGATCGGCAGTCGCTCGCTCATCTGCACCAGGTAGACCTCCATTTTCAGGGGACCGTTATCGATCGGCACGATGATACGCAGTTGCGGCGTCTGATCGATAATGTCGAGACGATAGAAGACGCCATAGTGGTCGCGTGAAGACTGAAAAATGGAGACTTCAGGCAACGAGTCCTCCTGAGGATGGTGATCTGCTGGATGCTCCATCTCGACTCCTAAATCCGCTAATAGTTTGCCAAGCTGCTCGTTGATATTCATGTGATCCTCTCATTCCTGCTCTCTGACTCACAGGGCCTCTTCTCGTACAGGCATATTCCGATCAGCAGGAGAGAAAGCGGAAATGGCATTGGTCCGATTATGATACAATACTGTCCATAGCAGGAGCGTTGAGAGGAGTATATGCAAGATCGTCTGGTCTATTCAACCGATGGCGGGCGCGTCACCGCCTGTCCCACCTGTGGCCGGCCCTATAAAGAGTGTCGCTGTGGGCAGCCCGCGCCATCCGCGCGCAAAAACGATGGAATTGTACGCGTGATGCGTGACCACAAGCAGCGCGGCGGCAAAACCGTGACCGTGATTACCGGCGTGCCCGCCGGCGACGCGGGCGCGCTGGCGCAGCAGTTGAAAAAGCTTTGCGGCTCCGGCGGCACGCTCAAGGAGGGGAATATCGAGATTCAGGGCGACCATTGTGAGAAGGTGATGGCAAAATTGATCGCGCTGGGCTACAAGGTGAAGCGGGCCGGTGGCTAGGGCCGGCGGAATTTTCTCATGATGTAAGGAGATGTCAACTGTGTCTACGGGTTTCAAGGTGGTGAGTACCTATCGTTTTACTCCCACATCGCTGCGTTTATTGCAAGAGGCTGCGGCCTCGGAGATCCTCTGCGTGACGGACCAGGAGCAGCTCATCGCACAGTTGCCGGAGACGGAGATTTTGTGCTCTTTCTCGGTGCCGGTCAACTGGCGCGAGCTGGCGCCTAACCTGCGCTGGTTGCAGTATCCCGGAGCAGGCGTCGATGGACTGCGCTCCAGCGGGTTGCTGGACGCACAGAGCGGGGTGGTGGTGACATCGGCTGCCGGGATTCACGCGACGACGATCAGCGAGTATGTTTTTGGCAGCATGTTGATGTTTAACTGGAACTGGCCGCAGATGGTGCGCCTGCAGGATGGTCATGTGTGGGCCAGGAGCGCCGGCTGGTACAACCTGGGCGGACGCGAACTGGCCGGCCAGACGCTCGGCGTGGTCGGCCTGGGCAGCATCGGGCGCAGGATCGCGCAGGTGGGCCGCGCCTTCGGCATGCGCGTGCTGGGCATGCGGCGCTCTTTCACCGGCGAGAATGCCTCCGATCCCGACGTGGACCAGAGCTATCCCCCCTCCGCCCTGCGCGAGCTGCTCGGACAATCCGACTATGTGGTGCTCTCTGTGCCGCTGACGCCCGAAACAGAGCACATGATCGGCGAGGCGGAACTGCGCTCCATGAAGCCCAACGCCTACCTGGTGAATATCGCACGCGGGCGCGTGATTGACGAGCAGGCCCTGATCCGGGCGCTGCGCGAGGGATGGATCGCCGGGGCCGGCCTGGATGTCGCGGAGGTTGAGCCGCTGCCCGCGAACAGTCCGCTATACACCATGCCGAACGTCATTCTGACTCCCCATATCGCCGGGGTGAGCGTGCATTACGAGAGCCGCCTGGCGCACTTATTTGCCGAGAACCTGCGGCGCTATCGTGCAGGAGAGCCGCTCTTAAACTGCTTTGATCCCGCGCGTGGATATTAAATCTGTCGGAAGGGATACTGTTTTATGAGTATGAGCGATCTGGGAATGGCGAAGACTCTGGGCGCCGATGCGGTCGGCAAGCCCGGCCAGCGTCGTTTTCGCCTGTTCGTGTCTACCCAAAGATCTTCGGCCATTTTGTGGATGGAGAAGGAACAATTGCTCAACCTCTCCCTGGTCATCGATCGCGTCCTGGCTCAAATCTCCGAAGGGCGCATTCTCCGCACGGAGGCGCAGGCCGGCGGCCTCTCGCCCGTCACCGGCGATCTGCCCGTCGACTTTCCTTCGCCGGCAACCTACGATTTCCAGGTCGGGCAGCTCCGCCTGAGCTTCGATGGCGACCAGGGCGCATTTATCCTGGCCGCCGTCCCTTTCGAGATCATCGAGGACGAAAGCGGGGAGCCGCAGCTCTACTTGCGCACCGAGGAGGGACTGACCTTCTTCTTCACTATCGAGCAGGCGCAACACCTGACCAGCCGTATCAATTTCCTGGTCAACAGCGGACGCCCCCTCTGTCCCCTCTGTCACACACCGCTCGACGGGGGACCTCACTCCTGCATCAAACAGAATGGCCACCGGCAAATCATTCAATTGCTGAGTGAGGAGGAGGACGAGGAGGAGGAATAGTGGACAAACCACAGGCGTTCATCTTGTTCCGGGGGAATAGAGCGATAGCCGGTAGGCATGCATAGTGGGTGCATAAGCACACAGCAGGTGCCTGAGGTGCATGCCTCTTGCTCGCCATGTCACTGCGCCGTTACCGTAAAGACCGCGTTGATCGTTGGCTGGCCGGGGAGGGAGATGGCGACCTGAACTTGCCAGGAGCCGCTCATGCTGAAAGACACACGGGCAATATAGGTGCCCGCGCCGGAGGCTCTGGCCGTGATCGACGACGTGGAGAGGCCCGTATCTTCCTGCGCGCCCTCCAGCACCACGCGCGCACCATCCACGGGATCATGCGAGGTGGTGCGCACAATCTGCACGGAGAGCGTTGCGGGCGTTTCGGTCGAGGGGGGATTGGGATCGACGCGCAGGGTGACGGTGTAGGGGCCGGCCTGGGAGGTCTGAACACGGGGCGTGTTCATAGCAGGCATGTAATTCGTCACGAACGTCCCCAACGCGGTCACAAGGACCAGAAAGGCGACGCCCAGGATGACGATCAGTAATGGTTTTTTCATCAATCACTCACGGGCATGCGCACGCGAATCTCCTCCTGAACCACCTTCACCTCCAGGGTTGGCAGCGGCTCAAGATAGTTCAGCGCGGACGAGCTATCGGTTCCGCCATCTTGCGTGAAGACGCCGCCGTGGCAGGGACAATGAAATCTGCGATCGGAGCCGGACCAGTTGACGATGCAGCCCTTGTGGGTGCAGGCCGCCGACACCGCGACAAACTTCCCTTTCTCGCTGATCTGGCCGTTCGAGCCATCACTGCGCAGCACATAGCCGGTGAACAGGGGCGAGCCATTGGGCATCTCCACCTTGAATTTTACCGCCTGCTCCCCCACCTCTGCAACCGTGGCCACGGTAAACCAGTCCGTCGGCTGGGCGACGCGCACCACGACCATCTGGCCGCTGCTCTGTTCGCCTGTATGCTCCAGCGCCCGATCAACGCCTACGCCGATCGCCACACCGGCAGCCACCGCCGCGCCGCCGGTCAGCAGCATGCGCCGGGAAACGCGCTGGCGGCGAGCGGCGCGCGAAGGAAGCGCCGGGGGAGAACGGCGCTCACTGTTCGCGCGCCGGAGTTCCTCTTCAAGGCGCTTCTGGAGACGCGCCGCAAACTCGGGGTCCGGTTCGCCTACGCCGGGAGTCGCGGCATGAAACAGCGTCGCCATGCGGTAGACACGCGCCTGCGTAGGCGTCAACTCCTGCGGCGGATGAGCATTCTTGCCCGCCTGGAGTTCCTCGATGAAACGTTCCAGCTCTAGATAATCTTCAAAACGTTCCTGGTCTTCGCCTGGCATGGTTCTTGTTCTCCTCGCGCAGCAACCCTTGATTTTTTCGATTTGCCCCTGTATCCTTCACCCAGGTTAGAAGTGCCTGGCTGAGATAGCACCGCGATCCGCATGAGGATACTGAGATTAGATTGTCTCGCTGACAAGCTCCTCAAGGTCTGCCGCTCGCTTCAACGCCCGAAATTGCAACACTTTGACATTCGCCTCGCTCAAGCCCAACTGCAAGGCTGTCTCGCGGATCGAGAGATTGAGCAGAAAACGGCAGGTCAGCACCTCGCGATAATGCGGCGGCAGGGCCTGCAAGAGACGCTGCACCCGCTCGATCGGCCCGGCGCTGATCACGGACAACTCGCCTTCGGCGGGACCCTCCCAGCCAGCCTCGAGCAGCGCATCGAGCGAACTGGCGGAGATGCGATAGTGCGCACGCCAGTAATCGGCGACGGTCGTGCGTGCAACCTGGAAGAGCCACTTTTGCACGCTCAACGCGCCCCGCTCGGTATTCACGCCGCGCACAGCCTTGAGGAAGACCTGCGAGGTCAAATCCTCGGCCTCCTCGCGGTTGCCCACTTTGCTATAAATATAGCGATAGATCAGGCTGAGGTTCTCCTGGTAGAACGTTTGAAACTCCTGCGCCTGTATTTTCGCCTGTTCCGCCATGAGTTGCGCCTCATCTCTCTTTCCGCGCAATCTGCTCACGCCCTGCCTCTACGAATTTCTTGTCTCTCCAAATGACGAAGGATTGCCAGCATATGCCGATCCAAGAACTACTACGCTCGACGGTTACATAGCCCTATTGTATCGCGGAAGGCAAGCCCTTCTTGGGTTTCTCAACGGATGAGATTCAGTACGGCAAATTACGAGCTATCCTTGAGATTTCTGTTCCCTGACCCCCTGTTTTCTGCCCTTCTCAAGAAGGATGAGGTTTGCCGGGCGCAGCACACTCGGTAAACCTCATCCTTCTTGAGAATTCTCTCACTGCCGGAGACAATACGCTATCAGGGCACTTAATAAAGCTCCTCGTTATGGATTGTGCTCTCCTCCGAGGTGAAGAGCCTGAAGAGGCTGGCATCGACGGGGAACATGCTGGCGGTGGTGGTCAGACCCTCGCGCAGATACGCCTGGATGCGGTTATCGTAGACGCTGAACTGGTTGCCGAACGAGAATACGTACTGCTGGACCATGCCGGTCGCGCGATTGAGCACCAGAATATCGTCGCCGGAGGCGCAGGTGTGCTGCTCCAGGCAGAGCGAGCGGTCCAGGAACGCCCCGATCAGAATCTGCGAGTTCTGATCCCAGCTCTGCACAATTGCCTGGTGCGTGACATTCAGGGATGCGTCGAAGGCCATAAACGTACTTCTGGCCAGTTGCGGATCGTAGAGCATGATACCGAGCGTCGGCAGGCCAAAATGGCCGACGTACAGCACCAGATTCGTGCCCCAGGCGGAATAGGTGATCTGCTTCTCCACTGCGAGATCCTTCTTGAGCGTCAGAATCTCGGCGTCCCCAGTGGTGGGATCGTAGAGCAGGATCTGCGCCTGAGCCTGGCCGGTGAAGTTTCCCGTATGCACATCCCAGTTGCCGCCGAGATTGTGCAGGAACTGGAACTGCACCAGTTGGAGCTTCGACGAGTAGCCGAGCAGGCGCGCCTCCCCAACATTGCGGTCGTAGAGGAAAACGCCATCGCGCGTCGGGCTAAGGAAGCGGCCAATATAGACCTCCCAGGAATTATGCCAGAGAGAATAATCCTGGCTCACCCCGACGGTAAAATCTTTCTTAAAGCTGACCAGCAGGATCTCCGCGCTCAGACCGGAAGTATCCCAATTCGTGGGGGACTGCCCGCTGGTATCGCTCGGTTCGCCCGTCCCGCTGGCGGTACGAGCGTTCGCGGGATTCTGGTGATAGCTGTCCAACTGCGAGGACTGCCCTCCCGACGTTGCAGTGCTCGTCGAAGTGGGAGTCGGCGTCGGACTCGGCGTGGGAGTTGGCGACGGCGACGGCGTAGGAGTCGGAGTCGGAGTCGGCGTCGGGCTGGGCGTGGGAGTTGGCGACGGAGTCGGCGTCGGGCTGGGAGTTGGCGACGGACTCGGAGTTGGCGATGGGCTAGGAGATGGTGACGGAGTCGGAGTCGGCGTGCCGGTTGGGCGCGGCGTGGGAGTCGGCGTCGGCGTCGTGCCGGGCGTCGGATTTGTGGGCGTCGGATTTGTCGGCAGCGGCGTCGGGACGGCAAAGCGCTTATAGAGGAGCAGATCCGTGTGTTGACCGTCAAACTGGCCTGTGTAGATCTCCCAGCCGGCGCCCCAGCCGGAGAGGGTCACATGCTTCGCAATCGTCAACTGCGGTGTCAGGGCCAGAATCTGAATCTGGCCGGAGACGCGATCGTAGAGCAGAATCTCCGTGTGACCGCTGCCGGTAAAATCGCCCAGGTGGATATCCAGGTTGGGTCCCCAACCGTTGGGAGGAGTTTTAGAATCGTGCAAACTCACGCGATAGGGCATGTCCTGGCTATCGGGAGGCAGGGGACGATTGTGCGTCAGGCGTGGTAAATATTTCTCATATGCATAATTCAGCGCCAGCACATCGAGGCTGCCCTGCTGGCGGTTATAGAGCAACAGATCGGTGTAGCCGGTGCCGCCGAAGTCGGCGCTGAACTCCTGGTCATAGGAGCCGGGAGGCAGGCCCAGGCCCACGCGACTGCCTGCGAGCGTTCCGTTGACGCCGGTGTTCAGCGCGGCGTTAGCGGCGTTGACCCCGGACAGGTTATTGCCGTTGACGCCGGGCAGTTTCGCAAAGCGCGCGGGATCAATAGGTTTGGGGAAATAAATAAAACGCAGTTGGCCGCGCTGGAAACGCGGCTGATTGATAAAAGCGACGTTATACCCGCGCCCGACAAACATCGGCGTCGTATCGCCATAATTCTGATAGGTCACATTGAACGTCTGCCCATCGGGATCGACCGAGGTCACAAAGGCCACGTGTCCGGCGGTGCCAAAGGCCCAGACGCCATCGGCGACCGGGAAGACGGCCAGCGAACCGACGCGCGGCAGAGTTCCCACGGGCAGGCCGAAGCGTTCCGCGTCCACAATCCACTCCGCGGCATTGCCCCAGTTTGGCGGCAGATCGTACCCCAGCAAATGCCACTGCTCCCAACCCCACCAGACGCAGTTCCCGCCGGTCGGAAAGGGGCCCGGGCACAACCCGAACGGATTGCCATCCGCCGTGAAGGTCAGGCGCTGGCAGCCGCTATCCACCGTCGCCTGCGTATGATCGAAGGAGATTGCGTGGGCGGGAGAAATGAAGGAGAGCCAGATCATGGCAAAGAGGAAAAAGAGAGCCAGCAAGCGAAGAAGGTGCTGGCGCTTCCAGGGTAGCTGTTTCGTGTGTAGCTCAAGTCTGTCCCGGGTAAACAGCAAAGCACGCATGACACAGTTCCTTCTAGCCATGCTCTTGCATCGAGAACCGCTACCGGCCTCCGCAGCCTTGCAGAACATGGTCTATAGAGCAAAATAAGTGTTGAATAGACCTTTTTATGGCGAAAAAGAGCCTGGTTCGCAGTGACAAGTATAACACCTATTGTCCAAAAATTGCAATATCCTGATCGGGAGAGAGCGTTCTCAATTAGAAGAGAGTTTTTTATTACAAAACCATTTCGGGCCGCCTGAGAAGCCAATTTTCTATTTACTTGCTAGCTATAAACCCGCTTCCCAGGCTGGCGGAGGCGGTCCGGCTAACTCCCAGGCAGGCCGAGACCCTTGTATTTCTGAGAATCGCATGCTATACTCGTTTACGGCAGTGAGTTGTGAAGCTGCTCTACAGGCCCAACAATACCAGGTTGGGGATGAGAAGCGACGTGTGTTGATCGTTGTAAGGAGGATTTTCACCCATGGCCACAACTAAAAGCGAATCGACCATCGTTGGTCGGCAGGAACTTACCAAGCGCATAGCAGCGCAGGCTGATCTCACGCAGAAGAAGGCTGGCGAAGTTCTGGAGGCTCTTCTGGACGGAATCCGGGAGGAACTGCAGAGCGGTCATGAAGTTCGCCTGGTCGGCTTTGGCTCGTTCAAAGTCAAACGGAGCGCCGCACGCAAGGGCGTCAATCCGCGCAACCGCCAGACGATCGAAGTACCTGCGAAGGATCGTGTGCGCTTCTCCCCCGGGAAAGAACTCGCAGAAGCCGTTCTCAAGTAAACCGTCCGTCGTATGTCTGTTGTACTCGCTGCCAGGCTACTTCACCGCCCCCTGTGAACAGGGGGTGCGGGACCCAGGCCATCGCCTGTCAAGGCCGGTCGCCCTGGTTTCTCGCCCCCATATCACAGGGGGCTCCATATTCTCAACTCAAACTTATCCCATTAATCCTATTGGTTAGACAAGTCGCTTGCCTGCCTTCTCCTCCATATGTAGAGACATGAGCTTGCCTCCGTCTCTCGTCGCATATCATCTCTCTCTTCCTCTCTCCTCATTTAGTACTTTTAGGGGGTAGCCGGTAAGTCCTCAGTAAGTGTATTCTGTACTCTAATTGCGATACCTTCGTTGCCGTAGCCTCCTGCGAATCGGTGGGGCATTGCGAGCGGGCCGTGTGAGGCACGATCGGGAGGGAGTTGAAGGCGCGCGCGTTGCGGGCATTCAGCACTTTGTTAGCCAGCTAACGAAGCTATTCCAATCTGGCCATGAGATGGGGTAAAATAGGAATATCGACACGTCACAACGCTGTGCAGATTGCGCTGGCCTCACCGCTACGATGAAGTACGTCGGGCAGACACCACAGAAGACACGGGGCTACAGATAAACACCATGAGACAGAACACAGGACGGAAGAAAGAGGGGCCTATGGCGATTAGCAATGCAACGCTTGGGGGGCTTACCCGCACCCAGCTCCTGCAGATGCACTATCAGATGGCGCTGCTGCGTCGTTTTGAGGAGAAGAGCGCTGAGGAATACACGCGTGGGAAAATAGGTGGCTTTATGCACCTGTACATCGGCCAGGAGGCGGTTGGCGTGGGGTGCATGGCGACATTGCGCCCGGACGACAAGGTGCTGGCCAGCTATCGCGAACATGGGCATGCCCTGGCCAAGGGGATGTCACCGCATGAAGTGATGGCCGAGTTATTTGGAAAAATCGACGGATGCAGCAAGGGCAAGGGCGGCTCCATGCACATGTGGAGCAATGAGCGGGGCCTGCTGGGCGGCAACGGGATTGTGGCGGCGCAGTTGCCAATCGCTGTGGGGGTGGCGCTGGCAGCTCAGTACCAGGGCCGCGCTGAGATTGTGATGTGCTTCTTCGGCGATGGCGCGGTCGATGAGGGCGCGTTCCACGAATCGCTCAACCTGGCCTCGCTGTGGAAGCTTCCCGTGGTCTTTGTGTGCGAGAATAATCAGTACTCGATGGGCATGGCGGTCGAGAAAGCCTGGGCTGTGGATTCGCTGATCCCACGCGCAGCCGCGCATAATATTCCCGCCGAGCAGGTTGACGGCATGGACGTTATGAAGGTCTACGAGGCTGCCCGGCGCGCCGTCGAGCACACACGCAGTGGCAAGGGTCCCGTGCTGCTGGAGATTAAGACCTATCGCTTCCGCGGCCATTCGATGACCGATCCCGCGTATTATCGCACGCGCGAGGAGGAGAAGGAGTGGCGCACGACGCGCGACCCCATCGGGATCTTCGAGAAGCAGTTGCTGGATGCTGGCCTGGCCTCTCAGGCGGACTTCGAGGAGAACGATGAAAAGGCGATTCAGGTGGCCGAGGAGGCTGCGGAATTCGCTGAGAAGAGCCCCTTTCCTGAGCCGGAGGAACTCTATAGCGATATCATGGCCGATGGTTCCACCGCTCTCTCCTATAGATATGAGAGGTAAGTGAGAAGATCATGCGTACAGTGACATACCGCGACGCGCTGCGTGAGGCTATTCGCGAGGAGATGCTGCGTGACGAGCGCGTCTTTATCATGGGCGAGGATATCGCCGGCTATGGCGGCACTTATGCCGTGACGAAGGGTCTGTTTGAGGAGTTTGGGGAGAAGCGGGTGCGCGATACTCCGCTGGCCGAGGAGGTAATTGCCGGCGCGGGCATCGGCGCGGCTCTCAATGGGCTACGTCCGATCGTTGAGATTATGACGATTAACTTTAGCCTGCTGGCTAGCGATCAGATTATTAACGGCGCGGCTAAGATGCGCTATATGTTCGGGGGTCAGCCGGAGGTGCCGATTGTTTTTCGCATGACCGTCGGCGGGGGGGCGCAGCGCGGCGCTCAGCATTCGCAGATGCTAGAGTCGCTCTACGCGCATATTCCCGGCCTCAAGGTTGTTATTCCGGCGACGCCGTATGACGCTAAAGGGATGCTGAAGTCGGCCATTCGCGATCCCGATCCGGTGCTTTTCCTTGAACATGAATTGCTCTATAACGTGAAAGGCGAGATTCCCGACGAGGGCGTGGAGTATCTGGTGCCGCTCGATCGCGGGGAGATCAGGCGCGAGGGCCAGCATATCACGATTATCTCTTTCTCGCGTATGGTGCATGTGTGTATGCAGGCTGCGGAGGACCTGGCGAAGGAGGGCATCGAGGCCGAGGTGATCGATCTGCGCAGCGTGCGCCCGCTCGATATCGATCTGCTCCTCGATTCGGTGAAGAAGACGAACCGCGTTGTGGTCGCTGAGGAGGGCTGGAAGTACTACGGGACCGGGCAGGGGCTGGCCGCGCTGATCTATGAGCAGGGCTTCGACTACCTGGACGCGCCGATTCAGCATGTGCATGGCGCGGACGTGCCGATGCCCTACTCGAAGCCGCTGGAGCGCCTGGCGATTCCGCGCAAAGAGGATGTCGTCAATGCGGCCCGCGCGATTGTGCCGGCGGCCCTGGTGCGTGGATAGGAGTGTGAGAACGCCATGAAGACGGTTGAGATGCCCAAGATGGGCGATACAATGGAAGAGGGCAAGATCCTACGCTGGATCAAGCACGAAGGCGATCAGGTGAAGAAGGGCGAGTCGCTGGCCGAGGTGGAGACCGATAAGGTGAACATTGAGATTGAGGCTTTTGCCAGCGGCATCCTGCGCAAGATTCTGGTCGCGGAGGGCGAGTCTGCGCCTATCGGGGCCAGCATCGCTTATATCGGAGGCGCGGATGAGCCGCTGCCGGACGAGGCGGGCGGGAACGGGAAGGGCGCGGCCCCGCAGACTCAGGAGCGTCCTACAACCGCTGCGCCTGATTCTGCCAGAGGGGCAGCGCCCGCTGCACATGCGCCCGCTGCCAGCCCTGCACCCGCGCAGGTGGCCGCGCCGTCCGGGGGACGCATCTTTATCTCGCCGCTCGCGCGCCGCTTTGCCGAGGAGCACAATGTGGACTACCGCCAGGTGCGCGGCACGGGTCCCAACGGGCGCATTATCAAGCTGGATATCGAGGCGGCGCTCAAACAGGCTCCCGCCGCAATCGCGCCGGAAGCTGCTCCACTGCCGGTGGCTGAGGCGCTGCCCGCCGGCGTCGCAACCGGCGAGTTCGTGGAGATTCCGCTGACCGCTATGCGCCGCACGATCGCGAAGCGCCTCACGCAGAGCATGCAGAGCGCGCCGCACTTCTATGTCACCAGCGTGATCGATACCGGCAAGCTGGGCGAACTGCGCAAGCAGATCAACGAGTACGCCGCGACCGCTCCCAATCCGGTCAAGGTGAGCTTCAACGACCTGATTATCAAGGCCGTAGCCATTGCCCTGCTGCGTATGCCCCAGGTCAATGTCTCCTTCGCTGAGGATAAGCTGATCCAGAAGAAGCAGGTACATATCGGGGTCGCGGTCGCGCTGGAGCAAGGATTGATCGTGCCTGTGCTGCACGATGCAGATAAGCGCGGCATTCTGGATATCGCGCGCGAGACGCGCCGGCTGGCCGAGGCTGCGCGCATGAACAAGCTCAGGCCGGAGGACTTGAGCGGCGGCACCTTCACGGTCAGCAACCTGGGCATGTTCGATGTCGAGAGCTTCACGGCTATCATCAATCCTCCCGAATCGGCTATCCTCGCGGTCGGCTCGATCACGCCAACGCCGGTGGCCGTCGATGGCCAGATTGTGGTGCGCGAGCGCATGAAGGTCACGCTCTCCTCGGATCACCGCGCGCTGGACGGCGCGGTGGCCGCACGCTTCCTGCAAGAGGTTAAGCGGCTGCTGGAGGAGCCGTTCGGACTGTTGCTCTGAGAGAGAAGGTAGCCAGTGCAGGCCAACTTCGATCTCTTCTTGGATAAGGCGTGAGTGAAGAATGTTGCGCCGTCTCTGAATGGAGCGACGAAGGCGAGTTGCGTCGCTCCATTCAAAAAGATATGCAAAAAAGAAAGCTGCTCTTTATCGCTCTCCAGATAGCAGGCCAAGTTTTTGCATGATCTTCATTATATTTTCGTGAGTAAGGTAAAAGACGATCCTGGGCGAATCGTCTCTCACAAACAGAATATAGACAGAAGAATTATGAGCGTCTACCGGTTTACCGGGGTCCTTTTCAAAGTGCATCTGCCAATGGACATTCGCCATCACATAGTGCTCATTTAACCGTGTTTCGTCAAGCGATACCATTTTTGTGAATTGAAGACCGAGGGATTGAAAAAATGCTCGTCGCTTTGCAATGCCCGCGATAAAGTCATCCATCCTCACGACCTGTATGCCGCCATCTGGATCAGCAACCATAAACGGGTCGCTAAATTGTAAGGGGAGAAGGTCGCTTTCAAATGTATTACTACTCCGCTCAAAATCTTCAAAAAACTTCTGAACGACATCACTTACCTGGCTCATAGTCATTCATCGATCCTTTCGTTGCTAACGAAACATCTCAGTTTTTGAGAGAAACATAGACACTTATGGTCCCCTGATTCTCAATCAGAGTATACGGCGAAAGACATCAGAAAAAATCGGCCAGAGGGACGATGCGCGCGGGGATGAAATGTGGTAATGTAAAGACACAAGTTGAAGAAAAATTTCTCTATCTGAGAGATGATGGTGGGACGAAATGCGAGCAGAACAAGTCATTCGATGCTTGTGAGGTTTTTCGATGATGCAGGGAGGAGAGGCATTTATGACCACGCGGACAATCAACGGCGTTG
>Ga0070740_10003738_pt1 | contig 15750 bp, 10 predicted proteins | sample Coa_R2_FD_67286 | JGI IMG/M metagenome (GOLD analysis project Ga0070740, IMG submission 67286) | Surface soil microbial communities from Centralia Pennsylvania, which are recovering from an underground coalmine fire - Coalmine... | ecosystem: Environmental > Terrestrial > Soil > Unclassified ... | reverse complement strand
GGTCAATACCGTTTCCAAAAATTTTCGCGTCGGTTCAGGTGAAACGAACCGGCTTTCCATCAAGGTTGCGCCGGCTTTTCGCAGCGCCTCTGCGAGGAATTCGATTTGCGGCCGGACCGATTTGCTCGTCACCAGCAGGACGCGCCCGGCGCGGCGCTCCGTGAGAAACGCGGCACTTTGCGAAGCGCAGCCGTTGCCGAAGGTGACGCAGGGCGGTTGGAGCAGGGTGATGGGATTCATGCTTCGGTTGCCTTTGTCACGGATACAGACGGAATGTTTTCCGCGCGCAGCGATTTACGCCTTTCGAGCCAGCCCCAAAACGTCCACTCGGTTTTTACGTTGGGGTCGGCAGGAAACGCGAAGCTGGCCAGCCAGCCTACCGTGAAGACGATGACGTGCGCCACCACGCCGATCATCACGTCCGGCCACTCGTAATTCCAATCACCGAGCGAGAGGATTTTGTATTTGCTGCCGGTGAGCGTGGCCCAGGCGGTGAAGATCAACGCGGCGACAAGGCCCGTCCAAAGTCCCTGCCGGTTGGCGCGTCGGCTGAAAAAGGCCAGCAAAAACATGCCCGCCAATCCTGCGGAAACAATGGCCGTGGCCGCGTAATACAGCGTTAACGCGCTTTCGCCTTTGCCGGCAATGAACACCCCTGCCGCCACCGCCACGGCGCCGCAAACCGCCACGACGATTTTTCCGGCGAACAGCCGCTGTTTATCCGTGGCGTTTGGCCGCCAGCGGCGGAAATAATCCTCCACAAACACAGCCGAAAGGCAGTTCAAGTCCGAAGACATCGTGGACATCGCCGCCGAAAACAGCGCCGCCATGAAAATGCCGGCCAGTCCGGCAGGGATTTTGGTCGTCAGAAAATACGGGAAGACTTCGTCGGCGATGATTTTGCCCTGGGAATCATGCAGGTGCGGCGGCAATACGTCGCCGCCCAATTGATAATACGCCCAGAGCAGCGTGCCGACCAGCATGAACGCCGCCCAGGCCGGCACGCACAACAAGGCGCCCAGAGCCACCCCCTTGAGCGCCGCCCGGTCGGATTTGGCCACCAGGTAACGCTGCACCAGCGTTTGATCGGCGGCGTATTTCTGCAAATACCAGAACGCCCCGTACAGCAGCATCACCCAGAAATTGCCGTTGGCTGTGAGATCGAAATCGAAACTGCCGAGCCGAAACTTGTTTTGCGCCGACGCCAGATGAAACGCCGTGCCCGCGCCGCCGGGCATGATCGCCAGCAGCACGCCGATGACGACCACGACGCCGATAAGTTTGACAATCCCTTGCAACACTTCCGTCCAAATCACCGCTTCCAGCCCGCCCAGCAGCGTGTAGAGAATCGTGACCGTCCCCGCGCCCAGAATGACGTGATATTTGTTCCAGCCGGTCATGCCGCAGATGGCGGTGGTGATGGTGAACAGCACAAAACCCATCTTGGAAAAATGCCCCGCTGCAAAAGCCAGCGCCGAATATGCGCGCGCGCCGTAGCCGAAACGTTTTTCAAAATACTCATACGCGCTCATGCCCACCGCGTGCCGGAAAAACGAAACCAGCATCATTCCCAGCCCCAGCAGCACCCCCACGGCCATGAAACCGGGAACGAGCTGATGCCAGTCTCCTTTGAACGCCGCTCCAGGATAGGCGATGAACGTGATGCTGCTGATGATGGTGGCAAACACCGACAACCCCATCGCCCAAAACGGCACGCGCCGTTCGGCGACGAAATAGGTTTCGGTGGACTTTTGCCGGCGCGCGAAACGCAGGCCAATCCAGGCCACCGCGACGAAATACATCGCGATGACCAGCAAATCCAATGTGCGCCAGGTTGCCATTCAGTTACTCACCGCTGTGGGTCACCGCTTGACCGCCGGCCCAAACGCCGTTGGTGAAAACGCCCTCGGCCGCCAGTTGCCCCGCCTCATTCCAACACCGCGCCGGGCCGTCGGCAACGTAACCGAAAAAGTGCCGCGCCAGATCGCGTGCCTGCGGATACGTGTTCCAGGTGGATTGGGTTTTCCGGTTGCCATTGGGCCAATACTGCGTCCATACGGCCCGGTGATTTTTCAAATCAAACTGCCAGCGCCAGACGATTTTGCCGTCCGGCGCCCAAAAAGTTTCCTCGCCGGTTTTGTGGCCGCGAACGTAAGTCACTTCATGTTGCCTGGCGCCGTTTTCGTAAAAATCCGTTTCCGGACCGTCCAGCAGGTAGCGTCCATGCGAACAAATTCGCGCGCTCCACTGGCAACGCAATTTTCCGTTCGGGTAATGTTCGGAAAAACGCCTGACGACACCGCCGGAAGTCTCCGGCGCGAGATCGCCCGCGTCCGACAAAATCCACGCCTCGTTCATCTCGTAATGCAGACAGGGCTGCGTCTCGGTAGTCAGGATGTGAATGACACCGTTGGGCGCCTGCCGCGCCGTGACGTAACCCACGGTACCGTGGGTGCGGTATTGATGGTTCGGCAGTTGCACCGGTAGCGGTTTGATGCGCCACGAGGCGCCGTTGTTGGTCGAGAGGGCGACGAATACGCCGTCGCCGAACTTCCATCCAGCCGGCGGCGGGCGATTGGCCTTTTGCAGCCAGGCGTCGCTCACGAAAAATAAATGGCCGTCGGCCAGGCGGATAAGCGAGGGTCGCTGCGCGCTGCCCAGCGGCGGGAATGGCGATGGCCGGCTGGCGCTCCAGCTCTTCCCCCAGTTCGTCGAAACATTTTCCGGCGACCAGCCGTCCACACTCGCATTTTTTCCGCCGATGGACAGCAAATCGCCCCGGTCATCGAGCGGCACGATGGCTGAGTGCCGCCCTCCCGTGCGCCCGGCCATTGGTTGCCAATGAACTCCATCATCTGCGCTGCGCCACAAAAAACTGGTGGCCTTCACGCCATCCATGGCAAAGTAAATCGCTCCGTCCGGCGCGCGAAAGGCGCTGGTAATGGGCTGGGGCGTGAAATTTTCAGCGGGCCGCTCCAACTGCGGCAGCGCCAGCGTCCACGTGGCTCCGTTGTCCGTGGAGGTGGCGATTTTGAACGGCAGCCACGGTGACCCGCCGCGGCCGCCGCCAAAAAACCAAATTTTATTCCCGTCGCGCCAAAGCAGAGCGGACTGATCATTCGCGCCTTCGGTTTTGTAAAACAATTCCGGCATGTCCCACTCTTCCGCGCCGTAGCGCAGCCGCGCCTGCACAAACGACGTCGCCGGGTCACTTTCGCTTTTCCCCGGCGGCGTGCTGAACCAGACCGCCAGACAATCGCCGTTCGGTAGAATTTCCAGCCCCGGCGAGTGGTTGTGGGTAAAAACCTCCGGCGCAATTCCCGTAAATTCGGCAAAATTATTGGTGCCATTTTCCGGCGGAATCGGCAGCGCAAAACGGACGGTAAAGTAGGGCTGGCGCGGGTCCGGACCGAACCGCGCCGGTGCCTCGTCTTGCTTCACTGCCGATTGAACGAACGGCGGCGGCGATTGGGGCGACTCCAGCGTCAAAACCCATTTGTGCCCCTCTGCAGAAACGGAATCGTTGGTCGCCAGAACAAAACCCCGCGCCTGAATTTTGACCTGTTCGGCAGCCGAGTCCGCCCCGGTAAAAGCCTTCGCGCCCCAGGCGGCGGCCATTGTCAGCGCCAGGGCAATGGCCGCCGGTGAGCGGGAGATTCTCGTTTGAGACGCACGCATGATTTGACAGAATTCCCATTGTATATCCCCCACCCGCGCCGGTGTCATCGGAAAAATGCCAAAAGATTTGATAAAATTGACTTAAGACACGAAAGTGCTTGCCTTCCCCATTGTCCTGAATTTTTTCTGGAGCAGCCAATAGTCGTTTATGAAAGCGCCATCCTCTCCGCCGCAACTCGGTGTCCTTTACGCCAACCGCGATTTCTTTCCCGACCTTCTGGTGGCCGAGGCACGCGCGGACATCGCCAGAGTCTTTGCCCGGCTTGGCATCCGCCCCGTTCAATTGGCGGAGACGGATTCCAAACTCGGCGGCGTCGAGACGCACGCCGACGCGCGCCGCTGCGCCGACCTCTTCCGCAAACATCGCGATGAAATAGACGGCGTGCTGGTCTGTCTGCCGAATTTTGGCGACGAAAAAGGCGTCACCGACACGCTCAAACTGGCCGGACTGAATGTACCGGTGTTGATTCAAGCCTACCCCGACGATCTGAAGCGTCTCGACGCCGCGCGTCGTCGCGACGCTTACTGCGGTAAAATCTCCGTGTGCAACAATCTTCTGCAGGCCGGGATCAAATTCACCGTCACCCGCCGACATGTTGTGCACCCGACGGATGATTCCTTCCTTGCCGACCTGAAGGATTTTCTGGCCGTCTGCCGCGTGGTGAACGGTCTGCGCGGCTTGCGGCTTGGTGCCGTCGGGGCGCGTCCTGGCGCCTTCAACACGGTGCGCTATTCGGAAAAAATTCTGGAGCGTCACGGCATCAGCGTCACCACCGTGGACCTCTCCGAAATTCTTGGCCGGGCGGAACGGCTGGACGCAAGCCACAAAGCCGTGGCCGCTAAACTGGCCGAAATTAAATCCTACGCCCCGGCGGAACAGGTGCCTGAAAAACCGCTCCTGCAAATGGCCAAACTGGGCGTTGTGCTCGACGACTGGATCGCCGCCAACGCCCTCGACGCAACGGCCATTCAGTGCTGGACCAGCGTCCAGCAAAATTTCGGCTGCAACACCTGCACGCTCATGAGCCTGATGAGCGAGCACTTCCTGCCCAGCGCGTGCGAAGTGGATGTGACCGGGGCGCTCACCATGTATGCGATGCAGCTTGCGGCCAATTCGCCCAGCGCCCTGGTGGATTGGAACAATAATTACGCCGATGACGAAAACAAATGTGTGCTCTTCCATTGCGGCAACTGGGCGAAAAGCTTTTTGCCGGACCTTCGGATGGCCACCGCGCCGATTCTCGGCACGGTCGTCGGCGAGCAAAACACTTACGGCGCGCTGGCCGGCCGCACGCCCGCCGGGCCGCTCACTTTTGGCCGCATTACCACGGCCGATGCCCAGGGCAAAATCCGCGCTTATGTTGGCGAAGGTGAACTCACCAACGACCCGCTCGAGACCTTCGGCACCCGCGCCGTTGCGCGCGTTCCGAATTTGCAAAAACTGATGCGCTACGTTTGCCAAAACGGTTTTGAGCACCACGTGGCCATGACGGTTTCAAGGACGGCGGGAGTGCTGGCTGAAGCGCTGGGGAATTATCTGGGCTGGGAAGTCTATCAACACGACGCTGAGGATTGATATGTCCGGGAAAACCCTGTCCGATCGCGAGCTTGCCTTGAAGGCGTTTCATCTCCGCCGAAAAATGCTCGAAACGATTTTTGCCGCGGGCGCGGGCCACACCGGCGGCGGGCTTTCCTGCCTCGATATCCTGAATGTGCTTTACAACCGCATCCTCAACGTCTCGCCGGACAATTTTTCCAGTCCCTCGCGCGACCGTTACGTGCAGAGCAAAGGCCACGCGGTCGAGGCCCTGTACGTGGTGCTCGCTGACCGCGGGTTTTTCCCGGAATCGGAGTTGGAAACCGTCTGCCGTTACCAATCGCACTTTGTCGGCCATCCCACGCGGCACGTTCCCGGCATAGAAATGAACACCGGCGCGCTCGGCCACGGCTTGTCCATTTCCGTCGGCATGGCGCTGGCGGGTAAAATGGACGGAGCAAAATATCGCGTCTTCACGCTGCTCGGCGACGGCGAACTGGCGGAAGGCTCGAACTGGGAAGCCGCCCTCGCAGCCGCTCATTACCAACTGGATACTCTCACGGCCATCATTGACCACAACACGCTGCAGATTACCGGTTGCACGCGAGAGGTGATGAACAATGAGCCGCTCGACGAAAAATGGCGCGCGTTCGGCTGGGGCGTGAAGATCGTCAACGGCCATGATTACGCGGCACTCACCGCGGCCTTGAGCCGACCCGCCGAAGCAGGAAAACCAACGTGTGTCATCGCCAACACGGTGAAAGGCCGCGGAGTGAGCTTCATGGAAAATGTGGCCCGGTGGCATCACGGTGTGCCCAGCGAAGCGGAGTTGAGGCAGGCGCTGGCCGAACTCGACGCCGCAGAAGCTCGATTCCGGGAGGAAAAGGCCTGAACCGGCAATCAAACCCCAATCGTTTTATCTGATTATCTGATATTTTCGTTTTCCTCGCTGCCTGTGATGAAATTATGAGTGCGCCGGCTCCCCCGCTGTTTTCGCCCGCCGCAAAAGCCGTTGCGGACCGGCTCGGTTTGAAAACAGGCCGGGCGAATCTGGACGAATTTGCCGCAACGCTGGAAGAGCTGGCGCGCGTCAATCCCGATATCGTGGTTGTCACCAGTGACTCGCGGGGTTCGGGCAAGCTCGCTCCGTTCGGCAAAGCGTTGCCGAAGCAGATCGTCGAGGTCGGCGTCGCCGAGCAAAATCTGGTGGGCATCGCCGCGGGTCTGGCGGCGTGCGGCAAGAAATCGTTTGGCGTTTCGCCATCGTGTTTCCTCACGGCGCGCGCGCTGGAGCAGATTAAAAACGATGTTTGTTACTCGAACGTGCCGGCGGTGCTGGTGGGCATCAGCGCCGGCGTGAGCTACGGCGCGCTGGGCAGCACGCATCATTCGCTGCACGATTTGGCCGTGCTGCGGGCCATTCACAATATTTCCATCATCGCACCCGCCGACAATTGGGAAACGCGAGAAGCAATCCGCTTTGCCGCCACGGCCTCAAAACCCGTCTTCGTCCGTTTTGGCAAGGCAGCGATGTTTCACCTGCACAGGCCGGAAACGAAGTTTGAGGTCGGCAAAGCCATTCAACTGCGTGAAGGAAACGACGTCGCGTTTGTGGCGACCGGCGAAACGGTCATTCACGCTTTGCTGGCCGCTGGAAAATTAGCCGAGCAAGGTTTGAATTGCCGCGTTCTTTCGATGCACACGATCAAGCCGCTCGACACCGAAGCCATTCTCAGGGCCGGGCGCGAATGTCGCGCCGTGGTCACAGTTGAAGAGCACAGTGTTCATGGCGGACTGGGCGAAGCCTGCGCAGCAATTTTATTGCAGGCGGGTGTGAATGTGCCGTTCAAAATCGCGGGTATTCCGGACGAAGAGACCGTCCCCGGCTCGCAGGCGGACATTTTCCGGCATTATGGCCTTTCGATGGAAGGGTTGAGTGAAACAGCGGCAGGATTGTTGAAATGAGTTTGATTCTCGCCATTGACCAAAGCACGTCGGCGACGAAGGCGGTGCTCTTCGACGCGCAGGGAAACATTTGGGACAAGGCGTCGCGCTCCCACCGGCAGATTTATCGGCGACCCGGCTGGGTGGAGCATGACGCCGAGGAGATTTGGAAAAATGTCCTGGCCGCTATCGCCGAGATCGCCCGGCGCAATCGCCGAAGCATTTCACAGGTCATCGGCCTGAGCCTCACCAACCAGCGCGAGACGGTTTTGTTGTTTGATCGCCAAACCGGTCGGCCGCTGCATCCGGCCATCGTCTGGCAGGATCGCCGGGGGGATGCCATTTGCGAAAGGCTGCGCCGCGGCGGCGGTGAAGATTTCATCCGCCGGAAGACCGGTTTGAAAATGGATGCCTACTTCTCCGGACCCAAAATCCGCTGGCTCGTGGAGAACAAACCGGCTCTGGCCGCCCGGATCAAACACGGCGAGGCCCTGATCGGCACAATGGATACCTTTTTAATTTACCGCCTCACCGACGGAAAAGTTTTGGCAACAGATTTTACGAATGCCAGCCGCACGCTGCTCTTTGACATCGGCAAACTGCGCTGGGACGAGACGCTCTGCGGCGAATTCAGGGTGCCGCGGTACGCGTTGCCGGAAGTCCGCGAGAGCGCGGCGCTGTATGGCCGGACGGATGTAAACGGCCTTTTGCCGGGGCAAATTCCGATTGCCGGGGTGATGGGGGATTCGCAGGCGGCGCTGTTTGCGCAGCGTTGTTTTAATCCCGGCGAGGCCAAGGCGACGTTCGGCACGGGCACCAGCGTGTTGCTGAACATCGGGGAAAAATTCAAACTGCCCAGGCGCGGCGTTGTTACCGCGCTGGCCTGGGTTCTGAACGGACGGCCGACTTACGCCGCGGAAGGTCTCATCAATTTTTCCGCCGCCACCGTGGAGTGGCTGACGCATCAACTCGGCTTGATTCGCGATCCGGCCGAGGCGGAAAAACTCGCGATGCGCGTGGCGGACAACGGCGGCGTTTATCTGGTGCCGGCGTTCGCGGGATTGGGCGCGCCGTATTGGTCGCCCCAGGCGCGCGCAGCGCTGCTGGGAATGACGGCGCACACGTGCAAGGAACATGTGGTCCGCGCGGCACTGGAAGCCATCGCCTATCAAATCCGGGAGGTGCTGGACCTGATGCGTCGCACCGCAAAAAGAGAGGTGCACCGTCTGCATGCCGATGGTGGCGCGACGCGGAACGAATTTCTGATGCAACTGACCGCTGACCTGACGCGTCTGGAACTGCGCGTGGCGGAATTGGCCGAAAGCTCTGCCTGGGGGGCGGCGATGAACGGGTTGCTGGCGCGGGGAGTTTACTCCTCCCTCGATGAACTGAGGCAGTTGCCGCGCCAACAAAAAATTTTCCGGCCGCGAATGCGCCCGGCACTGGCGGAGAGAAACTACGCCGGCTGGAAGCAGGCGGTCCAACGAGTTCTTTAATCCAAAACCATTCCCTTGCCGAAGCAAATTATGAAAACAAACTGGCTCAAACTGACACTGACGGTGGCGACCGCCTTCGCGGTCATTTTCTCCGTCGAAAGCGGGTTGGCGCAAACGGTGGCGAAACCGAAAATTGCCGTCGTCATTTCGACGCTGAACAATCCCTGGTTCGTGGTGCTGGCAAACACCGCCAGGGAGCGGGCGGAAGAACTGGGCTGCCAGGCGACCATTTTCGATTCGCAAAACGACACCGCCCGGGAGGCCGCGCATTTCGACAACATTATCGCCGGCGGTTACAAAGCCATTTTATTTAATCCCACCGATGCCAACGGCTCAATTGCCAATGTGCTGAAGGCCAAAGCGGCGGGCATTCCTGTTTTTTGCATTGATCGCGAAATCAATTCCACCAATGCGGCGGTCTCGCAAATTCTTTCCGACAGTTACTCCGGCTGCGTGAAGCTCGGCGAGTATTTCGTGAAAACGGTCGGCCGGGAAGGCGATTATGCCGAACTGCTGGGCATCGTCGGCGACAACAATACCTGGAACCGCTCGAAAGGATTTCACAGTGTGGTGGATCGTTTTCCGGGGTTGAAAATGGTGGCTCAACAAAGCGCTGATTTCGATCGCGCCAAAGCGCTCGAAGTCATGAGCGCCATCCTGCAGGCGCATCCCAACCTCCGGGCCGTATTCTGCGGCAACGACGCGATGGCCATGGGCGCGTATCAGGCCCTGGTGGCGGCGGGTCGGGAGGGACAGGTAAAGGTGTTTGGCTTCGACGGCGCGGAAGATGTCCTGAAACTCATTGCCGAGGGAAAAATCGTTGCCACCGGAATGCAGTTTCCGAAAGTCATGGCGCGCACCGCGGCCGAATACGCCGTGGCATATCTCAAAGGCCGGCGTGATTTTCCGCAAAAGGTTCCTGTGGCCGTCGAACTGGTGACGAAAGCCAATGTCTCGAAATATGGCGACTACGGCAAAAAATAAATCCCGCCGCGCTGCCGGTTGGATCCTGCTCGGCGCGGCAGCGGCCGTTTTTTGCCGGATGTTTCCGCTGTTTCATGTGGTGCCGCTGAAAACCCTTGTGGCGGAGAAACAGGCGCAGACATTTCCTGCGGCGGCAATCGCGCAGAAATTCTGGGCGGAGAAATTGCTGCCTGCGGCCAGGAAAACCGTGAGCGCGGATGTTTTGTTGGCGGCGATTGAAGAAAACCCGGCCAGCGCCAGGACGAACTACGGCCACTCTCCGGGCTTGAGCGACAGCTATTTTTATTTTTTGCGCGGCGTGGGCAGGGTGGTTTCCGTCTCGGACGACCAGATCGGCCTGGCCGTCCGCCCAAACTCCACCCGCGCCGAGATTGTTCTGGAAACCGGCTTGCTGTTTGGCAATGCGCTTCGCGACGGCAGCGGTTTGTTGAACGCCGGCGATTATCCGAATTCACAGGACTTCAACGACCTTGCGGCGGCGCTCAATCACCTGGCCGAGACAGGCGTATTGCCGGAATTGCGGACTGCAAAAATTGGGCAGACGGTTTCCTTTGCCGGCTGCGCGGAGGTGGACGATGAATCCACCGACCTGCATCCGCTGCAGGTGATTCCCATCCAGGCCACGGTCCAATGAACGCGCGTGCCGGAGAGCTTTTCAAGAAACTTCAGCCGCTGATCGCGCTGGGGGTGATGATCGCCACCTGGAGCGTGTTGTCGGACAAGTTTCTCACGCTGGCCAACGGGCGGAACATCCTGCTGCAAATTTCGGTCAATCTCTGCCTGTCCATCGGCATGACGCTGGTGATTTTGACCGGCGGCATTGATTTATCCGTCGGCGCAACGCTTGCTTTTGCGGGGGCATTTGCAGCGGGGCTTTTGAAAAACGGGCTGGTGCTGAAAATGTTGGGAGTTGCGTTGCAATTCACACCGTTCGGCGCCCTGCTCGCAGGGATTGCTTCCGGTCTGGCCTTCGGCTGGTTCAACGGCTGGGTCATCACCCGATTCCGCCTGCCGCCCTTCGTGGCCACGCTCGGCGTGTTGAGCGTCGCCCGCGGGTTGACCATGCTCTGGACTGGCGGGTTTCCCATCACCGACCTCGGCCCGCAATTTGGCTTCATCGGTGCGGGCGCCTGGCTCGGCGTACCCATGCCGGTGTGGATTTCCGCGGTGCTGGCGGGGATATTTTGGGGGATTTCGCGACGCACAACGCTGGGCCGTTACATTTACGCGGTCGGCGGCGGCGAAAAGGCAGCGGCGTTTTCCGGTATCGGTGTGGACCGTGTCAAAATCCGGGTTTATGTGCTGGGCGGCGGACTGGCGGCGGTGGGCGGATTGATTCTGACGGCGCGGCTGGACGCCGCCGACCCGAAGGCTGGTCTTGGCTATGAACTCGATTCCATCGCGGCAGTGGTCATCGGCGGGACGTCGTTGAGCGGCGGCCGCGGCTCGATTTCAGGCACCGTTCTCGGCTGTCTCATCATCGGCGTGTTGAACGATGGCCTTTTCCTGCTCGACGTCTCCCCCTTCTGGCAGCAAGTCGTGAAAGGATTGGTCATTCTGGGCGCCGTTGCTGTGGATAAAATGGGCGGACGAAGGGAAAATTGATTCTGCCGGCGGCACGGCGACGACAAGCACAGCCTTCCTCCCGGCGTTCTTGCTTGCTGAAAATTGTTCCGGCAGCGACTCTCACTTCAAGGGCCGGCTGGTAATCAAACCGATGCCCCGCCCTCCGGTGACCGTGCCTGTTCCACCGGGCACGGCGCAATAGAAGAGGTAAAAGGTGTCGTTTCCAGGATTGTAGACCAGCGACGTTTTGTGGGCATACTGCTTGTCCAATCCGCTGGGGTTACCGCCACCTTTGTAGAGCGGAAGGGGGTCGGAAGTCCAATGCATCAGGTCGCGAGAGAAGGCGATCATGATGCTCGCCGTGCCGTGCCCCACTCCGAAATAAAACATCGTCCAGTGATCGCCATCGCGATACACCTTGGGGTCAGAGGCAAACGCCGCGTCGTAACCGCCGGGCCGGTTCCGCAGAACGGGATTGGCCGGATAACGAATCCAGTTCGTCAAATCCGTCGAAAAGGCGACGCCGCTCTGCTCATGGTGGGCGTGCGCGGCGTTGTAAAAATCGAAAAATCTGCCGCGCCATTCCAGCAGCCACGGCTGATAAATGCGGTCGCTCTCCCATTCGCCACAGTCGGAATCATGGATTGAGATCACGGGCGTGTTGAGCGCAGGTTGCCAGTGCAGGCCGTGGTCGCTCACGGCCAGTCCCTCGCCGTCGGGCTGTTGCTCGTAGCCGCCTTGTTGAGCGTAGGCGCCGTAAAGCGACCAGAATTTCCCATCGCGCCGTTTCAAAACGCGCGAGCCTTTCACATCGTAGTTTTCAAACAAAAATCCGCCCAGCGTGCGGCCGCCGTGGTCAAAGGCGTTCGCCGGTCCGTAGCCGAAGGCGAGCCGGTAATGGCCCCAGTCAACCAGATTTGTGCTTTCGGCGATGTAAGATTGATAGCCGCGTCCGTCGAAGGCGACGAAGCTCATGTACCATTTGGCGTCGCCGGGAATTTGGAAAACCGTCGGAATGTCCGTGCCCAGAATGTTTGTGGCTCCCGGCAGCGGCGGCCGGGAGGGAATGACATGCGTGGGCCAATAATACCAATGGCGGTACGGTGCCGACCAGCGCGCCAGCGTGACGGCGTCAATGGCGGCGGAATCCTCTGTCGTTTTGGGCGTTTCGCTTCCGCGAACGGCAAGGGAACAAACCAGCGCGGCGCCGATGCCGAACCAGGTGGTCCACCCCGGCGGAGTGAGCGTGATAAAAGGCCGTTTCATTCGGGGCGAACCGGAATTTTCCCGGCCACTTCCAATCGCACCGGCCCCAGCAGACCCGATTCCAACAACGGATCATCCTTGGTCCAATGATGCCAGGTGGTGAAAGTGAATCGGCCCGTGGGACTGGGTTTGCCTTCCAGCAGCCATTGCGGCCAGGCGGCCAGCGCCTTGCCGTTCCACTGGCAATCGGCGGGCAATTGCTCGTCGCCAATGAGGCGGTTGGGCCACAGATTGGTCACTTTGATTTGCAATGAATTTTTGCCGGGCCGCGCCGCCCGGGTGATGTTCAGGCGGAACGGCGGTTTCCACAACACGCCAAACGATTGGCCGTTGAGGGACACTTCGGCGAAATTTTCCACGTCACCCAGATCAAGCCAGATTTCGCGGCCGGGACGAAAATCGGCGGCGGGAATTTCAATCTCCTTCCGGTAAGTGGCCGTGCCCGAGAAATACTTCACGCCGGGGTTAGTGTCGTCGGACCAGGAGATGAGCCTGTCGAGAGTGATGCCGGGCGGCGCACCCCAGTTCGGCGGAAAGTCCAATTGCCATGGACCGGAAATTTCTGTCGGCGCGGGCAGTGCCGGGACTTCGATCTTCGACTCGGTTCCGGCTGTGTCCAGCAAATACATCACTCCGGGTTTAAGGGCCTGGACAAAAACGCGACCGTTTTTATCGGCGGCAATCTCGAATGCCGGCGCGCTCCCCATTCGATTGGGATTCCCCAGGATGAGCGTTTGATTTTCGGGAACAACCTTTTCGCCCCGCTGGTCGTCAAGAACATATTTGACGCGCAGTTGTTTCGGCTCTTTGGGAAAGGGGTCACCGCCCAGCGTGTCGTTGTTCACGGCGATATCCAGCGCGCCGTTTTCCACCAGAGACGCGACACGTGTGGTGACGTCGGCGCCTTTGGCGCCGTCGCGGGTTTCGTAACGGGCGCTTTGAATCTCAAGCCTGGGCGTGTGGGCTGCCGCGGCGGGTGTCGCCCAGGCCACGCTGGTCATGGCCACGAAATGCGCAGCGCTGCCGGCCGGTTGACGAAACACCACGAAAATGGAATCGGCCGGTCCGAAGGAAAGCGGCACCACGGTGCGCCCGTTTTCCTCGCGCCAGACGGGCGCCGGCTCAATGCGGCCCGTTTCGGGGTTCCACAATTCCGGCTGTTTGCCGGTGATGCGAAAGCTGCACTCGACGGCATCGAATTCATGGCGCTGGTTGGAGACAAAATAAATGTCCGTTTCCGCCGTCTGCCGGTGGCAATACACAATTTTTGAATGGGGATTGCCCTGAAATTCGAAATCCGGCGGCAGGTCCAATTCAGCCAAAACGTTGGTGAGCGACCGGCCCCAAACGACGCGCCCTTTGCCGTAGGCGTGTTCGGTGACATTTGTTCCATCACAGTTGCCCCAAAGTTTTTCTGCCAGCGACTTCACCTGCCGGTCGCAGCGCGGATAATCCTGGAGACTTGGCGAATGTTGCGGGGGCGGGCCGACGACCGTCAAACCGTCGCGGACAAATTCGCGGATGCGGCGGAGCAGGGGAGGCGTCATGTTCGGGTCGTCGGGGGGCAAAATCAGCACGGCGTAGCTGGCGCCGCTGTCCAAATGAAGCCGGTGATTTTTCACCGTCGCGTGATGCATCAACACGTCGGCATCAATGGCGTCCCATTCGTAGCCGGGCGGCAGCGGCGGATTGCCGGTGCGCATTTCGACCGGTGCGCTCTGGCCGTCGAAATACGCCGCGTCGGCCACGTAACGTCCTTGTTGCAGCAGGAACTGGCAGCGCGAAATGTAGTCAATCCAGGCCTTGCCCTGGTTCCACCAGGTTTCGGTGCGCTCGAAATGAAATCCCCACTGGCCCATCGTCATGCCCGGCCAGCGGTTCGTCCAGGGCTGCATCGCGTAACGGTGGAAAATGTAGCGATTCAAGCCGGCGCAAAATTCCAGGTCCCCCAGGGCCTTGAGTTTGTAAGGCGTTTCCAGCCAGCGGCCGGTTTGCGGACCGGGAGCGGCGGTGAATGATTCCGCCCCGACAATCTGCTTGCCGTAGATGTGCGCGACCGACGCAGCAAGTTTCACTGAGGGATGGCCCTGGCTGCCGCTCCAAAATTCGCCCATGACGAGGTCGGCTGCCCGGCCGCACTGCAAGGATTCAAACGGTCCGGTGTAAGGCTCAACGGCTGCCGTGAGTCCATGCCGGTGGCAAAGTTGGGCAAAGCGGCCGTAATAATTTTCCGCGAACAAATCAGCGATGGTCCGGCGCACGTCCCAAAGGAAACGTTCCGTCACCGCCGGGCTGTCCACGACCTGGCCGGCAAACACGGGCAGGAACTTCTCCGGATCGTAGCCGCGCCGTTTCCGGAACTCCGCGCGGAAATCTTTCGTCCAGTTCTGGCCACCGACTTCGTAGCTGTCAATCAGCGAAGCATCGAGAGTCCGACCGGCCAGCGGCCCGACGTCATCGAGAACTTTCTGCATGAAGCCGTCCCAGTGTTGGTCGAGAGCGGTCTTGCTCAATTTGTCACATTCCAGTCCCAAACCGCCCCACGCGGCAGGATGATTGTTCACGCCGGTGGGGGTGTAACCGATGCGCAAGATGACCCAATTGCCGGCGGGGACATGCCAGTTCAATCGTCCGGCCCGGGTCAATTTGGAGCTGAGATCCACAATGTCCCGTTGCGAAACCGCGCCGGCAGGGGACGAACTGGCATTGGCCGCGGACAAGACGGCCCGGCCGTTTAAGCCGTCTTTGGCATCCAGATTGGTGATGACGGGGCTGTTGTCCGTCGCCGGAAAGGCGAGCACGGCGATGTCGCGATAAAAACCGAGCTTGGTGGGTGGTTGGGGCAGCACGCCGTCAAAATTTGTCGGGCCGGTCAGGCGCACTTCACTGGTGGTAACCCGCTGCATGGCGTTGGTGACGGTGTTCCAGGGACCGCCGCTGCTGGACCAGCCGGCGCAATTTTCCACGCACAGTTTCAGGCCGAGTCGGTTGGCCTCCTGCACGGCGAACTTGAAGTCGTCCTGCCATTCCGGGCTCATGAATTCCACCGGGCCGCGCGGGATGCCGCAATCCACATTCACGATGGTCGCGCCGCCCAGGCCGATCTGTTTCATCGCTTTGAGATCGGCGGCGATGCCGACTTTGGTGATGTTGCCGTTCATCCAATGCCACCACGTTTGCGGCCGGGCCGAAGCCGGCGGCGATTCGAATCCTGCCTCCAGGAAATCGTCGGCCTGCGCCGTGACCGATGCGGCCCAGAAAACGCAAATCGGGAGGAGA
>Ga0070740_10003737_pt1 | contig 15755 bp, 14 predicted proteins | sample Coa_R2_FD_67286 | JGI IMG/M metagenome (GOLD analysis project Ga0070740, IMG submission 67286) | Surface soil microbial communities from Centralia Pennsylvania, which are recovering from an underground coalmine fire - Coalmine... | ecosystem: Environmental > Terrestrial > Soil > Unclassified ... | reverse complement strand
GCTTTTGCAGAGGTTGGGGTGACTATAGAATGGCAAGGTTCTGGTATTGATGAAGTTGGTATTGATATTGCAACCGGTCAAGTGATAGTAAGAATTGATCCTAAATATTTCAGGCCAGCAGAAGTTGACCTTTTGATAGGCGATGCTTCAAAGGCAAAAAAAGAACTGAATTGGCAGCCGCGCATGACATTCAAAGAACTAGTTCATGATATGATGCGGAGTGAAAAGAAATTGATTAAAAGATCAATTCGTGCAGCGGAATGTCTGATGCTCGATGATCTCATAGTTGACTAACGAAAACAAGTAACTTTAACAGCTGAGAATTTTATGCAGTTATGCTGGAATGATTAGGCTTTTTTTATATTTTTGGTCATAATAACAGAACTTAAAATAAACACCGTTTAGGAATTTATTATGGCAACGAAAAGTTATATCTATCTTTTATTAATGTTATTATTGCCTGCTCAGCTTAAAACTATGGAAATAATAGGAGCGGGTGCGGCAGCGGCAGCTGTTTTTAGTGCAGTAATGTTAAAACGTATAAAATCGTATCCCTCAATGGGTTCACAACCTAAAGAAACTATAGAATCTGATAAGAAATCTTTAAAACCTGAACTAGACAGTTTGATTCGTTCTGATGATGTATGGTCCATTGTCAGAGCATATATCGGTGAGAAATATCAAATAGATATTGTCCAGCAAATGAGTCAAACGAAATATCCTTGGAGTTCAAAATCTCCTTCTCCTGCAATTTCTGCTCTTGAGTTCAGCTCCAATGACCCATCTAATATCATTAATGCTCAGCGCTTTCATCCATGGAATCTAAAAGATAAAGATTTTTTAAAAGATGCAAAAGGGGTTGTCTGGGCTAAAGTATTGCACAGTGAGCACCCAGAAGCGAAAAAGAATTGCTATCTTGCCTGGGCTATTACGTCAACAGGACTTGCGTATATTCATAATCAATGCCAACCATTTAATGCATCAACAGAATGTGTATGTGGTGGTTGTTTTGGAAGTTCTCCGTTGGTATGCAGTGGTGCGAAATTTAATTATTTTGCATTGGAGTGGAAAGCATGTGCCAGACCTGAGGCTCTTAAAAAAGAAGGTATACCATGTTTTGCCACTGTTGATGATCACACGAATGAAAAAGGTGGTAAGCAATTAACCCTGCTGATGGGCGGAGATAAGAATGATAAAGAAATATATGATCTGCTGAGCTTGAAAGTGCCAATAGAGATGCCAAAAGGTCAATGATAATTAACATTTTTTCTTCTAAGGGATGCTCATGAAAAAAAAGATAATTCTTTTAACACTTATCGTAACATCGTGTTCAATATTTGGTCAGGATGATAAAAAAACAACAGGTCAATTTGATTTAAATCAGTTCAATGGTGATTTGCGAAAACCATTTTTTGTTGAGTCATCATCAGTATATAAAGGCCTTATTAAAAAAATAGGCAAATCATGCAATGCCTTTGCAGCACTTTCTGATGCGGATCAAGATCAAATTTTATATTATGTAACGGATTCATTTTTGCTCATGCTGGCTGATATGAAGACTATTTCTCCAAAGCAGTCCCAAATTATAAGTCTTAAATGTACCTACATTATGGCTAATATTGATGGGCTTATGGAACAATATGTACAGCTTAGACAAGAAAAAAAGCTAGATACTCAATTTGGCGAATTTTTTACCCAAGCTGTTGAAAAGGGAGTAGAGAAAGAACTTGGTGTTTCATTAGCTTCACTTGGTGTGATTTCTATTGAAGATCGTGCCAAAATGGATGAGCGATTACTCGCAAAGTTGAAAGCACAATAAAAAAAGAAGGCCTCCGAATGTTGGAGGCCTTTTAATTTACATTGGGCCTTTTCTGCCACTAAACATATTCCACAACAGTGAAAGCACAAATAAAATGAGGAATAAGAAGAATAGTGTGCGGGCGATATCGATAGAGATAACTTCCACGCCAGTAAATCCCAAAAGTCCCGCTATTATAGCAAGCACAAGGAATGTTATTACCAATTCAATCATAGTTACTCCTTTTTGGAAAAAAATAATAATCAACTATTTTACTATATTGAGAATAGGTGACGTCTAGCAATAGAAATATTTTAGTACTGTTTACTTATTATTTTTATCATGTCATTTTTAGGCTGTATTTAAAGCTGATTTAGGAGTGATTTCAATAATAGATAAAATAGATTCGGGTAATTTTTATCATTGATAAAAATTGGAGAGTATTTTTTAAAAGGACTGGTAATGAAGATAGTACGAATGTTACTTTGCAGCTTATTTTGCATACTGACAATGCAAGCAGAATCACCAAAATTACTTATTAAAATACCAACACGATCACGGCCCGCAAAATTTTTTGATACCCTTGATAAGCATTACAAATTTCTTTCGAGAAAAGTGCCCTATCATTTTCTGATATCTTGTGATAGTGATGATCCAACGATGAATAATCCTCAGATCATCAAACAATTAAAATCTTATCCAAATTTATCATTTAGTTTTGAAAAAGGATCTTGCAAGGTTGCTGCTTATAACAGAGATATCCATAGTGGGTTGCCATTTGATATTTTGCTGCTTAGTAGTGATGATATGATTCCTGCTTGTGTAGGCTATGACAAGATAATTGTGGATGCCATGCTTGAAAATTTTCCTGATTTTGATGGTGTATTAAATTTTCATGACGGGAATGTAGGGGGTCAATTGAATACATTGCCTGTTATTGGAAAAAAGTTTTTCGATAGATTTGGATTTGCCTATAATCCCGCATATCTTTCACTTTTTTGTGATGAAGAGCTTACCGTTATTTCTCGAATGCTTGGTAAGGAAAAGGTAATTGATACGATAATTCTTAAACATATGCACCCCAGTTATAAACACGCTTCATGGGATGACCTCTACAAACGCAATCAAGCATTATTTAATCGAGATAAACAAGTTTTTATAAAGCGCCAGCAGAAGAACTTTGATTTTGATCGTGATGCAATAGATAATGCTATGCCGATGATGTGGAGCATTCTTATATGTACATTGGATGAACGTGCAGACCAATTTAACGAATTATATACTAAGTTAATGGATCAAATAAAACAAGCTGGGTTGGAAGATAAGGTGGAAGTGTTATTTTATTGCGATAACCGCGAGGCTACTGTAGGTTACAAACGAAACCAACTGCTGCTTGCGAGCAAAGGTAAATATGTCTGTTTCATAGATGACGATGATGATGTTCATGATCGTTATATAGAAATGATTTATGAACGGCTATTGAGAAACCCAGATTGTATAAATTTAATTGGGGTAATGACTCGCAATGGAAATGATCCGAGGCGTTTTATCCATTCGATAGAATATGATCATTATTTTGAAAGTAAAAAAGTATATTATAGACCACCAAATCATCTTAATCCTATGCGCAGATCGATTGCAATTCAATATCTGTTCCCAGAAAAAAATGTTGGGGAAGATACTGACTGGGCGATGAAAATTGCAAAAGCGAAGCTTCTTAAAACAGAAGAAAGAATTGCGGAGCCCTACTACTATTACCAATGGGTTACCAAATCCAAAAAATGAGGTTTGTATGAAAAAGTATATTAATTCTGTACTTTATTTATGTGCTTTTGCAGCATTTGCTCTATTTATTGATTGCTCGGCAAAAACGCCCAAGATATCAATTATAACTTCAGTCTATGATGGCGATAGATTTATTGATGGCTTCTTAGAAGATATTGTTTGTCAAACTATTTTTGATCAGTGTGAATTGATTATCATTAATGCAAATTCTCCTGGCCACGAAGAGCCGATAATCAAGCACTATGCTCAACAATACCCCAATATTATCTATCATCATTTAGAGTATGACCCAGGTCTTTATGGGGTTTGGAATATAGCAATTGGTTTAGCTCGGGGCAAATATATTACTAATGCAAACATTGATGATCGGCTAAAACATGATTGTTATGAAGTGCATGCAAAAGCACTTGATAACAATCCACAGATAGATTTGGTGTATTCAGATTACTATATTACCTTTCACGCTAATAAGAAATTTGTTGAGGTTAAAAAGGCGAAATCTTCAGACTTGCCTTCCTTTTCAATAAAAAATTTATGGAAAAAATGTTTGCCTAATAATCATCCCATGTGGCGCAAATCAATGCATGATAAATGCGGACTTTTTAGTGAAAAATATAAATCCGCCGGTGATATGGAAATGTGGTTTAGGGCAGTAAAACATGGATCCAAATTTTTGAAGGTACAAGGAGTTTACGGTCTTTTTTATTTCAACCCTAAAGGAATATCTACAAGCTTTGCAAACCGCGCTCGAAATAAAAAAGAATCTATAGAGATTCGTGAGTTATATGCTGATCTGGGTGATTAAAGCTGCTTGAACACATTGACGTTTTAATGAATAAAAATTAAGAAAAAGGGATGAGAGTGGTAAGATCTATCGTTACTCTATTGTTGTTCTCAATTTTTTTCCATCAAGAAATCAGTTGTTTTTCTATAAACCAAGAGCCTTTATACGAAATTTTTACTCCAGCAGAATTCTATACAGATACTAACTTTCAGACATGTTATGTCGGTGAAAGACCGCGATATTCAACTTGCAGTAGCATTAACTGGTTTCATAATGATCAATATTTGGCTACGGTGAATTTTGAAGGGGGATTTATTTGTACGTATGACTTTACGCAGATAAATGATGATCCTACACCAATGCAGGTTATCTATGGGACTAATTCAGCGCCATTAAAAGGTGCGGATCATCTATCTTTCTCTCCTGATGGTACACTTCTTGCCGTGAGTATTAATCATGCAAGGCATATCAATATTTATAGAGTTAATACGCAAAATCATTTAATAGATCCGGAAGCTATTGCCGTTATTAAACATTCAAATCCTGCAGTACATGGCATTCGCTTTACCAATAAATCAAATTACTTAGTTTGCACAACCATTAGGGGAACGAGTGTTATTACCACGTATAATATTGGGAAAAAAAATAGAAAAATATCTTTTGATGCCATTTCCAATTTAAAAAATGACTTTCTTCCCCTTAAACCTAAATCATTAGATTTTACCAAAGATGATCAATATGTTGTTGTGGTATACGCAGCAAATGTAACAGTCCAAAAAAATGAAACGGGTGGATTAATTGCAACCTACAAATTTGATAAAAGCACGGGCATTATCGATCAAAATCCTGTTTCAGTTTATAGAAATGAAGAATTTAAAGGCGGTGAAGATATTAGATTAAACAAAAATGATTCAGCTATTTTTGTTAGTGAGCATGCGAGTGATATAATTAAAATTTATTCGTTTAATAAGAATACGGGCGCAATTGGCAAAAAAATCACGCAGTTGGAAAACCCTATGTCACGATTAAGTTTTCCGCACGGTCTTGCATTATCATCTAATGGCAAATATCTAGGGGTCACTAACTACGGAGACGATAAATTTGCTATCTATTCAATCTTGTAACATTTTTTTCTTAGAGTATCTTGACCAGCTACAATCCCAGTAATGAATGGCAAAGCTTGAATCGAGTATATATTCATTCAATGGTTTTTTATATTCTGGACCAGGCCATGGATAAAAGTAAGTTGGGGGAGCAATAAAGATTTTACTTACATCTAACTGTTTATTTTGGCAGGTTTCAATAACAGTATAGCCAAAAAAAATGGTACCATTTTTGTTAAATTGGCCTCTGCCATTGCCAAATACTTTTTTGTTTTTAATGTTATCGATGCATGCTTTTAATATCGGGTGTTGTGGAACGGATCCGATTAAACCATTATTGATTAATGTTTTTCGATTCAAAGTAACAAGGCCGGTGTAAAACTCATACTGTTGATTGAGAATTTCAAAAGATTTGAGACATTCAAAGTCGGTATCTATATACAATCCACCGTAACGAAACAATATCTCATAACGAAAAATGTTGGCTTTTTCTCCATAGTTTCGCGCTTTATCAAATGCTTCTTTATTGACTAATCCAAAACTCTCTACATCATCATCTGTCCACAGTCTATATTCCCAATCAGGATGTAGTTTTTTCCAACTTCTTTGGAATTTTTTGTATTGATCAGGCAACTTACTGCCAAGCCAAATTTGGTGTATGATACGCGGAATACCTAAACGCTTGTTGCGCTCTAGGTGTCTTGTTAAAAAATTACTATATTGATACATCTGTTTTAAGAGTGGAATAAAAGAGCTTTGCGGTTTTTCCAACAGCAATTGTTTATATTCTGTTTCAGTGAAACCATGGATCATTGATTCATCAAAATCAATATAAAACTGAGAAAGATCAGTTAACTGATTTGAGTTAGCATAAATACCAAGAGCATTGCAAAGTATAAGGACCACTATAGAATATTTTGCCAGGAAATGAGCATGTACCATAATTTCGCTCCTTTTTTGGTTACATGATTACCTTAAGAATCATATATAAAGAAACGGTAATGAGCAAACAAGTTTTCTCTTGCAAGAATCATTAGTTAAATTGATTTTTTTGTCAGATGAAGCTGTTTTCATAAAGAAGGAAGGCAAATGAATAGATTTTTACGACTGCTAATTGGTATTTCTAGCATCACTTGTTCCATGTATGCATTTTCAAATGAATACGCAATTTCCTATGACCAATCGATGGGATTTGAAACTGCTCAGGAGTATCAAGCATGCATAAAACAAACCACTCTTTTTTTTGAAAAGGTTTTGCAAGAATATGATGCGCAATATTTTTTTGAGGTGACCCGCCATCTGTATGAAAAAAATAATCTTTACAATATTAAACCAACACAACGCACCAAAATTCCTAAAATTATCCATCAAATTTGGCTTGGCAGTGAATTTCCTGCAGAATACCGTGATTGGCAACAATCATGGATTAATCATAACCCAGACTGGGAATATAAGCTTTGGACGGATGAGAATATAAAAGAGTTGGTTCTTACCAATAAAAAATATTTTGATGAAGCGATAAATTTTGGAGAAAAATCAAATATTTTGCGTTATGAAATTCTTTATCAATTTGGCGGCGTGTATGTCGATTGTGATTTCGAATGCTTAAAATCTTTTGATCCCCTGGTGCATGCCTATGATTTTTTTTGTGGTCTCATTTCAGGCAAAGGGAGAATAATAAATATAAATAACGCGGTTATTGGTTCTGTGCCTGGGCATCCGATATTAAAGAAATGCATTGAAAACATTCCGTTAAAAAAACAGCACGAGCTCTATTTTAGAACAGGCTCTTTAGCCCAGTATAACATTGCAACTGGTCCCTATTTATTAACTGATTCATTTTGTGCGGTAGCACCGTTAATGCATGATACCGTGATTGCGTTGCCGGGATCATTTTTATATCCCTTGCATAATGCTGAACGCAAATCATCTGAGCAAGTCAAGCGAGCGATAGTCAAACAAAGGCCTGAGGCATTTGCAGTGCACTATTGGGCTCATCAAAATTTAAAGCCAATCAAGGAAGATTAGCATGAAAAAAATATTGATAAGTTTGCTATTTTTGCATCTTTCTATTGCCGCAAAATTAATTGATGTTGATTTTGATCAAGGTATGGGAAAAGGGAGAATTCCTGCATATGCAGAATTTAAAAAAGGTATGGGTTTTGATCGTGCTTCAAAACCAAAGCCAGCCTCAGAATTAATGGATTTTTTTCGAAATTTATTCAATCATCATAAACCAAGCATGATGATTGAAAATGGGGAGTTTAGAATTCCTCCCATTGTTCACATTGTTTGGCTAGGAAAAGAATTTCCAAAACAGTTCAAGCCGTGGCGGCAGAGTTGGATACACTATCATCCTGATTGGACTCATATTTTATGGGTAGACAACCCACAAAATTATCATTTGGGAACTTTGCCTGCCAAAGTCGAGACACTTTATGAAGATATTTGCAATGGTGTGTATAAGGGGAAAACGTTAGTAATTGATGTAAAACATGTTTTTCCCCTACGAAATCAAATCTATTATGACAAAGCAAGAAATTTAGGCGAAAAATCAGACATTCTTCGTCTCGAGATGGTTGAAAAATTTGGCGGGCTTTATGTAGATGTTGATTTTGAATGTAAAGCTTCATTTGAACAGTTACATCGCTGTTATGATTTTTATACTGGATTGCAGCCAATCTCCATAAATGCAGTTGTTTTGGGTATAGCATTGTTTGCAAGCATACCACATCATCCTGTGCTGCAAGATTATATTGCAAACATTGCCAATAACAGTAAACATCGGCTTGTAATTGAACGTACAGGACCGATTGCATTTACTCGTTCATTTTGGCATAGCGCAGGAAAAAATGGGCTGCTTGATATAGCATTTCCTGCATCTTATTTTTATCCGACTGAGTATAGGGATTATGCAGATTCTGATACATTCCCATCAGCAGAATTTATTAAAAGAAAAATGAAACCAGAATCATTAGCAGTGCATCATTGGGCTGGCAGTTGGACATAGTTTGTAATTTTGATCGTTTTATACCCGGTCAAAAAAAGTAAGAATATGATTATTAATATCTTTAAGTGTATTATATGGATCGCAAGGACCAATAGGCAATTTCCACCAGGTTAATAACCTGTTTGCAGGCCATTTAAGGAGTATTAAATCACAGAAAGCTATGTGTCCTGCTTTTGGAATGACAAAGATAGAACACTGCCCGCTACTCGAGCAGAAGGTTTGCAATGCATTAAGCTGCTGTTTAAGGCAAGGATCATCTTCTGTTAAGATCCCTTTTTCACCCATTATAAATAATAGGGGTTTTTCAATTGGCTCTACGCTATTTATATAAGTATTAAAACAATCGATGATTATACCTGCTTTACAACGATTGTCTGTGCGTAAAACTTCTAAGCTGGCTATTCCACCCATCGAATGGCCCATAATGCAAAGCTTATTAAGATCAAACTTTTGGAAAAAAGGTGAGTCGATGTCTGTATTTATCTTTTCCAATTGATCGAGTACAAAAATAATATCTGGTATGCAGGTTTTAAAATCTTGTGAAATGGTTTCAGCGATTTTGCCGCGATCATTTAGATTGTTCATTATAACTTCTAATAGTTGTTGATTTACGTCAATCGCTTTTCCATCAGGGAATGGAACTATCCGAGCAAAATAGGGATGATCAATGCCAACAACAATATAACCGTGGCTAGCTAATTCCAAAAGAAAGGTAGAATAAAGCTCACTCGTTCCTTCAAAACCGTGGGAAAAAACAATAAGAGGATATTCTTTGTCTGCTGATGCTAAAGGGGCATCAGGTATTGTAGGAGTAGTAACATTGAAAAGCCGGTGCCATAAAAAGGATGGAATATACCAATACATTTGTTTAAATTCTTCAATTAAATGAGGCTTTGCGTCGGCCATATAAGAATGATTATTGGTATTTAATGCATTAGTAGGATACCAAACTTGAACTCTTAATTTTCGATGTTCTTGAGCAGAAGAATATTTTTCATATCGATTGGTATCGGTCCAATAATACGTTTTTGTGCCGACATTATAAGGACCATTCAAAGGTGGCAATGGCTGCAAGAGTGGACTAAAATAATAGATCAAACCAAAGATACCAAAGATCAAACAAATAAGGAGAGTACTAACTCTCATGGTTTCCTTACAAATAATGCATTACCAAAAAACCATGTTGGTGTTTCAGGAAAGTCTCGCGCAATCATAGTAAACCCTTCATGTTCCAACCATTCTTTTACTTCTTTATATAGATATTGCCCTTCGTAAGCTTGAACAAATTCAACCTCGGTATAAATAACTGTTACCTGCTTGAGTACATGAGGAGCTGCCTTCAGTACATTCAGTTCATACCCTTGCATATCAAGCCACAAAAAATCAATGCGATCGATATGAAATTGCGTAGCCCAAGTATCGAGAGTAATGGTCTGCACCTCAATGGTTTTTTTATACTCGATATCAGATAGTTTTAATCGCTCTTTCGGTTTTAATAATGAACCTGCTTGATACGGTTGGCCAGGTTTTTTAGGAGATTCAGCAACATAAAAGGTGGCCGTACCATTGTTATCGCTCAATGCATATTGATATCTATGCACTGTTGGAATCATTTTGGTGTTTTCTACAAGCATAGCGAAAATTTCTGGTACCGGTTCAAACGCATATATGGTTGCAAGAGGCCAAAAAATGGTTAATGCTTTTGTATCGCGACCATTAAATGCTCCTGCCTCAACAATAACAGGATTTATGGGTAAATAGGGTTTTATTAAGGGGAGTAAGGTATGTTTATTTATTTGAAGCACATGCATCCTATTTTCAATTTTTGTTTTCAATGACTATGCTATTTTCAGAATATGGGTTTGCGTAAGAAAATAAAGGAGTTTTAATGAAGAAATATATGTTAATGATAATGATTTTTATCAGTATGGTAAAAATCACTGCAAATCAACCAATGTATTTTTGCATGGCTGCAGATACGAAGTACTTTGATATGTTGCTTAATCTTATTGGTAGCATTCATTATGTAAATTTTGATCAGGTTGGAGAAATTGCAGTATTTGATATTGGCTTCACCCCACAAGAGCGTGAGCAATTAAACTCAATAGATAAAGTAAAAGTATATGATGTTGAGTTGGTTAACCCAGATTTATTAACCCGATTTTCCGCACGTAACGGAATGCGCAATGTACCCGGTTGGTATGCATGGAAACCCGTAGTAATTAAGCAGGCATTAGATATGTTTCCAGAGGTGTTATATATGGATGCAGGAATGCTTGTGCAAGAAAAGTTAGATGGGTTATTTGAGCATATAAGAAAACACGGTTATGTTATGCAATATTCAGCCCGTCCGATTAACTGGATGGTTACCAAGTATGTGATTAAACAATTTAATTTAGAATCGCCAAAAAATGCTCATCTAATGAAAGATTCTTCTAAGGGAATTTTAGCTGGTTTGCAAGGGTTATCACGTAAATATTATACCAATTATGTTTTGCCTATGTATGAATGCGCTAAAAATTTACGTCTTTTTGCGGAAGATGGGTCAAATGGAAATGCTCGTCATGATCAGCCATTGTTCAGCATTCATGCTTATCTTTGCAAATTTCTAATATTAGAAGGAACTAAAAAGGTCTTTAAAAATCCGAATGATGAGAATGGCAATTTACAAAGTCTTCGTGACCTTATTAGAATAGATGGAAGTCGAAAAAGATATCGTAACATGCTGCCTTATTTACGATATAAACCTGGATCGAATCCTATTGATTAGCACGGTTAACGCCGGACTACGATGTTGTTGCAATACGGTTATTCATCAAAACCAAAGAATGATAAATCGTAAATGATATCCTCATCATTAAAGACAAACGTAACCTCATCTTCTAGTAGAGGTTCTGTAGTAACCTCTGGCGTATCGATACTGATTCGCTTGAAATGATTGAGAATATGTTGTACCCCTTCAGCGGTATCCCAATGCCTGCCTTCTTCTGCGCCATCAATTGGTTGCAATTTAGTTCCTTGCACAATGAGATTGAAAACTTTCATATCATTGTGCTTGAGGTTTTTCATTGGTTTTACTAATTCCCTAATGATGTGCTTGGTCGGATAAACACCATCTAGTTTGCAGAAAGTGTATAAATTTATACCTGCATGCCAATTACTGGTGGCTGGTTTCTTTTTTTCTGATTTTTTATTTTTATGCAATTTCTTTTCGGTGAATGTGCTTTTTATAGTATATTCACCAGGTTGGCTTAAGAAATAATCCCAACGGCGTCGTCTAATCTCATTTTTATTTTTTGAAAAAAGATACAGATTAGAATCTGCAGCAGTCGCAACTTGTTCTCCGCCATTGCTTATCATATATTCCTGCAATTCTGATTGATGAGCAGGCGCATCGATAAAAATATAGTCTCCCAACAATAAAAGGCTATTGATTGCTTGTTCCCATTTCTGGTCAAACAAAGGCAATACATTTCTAGCTATAACAATATCGAAATGTTCGCATTCACCCAGACGTGCTATTTCTTTAATACTATAATCGAATTGCATCAATACAATATTGTGAAGCCTGTTGTTATTGCAGTGATCGAAGAGTTTTTGAGAAAAATCTCGATCTAGCATGATCCCAACTACATTATTGTATTGTCTTGCTAATCTGAATAGATAAGAATGTTCATGCGGACGGAGGTCTAAAATGGTGATTGGTCTATGATATTTTTTTACCAATTGTCTGATTGCTTCTTCATGGGCAGTTGTTGAGAAGGTATTGTGTGCCGTTACAAAACCAATTAATGCTGCAATAAATCTTATTACTGATATTTTATTATTCATAAGAACCCCATCCATTGCATTAGAAGATTACTGGGTAATAGGCTAGACTATATAAAGAATAAAAAACAAGAGATTTTCTATGAGGACCTATGAAGGTAAGTATTGTTATTCCTGCATATAATGAAGAAAAGCGTATAACCCGTACCCTAGAGAGTTATGTTAACTACTTCAGGCCGTTTGCTAGAGGAGAAAACCTTCATGTTGAGTTGTTGGTTGTTCTGAACGGCTGTAAGGATAATACCCATGATGTTGTTGAACAATTGCGTGAACAGTATTCTGAAATCAGGATGCTTGACTTAAAAGCAGCCGGTAAAGGCTTGGCCATAGCTGCAGGGTTTAAAGACGCACTCACCAGGCCTAATGATCTGATAGGATTTGTGGATGCCGATATGGCAACTGCGCCAGAATATTTTTATGATCTGATAAAAAAAATCAATGGTTATGATGGCATTATAGCAAGTCGATATATGCCCGGTGCTGACGTTTATCCGCCACGGCCAAGGATGAAATATTGGGGGAGGCGTCTGGTGTATGATAAATTGGTGTTTCTCCTTTTTGGTATGAACTATTATGATTTGCAATGTGGCGCTAAACTATTCAAGCGCGAGGTAATTGAAAAAATTGTTTCAGAGTTTTCAGTGCGCCAATGGGCATTTGATGTTGAACTGCTCTATCTAGCTAAAAAATATGGTTTTAAAGTTAAAGAAATACCTACAGTTTGGCGAGATCAAGCAGATAGCAAATTAACCCCCGTCCGATCGGGATTGCGCATGCTCAGTGCAGTTATTAAGTTACGGGTGCGCCATTCGCCTTTTAAAGGGCTGGTTGCTCCTGAAGTTTAAGCTCAAACTGTTTTTCATTTCATGAAATCAGTGTTATACCTACACCACACTTATCTTTAAGCTTTTAAAGGAGTAAAAGTGTGTGGAATTGCAGGGTATCTTAATATTGGGCGTTCACCATTTCAAGTAGATGAAGCACTATTGCAAGCAATGCAGCAGACTATCAAACATCGAGGACCGGATGGTTCTCATGTGATGGTTTGGCCTGAAGAGCAACTGGGATTGGCTCATCGACGCTTAAGCATTATCGATTTATCTGATAATGGATTACAACCAATGATGGACGACGAACAATCGGTTGTTATTAGTTTTAATGGCGAAATTTATAATCATCGTGAACTACGTATTCAATTGCAAGCGATTGGGTATCGCTATTTTTCACAAACGGATACCGAAACAATATTATATGCATACAAAGAATGGGGAATTGAATGCCTGCAAAAACTAGAAGGTATGTTTGCTTTTGCGCTGTATGATTTTCGTACTCATGAATTATATTTAGTTCGCGATCGATTTGGTATAAAACCCCTCTATTTTTCTCTGCAAGGAGAAGTTTGTAGTTTTGCCTCAGAAATTAAAGCTTTATGGCAAGCACCATGGATTGAAAAGGAAATTAATCCAATAGCTCTCTCTCATTATTTGACGTTTATGGTAACTCCTGCCCCCATGACTTTGTATGAAGGAATATACAAATTGCCGGCTGCTTATTACATGAAAATTAATGAGAAACGCAGAGTAACTTTTCATGAATGGTACAATCCCTTACTGACAACTAGTGTGATAGCAACTGAAAAAGAATTGAACGAAGAAGCATTTTGTGCAAATACCATTCGTTCATTGCTACGCGACTCGATAAAAAAACATATGATTTCAGATGTTCCTTACGGTGTTTTTTTATCAGGAGGAATTGATTCAAGTTTCAACGTTTCATTAATGAGGGAGTTTACTGATAAAGTACGTACTTTTAATATTTCTTTTGCAGATGGTCCTGAATATTGTGAGATAGATTGGGCACGTAAGGTATCAAAGCGATTTAATACTGATCATTATGAGTTAAGTATTACCGAGAAAGAAGCATTCGAGTTTTTTCAGAGCATGGTTTATTATCAAGATGAACCTTTAGGTGACTGTGTGTGTATCCCTGTCTATTATATCGCAAAATTACTCAAAGAGACGGGCGTTTCCGTTGTGCAATTAGGTGAAGGATCGGATGAGCTTTTTTGTGGGTATAGTTCTTATACCGATTATTTAACAATGTATAATCGCTATTGGAAGCCAGCTAATAAATGGATTCCAGCCTTTGCAAAGCGGGGCATATCTCAAATAGTTTCACAACTATTTCAAGATAACATGTATCATAAAGAACTACTTAATAATTGGGCACATAATAAACATTTTTTTTGGAGTGGTGCGGTAGCTTTTCCTCAAGGATTTAAGCAAGACTTTATTCGTAATAATACAAGTGATTATGATCCGATTATTGATCAGATATACCCAGGTTTTCATCAAGGAACAGATAGTTACGCAATCGTTGATTATCATTTACAACAATTGAGGTCTATCAAGCCTGAAGCAGATTTTTATACTTCAATAACTTATTTGGAATTGAAGCATCGATTGCCTGAATTGTTGCTTATGCGCATAGATAAAATGGCAATGGCAACTTCTGTTGAGGGGCGGGTTCCTTTTCTCGATCACAAACTTGTTGAATTTGCATTGCGAGTTCCTACCCGTTTTAAATATCAACAGGGAATTACCAAATATATCTTAAAAAAATCAGCTGAAGGGTTACTTCCGGCAGATGTTATCTATCGTAAAAAAATGGGTTTTGCAGCTCCAATAAGCAGATGGTTTAAAACGGGTGATTATTTTAAACCATTTTTCCAAGATATGCTGCATTCAAATAACAATGAATGGGATCAATTTATCGATAGACATGCGATACAATCATTATTGAAAAAGAATCAGGCTGATAAACAAGATTATGCAGTGCAGTTATGGGTTATGCAAAATCTAATGGCAGTCAAATTGTAATGAGTAAAACTATACTATATCTGCGTACTGATATTACGAATACAAAGCTGATAGCCGGGGGTTCTGTTGCCCATACAATCGGCGTAATTCAAGGATTTGTTGACCGTGGTGATACTGTTGTGTGTGCGTCATCGATAATGATTGAGCAACTACGTTCTTTGCCCATAACTCATTTACAAGTATTAGAAAATCCGCGTTGGCTTGAACCATTACGGTGGAAGATAAATTGTTTGCTTTCTTCACTGTTTTTTACAAAGCAATTATGGTTGTTACCCCAAGCCTACAAGATTGATCATATCTATCAGCGATATAGCATCTTAAATTGTACTGGCATTCTGATGAGCAAAATAAAAAAAATACCTATAATTCTGGAATATAACGGTTCTGAAAGTTGGGTAGATAAATATTGGGGCAAACGTTCCTGCTTGCCGGTCAGAATGGTCATCACTTTAGTCGAATGGATAAATCTGCGTTTTGCAGATACTATTACCGTTGTTTCAAAACCACTTTACGATGAATTGGTCAGCCGGGGCATAGATTCTGGCAAAATTCTAATAAATTCCAATGG
>Ga0070740_10003735_pt1 | contig 15766 bp, 16 predicted proteins | sample Coa_R2_FD_67286 | JGI IMG/M metagenome (GOLD analysis project Ga0070740, IMG submission 67286) | Surface soil microbial communities from Centralia Pennsylvania, which are recovering from an underground coalmine fire - Coalmine... | ecosystem: Environmental > Terrestrial > Soil > Unclassified ... | reverse complement strand
GAGCGGACTCATGGCTCCAGGATCTTGCGCATGGGGCCGCGCAATGGCGACGGGACGTAAGCCAGCGCCCTGCGCAGCGCCCGCCCGATCTGGTCCTGTTGCGCCTGTTTGGAGGCCCGCAAGGCCGCGGTCAAGACATCGATCTCCTGCGGCTGGAGCGCCGCCAGGGTCGGCACGCTCGCCGGTTGCCGTAGCCCCAACTCGCGCGCCAGGTCGGAGCGCGCGCGTTCCACACTATGCTCCGCAGCCGCTGAGCGCATCGAAGTCTCCCCCTCCCTTAGCGCGGTGTCCGCCGGCGCTTTCTTAAATTGAATAAAACTAAGCCGCCACTCCTGCATCAGCATTGGCCGCACGGCAGCCCGCGGCTGGCGCAGGGGCTAGCATTATCGCCCGTAACGGCGCTGGCGCTGCTGATAGGAGCGCAGCGCGCGCAGGAAGTCGGTCTTGCGGAATTCCGGCCAGTAGGCGTCGCAGAAATAGAATTCGCTGTACACCGATTGCCACAGCAGAAAACCGGACAGGCGGATCTCCCCGCTGGTGCGGATGATGAAGTCCGGTTCGGGTCGCGGTGCGGCGTAGAGGGCCGCGTTGATGTCCTCGGCGCTCAACTCGGCGGCGGCCTGTTCCAGGGATTGGCCCGCCTGAGCCCGGGCGAGGAGCGCCTTGCGCATGGCGGCGACGATTTCTTCACGGCCGCCGTAGGCCAGCGCGATGTACAGTTGCAAACCGTCGTAATCCTGCGTGGCCTGCTCCAGCTCGGCGAAGGAAGCGCGCACGTCCTCGGGGAGCTGGTCGAGCTCGCCGATGGTGCGCACGCGCACGCGGTGGCGATGCACGCGGCCGTCCTGCGCCATGGCTCGCGCCTGCTCGGCGAACAGACGATAGAGATGGGCCACCTCGCTTTCGTCGCGGCTTTTGTTGTCGCTGGAAAACACCCATAGCGTGATGTGGGTGATGCCGAGGTCGGCGCACCACTCGATCACCTGCTTGGCCTTGTCGGCGCCCATCGTGTGGCCGAGCTCGGTCGCCATGCCCTTGGCGCGGGCGTAACGCCGGTTGCCGTCCAGGATCAGGCCGAGGTGGGTCGGCAGCTTGCCGACCGTGCGGACCTCGTGTTCCAGCCGTTTCTCGTACCACCAGTAAAGCGGCGCGCTCAGCCGTTTGAGCAGGCGCACCAACAAGCCCAATCGTTCGCGCATGGGCGCACATTGTGCGTCATCGTTGGCAGGCGTGCTGTGCGGCGGTTCGCGGCCGCGTTATTTGAGCTCGGCCGAGCTTTTGTTCAACAGCCGGCGGGCGATGATCAAGAGCTGGATTTGCTGGGTGCCCTCGAAAATATCGAGGATCTTGGCGTCGCGCGCCCATTTTTCCAGCAAGCCCGCGCCTTCCTCGCCTTCGGCGTAGCCCACCGCACCGGCCAGCTCCAGACATTTGAGCGCGACTTCCACGCCGGTGCGCCCGGCCTTAGCCTTGGCCATGGAAGCTTGGAGGGAATTGGGCCTGCGGTTGTCGGCCATCCACGCGGCCTGCAGGGTGAGCAGGCGCGCGGCCTCGTAATCCGCTTCCATCTTGAGGAATTCGGCGGCGGCGGCGCTTTGTTGCGCAGCCGCGCGGCGATAGTCGATCTCGATCCCGGCCCGTTCGAGCAGCCGGCGGGTCTCGTCCAGACAGGCGCGCGCCAGCCCCACCGCCATCGCCGCCACCAGCGGGCGGGTGTTGTCGAAGGTCTGCATCACGCCGGCGAAGCCTTTCTCGACGTTGATCTCCGGCGAACCGAGCAGGTTTTCCTTCGGCACCCGGCAATCCTTGAGCACGAAGGCGGCGGTGTCCGAGGCGCGGATGCCCAGTTTGTGCTCCAGGCGCACTTCCTCGAAGCCGGGCGTGCCCTTTTCGACCACGAAGGACTTGATCGCGGCACGGCCTAGGGAACGATCCAGCGTCGCCCAGACCACGACCAGATCGGCGCGATGGCCCGCGGTCACGTAGATCTTTTCGCCGTTGAGGATATAGTGGTCGCCGTCCCGGCGCGCGGTCGTGCGGATGGCGGCGGAGTCCGAGCCGCAGTGGGGTTCGGTGATCGCCATGGCCGCCCAGCGCCCTTTGAAACGCGCGAGCTGTTCCTCGTTGGCCACCGAGGCGATGGCGGCATTGCCCAGGCCCTGACGCGGCAAGGACAGGGTCAGCGCCACGTCGCCCCAGCACAGTTCCATGATGCCGAGCACGGTGGACAGATTGCTGCCGTTGCGATTGGCGCCGTCGCTCTGGCCTTGGCTATCGCGGCGCACGCCGGCGGCGCCGGCGCCCCCGGTACCGCCGGCCTCGTTCATGCCGTCGAGCAGGGCCGCCAGCATGTCCAGTTCTTTGGGGTCGGTGTGCTCGGCGCGATCGTACTTGCGCGAGATCGGGCGGAACACCTGTTGCGCCACCTGGTGGGCCTGCGCGACCAGGGCCTGGAATTTCTTCGGGGTTTCGAGATAGATCATGGTTGTCTCAGCATGACGCCGCATCCTGCGGCTGGGGCGCGCGCCCCGGGGTCGTGGCTTGCGCCGCGCTCACACCAACACCGCGCCTTCCATGAGGCCGGCCGCGCGCAGGTCGCGATACCAGCGCTCCACCGGATGTTCCTTGACGTAGCCGTGGCCGCCCAAAAGCTGCACGCCGTGCGAGCCGATCGCCATCCCCCGGTCGCTGCACAGCCGGCGCGCGAGCGCGACTTCGCGCGCGAAGGGCAGGCCGCGCTCGGCGCGGCTGGCCGCGCGCCAGGTCGCCAGGCGCAGGCCTTCCAGCTCGATGGCGATGTCCGCGACGGTGAAGGCCACCGACTGGCGATGGCTGATCGGTTCGCCGAAGGCCTCGCGCTCGTTGACGTAAGGGATCACGTAGTCCAGCACCGCTTGCGCCGTGCCGCAGGCCAGCGCGCACCAGCCCAGGCGCGCGAGCTGCACGCAGTCTTCGTAAATCCGTGCCTCGCCTGAGCCGAGCAAGGCCGAACGCGGCAGTTCGACCCGGTCCAGACGCAGCCGGCCGGTGGCCGCGGCGCGCAGGCCCATGGCCGGCTCGGCCTCGATCGAGACGCCGGCGGTGGAGGATTCCACCAGGAACAGGGCTGGGCCGCGTTCGGCGAGCTGGGCGGCGACCACGAACAGCTCCGCGCTGGCCGCCAGCGGCACCAGCGTCTTGACGCCCTCGAGCACGTAGCCGTCGCCGCGTTCGCGCGCGCGGGTTTCGAGCGCGAACGGATCGAACAGCGGACGCGCTTCCATCAGGGCCAGGGCCGCGGCCGGAGGGTTTTCGCCGGTGAAGGCGGGCAGGTATTTCGCCTGCTGTTCGGCATCGCCCCACAGGGAAAGCGCCGTGGAAACCGCTGCCGGCGCCAGGCAGGCGAGGGCGAGGCCCAAATCGCCATGGGCCAAGGCCTCGGCGACCAGGACGTTGGTCACCGCGTTGCGCTCGCTTCCGGTTCCGCCGAGCGCCTCCGGCACGCCCAGCGCGGCCAATCCCAGCTCGCGCGACTGCGCCAGCAACTCGGCGGGCGCAGCGCAAGCGGCGTCGGCTTGGGCCGCGGCCGCGCGCAGACGTTCGTCGGCGAAGCTGCGCGCGGCTTCCTGCAGCATCTGTTGCTCTTCGGTCGGGGTGAGATCGAACAGCGCGGACTCGCCGACCCGCGCCGGCCGTTCGGGTTGCATGAGCTTGCGCGTGGCCGAGAAGACGCGCCCCGCGGCCGCGGCGCTGCGGAAACCGCCGCGCGCGGCGCGGTACAGCAGACGTTCGGCCGGTTTGCGCAGGCGCAGGCGGTCGACCAGCGCCAGCCCGGCGAAGTGGTTCAGGGCGCGCAGGCCGTAGCCCATCGCGCGATCGGCGAGCTTGGTCATCATTCGCTCCGAGGAACTATTGGCGGCGCGGTTTGGCTTCGAGCAGGGCCGCGCGCGTGCGTTCGAGAAAGGTGTCGACCAGGCGCGTGAACTTGCCCTGGATGAAAGGCGGCGCCAGCGGCCGGTACATCAGCGGCACGGGGACATCGTACAGTTCGCCGCGCACCGCGAAGTCCAGCCGCGTGAGGTTGCCTTCGCGTGCCAGGCGGAACGCGCCTTCGATGCGGGCGTTGCCGTGGCCCGACAGCGGTTCCCACGAAAGCAGTCCGCGCGAAGGATCGACCCGGTAGCGCGCGGCATAGCTCACGTCGTGGGCGATCTTCGCCAGGCGCGAGCCGATGGTCTGCATCTCCCACAGGTAAGCGCGCTCGCCCAGGCGCGTCAGACGCTTGAGCTTGGGGAAACGGCGGATGGTGCCCTCCAGGTCGTCGAGCAAGGGCACGACGCGCTCGTAGGCGAGCGGTACGCTCAGGCTGCGTTCGATGGCGATGTCGATTTGCATGGAGGAAAGGCCGGAGGATACGACCTAGCATGGCATCCATGCGCGGCGCGAAGCATTGCCCGCCGGTGCCGCAGGCGCTGGCGGCAGGGTCAATTCTTCACAGGCGGATCTCGCCCCGCAGGATGCGCCGGTGAATCTGCGCATCGAGGGGTTCATAGCCCCGCGCGGGATCGAGCAGCACGTACAAGGGTTCCGGGATTTTTCCGGGGTCGAAGCCTTCGCGTTTGAGCGTGGTCTTGCGGTACTTGAAGGTGCCCGTGGTGTCGTGTTCCTCGCGCAGGCGCAGGAACCGCGGTACCGCGTAATCCGGCAACGCCTCGCGCAGATGCTGCGCGAGCCGGCGGCCGTCGAGGGGGCCGGCCAGGGTGAGCGCGGCCATGCCGGCGCGGCCTTCGGTGCCGGGGATGTGCACGCCATACACCACGGCCTGGGTCACGCCGGGGAAGCGGTTGAGCACGGATTCGACTTCGGTGGTGGCGACGTTCTCGCCTTTCCAGCGGAAAGTGTCGCCCAGCCGATCCACGAACTGGATGTGACGATACCCCTGGTCGCGCACCAGATCGCCGGTGTTGAACCAGCGATCTCCGCGCCGGAACACGTCGTGCAGCAGTTTCTCCTCGCTGGCGTCCTTCTCGGTATAGCCGTCGAAGGGCGATCGGTCGGTGACCTCGGCGAGCAGCAGGCCCACCTCACCGCGAGCGACACGGCGCATGAAGCCGTCGGCGCCGCGCACCGGCGCCTCGCGTTCGCCGTCGTACTGGACGATGGCGTAGGACAGCGGACAGAAGCCGGCCGTGCGCGGCAGGCCGAAAGCGTTGACGAAGGCGATGTTGGCTTCGCTGGCGCCGTAAAACTCGTAAATCCGTTCGATGCCGAAGCGGCGCTCGAACGCCTCCCACAGTTCCGGCCGCAGTCCGTTGCCCACCATCAGCCGCACCCGGTGTTCGCGGTCGCGCGGGGTTTCCGGCTGGTTGAGCAGGTAGCGGCACAACTCGCCGATGTAGCAGAACGCGGTGGCGCCGGAGTCGCGAACGTCGTCCCAGAAACGGCGCGCCGAGAACTTGCGCGCCAGCGCCAAGGTGCAGCCGGCGCCGAGCGCCGCGCCCCAGGACACGGTCAGCGCATTGTTGTGGTACAGCGGCAAAGCGCAATAGAACACGTCTTCGGGCGTCAGCCGCAGCGCCATCTGACCCAAGCCCGCCATGCCCCGCAACCAGCGGTAATGCGTCATCACCGAGGCTTTCGGCAGGCCGGTGGTGCCGGAGGTGAAGATGTAGAAACAGGGCTGGCGCAGCCGCACCTGGGCGGTTTCCGGCGGGTCCGTCGAAGGCAGCGCCTCGCACGCGGCGGCCAGCGCACGGTAGCCTTCCGGCGCTGCGCCCGGTCCGTCCCAGAAATAAACCGGCGAGGGGTTCCCGCGCGGCGTCCAGGGCGTGGATTCCAACGCGCCGCGGCATTCCTCACCGACCACCAGCAGTTTCGGCTGGACCAGCGCCAGGCTGTGCGTCAGCGCCTGGCCGTGCTGCTGGGTGTTGAGCATCGCCGCCACCGCGCCGAGCTTGACCGCGCCGGCCACGCAAGCCAGCACCTCCGGACGGTTTTCCATGAGGATGCCGACCGCATCGCCGGCCTTCACCCCCTGGCTGCGGAACAGCGCGGCGCAGCGGTTGGCCCAGGCGTTGAACTGAGCGTAGGTCCAATGCCGGTCCTCGAAGCGCAGCGCGATGCGCCCGGGGTGGCGCCGCGCCTGCCGTTCCAAAAGCCGGCCGATCGAGCCGTGCCGCTCCGGCTTGAGCCACAAAAGGTTCCAGGCGCCGCGGCTGCCGCGCCAGGCTTCCGGCAGGCTGCGGACCAGGCCGCGGGCGAGCTCGCGCAAGTGGATGGTTTGATCGTCTTTCCGCTTCATGCCCGCAATCTGCGTCGCCGACGTCGGGCATGCAAGGGCTGCGGCGCCGCCGGGTCGCGGCGCCGCGACCGTTCGCCGTGACGTTTTTCATGCGGCAGCGATGGGAATCCGCTAGGCTCGGGGGCTGAAGCGCCCGACCTGCGAGGGAGTTTTTTGATCGAGGACCTGCTCCGCCACTGGCCAGCGCTGAGCCCCCTGATGGATCGGGCGCTGGAGCTGCCGCGCGCCGAGCGTGCCGCTTATATCGAACGCGCGTGCGCGGGCGACGGCGAAAAGCTCGCCGTCATGCGGCGCTGGCTGTCCGCGCTCGAGGCCAGCACGGGGTTTCTGGAGCCCAAGGCCGCCGCCGACGAGGATTTCCGCCCCTTGCCGGCGGGCCACCGCATCGGCGCCTATCGCATCGAGCGGCTGATCGGTCGCGGCGGAATGGGCGAGGTCTATCTGGCGCTGCGCGCCGATGGCCAGTTCGAGCACAGCGTCGCGATCAAGCTGATTCGTGCCTCCTGCACGGCCGAACCCGAACCGTTTTTGGCCGAGCGGCGCCTGCTGGCCCAGTTGGAACACCCCGGGATCACGCGCTTGTTCGACGGCGGTCTCACCGACGACGGTCGGCCCTACATGGTGATGGAATACGTCGCGGGTCACGATCTGCTGACGTACTGCCGGCAGCGGCGGGCCGACCTCGCTCAACGCCTGCGCTTGTTCGTCGAACTGTGCGAGGCCGTGGCTTATGCGCACCGACACCTGATCGTGCATCGGGACATAAAGCCAGGCAACGTCCTGGTCACGGCGGAGGGCCGGGTCAAGCTCCTGGACTTCGGAGTCGCCCAGTGGCTCGGCAGCGGCTCCAGCCAGGCTCTGGCGGCGGGGCGGGCGACGCCGGGCTATGCGGCGCCGGAGCAATGGCTCGGCGGGGCGATCACTCCCGCCACCGACGTCTACGCCTTGGGCGTGCTGCTCTACCATCTGCTCGCCGGCCGCGGGCCCTGGACTCGCTCCGAGGAGGGCCTCGCGCTGGCGGTGCTACCTCCGCTCGAGGAAGCGCCGCCTCCGCCGAGCGCGGTGGCGGAGGATCCGCAAGTGCCGGCCCGCTGGTTGCGCGGCGATCTCGATGCCATCGTGGGCAAGGCCATGCAGCGCGATCCGCTGCAGCGTTATTCCGGCGCCGCCGCGCTCGAGGAAGACCTGCGCCGCCATCTGCGGCACGAACCGGTCGCCGCGCTGCCGCGCGCGCCGGCTTACGTGCTGCGGCGCTTCCTTCGGCGTCATCGGGTCCTCGCCGGTTGCGCCTTGGTGGTGGCTGCCGTTCTGCTCGGCGCCACCGTGCTCACCGCCCGATCCGCACACCGCTTGCGCATCGAACGAGACCTCGCGCGCGCCGAGGCCGAGCGCCTGGAGGACGTGGAGAGCTTTCTCTTCGGGCTGTTCCGTCAGGCCGGCGAGGGGAGCGCCGGCGCCAATCTGAGTCTGGGGCAACTGCTGGACGCCCAGCGCCAGCGGGTCGAAGGCGGCCAGGATCGCGAGGCGCTCCGCGAACTGCGCATCCTCGGCCAGCTCTATGCGCACATGGACGACGATGCCGACGCGGTGTCCGTGTTGACCGCCTACCTGCGCGACGCCCCGCCGGACTTCCCGCCGGAGGAACTCGCCGCCGCTCACGCGGATCTGGCCACGGCCTTGTTCCGCACCGGTCGCGTCGAGCCGGCGCGTCGAGAGCTCGCCTTGGCGCAGGCGATCTGGGAAACGGATCCGGTTCGCTATCAACAGGCGTTGCTCGATAGTCGAACTTTGCAGTCGCAGTTACTGCGCGCGGACGGGGATACGGCGGGCGGCATCCGTTTGCTGCAAGACGCCCTGGCCGAAAGCCGGCGGTGGTTCGGCGAAGACGATTTGCGCACGGCCTATCGCTACAACGATCTCGCCGCCGCGCAACAACAGGCCGGGCAGATCGCCGCGGCCCGCGCATCCACGCGGCGGGCCTGGCAGATTCTCGCAACACTCCAGCACCAGCACAGCAGCCAGGGTCTGGACGTGCTCAACAATCTGGCCGCGCTGGCCTATTTCCAGCAGGACTGGGACGAGGCCGAGGACGATTTCCGCCAGGCGATCGCCTTGCGTCGCGAACTGTTCGGTCCTTCGGCGGCCTTGGCGGCTTTGCTCAACAATTACGGCAAGCTGTTGATCAAGCGGAATCGTCCGGGCGAGGCGCTGCCGTGGCTGCGCGAGGCGGCGGCGCTGAGCGCGCGCTACAGCGGCTCGGGCAGTTTTCTGAGCGTGGCCGCGCAATTGAGCCTCGCCCAGGCGCTCGTCGCCCTGGGGCCCGGCGACGAAGCGGAGAGGCGCGCCAGCCAGGTGGTCGAGGTGGCGCGTCAGGCTTTTGGGGAAACGCATCTGCTGACCGCCGCCGCCGAAACCAATCTCGCGCATCTGCGTCTTGCGCAGCAGCGCCGGGACGAAGCGCTGAGGCTGCTCGATGCGGCCGGCGCCACGCTGCGCAAACTCGGGCCGGCCGGAGCCGGCGTGCTCGAAGAAGTCGAGCGCCTGCGCCGGAATTACGGCGTGGATTCCAGTTCCTGATACAGAAAAGCGCGGGCCTTGAGCCAGTCGCGCTGCACGGTGCGCGGCGACAGGCCGAGCAGCCGCGCGGTCTCGGCTTCGGTGTAACCGGCAAAAAAGCGGCATTCCACGACGCGCGCCAGCCGGCGATCCACTCCTTCCAGTTTGGACAGCGCCAGATCGATTTCCAGGACTTCGGAGGACGAAACGCCGACGTACAGCGCCACTTCGTCCAGCGGCAGGTCGTCCGCGCCGGCTCCGCGCTTGGCCGCCAGATGCGCGCGCGCGTGATCCACCAATACCTGGCGCATGGCCGCGGCGGCGGTGTTGAGAAAATGATCGCGCGATTTCCAGCCGTGCTGGCGCGAAAGCCTGATCCAGGCCTCGCTGACCAGCGCGGTCGTTTGCAGGGTCTCGCCCGCACGCAAGCGACCGCGCTGCGCGCGCGCCAGTCGCTTGAGACTGGCGTAAAGCTCCGCGCTCAGCCGCCTGACTTCGGGGGCGGGCGCGTCGCTGTACCCTAGGCTCATGTCGGACATGCGGGCATTATCCGTTTTTCGCGCGAAGACGTCTGAGACGGACCCGGCACTTTGCCGGCGCATTTCCGGAGCCGTTAGAATTCGGGCTGCGAAATTTCGCCATGTCGCGCCGCCTGGGTGAGAAACCATGCTGGGTGAGTGCCGCGGGGACTCGTCGCGGCCCGGCGATCAGGCCGCCGCCGACATGAGTCGGGAGGTCGGCGCGAAAGGCAACGAATGATGACGGGGCGTAGCGCAGCCTGGTAGCGCACCTGCCTTGGGCGCAGGTGGTCGCCGGTTCAAATCCGGCCGCCCCGACCATCGCCGCGAGCGAGTCGGCGCTACGCGGGCCAACGGCGCAGCAGCGCCTCGAGTTCCAGCCGGATGGCTTGCAGTTCCTTTTGCCGGGCGGAGGCCGTCGAAGGCGGTGGCGACGCGGTGGTCGCGGCCAGGCGCGGATCGCTGGCGTGCTCCAGGCGTGCCAGGTCTTTCAGCTTCTGACGCGCACCGCCGATGGTGAACCCCTCCTCGTAGAGCAGGCTGCGGATGCGGCGCACCATCAACACGTCGTCGATCTGGTAGTAGCGGCGGTTGCCGCGGCGCTTGACGGGTCTGAGCTGGGGAAATTCCTGCTCCCAGTAGCGCAGCACGTGCGGCTTGACCGCGCACAGGTCGCTGACTTCGCCGATGGCGAAGTAGCGCTTGCGTGGGATCTCCGGCAGGGCGCGGGTCGGCAACTCAACGGCGGGTTTCATCGACACTCACGCGCAGACGCAGCTTCTGGCCGGGACGGAAGGTGACCACGCGGCGCGCCGAAATCGGAATCTCCTCGCCGGTCTTGGGATTGCGGCCGGGACGCTGGTTCTTGTCGCGCAGCTCGAAGTTGCCGAAGCCGGAGAGCTTGACCGGTTCGCCCTGTTCCAGGCGCGCGCGGATTTCCTCGAAAAACAGATCGACGAATTCCTTGGCTTCGCGTTTGTTGAGGCCGAGCTCGTCGAACAGAGCCTCGGCCAGTTCTGCCTTGGTCAGCGCCACGTTCCCAACCTCGTTTACCCCCGAACCGAGGCTCCCAGATGGGCGGAGACGCCCGCGATGATGTTCGCCACCGCCGCGTCGATTTCAGCTTCGTTAAGGGTGCGGGAGCGGTCTTGAAAAATCAAGCCTAGGGCCATGCTTTTATGGCCTTCCGGCAGACCGGCGCCGCGGTAGATGTCGAACAGGCGCACGGATTGCAGCAGAGGGCCGCCCGCCTCGCGCACCGTGGCGATCAGGCGCTCGGCGCCGATCTCCTCGCGCACCACCAGCGCCAGATCGCGGCGCGCGGAAGGGAACTCCGGAATCGGCTGCGCGGCGGGCAGCCGGGTTTCGCATAGCGCGACGGCATCCAGCTCGAACAGCACCAGGCTTTCCGCAAGCTCGAGCATCTGGCTCAGGCGCGGGTGCAGACTGCCAAGCCAGCCCACGGGCCGCTCGCTGCGGAAAATGCGCGCCGATTGTCCGGGATGCAGCGCGGGATGCGGTTGCGGCTCGAAGCGGTACTCGCCGGCATCGCGGCCGAACAGCGCTTCGAGGTCGCCTTTGACGTCATAGAAATCCACCGCGCGCGGCGGGCTGGCCCATTGTTCCGGCACGGCGCTGCCGGCGGCGAGCCCCGCGATGCGCAGCGTTTCGCGGCTGCCGCCATCGTCCTTGAAATAGCAGGCGGCGCACTCGAACAGGCGCGCGCGCGGCTGCTGGCGGCTGCGGTTGTAACGCCAGGCCGGAATCAGGCCGCTCCACAGCGTGGTGCGCAACACCGACATCGTCTCGGCGATGGGGTTGTCCAGGGCGATCGCGGGCAGGTCCGGCAGGAGCAGGTCCTGGAGCCGCGGGTCCACGAAGCTGTAGCACAGCGCCTCCTGCCAGCCGCGCGCGACCAGCACGTCCTTGAGGGCATCCAAGGACCGTCGGCGTTCCGAGGGCGCGTGCGGCGTCAGTTGCGCGGCGTAGCTGCGCGCCGGGATGCGCTCGTAGCCGTGCAGGCGCGCGATTTCCTCGATCAGGTCCGCCTCGATGCGCAAATCGCAGCGGTAAGTCGGCACGCGCGCGCGCCAGGCGCCGGCGGCTTCGGCCTGCGTTTCGATATTGAGCCGGGCCAAGAGCGGCGGAATGTCGCGCGCTGGAATCGGACAGCCGAGCAGACGTTCGACACGGCCGTGGCGCAGATGGATCGTTGCGCCATGGGCGGGGGCGCGGCCGACTTCGACGATGGGGCCCGGCTCGCCGCCGCAGATCTGCTGGATCAGCACCGTGGCGCGATCCAACGCCCGGCGCTGCAGCGCCGGATCGACGCCGCGCTCGAAGCGGTAGCGCGCGTCCGAGTTGAGTTTGTGGCGGCGGCCGGCGGCGGCGACGGTAGCGGGATCGAAGCAGGCGCTTTCGAGAAACACCGCGCTGGTCTGCGCGCCCACGCCGGAGGACTCCCCGCCCATCACGCCGGCCAGCGCCAAGGGACCGTTGCCGTCGGCGATGAGCAGATCGGCGGCGTCGAGCTCGACGGTTTGGCCGTTGAGCAGCCGCAGCTTCTCGCCGGGCCGAGCGCGGCGCACGCGCACGTCGCCCTTGAGCCGCGCGCAGTCGAAGGCATGCATCGGCTGGCCCAGCTCCAGCATCACGTAGTTGGTGACGTCCACCAGCGGATGGATGGTGCGCAGGCCGCTGCGGCGCAGGCGCTCGCGCATCCAGGCCGGAGTGCGCGCCTTGGGATCGAGCCTGGTGACGACCCGGCCCAGATAGTGCGGGCAACCGGCACTGTCCTCCACGGTCACGTCCACGCTGTGATAGGCGCTCACCACCGCCGGCTTTTCGCGCGGTCCGAGCGCCGGCACGACGTACAGCGCCGCCACTTCGCGCGCCAGTCCGGCGACGGACAGGCAGTCGCCGCGGTTGGGCGTCAGCTCCAGTTCGAGCAGGCGGTCGTCGAGCGCGAGCACGCGCTCCAGCGGCATGCCGGGCGCGGCATCGGCGTCGAGCTCGATCAGGCCGCCGGCGTCCTCTCCGAGGCCGAGTTCGGCGGCGGAGCACAGCATGCCCTCGGACTCCACGCCGCGCAGCGAGGCGCGTTCGATCGCTCGCCCGCCGGGCAGCACCGCGCCGGGCAAGGCGGCGGCGGTGACCAGCCCGGCACGCGCATTGGGCGCGCCGCAGACGATCTTGAGCGCGGATCCGTGGCCCGCGTCCACTTCACAGATGCGCAGGCGCTCGGCCTGCGGGTGTGGCGCGACACCGCGGATGCGCGCGACCACCACGCCGCGCGGCGGATCGTCGGTCAGCGGCCGCGTGGTGCATTCCAGGCCGGCCGCGGTCAGCCGGGCCGCGAGCTCGGCGGAATCCGCGGGCGGGTTCACCCATTCGCGCAGCCAGCGTTCCGAGAGCTTCACGCGAACTGCTCCAGGAAGCGCAGGTCGTTGTCGAAGAACAGGCGCAGATCGTCCACGCCGTAGCGCAGCATCGCCAGCCGTTCCACGCCCATGCCGAAGGCGTAGCCGGTATAACGCTCGGGGTCGATGTCCACCGCCTGCAGGACGTTGGGATGCACCAGGCCACAGCCCAGCACCTCGAGCCAGCGGTCGCCCCAGCGGATCTGCATTTCCGCACCGGGTTCGACGAAGGGGAAGTACGAGGGCCGGAACTGCGCTTCGACCTCGCGTTCGAAGAACAGGGACAGGAAGCGCTGCAGGTCGTGCTTGAGGTCGGCGAGGCTGACCTGGTCGGCGACGTAGAGCCCCTCGACCTGGTGAAACATCGGGCTGTGCGTGCGATCGAAATCCACGCGATAGACGCGCCCCGAACAGATGATGCGGATCGGCGGCTTGCGCGTGCGCATGGTGCGGATCTGCACCGGGCTGGTGTGCGTGCGCAGCAGCCGCGCACCGCCGAACAGGTAGAACGTGTCCTGCATCGCGCGCGCGGGATGCGATTCCGGAATGTTGAGCGCCTGGAAGTTGTGCCAGTCGTCTTCGATTTCCGGACCGTCCACGGCTTCGAAGCCCATCGCGGTGAAGATGCGCTCGATGCGCCGCAGGGTGCGCGTGATCGGGTGTAGGCTGCCGGCGCCGCTGCCGCGACCGGGCAAAGTGACGTCGAGGGTTTCAGCCGCCAGGCGCTGGGTCAAGGCCTGTTCGGAAAGCGCGCGGGCCTTGTCTTCCAGGGCCTGGGTGAGCTCATCGCGCGCGCGGTTGAGCCGTTCCCCGGCCTGGCGGCGCTCTTCCGGCGGCAGGCGGCCGAGCTGCTTGAGGCCTTCGGTGATGCGTCCCTTCTTGCCCAGCCAGGCGACGCGCAGCGCTTCCAGCGCGCGGGTATCGGTCGCGGTTTCCACATCGCGGCGTGCCTGCGCGAGCAGCTCGTCCAAGTCGGTCCCCATGATCGTCAATTATCACAGACGAGAAAGGGAACGGCGCGCGCCGCTCCCTTTCCGCGTTTCGGCAAACCGCGCTGAAGGCGCGGCCGGCGTTGGAGGACTGCTAGGCGGCGAGCCGGGCCTTGGCTTGCGCGGCGAGTTGCGCGAACGCCGGCTTGTCGTTGACCGCCAGATCGGCGAGCAGCTTGCGATCGAGGGCGACGCCCGCGGCGGCTAGCCCGTGAATGAACCGGCTGTAAGACAACCCGTGCTCGCGGGCGGCCGCGTTGATGCGCTGGACCCATAGCGCGCGGAATTCGCGCTTGCGCACCCGGCGGTCGCGATAGGCGTACTGACCGGACTTGATCACCTGCTGCTTGGCCGCGCGGTAGACGCGCGACTTGGCGCCGTAATAGCCCTTGGCCTTCTTCAGCAGCTTCTTGTGGCGGGCGCGTGCCGTGACGCCGCGTTTGACTCTAGCCATGTCGTTCGACCTCTTTCGTCTGTCGTTCGCTGTCGCGAATCGAATAATGTGCGGCGCTGAACGCCGTTGTCAGGGCCGGCCTGCGGGCCGCCCTGCGCTCGAATCCGGGGTCGCGTTTCAGGCGACCCCCTCGAGAAGTTCAGGAATGAAGTTCACGAATAAGGAAGCATCTGCGCGACTTCGCGCACGTCGGAAGGGTGCACCTGCGTCGGACCGCGCAGCTTACGGATCCGCTTGGCCGGCTTTTTGGTGAGGATGTGGCGCTTGTGCGAATGGCTGCGCTTGAAGCCGCCTTTGCCGGTGCGGGCGAAGCGCTTGGCGGCGCCACGGTTGGTTTTCAGTTTGGGCATTCTCGTCATCTCCATGTTTGTTTGCCCGTCCGGCAGCGCTTGCGCGCGTTTGGGGGGCCGGAACGCGGCTTGTGGGCTTGCAGCAACAACGACTAAAAATCTTCTAGCGCTTTTTCGGGGCCATGACCATCACGGCCTGGCGTCCTTCGAGCTTGGGCGCCTGTTCGATCTGGGCCAGGCCTTCGAGATCGGACTTGATGCGGTCGATGAGCTGGAAACCCAGCTCCTGATGGGCCAGCTCGCGGCCCTTGTAGCGCAGCGTGACCTTGATCTTGTCGCCCTCTTCCAGGAAACGCATCAGGGCGCGCAGTTTGGTCTGGTAGTCCGCCTCTTCGGTCGTCGGCCGGAACTTGATCTCCTTGACCTGGATCTGTCTCTGCTTCTTGCGCGCCGCTTGCTGGGCCTTGTCTCTCTGATAGACGAACTTGCCGTAGTCCATGATCTTGCAGACCGGCGGTTCGGCGTTGGGCGACACCTCGACGAGGTCCAGACCTTCCGCCTCGGCACGGGCGATGGCGTCGCGCGTCAACATGATGCCAATCTGCGTGCCATCCGCGGCGATCACGCGAACTCGCGGCACGGTGATCTCTTCGTTGCGGCGGTCCTGACGTTCAGCGCTGATCGGGCAATCCTCCTGCGACGGGCAAAATAAATGTCGGCGGCTCCAAGGGCGGCCGACAGAAAAGGGGCAATAGTATAGAAATCGCGCCTGCCGCGCACAAGATGCGCGGTGCAAGCCTACGGCACGCGGGGAGCGTTCGGCGAAGCCCGTCTGCCGCCATCAGCCGACCGACAGCGTGTGCGGGGCGCCTTCGGGACCCACGGTTTCGAGTCGGACCGGACGTCGCCACACGCGATGGATGTACTGGAGCACTTTCTCGGCCCTCGCCAGATCCAGACCGCGGCGATCGGACGCGACGTCGTGACGTAAGCTGAGGCTGCCGTCGCGTCCTTTCTCGACCGCCAGGATGCGCGGGGCGCCGTAGTTGAAACGCGGCGCCAGCAGCGTTTCGCGCAGTTCGTCGATGCCGGCCTCGCCGACCACCACGCGCTCGTCGCGGGAGCCGCGCTGTTCGTGCTGGTACTTGAACAGCTTGAGTTTGTGCGCCAGCTCTTCATCGAGGCAGTTGCGGATGAAGCCGAAGTCGTCCTCTTCCGCGCGGATGCGGAACGCGGTTGCCAGTCCGCGTCGCTCGACGA
>Ga0070740_10003734_pt1 | contig 15772 bp, 6 predicted proteins | sample Coa_R2_FD_67286 | JGI IMG/M metagenome (GOLD analysis project Ga0070740, IMG submission 67286) | Surface soil microbial communities from Centralia Pennsylvania, which are recovering from an underground coalmine fire - Coalmine... | ecosystem: Environmental > Terrestrial > Soil > Unclassified ... | reverse complement strand
ACTTGCGTCAGATCGGCGTAGTTGATGTTGGGCTGTCGCAGCATGTGGCGTCCTTCGGTGCCCACATACGAAAGCTCGGTCAGCAGTCCCCATGGCAATTCATGCTGCACATTCAGACTGTACTGCGCGATGGTCTGCGTCTTCAGGTGCGGATCGAGCGCCGATATGCCGCCCAGCGGAGCCTGTGATGTAGACCCGCCGGTGATATTGGAAAGATTTCCATTGGTGTAATTGGCGATCTGAAGGAACGGCGGAATGTTGACCTGCGAAAAGATAATGTTGCCTTCCGCGCGGTTGTAGAAAATACCAAAGCCTCCGCGTATGGATGTTTTATCGTTTGCGGCATATGCGAAGCCCAGGCGCGGCCCAACATTGTTCGAGCCGGGATAAAGTCCACGCGGAGCGCCTGCGGGGATTACCGAGTAGAGTGGGCCATTGGCTCCGGGAACACGGAACGCCTGGTCTTTAGGAACACCGCTGCCTTCACGAATCAATCCGTTATAGGGATTACCCGACCCAGGCACAATCAGACCTTTGCTGTCGTGCGTAATCTGCACCGCCTGCGCAGGATCGAAGCGGGAAGGATCGAAATTCGTCATGTTGTTGGCCTGGGTGTAAATGGACTGCATATATTGCCAGCGCACGCCCAGGTCCAGGCTCAACTTTGCCGATACGCGCCACGTGTCCTGCACAAAGGCTTCAGGTTGCCAGAAGCGGAAGAACCCGGTTGGATCAGCGCTTGCTTCGGAATAAGAGCTGAAATTACCCAGCAGCGCATCAGCAAATGAGTAGCCCGTTGTATTGGTGTTGCTGTTCGAGTTAAAGCTGATGTTGCCGGTGTAGTACGAGCGGCCATTCTGGTCCACGCGGTCGCGGATCAGCACAGCGCCGGCGCGCAATACGTGCGCACCATGTGTCCAGGAAATGGTGTCTGCAAACTGAATATCAGTCGTCGGAGAATTCAGCGCAAAATTTGGCCCCTGGAAGCCGTTAAAACCAGTAACAGTAATGTAAGGAATGCCGTTCGGATACCGCGCTCCGCCATACAACAGCGGATATTGGAATCCATACGTGCTGCGCTGCCATGCGGTGCCATATGGAACAATGTGCTGCGAGACCCAGCTGGTGTTAACGCGTGCCTCATTCACGAAGTTAGGCGTCGGAATCCATGTCTCGGCGAAGAGAATGCTTTCCCCCGGGCGGTTGCGCGTTGTGGGTGTGGTTGGCAGGATGCCACTGTTTGAAAATGTACCAAAGGGATCGATCAGCGTGTTGGCGTCCTGGATCCAGCGACCATAGAGGAAATTCTTCGGGCTGAAAACATAGTCAAGGCGCACAATGTCTTCCCGATAATTCAGCGGGTTGAGCGGATTGAGCGTCAGATTGTTCGCCACGTTGGCGTCCGTAAAACCTGCGCTTGTCTGCGCCATAAGGCGGTAGACGTTCGCAATCGCCTGTCCATCCGGCGTTATCATCGATGAGATATTGTTATTCGGGATCGGGTTCTTGGTGCCCGGATAGTAGAGCTGCGTCTTCGGAAGCAGTGCGCTGAAGTCTCCATTCAGGAAAGCAGAGTCCGGAATGGTCTGCTGCTGTGTCGTCTGATTCTGGCGAAGCCGTTTCCACTCTTCACCTACAAAGAAGAACAGCTTGTTGCGGAAAATCGGACCGCCAAATGTATATCCAAAATCGTTGAAGTGCAGAGCCGTTGTCTTCTTTGCGAAGTAGTTGGTCGCATCCAGATCGTTGTTGCGAAAGTACTCAAAGGCGGAGCCATGAAACTGGTTCGTCCCGTTCTTTGTAACGATGTTGAATGTGGGGCCGGACATGCGTCCATACTCAGCCGAAGAGTTCGAAGTTTGCAGCTTCACTTCCTGAATGAACTCAGCACTGATGTTGTTCATCAAGCTGGTATTGCTGCCCGCCGGCATGTTGTAGCCACCATCGATGGTGAGGTTATTGCTGTCTGCACGATTGCCGTTCAGGTTCTGATTGTTCGCCGCAAGGCTTGTTGTGACGCTGAACTGATCGGGGTTGGTGACAACCGCGCCCGGCACCAGCGTCATCAGCTGAATGTAGTTACGGCCATTCAGCGGCAGGTTCCCCACCTGGTGAGTATCGATTGTTCGAGATAACTCGCCGGATGTGGTATTGAGGGCCTCGGTATTCGTCCCCTGCACCTCGATTGTCTGATTCGTGCTGCCCACGGTAAGGGTGAAGTCAGCCGTCAGACGGCCATCGGCCACCAGGATCAGATTGTTGCGAGTTGCCTTGTTGAAACCGGACTGATTGATATCGACGCTATAGGTCCCGATAGGCAGTTCCGTGAATACATAGAAGCCCTGAGAATCCGTGCTCGTCTGACGAGTCAACTGAGTGTCAGCATTCCGGACCGTCACCTGAGCACCCGCGATCACCGAGCCATCGGGCGCCGAAACAGTCCCTGAAATTCTTCCGAAGCTTGTCTGCGCGAATGCGGTAATGGAGACGCAGGCAAACGCCGCGCACAGGAAGATGGGCAGGAGCAGATTCGCTCTGCAAAGCCCCTTCCTGACAATAGGATCACGTAGATTTCTTACTAAGGTTTGCATCTTTGTACGGCCTCCCCGGTAATGACAACAGACGATTGTCTAAAGCAATCCTGCTAAGTCTCTTCTAGGAGTAAGTACAGTTCGGGAAAAATGACTGTCAATGAATCGCGTAGTCGATCATCCCGCCATGTGGTACGAGAGAGGATTTTCGGGAATGGCGGTTCTCATAGCGGTACGCGAGGTCTTCAACTGGTTGCGATTATTCAGAAATCATGAGTACGCGCTCAGGCTCATACGTTATGGTAGAGCCGGTACTTTTCGCTTTTGATTGCCGGAAAGGTTCTCATGGTGACTTTGCCTGTGTCCGTTTCAACTAGCCAATCGCTGGAGCCTTTGGCAGCTTGACGCGCGGCAAGAAGCTGTTCCCTCGTTATTTTTGCTGATAAATCTCCGATGGCGAAGAGCGCCAGCGGTCCGTGGGTGAGGGCGACGGTGTTGGAGTGTTGAGGATCGACTGTTTCCACTGTCGTCGGCATATCGAAGCTGACTTCGATGCGGTCGCCGTTCTTCCAGTCGCGCTCGATAGGCAAGAACGCTCCGGGTTTGATGTCGGATGCGAGGCGCTTGCCGTTGACAGCTAGAGTTGTCTTCGGGCCTGCCCATGCGGGGATGCGCAATGCGACAACGAAGGATGCGGCACGGTCGAGCTTTATTTCGAGAGAGGTTTCCGGGACTTCCGGGTAGCTGGTCTGCTGCGTTAGAGAAACATTCGCGCCGTTCTGCTTCCATGTGAGGCGAGAGGGCAGATAGAGATTGACGTAGATGCCGTTGGGGCTGCGGAAGTAGGAGCTGATGCCGTAATCGGCTGTGATCTGCGGAAAAGTCCCGGAACAGCAGGGCCACTTGTCCTGGTGATAGAACTTGGAGGCACTGTTGTTGTAGTCGGAATAGTAGAAGCTGGTGCCGTCTTCGAGTAGGGGCCTGGCTCCGAGGATGGTGTTGTAGAAGACGCGCTCCATGCTGTCGCCATAGCGACTGTCTCCGGTGACGCGCAGCAGATACCGCGTAATTTTGAAGTGGCCATAGGCTCCGCAGGGCGTTTCGAAGCTGGCGTGTGTTTTGGTGAGGCTCTCGCCCATTTCGCCGCTGCCGGGAGCGCGGAAGGTTTCGTCCGGGCCCCATCCGCCAGTGGCGAAACTTTGCGTGGTCTGGACGAAGTCGAAACCATTGTGCGCGGCGCGGAGATACTTTTCGTTTCCGGTAACAAGATAAGCCTGCATGGCGGAGCTGAAGGCATTGACGTGGCTGTAAGCATGCTCGCCGGGAAGCACGTTTTTGCCTTCGGCCAAGGGGTCGAAGTAGTCCTTGTCCTGCAGGAAGCGCGCGGCGAGCTGCTTGTAGCGGTCCCCTGCCCCACGCTTGTAGGCGAGATAGAAATTTTCAGGCAGAGTGTAGGTTTCGTCCCAGGTAAAGGCTATGTTCTTATGCGGACGCGCCTCCTGTTCCGGACGGGTAAGAGCTTTTTCGGGAAGGAACGGGAGAACGGCATCAGTGGCGTGATTCAGGACTGCCAGCGCCTGCGGATCGGCAGCGAACTGATGCGCGTCGATCAGGCCGCAGTTCGTCTTGTCGAAGGTATAAGCAGGCAGCGGGTAATCGACGTAGAACTTTTCAGTGACGGTGGAGGCAAATCCGCGAACGAGTCGATGTACTTTTTGCTGCGTGGGCTTCGATCCGGTGACGGCGTAGGCGCGGGCCAACGCGGAAAGATACTGGCCGAAGGAATGTCCGGGCACATAGCCGGTCATGTTTTTCGGCGGGTCAAACTGATCGGAGAAGCTGTACCAGCCGCCCATATCTTCACCGGGCGCCGGCAGTCCGGCGCGTTGACGAAAGGGCTTGAGCAGACGGTCGTCGTCGAGCGAGAGGAAAAAGGCATGATTGGCGTTGAACTGTTCCAGGGCAGGGCCGTCGAGAAGCTGGACCTCGGAGTATTCAAACTGAGAGAGCCTGGGAATAATGGCATCTTTCGTCGTCGCGGCATGGGCGAATTTTGTTGAGCGCGCGATCAGGGCGCTGCCGGCAACGACGGCGCTCGTTTTCAGGAATATTCGACGGGATGTTCTGTTCATGACGGCTGGTTCCGGAGTTTATAGAAATCGTTTTCCGATCACTCAGTATACAGATTTGCCGGCAAATCTTGTTTGCGGACGAGGCAGAAGCAGATCCTTTGCAACGCTCAGGATGACAATTCGTAAAGCCTGAGTGCGTTTCGTATGAAAAAATCCGTGGAAGCTTTCGCTTCCACGGCAGGAGTAACCACTTCGTTCGGTGGTTGGTTAAAAGTCGACGTTGACGCGCAGCTCGATGGCGCGTGGCGAACTCTGCTCTGTGCCGGTGCCAAAGCTGGTGCTCTGAACATTTCCGTTGTAGTAGGTGTTAGTGGTTCCGCCATTGCCGAAATACGGGTGGTTCCAAGCATTCAGGAATTCGCCCTGGAACCTGACACGAAGATTTTCATTGATGGGGAAGTTCTTCGTCAGCGAAATATCGTTCGCGAAGGTATGCGGCTGGTGGAGATAGATAATCTGACCAAAGGTCCCCGGAGTCGTATTAGGCGATACGTATGAGGGGTTGGCCCCGCCGGTGGCGCTGGCCAGGTACTTCGGGTCTACGAGGTCGACAAATGTTGCAGGGTTGCCCCCGTTTTGCTCAGGCGTGAGGCGGTGTACGCCAACGGCATGCTGCAACTGCGACGAGGTGACTCCGTTCAGCACGATGCCACCATCGCCATAGTCGTTGAAGGTGCTGTAGCCGCCGGTAAGACGCCAGGGAGCGCCGCTCTGGAAAGTGAGGATGGTTCCTGCTGTCCAGTTGCCCAGCATCTTGTCGATGAAGTGGCCGGAACTCAGGAAGCGCTTGCCTGCTCCGAAGGGCAGATCGTATGTGCCGCTGAAGTGCAGAACGTGGCGCAGATCAAAAATGGAGGGACCGTAGCTTTTTGCCAGATCGCGCAGCGTGTATGCAGCAAAGGCGCTGGTCCAGTCGTTAGTGGTGGAAAGCCCCAGCGAGTGACTCCATGTGTAATTAGCGTCGAACTGCAGACCGTTCCAGGCGTTCTGGCGGAAGTCGACCTGCAGCGCGTTGTAGTTGGAGTATCCAGCCGCAGTCATGTAGCCGGTTGTTGTTCCGGCGGCAAATGGGTTGGCTTGGAAGAAGTTGATGGGATAGCCTGCGCCGCCGCCGGTATATCCGGCATTGTTGACACAGGGAGCGAAGCTCGAGCCTACCAGATTGCAGAAATACGGAACCGTGCCGTTCACGCCAGCAAGCACGTTGGCCATGGCTCCAGCCTGTCCGGTCTGGAGGTAGGTGATGAACTGGCTATTGGCATAGTCTTGCAGTGGAACGCCTGTACCACCTGAAGACTCCCCGGCGAAAGCCGCATCGAAGATGGGAAGCGGCTTCTGACCAGCAATGCCATTATTGGCGAATGACGTTCCTCCATTGAGAGCGAGGTTCGTCTGCGCGTTCTTGAACTCTGTGAGGAAGCCGTTCTCGAAGATGTTTACTTCGTTCGGGTTCACATTGAGCCATTGATGAACGGTGCGGTTGCCGTTATAGCGAATCTCAATGGCGCGGGAGCTGCCAAGCTGGCGCTGGATGCCGAAGTTCCATGCCTCGCTGTAAGGCTGCTGAATGTTGGGATTGATGCCATTCGTGCCGACAGAATTCTGGAAGGTGAAGTCTGCCAGCGGCTCAGAATTTTGATATGTCTGAGGAGCCAGGCCATAGGGAGGCAGACTGTCGCCAAGAGCAAGGCTGCCGGGCGCGAAAGTTCCGGTCTGGCCGGTGTTGTTCGCATTGAGGAAAAAGCTCTGATAGAAGAAGGCGGCGTAGTCTGAGGCGGCGTCCCAGAAATATTGATAAGGCTCGCTGAAGCGGCGGAGATTGAAGCCGCCGCGGATCACTGTATTGCCATCGCCGAAGAACCTGCCCAGCGCGCTGTCGTTACCAAGCTTCGGGTTCCAGGCAAATCCGACGGCAGGCTGCGGAGAAACATTCCACGGATGGTAAGCATGCGGCTGGGTGGTGATCATCGGATTCAGATCGCCTTGCAGCGAGCCGGGATTGAAGAGATTGCCGACTCCCGATGGCCCGAAGATGCCGCTGGGCGAAACGGAGTGATAAGCGCCGGTGAGGTCGTGATTATCGCCGGTGAAATCCCAGCGCAATCCATAGTTGAGAGTAAATGTCGGCGTTATGCGCCATGAATCTTCAAAGAAGAGGCCCCAGGCTTTGGAAAGCTCGTCGAGGTTATAAGCGCCGATTCCGTTGAAGTAAGTCCCTGTCTTGGGGTTGTAGGCAAAGGTGCCGTTCACGCCACTGAGTCTTCCGGTAAGCACCGCATAAAGTTGCTGGGCTTCACCCTGGGAGCGGGTACTTGCGCCGGGCAATGTAGATGCATTGAACGCCTGCAGAGCAGGATCGCCGGTAGCAAGACCGAGATTGTAGTTGGGATAGCCGAGAGGGCCGTTCCAGTAGTGGTCCTGCTCGCGATACCAGGAAAAGCCGAAATTGAATGTGTGCGACTGGCGCAGCCACGTCAATGAATCAGAGGCGTTAAAGACGGGGTAATAGGGGCCGATGGGCGTTTGATAACACTGGCCCGACATGCCGTTACCGAAACAGGTCGAGCTGTTAGCGCCGTAGTTATTGAAGTTCCAGGCGACGGTCGGCTCAGTGGCATAGAGCGGCTTTGCGTTATAGGAGTACTTGGTTGCGGTGTAGAGGAAGCCGGCCTTGAACTGATTGATGAGCGAGGGAGAAAGCGTCCAGTCGAGACCATACGAGGCGATGTAGCTGCGCGTCCAGTTACCCGTGGTCTGGTCTGCGAAATCTTTGCCGGGAAAGCTGGGCGGATTGACGCTGGGCTGCGTCTGCTGTGTCATGTTCCAGGCGAGATAGGTACGCAGCTTTTGCGAAATGTTGTAATCGACACGGACTGTGGGATAGTAGAACGTCGTCGGATTGGAGACGTTCCAGCGGACCGTGTTGAAGTTTGGATCGGAGCTGGTTGACGTGCTGCCGCCCTGCAGCGAATTGTTGATCGTTTGGAATTGCGACGAAACATTTGAATTTACGGTCGTAGGCAGACTTGGATTGGTCTGCTGCGCGAGTTGAAAGAGATTAACGGTGTGCGTCTGACCGTCGCTGCCGACGTAAGTGAAATTGCCTGACTGCGCGCCGGGCGTGAAGAAGTCGTTAAATGCTGTTGTCGTAGCGGGCTGCTTGGTAAAGGCAAAGCTGCCAAAGAAGAAAAGCTTATCGTGCAGGATGGGTCCGCCAACGTTGGCGCCAAAGCTGTTCTTAATGAGCTTATTTTTGCGCACGCCGGCAGCGTTGTTGGTCCAGCTATTCGCATTGAGGCCGGCGTTCTGGAAATCCCCGAAGACGCCGCCATGATAACGGTTCGTCCCGCGCTTGGTGACAAAGTTAATCTGCATGCTTGACTGACCAAAGCCGGTGTTGAGAGCAAGCTGGTCGGTCTGGATAGTCATCTCTTCGATGTCTTCAAGGCGCGCGGTTACAGCGGGCGCGGCGTTGCCACCGAACTTCATGCGGCTGGGGCTGCCCATAACGCCGTCGATGTTGCTGCCCTGATCGATGGAGGGAAGACCGTTCCAGGTGCCGTTGTATCCGGCGGTGAGTTGCGAAAGCGAAGACAGATCGCGGTCGGCTACGGGCAAGTCCTGAATCTGTTTCATGTCAACAACCGTGCCGATGGCGTTGGAAGTAGTTTCCAGCACCGGAGTCGCACTCTCAGAGACCTGAATGGTCTGGCTTGCCTGCCCGATGTTGAGCGAGGCAGTGAGGCTGGTGACCTGCGAGGAGTGGACGATGACGGAATCGAAAACCTGCTGCGCGAAGCCACTCTTGCTTACGGTGAGCTTATAGGTGCCGATGTTGAGATTGACAAAGGTATAGTTGCCCCGGTCCTGCGTTTCGGCAATGCGGGTGTCGTTTGTGCCGAGGTCCAGGAGCTCGAGACGCGCACCTTGTATCACGTTACCGTTCGGGTCCTGCACGGTTACGGCGACGCTTCCCTGCGAGCCGCTTTGTCCATGCGCCGTAAAGGTGAATACGGCGGCGCACATCATAAGACAGGCAATCAGGCCTGCCATTCTGTATTTGATAAGACGCTGCATCGGTTCCTCCAAATTCCGCCAAGCCATTCCAGGCATCGTGATGCAAATTTCTGAACGGATTCAGGAAACGCTTTCCCATCCGTTGTCTTTTACCGGCTTTCTTGATTCCGGGATTAAATTTCGCCTTCGAGCAGAGCCCAACAAGGAAGGTACTGAATTATGTATTTATTTTTGTATTTTTAGCAAGATTTAATTTTGTACCTGTTTATAACGCGCAATGGAACAATGTCTAAAAGCTGCTATTTTGGCTCAAAATCAGCGTTTTTCTGCGTGTTTTCGAGCAGATTTTTCAGCTCTGCCAGCATCTGGCGCGCCTTCTGCTCCTCTCCGAGCCTGCGATATGCGTTAGCCAGGCTGGTGTAAACGGCGGGATTTCGCGGCTGCAGATTGCGGCCGATTTCAAGGTGAGTAACAGCCTCAGCCGGACGATTTTCCATCAGATACAACCGGCCCAGCGCGATCTGCGCAGTGGAATAATTGGGCTTCTGCGTAACGGCGCTTTCGAGCAGCGACCTGGCTTCCGCAAACTCAGGCTGGCCGGGCATAGCGCCACCGTGGATAAGGACTTCGGCCAGCAGGTCCTCGAGAACATAGTCGTGATGGCCTTTGCTGATGGCTTCGCGGGCCGTGCGGATGGCTTCTTGTATGTTGTCTTCGAAAAGCAGCTCCTGCGTTCGGGCCAGGGCGGCAATGTCGCTGTCTGGCGCCAGAGCAATAGCGCGTTCGAATTCCGGCTTCGCTACTTCGAACCTGTCGAGCTGAGCGAGGAACATAGCGCGTTCATAATGAAGGCGGGCCGAGGAAGGAAGGTTCTTCAGGCCCAGATCGACAATACGCAGGCCGAGATCGTATTGCTTGCTGTCAGTACATGCGTCGGCCATGAAGGCGTACATCTTTTCGTCTGTTGGTTTGAGAGCTGCTGCTCGCTGAAATGCGGTGAAGGCTTTTTCGGTCTGACCTATGGCGGCATACGCCTGTGCCAGAAGATTATTTACGGCAGCGGTATTTTGCCCCCTAAGGCGCAGCTCTTCGAGAGTAAGGATGCTCTGTTCAAAGCGCTGCGTGCCAAAGTAGCAGAGGGCAAGATTGAAGCCGGCTGCGTATTCTTCCTTTACATGGCCACGCGCGGCAAGAAGATGCGGGATCGCTTCTTCCAGCTTTCCAGCACGAGTCAGAGCGGTGCCCATGCGCAGCTCTGCTTCCGGATCAGTCTGAGCCTGATAGGGTTTCGCCAATGCAGGCATGAGACAGAGCGCGCATGAGGTCACTAATTTCCCGATCATGCGCATGCGCCGCATCTCTGTTGCTCCTTCCGACGTTTAGAAAAAGCTACCGCCAGGGGCGCCTGGTGCCGTAAAGGTCCGCAGAGGGAAACTACACCATTTACTCCGCAGGCAGATTATTCCAGTCCGGCGGCTCCTGGCCAAGCAGATTGTGAACAAAGAAATCGTCAAGCAGGCGCTGCCCGTACTCTCCGCCAGCGCCGTGACCTCCACCCGGAACATAGAGCAGGTCGAATTTTTTATTTGCCTTGATAAGCGCATTGACGACCTGAAATGTCGATGAAGGGTCTACGTTCTTATCCATTTCGCCGACGACGAGGAGTAGCTTGCCCTTCAAACGGTAAGCATTCTCGACATTGGATGAAGCAGCATACTGCGGACCGACGGGCCAGCCCATCCACTGCTCGTTCCACCAGATTTTGTCCATGCGGTTATCATGGCATCCGCTGTTGGAGACAGCCGCTTTGTAAAACTCAGGATGAAAGAGCAATGCGCCCATCGCGCTCTGGCCGCCAGCGGATGTACCGAAGACGCCGACGCGTGAAATGTCGTACCACGGATATTTTGCTGCCACTGCTTTGTGCCAGAGGATGCGGTCTTCAAAGCCGGCATCTTTTAGGTTTTGCCAGGCAACATCGTGAAAGGCTTTGGAACGGTTGTTTGTGCCCATTCCGTCAATCTGCACCACGACGAAGCCAAGTTCCGTCAACGGCTGCGCCCACGGACCGAATGATTTGGGCACAAATGATCCCTGTGGCCCGGCATAGATGGATTCAACAACCGGATATTTTTTGCCCGTATCGAGATGGGCAGGTTTGTAGATCACGCCCCAGATGTCGGTCTTTCCGTCGCGGCCTTTCGCTGTGAATACTTCGGGCGGATTCCAGCCCGCTTCACGCAGCTTGTGGTCGTCCCCCTGCTCGACAGTCATCACTGGCTTGTCGTCCGCGGCAGTTCGCAGTTCCATGACCGGCGGGAGATCAATGCGCGACCAGGTATCGATATAAAACTTGCCATCCGGCGAGAAGACGACGCGGTGGTCTGCTTCTACGTTGGAGAGCGCTGTCAGGCCGGAGCCATCAAAGTTAATTCGATAGGGATGCATGTAATACGGATCTTTACCCGATTCCATACCGCTCGCCTCGAACCAGATGACCCGCTTCTCAATATCGACGTGATCGACATTGCGCACGACCCAGTTGCCCTTCGTGATCTGGTTCTTTACCCGGCCGGTCGTGCCGTCGTAGAGGTAGAGATGCTCCCATCCGTCACGCTCAGAGGCCCAGATGATTTCCTTGCCGTCATTGATGTCGATCCGAACTTTCTTGCCGGTATCAAACTGATCGGGAACGAGAGGACGATAGTCAATAAAAGTTTTGCTCTCCTCGTCAATGAGAGCGTGTGCTGCTCCGGTTTGAGCGTTTACCTCAATAACGCGATAGGCCTGATGGCCGCGTTGGTTGTACTCAAAGGTGAATCCGCGGCTGTCCTTCCACCATGTGGCAGGCGAGAGGTCGTAGGGATTGGGAAAGAGGTGATTATCGATGATGGTCTCGCGCTTCGCCTGTACGTCGAAGAGGACAGGCTGCTGTAACGCGAGCACGTCCCCTGCTTTGGGATAAACCATGCTGGAATACTTCGGCTGCAGCTGGTCTGAAGGAGACGACTCGACGTAGTGCACTTCGCGGCGATAGCCGGGGCGAATGCGGTAGGCCACAAGATGCTGTGAATCCGGCGACCAGGTCAGCGTTCCATAAGCATAGTAATTGTCCTCGGAGCCATCCCAGCTCAGCGCAGTTTTTTCTGTCTTGCCCTTCTCGCGTACATAGACGTTGTAGTTTTCGACGAATGCCTCCAGCTTGCCGTCCGGCGATGCCTGTATGCGCTTATCACTGTTGATCGCCTTTGGCGTGTCGTCATAGTCATCGTCGCTGTCGTAATCCTCGTCATCAGGATGCAGAGACTGGGGCTTTTCACATTTATAGCTGGTCAGGTCGCAGTGCCAGCGATGACGATCGAGCACGAATTCAATGGCCGCCTTGTTGTCGACGAAATGAAAGTGTGCGAACGGCAGCGTGACGCCGGTATACTTTTCTCCGCTCGCGGAAGATAAGGCTGCCGCGAGTTTGTCGTGGTCGAAGGCCGGCTTCTTCTCTTTCGTATTTGCATTGACAAGAACAAAAGCATGGCCGCCTTCAACCGTTTTGCGATACCAGAACGTATCTGTCTTCTCTACCCAGTTCGGCGCGTCCGGAACGTTGAGCGCCAGATTCTTGTATTTATCACGCAAATGCATAGCGCGTTCATAGTCTGCGCGTGTGACCTGCGCCGGGAGACAGACAGTGGAGAGAAACAATCCTGAAAGCAGGCAAAGAGAAAGGCGCAGCCTTTTGGAGCTCATTTATCCTCCGGGATTTTGGCTGGGAATGGGTATACATATTTGTATACATTATGCACTGAAGCGACGATGCTAAGGTAAAAAAGCGGATCCTTCGCAACGCTCAGGATGACAGCGTTTCATTAGATCTGAGGTCGTAAGCCAGCAGGCGATGGAAAAGATGCTCGCCGGCTTCGCGACGAACCGAGAGTCTCCCAGCGCCATAAGCGCGTGAACGCAGGCCGCGCTGCACCGATTCGCAGATGCCAACATCCTCATCCTGAACACGGTCGCTGACAGCCATGCTTTCTACATTGTGTTTCTGTTTGGCATCGCTGACGTCAGAAAAGAAGAAATCAAATTGGACGAGACATTTGCCGGGCGCGAGCGGAAGGACCAGGTTCGTATCCATCACGCCTTCATAAATATTGATCATGAAGTTGGGATAGAGCCAGTAATAGTACGCTCGGTCGCCTGTTCTTGTTGCGGCGAAGGAGGCGTGCTCCTCGGACATGACCATAGGGCTGGATTGCAGGGAGTAATGCTCGCTGTTCTCGATGGTGTACTCCTTATAATCGAGAACACTGTTCAGCCCCTTGTGCAGATGAGGCACATGGTATCCGCCATCAAGGTAGTTATCAACGTATACCTTCCAATTACAGGCGAGGGTGTACGTCTTTCTTTCGAAGAAGTGAATGTTGCTGAGTGCGAGCGGAGCGACCCGGGCAGGCAGATCGCCGAGGAAGCTTTCGAGTGAAGGTGTTTTTTCGTTCAGCGTGACGAAGACGAATTGCTCCCAGCTAGCTACACGAGCAGGAACTAAACCGTTCTTTGCCCGATCGAAGTTGCACACGCCGGCGAATTCCGGAGCGCCCTTCAGAGAACCGTCGAGGCCGTAGGTCCATCCATGATAGGGACAGCGCAGATGCTCTACGACGCCGCAGGAAACGTTTGCCACAGCTGCCGCATGATGGCGGCATACGTTATAGAAGGCGCGCAGTTTCTTATCGTCCCCGCGAATGACGACGAGCGGCTCGCCTGCCAGTTCGGCGGTGAAGAACTGGCCCGGGGCTGCGACCTGGTCTGTGCGTCCGACTGCGATCCAGTTGCGGCTGAAAACATGTTCACGCTCCAGTTGCTCAATGCGCTCGTCAAGATACCAGGCTGCCGGAATTGTCCAGGCATCTTCCAGCGGAGTATTTGGGTTGTAAAGATTGAGCAGTTCGGAGATGGGCTGATTCATTTGTTGTCCCTTCGTCAGCAACGCTTTGAATATAGCGCCTCTCAGCTTCTCAGGTAAGTATCCTCATTTCTCCTATTGACAATCTGTAGGAAGTAGGTTCAGACTCATATAGTATTTCGATAGGAACACTCATGAGTTCGAAACAAACGAATCTGCTGCAAGGCACGCTCGACCTCCTCATCCTCAAGGCGCTTGGTCCGGGAGAGCTGCATGGTCTCGGCGTTTCGCGACGCATTGAGCACATCACGCAGGGGACATTTCACGTCAAGCCGGGGTCATTGTTCCCTGCCCTTCACCGCATGGAAGAGGCCGGCTGGCTGAGTTCTTTCTGGGGGGAATCAGAAAACAACCGTCGCGCAAAGTATTACCGGCTCACAAGAACCGGAAGGAGCCAGCTTGAACTGGAAACAGAGCAATGGACGAAAGTAGCTCTGGCAATGGCGAATGCGCTGAAGGCAACTTAGGGGGCGAAGTATGGAACTCTGGTCCCGTGTAAAGAGCACGTTGCGGAACCTCTTCCGTAAGAATCACGTAGAGAGCCAACTCGATGACGAGGTCCGCGCCTATGTCGATATGCTGGCCGATGAAAAGATTGCCGGTGGCATGTCTCCAACGGAAGCGCGCCGCACTGCGCTCGCCGAGGCAGGCGGAATGGAGCAGGTGAAGCAGGCGGTGCGGGACCATCGCGCAGGCGCAGGCTTTGAGATTCTTTGGCAGGATGTGCGCTATGGATGGCGGCAATTGCGGCGTAATCCGGGATTTACAGTGACGGTGATCCTTACGCTGGCGCTTTCCGTCGGAGCAAACACGGCGATCTTCTCCATTGTGAATGCGCTCATGCTGAAGAGCCTGCCTTATCCGCATCCTGAGCGGATTGGCGTAATCTACACGCGCATTCGCGGTCCGATTGCAACGGATGAACGACACCACGTAAATGGCGAGCAGTTTGAGCTGCTGCGGGACCATGTTCCGGCGCTTATCTCCGCGGTTTCTAGCACGCGGTCTTCGGGAGTCAATCTTGAAGCGAACAAGCATGTGCTGTATGTGCGCGCGGGACGCATCTCTGAACATTATCTGGATGTGTTGGCAATTCACCCGCTGCTTGGACGGAATTTTTCCGCCGATGAGGACCGCCCGCATGGACCGAAGTCCGTCATCCTGAGTTTCGGTTTGTGGCGCAACACATTCGGTTCGAATCCAAACATTCTTGGTCAGGCCGTGCTGTTGAAGGGCGAGCCGTATACGGTGATCGGCATACTGCCGGAAGATGCAATGCTTCCGGTGAGCGCTGATCTGTACACCGATATTCAACCGAGCCGAGAGGGCGAAGGGGCCGCGACGAATTTTGACGCCATTGTCCGATTGCGCGATGGAGCCAACTGGCAGGAGGCAGATGCGGAGATCAATCACGCCTGGTCGCTACGTTCCATTCGCTATGAACAGGCGAACAACCCCGGAGCGCAGGTGTCGTATTATTCCGTTCCCCTGCAGAAAGGCGAGACGGAGACACTCAGGCCGCAGGCTCTGGCGCTGATGCTGGCGGCGGGATTCATTCTGCTGATTGCCTGCGCCAATCTTGCCGGGCTGACACTGGTTCGCATGCTGCGACGCACGCCTGAAATAGCGACGCGGCTGGCGCTTGGCGCGTCGCGCTGGCAAGTCCAGCGGCAACTCTGGATCGAAAATCTTCTGCTGGCATTTGCGGGAGGAGCGGCTGGGGTGCTGGTGGGATTTATCGCCCTGCGTGGGCTGCTTCTACTACTGCCGGAAAATTTCCTGCCCGTGGCTGACGTGTCACTCGACAGCGAGGTGCTGCTCTTTACGCTTGTCATTTCCCTGCTGACCAGCGTGCTTTTCGGCATGCTTCCGGCGCTGACGACGCGACGGTTCGACTTGCGCGCGGCCATTACTACCCGCATGGCAACTGCCGGCGGACACCTGCGCTTAAGACAGGCGCTGATTATGGCCGAGGTGGCGCTTACGGTTGTGCTGCTGGCAGGGGCCGGGCTGCTCATCCGCACGCTCATTCATTTGCAGACTCTGCCGCCGGGATTTAATCCTGCCGGGGTAATGACAGCGCGGCTGTCGCTGGATGATGCGCATTATCACGATGCGGCTGCTTTTCAGAA
>Ga0070740_10003731_pt1 | contig 15782 bp, 11 predicted proteins | sample Coa_R2_FD_67286 | JGI IMG/M metagenome (GOLD analysis project Ga0070740, IMG submission 67286) | Surface soil microbial communities from Centralia Pennsylvania, which are recovering from an underground coalmine fire - Coalmine... | ecosystem: Environmental > Terrestrial > Soil > Unclassified ... | reverse complement strand
TTTTGTCACTCCCTGTTTTTACTCAGCTTGTCTTCGGCAAGCTGAGTAAAAACAGGGGACAGGGACGATTTTATGTGCCGGACTCCCAGGAGCCGAGATAGTGCTCCTGCTCGGACGTGAGCGTATCGATGCGCACGCCCATCGCCTGGAGCTTGAGGCGCGCGATATCCTTATCGATATGCGCGGGGATCGTATACACGCGCGGCTCCAGGTCTTTCGCGTGGTTGAGCATATACTCAGAGCCGAGCGCCTGGTTGGCGAAGCTCATATCCATCACGCTGGCCGGGTGCCCCTCGGCGGCGGAGAGGTTGACCAGACGGCCCTCGGCGAGCAGGTGGACGCGCCGCCCGTCGGCATAGGTGTACTCGTCCACGAAGTCGCGCACGCGGCGTTTGCTCACGGAGAGCGCCTCCAGCGCCGGAATATTGATCTCGTCGTTGAAGTGACCGGAGTTAGCGATCAGCGCGCCATCCTTCATGCGCTCCAGGTGGGCGCGGTCGATGACGTTGATATCGCCGGTGACAGTGATGAAGACATCGCCGAGCGCGGCAGCCTCAACGCCGGGCATGACGCGATAGCCGTCCATCACCGCCTCCAGGGCGCGCGTGGGATCGACCTCGGTCACGATCACGTTCGCGCCCATGCCGTGCGCGCGCGAGGCCACGCCGCGCCCACACCAGCCATAGCCCAGCACCACCACCGTGCGGCCCGCCAGCAAGACATTCGTCGAGCGGATAATCGCATCGATCGAGCTCTGGCCGGTCCCATAGCGGTTATCGAACATATGCTTGGTGTCGGACTCGTTGACCGCCAGCACGGGGAAGCGCAGCACGCCGGCCTTCTCCATGCTGTGCAGACGAATCACGCCGGTCGTCGTCTCCTCCATCCCGGCGATAATATCGGGAATCAGCTCGGTGCGCGAGGTATGGAGAGTCGAGACGAGGTCGCAGCCGTCGTCCATTGTCATATTGGGCTTATGATCGAGCGCGGCATTGATATGGCGGTAATAGGTCTGCTCGTCCTCGCCCTTGATCGCAAACGTTGGAATGCCATACTCGCTTACCAGGGCCGCCGCGACATCATCCTGCGTCGAAAGCGGATTCGAGGCGCACAGCACCAGGTCCGCCCCGCCCGCCTTGAGCGTAATCGCGAGATTGGCCGTCTCCGTCGTAATATGCAGGCAGCCCGACATACGCACGCCCTTCAAGGGCTGGTCCTTCTCAAAACGTTCACGAATGAGGCGCAGAACGGGCATATCCTTCGCCGCCCATTCGATGCGATCTTTTCCCCGGGGGGCAAGCGAGATGTCCTTGACATCCCCTCTGGCCGAAATAGTCATACGATTGTTCCTTCCTGTTTGTGAATAACACTTGCCACTGAATAGATCAGAGAAAATCAAGGCATCCTTTGTTTCATTTTGTCGGCGCTGGCCAGCCGTTGTCGAAATGCGAATACTCAACCAGGCAGCGATAGCGTTCAGCAACGTCGGCGAGTGTCAACGTGCGCAGGCGAGCGATGCTAAAATCCTCGCAGGTAAACGAGCCGATCAGGTTTCCATGAACCACCGCGCGCTTCAAGGCGGCCACAGCATAGCGGCCATCGGCCTGCGGAGCGACGGTAGAGAGATAGCCGAGGAAGCCGCCGGCGAAGGCATCGCCGGCGCCGGTGGGATCGATGACCTCCTCCAGCGGATAGGTTGGCGCGCTGAAGTACGTGCCGTCTTTCCCAAAGAGCAGCGCGCCGTAGCTGCCCTGCTTCACAATCACATACTTCAGACCGAGCGTAAAGAGATCGCGCACGCCAGCGAGGATGCTGGCGCGCCCGGTATACTGGCGCACCTCCTCCTCGCTCATCAGCAGCACATCCACGCGTTTCATCACCTCGGTCAACTGCTCGCGCGCGGTCATAATCCAGAGCTCCATCGTATCCAGGACCGTCAGGCGCACGTGCGGCGCGGCCTGCAACACCTCCATCTGGAGTTCCGGCTGGATATTCGCCAGGAAAAGCAGCTCGCTTTCGAGATACGAGGGAGGCAGCACGGGATGGAAGCCGGCGTAGACGCCGAGCTGTGTATCCAGCGTATCGCGCGCGTTCATATCCATATGATAGCGACCGGTCCAGCGAAAGGTGCGTCCTTCGCGGATTTGCAGGCCATCCAGGTTAATCGGGCGGCTGCGCCAGAAATCCAGAAACTCCTGGGGAAAATCGGAGCCGACCACCGCGACCAGGTTGACCTGGTTATAGAGAGAGGCCGCTGTAGAGAAAAACGAGGCAGCTCCGCCGAGAACCTCCTCGACGCGGTTGAAAGGAGTTTCGACCGTATCAAGAGCCACCGAGCCAACGACCAGAATAGACAAACCTCCACCCTCACTTTCAGAGAAAATAATATGGGAAGCGTACCGTCAGATCGGGGTTGCATCGCTGAGATGCTCAATCACCCCATCAAGAAAAGCCAATGTATTACCGAACTTCACACGCGCCATCTCACGGGCCGGCGCGGTATTGAGCGATTGAAAGAGATCGACGAAACGTTCTTCGATATGGCGCAGAATCGCGCAGAGCACCTCGCCGTTGACCGCGCGATTGGGATAGCGAGCGCCGAACTCGATCAGCGAAGTCACGACGGCCAGGCCGCTCAGCCGACCGAGCTTATCGGCGTCGTAGATAATCCGAGCCTCCAGAGGGCGCGTCTCCTGCTCGTCGGGAGCGAGGACCGTCGTATGGGCCTTGATAATGCGCTCCACGCTCGTCACCAGCTCATCCTTCGCCTGAACCTCGCGCAGAAACTCCACAGCCATCTCCGCCGATTTTACCTGGTGATCGTGAAAACCGAATTCAATCGTTGAGATATTGTGGAGATACGCAGAGATGACCAGGGCGTCCATATTCAGCGCACTCGCCTCCTCGCTCCCCTCCAGTTCCAGAGCCAGCATCTTGCAGGTCGCCACGACTGCGCTGATATAACGAAATCCCTCCTGGCCCATCACCGACTCCGCATAGTGCGCAACCGCCTGTACGATCTCCGACTCCATCACTATTACACCTCTCCGACATGATGATAGCCCGCACAAAGCGCAGGCAAGGACTCTGTATAAGGCGCGCGGGCAATGCCCGCCTCGGTAATCAGGGCAGTGATATACGTATGAGGGGTGACATCGAAGGCGGGATTGGCCACCCGCACCCCGGCGGGAGCGATGGCGCTCCCCCCCACGCTCGTCACCTCGGACGGATTGCGCTGCTCGATGGGAATCTGCTCGCCCGCAGGCAGGGTCAGATCGATGGTAGAGCGCGGCGCGACCACGTAGAACGGAATATCATGCGCGCGCGCCAGAACCGCCAGGCCGTAGGTACCGATCTTATTCGCCACGTCGCCGTTGGCCGCGATGCGGTCCGCGCCGACAAAGACGGCGTTGATGCCAGCGTGACGCATAAAATGCGCGGCCATGTTATCGGTAATCAGCGTCAGCGGAATCCCGGCCTGCTGCAACTCCCAGGCGGTCAGCCGCGCACCCTGCAGGACCGGGCGTGTCTCATCCACAAAGACATGCAGCCGCTTGCCCGCCTGGTGAGCGATATAGAAAGGAGCCAGGGCCGTGCCGATCCCAGCGGTGGCCAGCGCGCCCGCATTACAGTGCGTCAGGAGCGTCGCCCCATCGGGAATCAACTCCGCGCCGTAACGCCCCATCGCCAGGCAGGCCGCGGCATCCTCGTCCGCTATCGCCTGCGCCTCGCGCTGCAAAAGTCCAGGCAGTTCGGAGAGCGGACGCCCCGCCGCGAGTGCGGCCTCGGCGCAGCGCAGCATACGCTGCACCGCCCAGGGCAGATTCACCGCCGTCGGGCGAGCTGCGCGCAGGAGATCCGCGGCGGCAGTGAGAGCGGCGCGGGCCTCGAGCGGCGTCAGATCGGCTGAGCGTGCATGCCAGAGACGAGCAAAAGCCAGGACCATACCAAAGGCCGCCGCCACCCCGATCGCCGGAGCGCCGCGCACCTTCAGGGAACGGATGGCCGCCGCCACCTCTGCCTCAGAGCGCAGATGGAGGTAATACACCCGATGGGGAAGCGCCGCCTGGTCCAGCAGACAAAGCGCGCCCCCCTCAGCATCGTCTTCCCAATACACAGTGCGCACGCCCATAGGAAGCCGCGTACTGGCCGTCATAAAAGGTCACTCCTCGCTCACTCAATCCAGGCAGAAATTATCTGGCGCTTATCAGAGAACTGGCTCTCTTGCGAAATCCATTGTATCATACGACAGGAACCAGGTGTAGAACCGATTTCCCACCAAATAGTACTAGCGACAAGCTCAGTCATTTCAGGTAATCAGGTAAATATGCTACCATGATGAACAATAAATCACGCGCATGCCGTTATTTTTAACCCTATATCAGGATGTTACTGAAAGCGTTGATTGTCCGTTCCACTACACAGAAGGATGAAAAGCCTTTCCCATCCCACGCTTGCCAGTTGGCAGGCGGGCTATGCAAGCCGGGAAGGTGGCCTCTCTATCTCCTGCTTGGAACGGACAGGTTGATAGCTCTAGCCACCGGAAGGGACGTAGCGCATGGCCAGGGTGGAAACCAGGGAAAATACCTGGTCCTTTGAGCAGATTTACGACGAATTTAAAACACCTATTTATAACTATGTCTACCATCTCGTCGGGGATCGTGAACAGGCCGATGATCTGACACAGGATACCTTTTTGAAGGCGTTTCGCGCGCTGCCCAAAATGGATGCCAATCTCAAGTTGTCCGCCTGGCTGTACCGCATCGCCACGAATACGGCGTATGACGCTCTCCGCCGCCGGAAGCTCATCGCCTGGCTCCCCTGGCAGGACCTGGATCATGAGCCTGCCGATGTGGAGAGCGCGGACCCCCAGGAGATCTATGGTACGACCGAGTTAGTGCGTGCTGCTCTGCGACGTATGCCCCAGCAGTATCGGGCTGCTCTGCTCCTGTATACCCAGGAAGGCTTTTCATACAGCGAAATCGCGCAGACGCTCAATATTGCTGAGAGCGGTGTCAAGATGTATCTTTCGCGCGCACGCCAGTCGTTTCGCGAACATTACCGGGCACTAGAACAAGGAGTCGGCAAATGAATTGCGAGCAGGTCGAGGAGCGGTTGAGCGCCTACCTTGACAATATGCTCGCCCCGGACGAACGCCGGGCGCTAACCATCCATTTGCAGGGCTGTCCTCGCTGTATGATGCTGCTGGCCGAGTTGCGCCAGAATGACATTCTCCTGGCTCAGTTGCCACGCGTCAGTCCCTCTCCCGCTCTGCATAAGCGCATTTTTTCCGCGCCCGAGTTCGTTGAGCTGGCCAGGATGTTTCCCGACCGGCTCGCGCCTCCAGTGGAGCCAGTTCGGACGCGAACCCAGGTGCAGTCGGTTCATGAGCATCCCGCGTATCCGGCGCCCGTTCCCTGGCAGGATCGCCTGGCCCCACCGGCCCCCGCCGTGCATGTGTTGCCGACTCCCGAGCCCGTACCGCCCCGTGCATCGCCGTCCCCTCGCTCACCGCGTAAACAGGCGCGCTTTCCGCTCTTAAAATGGGCGCTGGCCGCGACGCTGGTGGCAGCTCTCTGTACTGCCGTGCTGCTCGGTCTGAGCTTTCACCAGCCGGTCAGCACGCACATTTCGGGAGCGATTACCCCGCCGGCGGCGGGACCCGACGCCGGGCAGGAGATTCCCCTGGCAGCGGGCACGCGTTTCGTCTTCCTGCGCGCTGGCGCTCTGTGGAGTACGCTGGTCGATGGGGGCGTGCATCGACCGGAACGCCTGACGCCGGCGGGCGTGACCGTCGCTCCCGGCTGGGTGGTCAGTCCGACGGCACGCGGCCACGCGGCTGGCGATATGCTGGCTTACGTGGACCTGAAAGGCGCGCGCGTGCATACGATCCGCAGCGACGGCCAGCAGGATACTCCCGTTGCGCAGGCGCTGCTCAATGGAAACGTGGGGGCAGCAAGCTGGAATGGTGACACGGGCAGCACTATTCTAAACAGCCTGGCCTGGTCGGCGGATGGCTCGACCCTGGCCTTTGTGGGAAGTCCCGCCGGCGATGGGCGGACGCATCTCTATCTCTACTCGCTCGACACCAATAAGGTGCGGGAAATCTCCCCTGGCTTCACGGGAAGCGCCGCGCACCCGGTCTGGTCCCCGGACGGCACGCGGCTGGCTTTTACCGTAGCGCACGATGGCGCGATCAGCGTGCTGGACTATAACGTGCAGAGTCGCGAGGTTCTGAACCTGAGCAATCTCGCAGCGGCCCAGGGCAACAGCACAAGCCAGGTTCTCACGCTGGGTTGGTCGCCTGACGCTGCTTCGCCGGCTGTCACCTGGAGCCTGGGCTCGATCGGGCATATCAGCAGCCTGTGGATTCACCGCGTCGGCGCAGCGGGCACGTTCTACCCGCAGCTTCTGCTCAGCGGAGATTATCTCCAGGCCCTCTACAGTCCCGGTGGCGAGCACGGCGCGGGCGGCTGGCTCCTGATCACAACCGTCGCCGGACGGGCGGGCGATCTCTGGCGCCTCGATCTCACGCCGGGCGCGCGGCTCCTCCCTCTCAGCCAGGGCAGGCAGGTCAGCCTGGCCGGCTGGTCTCCCGACGGCAGCGCGGTCTTCTATCTTGACGGGCAGAACAACGGGGTGGGCAGTGGACACCTGGTGAACCCGGCGACCGGCACCGACCGGCTTCTCTCCGGCAATGTCGCCGCCACTCCTGCGCCAGCCTGGTCGGACGATGGCCGGCAACTGGCCTATAGCACGGGCACGGCCCTCACCCTCGTCAATGCGATCAACGGCAGCCAGGCGAGCCGGCTCCAGCTTCCCGGCAGAATCACCGACCTCGCATGGTCGCCGGGCACCGGCCATCAACTGATCGTTGAACTGAGCGGCTCCGGCCTGTACCTGGTCGATGCACAGCACAACACCTCCTCGCAACTGGACCACCTGGGAGCCGACGGCGCGCTCCAATGGACCGAGATCCCCTGATCCTCGCAGAAAACCATTCTCTATTCACAATCATCTATTTTCACACCATTTTCACACAAAACCACAGCTTTTTAGCGGCAAATTAATGGCGGGTGAGTATAGTAGAGAGTGGCGATATTCCTCATTTGAAGAGTGGCTTTTGGGTTGTACGTTGTCATTTGGAGGAGAACAATGATGCCACAGACCATCACTACAGAACCGTTGGCTCAGATGTTGAAGTCCATCGCGCATCAGGAGCGTACAGGAATTCTACGTGTCGAACAGCTTGGGGAGAGGAATGCGGGGCGGGGAGAACTCTACTTTGAGAAGGGGCGCCTCATACGCGCCTATTGTGGACAGGAGACGGGCAAGGCCGCCGTCCAGCATATCAGTGGATGGAAACAAATCACCTGCTCGTTTCACGGTATCAGCAGGCCATTGCCTATCACGACGCGCATCCTGACCCCCTCCAGGGAGCGCACAGAAGAGAAGCCGCCGGCCCGCCTTCCGCACTCAACGAGATCCCGGACCGAGAATCTCAGTCCGACCTCAGAGCAGGTCGCCACCGAGCATCTCGAGGGAGCAAAGAGCCGGCCAGAGGGCATTACGGAAAAGCAAGAGCGCGTCCCGCATGCGTCTGAAACCGAAGCCGTGCCGGCGGCAAATCTTCACGGGGCTGCGCCCGCGCTCAATCAGCCGCTTGTGCTGCATGGAGAGAGGTTGGAAAAGTACGCGTCGAGGCAAGCGGACAGAGCAGCGCGCGGCGTCCAGCGCTGGACCACGCATACCGATCCGGCGGGTCAAGCAATGCCACGTCGTCCCCCGCACACCCCCCGCCTGGGTCCCCTGCCGGGCGAAGAGGTCCTGCCCGGACGCACCGCCATCTTCAAAGCCCGCACAATGGTCGCCCCCGCTCAGGCCATCCAGCGCCTGCAGCGCCGCGAGCGCATCATCTTCATTCTGCTGGACGGGCGCAGGACCATTCAGGATATCGCCCGCCTGACCCACCAGCCGGAATCCGAAGTCGAACAGACCCTGGTCCACCTGACGAAAAGTGGCTACACACAATACATCCAGGGGTAGGCAAGCGCCGATCTGGCAGCCCGGCCCGCAACGGCTGCTAACGTGCAAGAGAGGCAGCGAGAACACGTGCTCGCCGCCTCTCTTTTTGCACTCGCCGAAACATCATGATACAATATGATACGCATAAAGGAGTAACATCATCTCCATCTATCCCCCATAAGTCATAGAACGTTATATCCCCCTGTAAATTCTCGTATTCATACATAGGTATACATGTACAAACTCTCTACTTTATGAAGAAAGAAAGGGACAGGAATGTCTGCTCAATTTCCTCAAGCCGGGAGGAGGCCGCAGGAGGGACGCCGATGGATCAAACGCGCCACTGTGGCGTTGCCACTCCTCTGCCTGGTAATCTTTGGCACCATCATCGGCGTGCGACTGGCCGGGAGTGCTGTGGGGGCCAATGCCGACACATTCGCGCCCATCAAAGGGCAGGTGCCGGCGCTAGTGAGTAAAAGCACGCTGCTCGGACCGACCGACGCCAGTCAGAGCCTCACGCTGTCGGTCGGCTTAAAATTACGCAATGCTGACAGTTTGAAAGCCTATGTTGACAGCGCCAGCCGCACAAAATCAATCAACGCCCATCACCACCTGACGCAGGCGCAGATCGCCGCAGCCTACGCGCCCCTGGCCAGCAGCCAGCAGGCCGTCATCAGCTATCTGCAAAGCTATGGCTTCCAGGTCACATCGACCGGCAAGCTCCACCTCGTCATCGGCTTCCAGGGCACCGTCGGCGACGCAGAAAACGCATTCCATATTCAAATCAATAACTACCGCTCGCCCAAAGGACAAAACTTCTACGCACCCGCCAGCGATCCCAGCGTGCCGGTTGCCCTGGCGCGTTTGATTCAGAACGTCGCCGGTTTGAGCAACTCTGTCCACTTTTCTCATCCACCTATTCGCAAATTAAAAAGCTCGAATCCGAAAATAGCCACAACCAGCAACGCCAATTGTAGCGTGAATGGCGGCTACACCCCTGCGCAGATCGCTTCGGCGTATAATCTCAACAGTTTCTACAACGCCGGCTTCAAAGGCGATGGCCAGACTGTTGCCCTGTTTGAGCTCGACGATTATAGTTCTGGAGATATCAGCAACTACACAAGCTGTCTTGGAGGGAAGCAAGTTCCAATCAACAGGATCAGCGTTGATGGAGGAGCAAATGGGACAGGAACAGGAGCCATTGAAGTTGAGTTGGATATGGAACTGATTTTAAGCGCAGCTCCACATCTGGCCGCCCTTAATGTCTACGAGGGTCCCAAACCAGGAGTTCTTACTGATGCCCAGTATTTAGACGTCTGGAGCAGGATCATTACCGATGATTCCGCGTCCGTTATCAGCACCAGTTGGGGAGCGTGCGAAACCTATGCTTCGGCTGACATAGCTACAGAGAACAGTCTCTTTATGATAGCCGCAGCTCAGGGCCAGACCATCTTTGCCGCTTCTGGGGACAGCGGGACCAACGATTGTCAAACTCCTCTCTCATCTGGTCAAGCCAAACTCGCTGTGGATGATCCTGCCTCGCAGCCCTATGTAACCGGCGTCGGAGGGACATCACTCACGCTCAATAACAACGCCTACAGCTCCGAGGTAGTCTGGAACAACGGCTATGCTTCATCCTCGGGTCTGGTTTTTGCCGGCGGCGGTGGCGTCAGCAGCACATGGCCTTTGCCCGCTTGGCAGCAAGGCCCTGGAGTAAACAGCAGCTCATCTGGCCGAGAAGTGCCGGATGTCTCGTTGGATGCCGACCCAAATACCGGCTATGCCGTGTACTGCACCGTGAGCGCGGCTTGTGGATCTGGGGGCTGGTTCCCCCTCGGAGGCACCTCAGCAGCCGCGCCCATGTGGGCAGCCTTTATGGCGCTGACCAACGAAAAGACGCTGCACGATGGCGGCTTCAATATTGGCTTCATCAACCCGTATCTCTACCAGATCGACCAGAATGCCGGTGGTACATCGTATATCAACGATTTCCACGACATCACGACCGGCAATAACGACGGCATGAACGATGGAGGCACCACCTACCCTGCCACCGCCAACTACGACATGGCGAGCGGGCTGGGCAGTTACAACGCGTGGAACCTGGCGAACGATCTGGAGAAGCTGGCGAAGGCCCAGAATGGCTCGCGCGGGGCGCCGGCGGCGACCACGTGGTACTTTGCTGAAGGTGCGGTTGGTGGTAGCTACAAAGAATACCTGACCATTCTCAATCCCTCTACGACACCGGCTACCGTCAATGTGCAGTACTTCTTCCAGGGGAAGGCTCCTATCAGCACTTCTCATACAGTTGCTGCCAATGTGCGTTTCACTATCAGCGTCAATAACGATCTGGGCGTGGCTCCCACCGCCGGCCTGCTGATCCACTCTACCATTGTCACCTCGATCGCGGCAAACGGGAATCCGGCCGTGCCTATTGTAGTTGAGCGCCCCATGTACTTCATTGCTCACGGCGTGGCCAGCGGGACCGATGTGGTGGGAGCGAACGGCCCCGGTACCTCTTTCTACTTCGCCGCCAGTGATACGCGCCAGACCAGTTCGGCCAAGGTTCAGGAGGTCATTGCTATCCTCAACCCCGGCTCGACGGCAGCCAACGTGACCGTCAACTATTACAGTGCTGGCCAGCTAGCCAAAAGTGACACTCTGATGGTCCCTGCACAGCAAAGGGGCACGATCAATCCGAGTTTCCACGGCCAGGCAGCTATTCAGGTGCTCTCTGATCAGCCTATAGTGGTAGAGCGCACAGAATACTTCAGCGGAAATGTGCCCAATGCCGGAGGCCAGACCACCGGCGCGGCGACAACAATGGGGGTAGTTGCCCAAAACACCGATTGGCTGTTTGCCGAGGGCTACACAGGCCATAACTTCCAGGAGAACCTGGTATTGAGCAACTTTGCCTCCTCGGGATCAGCTACGGCAACCATCAAGCTGGAATATACGAACGGCACAGTGCAAACGATCAGCAATGTGGCGGTTGCAGCTCGCAGCGAGGTGATTTTTGACGTGAACAACGCCAATGCTCATCCTAACTGCACGCCTGGCGGAAACCCATCTTGCACGGTCAGCAACAGCGTCTCCATCGAGGTAACTAGCAATGCGCCAATTGTGGCCGAGCGAGTGCAGTACTTTCACTACGTGCAGCAGGGCCATCCCGTCTCAGGCATGGACGATGTCGTGGGACAGTCGGGACCGGCCAGCCAGAGCGTCTACAGCTTCGCAGAGGGCCAGACGGGCACCAATTTCGACGATTGGCTGACCCTGCAAAATCCTAACAACAGTTCAGTGGTGGTGGCCGTCACAATCTTTGCGGATAGCACGATTGTCCAGAAAGAGTTGACCTTGCCCGCCCATAGCCGCACAAGCATATTGATCAACAATATTGTCAATCCGCTGGTAGTGGCCTATCCTAACCCGGGTGGCAATACAACTTCACTGGGCGTGCAATCCTTTGGCGGACCCGTTGTAGCTGAGCGTCCCCTGTACTTCTATTTCAGCGGGACAACCGGCGCCAGTGACATCTTCGGCTATACAGGTCATTGACCCGCACCGGTTTGCATTTTCCCCGCGAGGAGCGACCAGACTGGTCGCTCCTCTTCTACCAGACTCTACCAGTAGCATCTAAAACGGCCATAACACGGTCCATGTGTTACGCATATATTCAAGCATTCGTTTGCACAATATGGATTTACACACGACTCTACCTGGCTTGCCGAAAATGAATAGGCTGCCCAACAGGTGTTTCGAGATAAATAATCGTGCGGAGTTTTTGCATGGAAAAGTATATTAAAAAGTATTTCCCTGCCTTTTGCATTTTTTGTGGCGCCTTATCTGTGCGTATCGTTTATAATATAACTGTTGCAAAAGGATATATACCAGAATATGATGCGGCTTTTTATAACAATATAGCTATTCATTTGAATACCGAACATTGTTACTGTCTGCAAGACAATATTTCCGATACATCTCGGGCGCCATTGTGGCCATTTACTATCGCTGCTATCTATGCCGTGACGGGCATCCATACTATCTATCCACGTCTCTTTCTCTGTTTCGTTGGCTCTGGGACCTGTGTCATAACCTATTTCCTCGCGAGGGATATTTTTAATAAAAGGACAGGGCTGATAGTTGGTATCATTGCGGCTCTTTATCCAGGACTTTTCATTTATGACGGCTGGCTCTACAGCGAGTCCGTTTATACTTTCTTTACAATGGGATTTGCTTACTCGCTTTTTAGACTGCAACGCACACCCCGTATTGGTTGGGCGATCAGTTGTGCTCTCTCTGTCGTGTGCGCGTCTCTGACACGCCCGAATGGAATCAGCCTGCTTGTCCTGGTAATCATCTGGGCAGGAGTTATGCTGCGCACACGCATACTCTCCTGGTACAAAGCTACGCAGATAGTACTTGTGATTACTTGTCTGACCTGTATGCTGATCGCTCCCTGGACAATCAGAAACTATGAGGTGGACCACCGATTTACTCTGATAGCAACAGGTATGGGCACAGTCCTGGCTGGAGCATATAACGACGCCGCAGCTACTTCACACTATTATGACTACCCCGGTATGTGGCTACCGGCGAGCCAGACACGACCGCCGCTTACCGATCGCAGTGACGCAGGAAGAGGCGCATACGCCTATCACTGGATCAGTACGCATATTGGACAACTGCCTTACCTGTTCTATCTCCATTTTATCAACATGTGGCGACCATACACCCCGGAAGGCGGGCTACCGGTGAAAGAATTCCCTACGCGCCTATCATCGCGTATTCTCTGGCCTCTGATGAACATTACACCGGTCGTGATTATTTTCTTAGCCGCCAGCGGTCTGGTGGTAACGCTTCGTTCAAAATGGAAGGAACTTCTGGGGACCTATCTTGTGATCGGATTGACTATCATGCTCTGTATTGTTCTCTATGGTAGCGCGCGTTTTCGCGCGCCAATCGAGCCACTCCTTGTCCTGCTTACTGGAGGGGCAATCTGGTGGTTGACGGCGAATGAGCCGGGCACCTTGCGCTTTATGCGCAGAAAAGAGCGCGACGCAAACCTCACTAAGGCCGAACCTGCAGAGGTGAGTATTTGACGGAGAGAAGAGACGAGTATGCAAGGCAATAGCAAATCATTGGAAGAACCCGCCGATCTTTCTTTCAACACGCAAGCTTCTCCCGAACAGACCTCTTCAGAGCGCATTGAAGACAGACCCACCGATGTTCTCCAGGCAGTCTCTCGGAAAGACGCGCCTGTTCATCCCGCCTCTTCTCGCCTTAGCGCAATAGTCGAGACTTGCCTGATCATCGGTGGCTTGCTTGCAATCTTTTTTCTGCTTCCACGCGATATGAAAGGAGACGGCGCGATCCGTTACCAGGACCTTCTCCAGGTGATTATCCATCATCGTATACCAGCTAGTAGATATTCATTGGTAGGCCCTTCCTTTGCTCTTCCGCTTGTGTGGATTGGGAGAAAATTGGGGAATCCTGTCAATTGGGCGCTGGTCTATAATCAGGTCTTATTCGGTCTAAGTCTCCTGGTCAGTTATGTCTTGTTGAGAAATCACGTCAACCGGGCTATCCTGCGCAAATTTTATCTTCTGCTCATAATCGCCTCTATGTTTGTTGCCCATCTTGCGTTTTTCTATGGCGAAGTGTTTACTGCTCTTACCGTTGGCTTCGGAATCCTGATCGTCTATCTCCGTTTCGCCGCTCCACCTGGCTGGCTGCTGATTGCGCTGGGTGTCGCGAACACGCCCGCAGCTATCGGAGGGCTTCTACTGCTGGCGCTTAAACGAGTGATCGATAGCAAGCGTCTTCGTTATGGATTGATAGTGTTCGCTGCTCTGGCACTTATTGGCCTGAATAACTGGCTTCAGAATGGAAGTCCCTTTAATTCTGGATATGGAATCGATGTTGGTGCTAAAACAATTATGCCTTATTCGGGTTTACCTGGTTTTAGCTATCCCATCTTCTTTGGACTCCTCTCCGTGCTTCTCTCCTTCGGCAAAGGCTTGCTCTTTTTTGCACCGGGTCTCCTTTTACCGGTTCGCAAAACGCTTTTGAGCCGAAAAGAAGAGAACCAGATTCCGTTGTATCAAGTGTACATACTCTGGATCGCTTTTCTCACCGGCCTGGTGCTGGTCTATGCTCACTGGTGGGGGTGGTATGGCGGGGTCTTCTGGGGGCCGCGCTACCTGCTCTTCGCCTCTATTCCAGCCTCGTTTGCCCTGGCTATACGCTTGCTCTACTGCAAAGAGTCCTCGCTGGGCGTTAATCTGCTCACGCTTGTGGTTTTTGCACTCTCCGTCTGGGTGTGTATCGATGGCGCGGTCTACCAGTGGTCAACCTCGCTGTTTAATACAATGCCTGCCATATGCACACAAAACAACTTTAATCTGGAGATGGTCTGCTATTTCATTCCTGAGTTTAGCCAGCTCTGGCTGCCTTTCGTTCACCACTATGCGCTGGATGTTCCCAAGATGCTCTTCATGGGCTATATCATTCTCGCTGCAATCTATCTGGCGTTGCCGCTGTGCCTCCAGATTGGACGCCAGACGGTTGAGCTGCTGAGAAAATATAGTCAGGTCTATCTGCCTCTCAAAGGATGGCGGCTCTGACCGGCTATCTTCTCCCCTGTTGGTGATACATTACTGAGATTTTTTGTCCTGCCAATACTACCAAACCAGGAGAGGCTTTTGGCTGCCCGTGTATAAAGAAAAGAGAATGTCCGCGATGGAAGAAGCTCTCCAGTAACTAGGCATGATGCAGAACTGGAATTTCACAAAAAGGAGATGCAACATGCAGAGGTTTGGTACTGAAACCCTGGAAGTCGCTCAGCGTTACTGGCGCATGGCGGTGGTGCGCGGGATTGTGCTGATCATTTTTGGCCTGCTGGCCCTCTTCTGGCCTCACCTGACCTTCAAACTCTTTTTCATTCTCTTTGGCATCTTTGCCATTATTGAGGGCATTGTTCTGGTGATGAATGCCTTCGCCCAGCGCAAATCCTCTCGGGAGGGGGCGTCCTATCAGAGGAGCGCCCCTTACCAGGGATCTGAGCCCGCACAGGGCCGCGCTTATTATCAACAATCCGAGCCGGGACAAGGCGCGTACCAACGGAGCGAGCCGGTGCAGGGTGGCGTCGTGTACAGGACCCCTGCCGCGCAGAAGAGTTGGACGACGCTGCTTGTCGAGGGCATTCTGAGCATCATCTGTGGCGTTCTCTGCCTGATTCTGCCAGCGTTCGCCGCCGTTCTGGCGGTCTACGCAATCGCAGCGTGGGCTATCTTTAAGGGCATTGGGGCCTTTATGCAGATGGGGCAGCGCGGCTGGGTGATGGGCGTGATAGGCGTGCTGGCGCTGATTATGGGCCTGATCCTGTTCTTCAACCCGATCGGGGCCATCCGCGCTTTCCTCTGGGGCGTCGGTCTGCTGGCGCTGATCATGGGCATTCTGCTGGTCGTGCGGGGACTCCAGCACAACGCGGCAACCCACGCGGCACCTCCGCCTGAACCGTCGTACTGAGTCGCCCCCGCTGCCGTCGGATGCGGGTCCTCCCCCTCGCCGGGTGCGAGGCCGCTCGGTCTAACAAATTGCGAGGGGGAGGAGAGAAGCCGGAGAGGAGGGGTAGAGAGGCAGGCAAGCTGCTTGCTGGGGAGAGGCGGAGGAGGGGAGGAGAGGCAGGCAAGCTGCTTGCTGGGGAGAGGCGGAGGAGGGGAGGAGAGGCAGGCAAGCTGCTTGCTGGGGAGAGG